>Ga0190271_10002053_pt1 | contig 11951 bp, 11 predicted proteins | sample Popmic356T_FD_133747 | JGI IMG/M metagenome (GOLD analysis project Ga0190271, IMG submission 133747) | Populus adjacent soil microbial communities from riparian zone of Weber River, Utah, USA - 356 T | ecosystem: Environmental > Terrestrial > Soil > Riparian zone | place: USA: Utah | collected...
ACACTGATTACTGATTACTGACTACCGATTTACTGATTACTGATTACTGATTACTGATCACCGATAACTGACTACCGCCTAAACCATGGACCATCGACTATGGACTATGGACTTTTTAACATGGAACCAAAAGAGAAGCAGCGTTTTTTTCTAAGTGTATTTTTTTTTCTTTCCGGCGTATGCTTTTCCACGTGGGCTTCGCGGATTCCCACTATCAAAACGGACTTTGGATATAATGAGGCGGAGCTGGGAACCATTCTGCTATTCATGCCAATCAGCTCACTCGTAGGTCTGCCACTATCAGGCTGGTTGGTCTCCAGATATGACAGCCGCGTACCGATGACAGCAGCATTTATTTTGCTCGCTGTTTCACTATCGTTGATAGGATTCTCTGCTTCAACATTTATGCTTGTTTCTTCCATTTGTTTGTTCTCGTTTAGCATGCGGATCATGAGCATTTCCATCAATACACAAGCGATTGCGTTGCAAAAACAATTCGACAAAAAGATCAACGGCGCCTTTCATGGCTTATGGAGTACGGGTGGAATTGTTGGCGTCGGCATATCAACATTTTTCGTTGCGTTTAACGTTTCAATGAGCGTGCACTTACTGATCATAGCCCTGCTGACACTTCTAACTACACTGTTGTCGTTCAGATTTCTGCTGCGCAACGACCGCTCGCTTTCGCCGAATAAGCCGGGTCTTGGCAAACCCGATCCATACATAGTCTACCTGGGCCTGTTGGTATTTTTTGCTGCAATCTGTGAGGGTGGAATGTTCGACTGGAGTGGCGTGTACTTCAGGGAAGTAGTGGGAGTAGATCTCTTCACCCTGGGTTATCTCATATTTATGATTTTTATGGCGTTGTCACGCTTTGCGTCTGATCGCCTAATCGAACATTTCGGGATGTCCAAAACCTATATGGCAAGTGCTGCTCTTGTGTTTGTGGGAATCGCACTGGCCGTAATTTTTCCTCACTTCTGGCCTGCTATTATTGGATTTTGTCTTGTTGGATTCGGAACTGCGTCTATCATTCCCATGACATTTCTGCTGGCAGGAGCTTCAAAAAAGTATTCACCTGGAATTGCAATTTCCATCATTGCGACGTACAGCATTGTGGGGATGCTTATCGGTCCACCTATGATCGGCTACATCGCGCATGCACTGAACTTAAGAATCGCTTTTATAACATTCGCTCTTGCAGGACTCATGATTGCCCCAGTCTCGCTACTTTTTTTCCGGCACCAGAAATCGCTGCAGTAATCATTCAATAAAAATATCGCCGATCAGATACTCTTTTCCTTTCCCGCTGATCTCGACCCTTTCATGTAAGTATTTGCAGGTAAGGTGCCCCACGCGTTGTGACAATTGTATGGCTGTTAAATTATTCTTTCCGGTTTTTTTTGCCCAATAAGGTGTTAGTGTGGTATGTGCTGACCCGGTGACGGGGTCTTCATTGATTCCTGACTGAGGAGCAAAAAACCTTGACACAAAATCAACACGATCGCCCTTAGCCGTCACTATAACACCACGAGCATTCAATTTTATGATTTCATGAAACGCCGGTTTCAACTCCCTGATTTCTTTCTCACTCCTGAACACTAACATATAGTCCGATTTGCCCTTGAATCCCTCAAGAGGTTCCTTATCAAAGCAAGCAAGTATGTCCACCGACAGATCAACACTTTCATAGCTATCCGCAGGAAAATTTAATGTTAGCACGTCCTCCTTCCTCGTGACAATAAGATGTCCACTTCTACGTGAGTAAAAATCAATCTTGGATCCCCCATGATTCTCGTAGTTGAATAAAACCAAAGCTGCCGCCAGGGTCGCGTGACCACAAAGATCCACTTCTACGGTTGGCGTAAACCATCGTATCTCGTACCCATCGTCTCTTTGCACGTAGAACGCTGTTTCAGCAAGGTTGTTCTCCATGGCAATTTTCTGCAGAATATCCTCACCCAACCAGGTATCTAAGGGACAAACAGCTGCAGGATTGCCTGAAAAAACCCGGTCGGTAAAAGCATCCACCTGATACATTTTCAACTTCATGGTCACACGTTTTATTTAAAATTAAGCAGTAACATTTAATTGAAGTATCAATGGAACAATTTTATCTCTTATTGCTCACGTTTTCGCCAATACCACATTAGTAAAAAGCCGATAATAGCACCGCCGATGTGAGCAAAGTGTCCAATGCCGCCGCCAAAGATGGAAAACCCGGTGATTCCAGAAAACAGGTCTAATCCGATGAGAATCGGGATAAAATATTTGGCAGCAATCGGTACTGGCAGGAATATCAATGCCAGCTTGGCATTAGGATATAAGATCCCGAATGCCACCAGCACGCCGTAAATCGCGCCGGATGCTCCAACGGCAGGTGTATTGTACAAATGAGAAAAGTTGATGAGTCGCTGTTCACCTACCGCATCTGCCAACGAAGAACTAGGGTTGCGGCTGGTTAGCAAATTCTGGATGTCCGCGGGTGAAACCCCAAGACCTATCAACTCATTATAAATGTTTTCGAACTGGAAATAATTTACCAGCGTGTAAATCACCCCTGCCCCAATTCCGGATAAGAAATAAAAGAACAAAAATCTGTTTCTTCCCCATACATGCTCCAGTGGCGTGCCGAATGCCCACAGCGCGTACATATTAAACAGCAGGTGAGCAAGTCCACCATGCATAAACATGTTGGTTACAAACTGCCAATATCTAAAGTGGTCGTTTTTCGGAAAATACAGGGCCAGCGTAGTGAACATCCTTCCCTCCATGCCGGGTATCTGAAACGTAACGGCACAAAGAATCACATTTACAACAATCAATACTTTGATGGCGTCTATTTTACCCATACCTGCATATTGCAAATTTTACTTCGAATTGTTAAAAGATGGAGAAAGTTAAATACGATCACCCAACCAGGACTGCGAAGGGCATCACTGTGTATATTATTTTAAGAACACCAGCTAAAGGGTACCGGTTCTTGCTGCTGTATATTTTTGTTCCAATAAAATTCTGGCGCACAAATCTTCTGGGTTCTCCGTGGAAAAAAGATCCTCTCCCACTTTCAAAACGTGTGACGAATAAGTATCGACAAAAACGGCTGAATTTGTCCTCCAAATGCCCTTACATCTCACCAGGTGATATAACTGCTCGCAGACATCGTAAATGACAACATAGTCCGGTATCTCGATAGATAACCTATCCGCTATCAGAAACAGAGGAAAATCGAACAACTCGGCGCCTTGAAGTTCAGGCACCAGGTTGGCGTCAAAGAACTCGTACTTTAAAATCTTGCTCTCTACTCCAACCTGCATCAAGGCCGACTGCAATTCAGAAAGTTTCTCCCTCATATACTGAAGCGGGACATCCTTAACTGTAAATGTGTCCATGGGCAGCCACGTTCCTGTTTTTAGCTGCAGGTACTGTTGGGATGACCTGCCAATGGTCAATTTATAATCGAAAAAGGTGTAACCCGGCACAAAATATCCCGGATAGAAATATTCGAGGTTAAGCCGCTTGCAATACTCTATTTTAAGGTAAATCAGATATCGCCCCAGGCTGTATTTTTTATAGTACGGATCGTAAAAGCAGGTTATTCCTGCGGCGCTGGTTGCTCCCAGGTCAAAATACCCAACCGCGATTAACTTGTCGTTGTCGTAAATACAAATCTCTTGCGTATCGAACAGGGCGTTAAGTGTTTTTCCGTGCATCAAATGACGAAGGGAGCTGGAAGTCTCAAAAGACAAATTCTGTTTATAAAGGGCATACAGTTTTTCCTTTACAGGATCTATTGAGGCTTTCCTGATCTCAGTTCTAAAGCGTGCATTTCTTTTAGCCAGCTTCTCCAGCGTGGTATGTCCTCTGTATTCCGACAGGGCAACACGAAGCCAAATAGCGCTGTAAAAGTTATTCTTAAAGTTCAGGAAATTGGTGGTGAATATGGTTTGTCCCATCCGAAACCACCCATTTTCCAGGTAGGCATCTAACTCTCCCGGAGCTAATGATTCAGGGCAATGTACCTGGGCAAACATCATAGTCTGTGGTGCAAGACGAATTGAAATCCGTGGCACAAAGGCCTGCCTTCCCCGATAGCTATCGGGGCTTGGCAGACAAGCGCTGAGGAATGGACAGCATTCATCCAACATTACAAAATTATAAACTTTTGTGAGGTCAAACCACAGATTTACTATAATCGGTAGTCGTTAAGGCTCCAAAACGAAGTCAAAGATGGGTGAGGGAAAAAGCTACTTATCTGACATCCGCGGCCTCCTCTTCGTTTCCATACAACTTTAAAATACGATCGCGCTGATAGGAGACTATTCCCTGAAGCCTCTTGATGGTATGCCTTGCATTATTAAGACGGTGACGTGCGACGGTCAATTGCGAATTTTTCTTCTTTAATTTCTCCTTGAGCTCATCCAACTGCTCTATCAGATTTTCAATCTGTGAATCTGTCAGTGCCCTGCCCTTCATAACCTGTTTTAGAATTAGGACTATTTATCTCCATCTAATGTATTTGCTGAAGTCAGCCTGTTTGATAATTCCCACAGGTCCTTCATAGATTCCACCGATTCCATGTGGATCATCCACGTAGACAACCAATGTATTGGTAACGCCTGCCTTGAACTGGTCTTTTGTTACAAAATAAAATCGTTTCTTATCAAACTGGTCGTAACTGGAGCCGATCAACTTTCCATTCAAGAAAGTTTTATCACTATCGTCGATCTTTCCCAGCAGGAAGACAAGATCTTCATTCTGCATGTCGGCGGCGATAACAAACTCCTTCTTGTACCACGCACCGCCGTCGTAGTTGAAGCCCTGATTTTCCCAGGCATTAGGAACGGTGACATCTGTCCAACCATCTTTGCTTAGGGCGGCCACCACTTTTTCGTCCACACTACTGAATCGTTCACTGCCCGATGTGGCCAGCCTGAATTTCCATACACCACGGAGGTTAAGGGCCAATCCCTTATCAGTCCTATTGGTATAAACCCCCACATCTCCGGAAACTATGCCACCTTCTATTTCAGAATCGTAAACACGCACGGCAATGACATTCTTACCAGCATAGTCGATAAACTCATTAGGTATAAAGTAGATTCTCTTCGCATTATATGCTGTATGATATCGTGGTGGAAATGAACCTGAGGCACCGATCTTGCGCCCATTGAAATAAACCTCATCTACGTCGTCTATATACCCAAGCACAAGGGTGTAACCAACTTCTTTACCCGGCATATCCTGGCCGTTAAAAGACGTACGATACCATGCATAGCCGTTATATCCGTTGAATCCTTCGTCTTCCCATTTCGAAGGAACATAAATATCCTCCCATTTGGAATCGTTAAAATACCTGTCGCCCCAAAGCGATTTGTCACCGATTGAAAACTTCCACTTGCCCTGCAAGTTTATTATCCTTTCCCACTTTTCCTGCGCAACCGCCGACGTATTAAACAGCGTACTCAATACTATGATGGAAAAAACATTTAAAAGTTGCGTTCTATTATTCCTCATGTTAATTACCTCGTGTACTAATCCCAAAGAAAGGACCACAAGCTGTAGAAGCTATGATTTTCGTTTTGGTATTCTCTCCAAAATTCTTTGTAGTCATTTTTTGGTATGATTGCCAACGGACCCTCATACATTCCTCCTTTTTGCTCCTGGTCATAAATCCGGATAGCGATCACGTTTTCTTTCCCTGCGCGGAGCAATTTATCGGGAATAAAATACGTTCTTGGTTTCCTCCACTCTTCGTTCCTCGCCCACTTGCGTTCGATGTTTCCTGTTCCTCCGATATGCACTCCGTTGACATACACTTCGTCCATATCATCAATTCTTCCAAGGAGCAACACCATGCCTTCGGGTTTAAAAGTATTGGGAAGAGTGAATCTTTTCCTGTACCACGCGAAGCCATCGTATTCACGGAAACCCTGATCTTCCCAGTACGACGGCGCAACAATATCCTCCCAATCTGAATCATTAAAATCTTCCTTAGCCCACTCCTTATTGTCGAGAAGGTGAAACTTCCAGTTTCCCAGCAACGGAAAACCTGTTTCGTAATAATCTTCGTAACTGTAGATTCCAAGATTGGAATGCCCGACTATTCCACCTTCACCACCTTCATCATAAATCCTCACAGCAATCACATTTTTCTTTCCCTTTACGAGATAGTTCGTGGGTACTGCATAGGTTCTCTTTACGCTGTACGCTGTAAAGTAATCCGGAGGAAATCCTCCTGTGCTTCCAACAAGGCGTCCGTTGACGTATACCTCGTCAACATCGTCGATCCTTCCCAACTCAAGGTATAACGGTTCATTGTCTGTAAAATCTATTTCAAACGTGGTTCTGTACCATGCATACCCATTGTATCTGCTAAAACCTTCCGATTGCCACGATGCGGGAACGTATATCCGCTCCCAATCCGAGTCGTTGTAATTGGGCTTGGCAAAGCTCATATTATCTCCCAGGGTAAACTTCCACGATCCACGTAGATTCACTTTACGCTCGCCACCGGCACAACTTCCTGTAAGTGTCATGGTAAAGATGCAGAGTGTTAGCAACGAAATAAATCTTCCGATTGCTTGGGTATTAAAGTTCATAATGGTTTTTGGATGATTGATAATGTAAATATACTTTCCGCGAAAAAAATAGATGTCACGGCGCAGTAACTAATTGTAAAATGTTGTCACGGGTCCGAACGGCCGTCACAAAAACCTGTCAGCGGATCAGTTTATAACCTGTTCCATGAACCGTAATAATAATTTTAGGGTCGTTGGGGTCGTCTTCGATCTTCTGACGAAGTTTTACTATAAAGTTGTCCACCGTCCGCGTCGTTGGGGATTCCTCATATCCCCAAACGTGCTGCAGGAGGTCATATCGCGTAACTATCTCATTCTTTTGCTGAAGTAAATAGTGCAATATTTCATACTCTTTGTGCGACATACGCACGGGTCCGGCCGCGTTCGTTGAAGTATAAGTTTCAAAGTTCACTGATAATTTACCAATTGTAGTAGCATCCGAGGGGGTCTTAATTTCTCCTCTCCGCAGGATGGCTTTAATACGCGCCAGCAGTTCGCGCAGACCAAACGGTTTCGTCACATAATCATCGGCACCCAACTCAAGCCCGAGGACCTTGTCCATCTCCTCACTCTTGGCGGTAAGCAACAAAATAGGAGTCGAAACACCTTTTTCCCTCGCCTTCTTGCATACATCGAGCCCTGACATTCCCGGCATCATGACATCCAATAGAATCAAATTATAATTTTTTTTCAGTATAAGGGCCAATCCATCTATCCCATTATCGCAAAGCTCCACGGCATACCCTTCGAACTCAAGGTTATCCTTTAGACCCAGCCTCATATTGGGTTCATCTTCAACTATCAGTATTTTATGTTGCATGGCTTTCTTCTTTTTTTACGGGAAATTTTAACCGAAATGTGCTTCCTTTTCCAGGCGTGCTGACAACAGTAACCTGACCGTGATGGGCCTCCATTATTTTCTTAACCAGGGTCAGGCCAAGGCCCGAACCTTTTGTAGTATGGACATCTCCCGTTGGGGCACGGAAGAATTGCTCAAATATTTCGTGCTGATGTTTTTTTGCGATGCCGATACCTTCATCGATAACATCGATATATCTGAAGTTGTAGTCGCGTCCTGTTTTTACCGTAATATTTTTTCGATCGCGGCTGTATTTAATTGCGTTGTCAAGCAGATTGATAATTGCCTCGGAGATTGATTCGCGGTCGCCCTGAATAAGTCCGAGATCTTCGGCCGGATCAAAATTTAACGTAAATCCTTTTTCCTTCAGGTGAAGAAAGTAAGTGTCCTGTATTTCTTTATAAAGGTCGTTGAGTTGGATCGGTTCAAACTTAAAATGTTTCTTACTCGACTGCATCTGTGAAAAGTTCAGGATCCGGTTTACGATGCGAGTCAACCTTCCCGTTTCTTTACTGATAATGCTATAATATTCCTGTTTCTTTTCCTCGGTGGTAACTCTTCCGTTCTCCAGCGTTTCTGCAAACATGCCGATAAGCGATAAAGGCGTGCGTATCTCATGCGACACGTTAGAAACGAACTCGGACTTCGACTGTGAGAGTTGAATTTCCTTTCGGATGTTCCTGTACAGAAAAACCAATCCGGCTCCAAAAATCAACACAAGCACGACGAGAATCGTAAGTGTCGTGGTGGTGCGGCTTTTGACAAGACCGTCAAGAGTAGTACCTCTCAGGGTGATTCCCAGGTAATAACCTGGAAGGATCCAGAATTCTTTCTTTTGGAACTCATTTTGTATCACACGCGGGACCTCCCCTTCGGGGGATTCATTTTCCGTCGACGTTGAATAAATGAGCGAATCATTTTGCGCACGGAAAGCGGAGATAATAAACCGATCCTGCGAGATCTCCTGCATCTTCGGACCCACAGTTTGTTGGATAAAGGTTGGAAGGTCAATTATAATTCCACCGATCTTGTAGTTGAGAGCATTTTCGCCGAGTACAAATAAAACAGGCATACTGTTACCCGCGACAATAAAATCCATGGCTTCCATTTTACGGAAACCAGCAGCTTCATATTCTATCAACTTAGTCATGCGGTCGCGTTCCCTCTGTAACAAATTGTCCAGCGTTTCCTTAACCTCCCTCTCAAGGCTATCCTCTTCATTTAATGCGTACACTGCTGAATGTTCTCCCAGATCGGTGAAATAAATGTATCTAACGACGTCAGATTGATTCACGATAGTTTTGAGTTTGTCGACGCTCAGGGCATCTGCATCCTCTGCCTCGCGGATCTCAAGTCTGATGCGGTTTGCCCAACTGCTTGTTATGTCATCGGAATATTGATTGACGGAATATAATATCGCGTCCAACTGATTCTGGTAGGTGTCTCGTATAATGGCTTCGTTCTTATTCAATAATCCCAGTTCGTAGATCACCAGGGCCACTGGCAACAGTGCGATCAGAATAAAAACGATCATGATTTTTTTAAGCGGATCCCGCATAGAAACTATTACGAATTGTAAAGTATGGAAAAAAATACAATAGAAAGACTATCTAAGAAGTGTAACGGCGATCGTCTTAATTAGTTAAGGCTGGACTTTTCAGGGTACTTTGCCCTGAACTGGCGATAAAAGTTCTTAATTTCTTCAAGGTCCTTTTGGTAGTCGCCCGTTGGGTAAAAGACCTTGCCGAAGCCTGCTTCCTTTCGCCCATAGTCAAGATAGCCAAGGACGATGGGCACCTTCGCACCGACTGCAGTATGATAAAATCCGGACTTCCACTCCTTCACATAGCTTCTGGTTCCTTCGGCGGGAATTAGTAATATCAGCGAAGACCTTTCGTTGAACATGTTGATCATCATGTCCACCATGTTACTGTGTTTAGAGCGGTCGACCGGTATCCCCCCGGTGGCACGCATAAGAATTCCCAGGGGAAATCTGAACAGGCTTTTTTTTGCCAGGTAACGAACTCTGACACCGGAGGCATACAATGTTGTCAGCGAAATGGGATAATCCATATTGCTGGTGTGAGGGGCTCCCACCATTACACACTTTTTGACAGATGGATCCAGTGTGCTCCCGGTTTTCCATCCAATGATTTTCAGGTAAAGTTTACAGAGCCATTTCATAGTCTTTGCCGCGGGTTGCGAGCATCATACTGTTTTCCCGGCCAGATCAAATTTGCGTTCGACTTTCGTACCTTTTACAGCAACAATGGTAAGGATAACCGACAGGAAAAGGGAGCCCGACATAAAAATGTAGGACGCACCGAATCCACCCGTGGTTGTATTCAGGTATCCGACGATATATGAACCTGCAAATGAACCCAACGCTCCAAAACTGTTTATCAATGCCATGGCACCACCGGACACGTTATGAGGAAGCACCTCAGGAATGATGGCAAAGAATGGACCGTAGGGCGCATACATTGCGGCCCCCGCTATATTGAGCAACACAAAGGAAAGCCAGAAATTGTCGGTGCCTACCAGATACGAACAATAAAAGGCAATGGCTCCAATCAGCAACAACGGCCAAACAAATATCTTTCTGTTTAGGGTCTTGTCGGAGTAATACGATGCGGTGAACATGCCTATTATCGCAAAGACATACGGGAGGGCAGATAGCCATCCTGTTGTGACCATATCCATATTTGGAGCAGCTTTGATGATCGATGGCAGCCACATTACGAAACCATAGACGCCAATACTCCAAAGCGCATACTGAAGGCTAAGCAAAATAACTACTCTGGATTTAAATGCTTCTCCATAATTTTTTATGGGCTTAATATTCTGTTGCTCCATTTGCAGCTTTTCAGCCAGGGCACGTTTCTCATCGTCTGATAACCACTTTGCATGCTCAGGTTTATCGTCCACAAGTCTCCACCAGAAGAATGCCCACACAACAGCGGGTAGCCCTTCAATGATAAACATCCACCTCCAGCCAACTGAATTGATAAGATATCCCGAAAGAATAGACATCCACAAAATGGTTGCAGGGTTGCCGAGGATCAGGAATGTGTTAGCTCTGGATCGTTCTGTTTTTGTAAACCAGCGGCTCAATAAGATCAACATAGCTGGCATTACGGCACTTTCAACGACGCCCAACATAAATCGCACAACTATCAAAAGTCTCACGTCACTGAGCATACCCGTTGCAGCTGCCAGTGCGCCCCAGAGAATCAACGACCAAAAAATTAATTTCTTTGCGCTCTTATTTGCGGCATATAATGCTCCGGGAATCTGAAAGAAAAAGTATCCGAGAAAAAAGAGAGAACCCAGTAAGGATGACACGGCTCCTGTGATGTGCAGGTCTTGAGCCATCTCTCCGGCGGCTGCGAATCCAAAATTTGCACGGTCGAGGTACGCGAGGCTATAGGTTATGAATGCTACGGGTATGAGTCGATACCAGCGTGATTGAGCGATTACTTTTTCCATCCTTGGGGCTTCTGGTAAATAGTCTTGGAACTAGGGTGTGCTATATTACTATTTAAAGTCAATTACTACAAGTTGATGTAGGATGTATGGGAGAACTCTAGTTGGGTGAAGGTTCTGTGCTTCCTTGATAGGACGTCAAATGCATTTCACGCAAAGAGCGCAAAGGAAATTCGCAAAGAGCGCCGAGGAATGCAGGTGTTCTACACCAACTTGTGTTCAAACGTGGCGGTCCTAAAACACTTCACTACATACCCCCGCACCTTAACGTTGATTGCAACGTGTGTGCTCAATCTTTCAATCTTTCAATTTTTCAATCCTTCAATCTTTCAATCTTTTCCGTACACGTCGTCGATTTGTTTTTGGAGGTTCTGGCGGGCGGAGAGAAATTGAGCGGGTAAGTCTGTCCAGCGGCACTCGAGGACAATCTTGCGCGAGTATCCGAGAGACTTGAGGACTTTGAGGTATTCACGAAAGTCATCGCCTGCTACGCCGGGTGGAGCGCGATTTACTTTTTCCGCGATATCAACATGGATTAGTTTGTCCTTTGTTTTTGCAATCACTGCTGGCCCCTCCCCTTCCATCAACATGTGATAGACATCCACACAAAGCCAAAAATTGGGTTGGTTAACTTTGGTGACTACGTCAAATGCCTCTTCTACGGTGTTTATGAAATTAGTCTCGGTACTATTAAGGTTTTCCAGGACTAGATCTATCTTATATCGCTTTGCAATCAAGGCTACTTTACCAGCGATGCTGATAAATTGTTCCTTTGCCTTTGCGTCTTCAAATCCATCCGGGACACGCCGTGCTCCTCCACTACCCCATATGATCATCGTGATTCCGGCGCGTTTGCATCGTTCAAACACACCGGTTGCATAATTGAGTATAACATCTTCCTTTACGTCAGGTCCTACAAGCTTCATATCGCCCGGCATGAATATGTTGAAGGCGATGATAGAGAGGTGCATCTTCTTGAACGTTTTCAGATTCTGTTCAAACTGCTGATCGGAAACCTTCTGTGG
>Ga0190271_10002054_pt1 | contig 11950 bp, 10 predicted proteins | sample Popmic356T_FD_133747 | JGI IMG/M metagenome (GOLD analysis project Ga0190271, IMG submission 133747) | Populus adjacent soil microbial communities from riparian zone of Weber River, Utah, USA - 356 T | ecosystem: Environmental > Terrestrial > Soil > Riparian zone | place: USA: Utah | collected...
CGGTGACGACAAGGACCGGGTCGTGATCAAGAGTGACGGCCAGCCTGCCTACATCGCCGGCGACCTCGCGTACTTCCTGGACAAGCGCCAGCGCGGCTTCGATCTGTGCATCTACATGCTCGGAGCCGACCACCACGGCTACATCGCGCGCCTGAAGGCCGCCGCAGCGGCCCTGGGTGATGACCCCGACACCGTCGAGGTGCTCATCGGCCAGATGGTCAACCTGGTCCGCGACGGGCAACCGATCCGGATGAGCAAGCGTGCAGGCACGGTCATCACGCTCGACGACCTCGTCGACGCCATCGGTGTGGACGCCGCCCGCTATGCGCTGATCCGCAGCTCCGTCGACACGCCGATCGACATCGACCTGGAGTTGTGGTCCTCGGCGTCCAGCGAGAACCCGGTCTACTACGTGCAATACGCGCACGCGCGGCTCTCCGCGCTGGCCCGGAACGCCGCAGAACTGGGCATCACGCCCGATACCGCGCATCTCGACCTGCTGACGCACGACAAGGAAGGCACGCTGATCCGCAATATCGGCGAGTTCTCGCGCGTGCTGGAGACCGCCGTGAGTCTGCGGGAGCCCCACCGGGTGTCGCGCTATCTCGAAGACCTGGCCGGCGACTATCACCGTTTCTACGACTCGTGCCGGGTGCTGCCGCAGGGTGACGAGGCGCCGGGTGAGCTGCACGCTGCGCGTCTCGCGCTGTGCCAGGCCACTCGCCAGGTCATCGCCAACGGACTGAGCATCCTCGGCGTCAGCGCTCCGGAGCGCATGTGATCGCGCACCCGGCCGGTCCCCGGCACGCCGAGGAGGCCCACCACAGCGGGGCTCCTGACCGCCCGCACGACGCCGCCGATGTGCTCCGGCTGGCTCCTAATGTCTGGCCGCACAACGCTGTTCGCGGCACCGATGGTGTCGTCTCGATCGCCGGGGTGCCGGTGACCGAGATCGCCGCGCAGTTCGGCACCCCGGTGTTCGTCATCGACGAGGACGACTTCCGGGCACGCTGTCGCGACATCTCGGATGCCTTCGGCAGTGGCGAGCACGTGCGGTACGCGGCCAAGGCGTTTCTGTGCACCGAGGTGGCACGCTGGATCGACGAAGAGGGCCTGTCGTTGGACGTGTGCAGCGGCGGAGAGCTCGCGGTGGCGCTGCACGCCGGCTTTCCGCCGGAGCGAATCGCCCTGCACGGCAACAACAAGTCCGTCGAAGAGCTCACGGCGGCGGTCAAGAACGGTGTCGGGCACGTGGTGTTGGACTCGATGACCGAGATCGAGCGGCTGGATCGGATCGCGGGCGACGCCGGAATCGTGCAGGACGTCCTCGTGCGTGTCACCGTTGGTGTCGAGGCGCACACCCACGAGTTCATCTCCACCGCGCACGAGGACCAGAAGTTCGGCCTGTCGCTGGCCAGCGGCGCCGCGATGGGTGCGGTGCGCCGGGTCTTCGAGACCGATAACTTGCGACTTGTCGGATTGCACAGCCACATCGGCTCCCAGATCTTCGACGTCGCGGGCTTCGAACTGGCCGCCCACCGGGTGATCGGGTTGCTGCGTGACGTCGTCGCGGAGTTCGGAGTCGACAAGACGTCCCAGATCTCGATCGTGGACCTCGGTGGGGGACTGGGAATTTCGTATCTGCCGCAAGACGATCCGCCGCCGATGGAAGACCTGGCCGCGAAGCTCGCCGCGATCGTCAGCAACGAGTCCGCAGCTGTCGGGCTGCCGGCGCCCAAGCTGGTGGTCGAGCCCGGGCGCGCTATCGCGGGGCCGGGAACCATCACCGTCTACGAGGTCGGCACCGTCAAAGATGTCGCTGTGGCGGCCGACAGACACCGTCGGTACGTCAGCGTGGACGGCGGCATGAGCGACAACATCAGGACGTCGCTGTACGGCGCCGAATACGACGTGCGGATGCTGTCGCGAGTCACTGATGCCGCCCCCACGCTGTCTCGTGTCGTCGGGAAGCACTGCGAGAGCGGCGACATCGTGGTGCGCGATGCCTGGATGCCCGACGACGTCGCGCCGGGGGACCTGCTGGGCGTCGCGGCTACCGGCGCATACTGCTATTCGATGTCGAGCCGCTATAACCTGATCGGCCGGCCGGCCGTGGTGGCCGTGCGCGACGGGCGGGCACGCCTGATCCTGCGCCGGGAGACGGTCGATGATCTCTTGAGTCTGGAAGTGAGGATGGAGCGGTGAGCTACCAAAAAGACGAGGCAATCGGAGTAGCCGTACTGGGTTTGGGCAATGTGGGCAGCCAGGTGGTACGCATCATGAGGGAGAGCGCGGCCGACCTGTCCGCCCGCATCGGTGCTCCTCTGGTGGTGCGTGGCATCGGGGTTCGGCGGGTGGCCGGCGACCGCGGTGTGCCGGTCGAATTGTTGACCGACAACGTCGAGGAACTGGTCTCTCGTGACGATGTCGACATCGTCGTCGAGTTGATGGGTCCCGTCGAACCTGCCCGCAAGGCGATCCTGACCGCGCTGGAGCAGGGCAAGTCCGTCGTCACCGCGAACAAGGCGCTGATGGCGGTGTCTGCGGGCGAACTCGCCCAGGCCGCTGAGAGCGCCCATGTGGATTTGTACTTCGAGGCTGCAGTCGCAGGTGCCATACCCGTCATCCGCCCGCTTACCCAGTCGCTGGCCGGCGACACCGTGCTTCGGGTGGCCGGAATCGTGAACGGCACTACCAACTACATCCTCTCCGAGATGGACAGCACCGGCGCCAACTACACGGATGCGCTGGCCGACGCCGGCGCGCTCGGGTACGCCGAGGCGGATCCGACCGCGGACGTAGAGGGCTACGACGCCGCGGCCAAAGCGGCCATCCTGGCGTCGATCGCGTTCCACACCCGGGTCACCGCCGACGACGTCTACCGCGAGGGCATCACCAAGGTGACCTCGGCCGATTTCGCCTCCGCGCGCGCCCTGGGCTGCACGATCAAGCTGCTGGCGATTTGCGAGAGGCTCACCGACGACGAAGGGCAGGAGCGCGTTTCGGCGCGCGTCTATCCTGCGCTGGTGCCCCTGGATCATCCGTTGGCCTCGGTGAACGGTGCATTCAACGCGGTGGTCGTCGAGGCCCAGGCGGCGGGAAGATTGATGTTCTACGGGCAGGGCGCCGGAGGCGCGCCGACGGCATCGGCGGTATTGGGTGATCTCGTGATGGCCGCCCGCAACCGCGTGCAGGGCGGCCGCGGACCCCGCGAGTCCAAGTACGCCAAGCTGCCGGTTGCGCCCATCGGCTTCATCCCCACCCGTTACTACGTGAACATGAATGTCGCGGATCGACCCGGGGTGCTCTCGGCTGTGGCAGCGGAGTTCAGCAAGCGCGAGGTCAGCATCGCCGAGGTGCGCCAGGAGGGCATGGTCGACGAGGGCGGCCAGCGCTGCGGCGCGCGCATCGTCGTCGTAACCCACCAGGCGACCGACGCCGCACTTTCGGAAACCGTTGCAGCGCTCGCCGATCTGGAGGTCGTTCAGAGCATCAACAGCGTCCTTCGGATGGAAGGAACCACAGAATGAGCACCACTTCCCCCCGTGCCGTGCACCACCCATGGCCGGGTCTGATCGAGGCCTACCGCGATCGGCTGCCCATTGGCGACGGTTGGACACCGATCACCCTGCGCGAGGGCGGTACCCCGCTGCTGCCGGCCCCTCGGCTGTCCGAGTACACCGGGTGCACTGTGCATCTCAAGGTCGAGGGGCTCAACCCGACCGGGTCGTTCAAGGACCGGGGCATGACAATGGCCGTGACCGAGGCGGTGGCCCGCGGACAGCAGGCAGTGCTGTGCGCGTCCACGGGTAACACGTCGGCGTCGGCGGCCGCGTATGCGGCTCGCGCGGGGATCACATGCGCCGTCCTGGTGCCGCAGGGCAAGATCGCCCTGGGCAAGCTGGCACAGGCTGTCATGCACGGCGCCAAGATCATCCAGATCGACGGCAACTTCGATGACTGCCTCGAACTCGCCCGCAAGCTCACCGCCGATTTCCCCAGCGTCTCACTGGTCAACTCGGTGAATCCCTTTCGGATCGAAGGCCAGAAGACCGCGGCATTCGAGATCGTCGACGCACTCGGCGACGCACCCGACGTGCATGCGCTGCCCGTCGGCAACGCGGGAAACATCACGGCCTACTGGAAGGGCTACACGGAGTACCACCGCGACGGTCTGACGGCCCGCTTGCCGCGCATGCTCGGCACCCAGGCCGCCGGCGCCGCGCCGCTGGTGCTCGGCGAGCCGGTCAGTGACCCCGAGACCATCGCCACCGCCATCCGCATCGGCTCGCCCGCGTCGTGGACGTCGGCGGTGGAGGCGCAGCAGCAGTCCAAGGGCCGCTTCCTGGCGGCCACCGACGAGGAGATCCTGGCTGCCTACCATCTGGTGGCCCGCGCCGAGGGTGTGTTCGTCGAACCCGCTTCGGCGGCGAGCATCGCCGGGCTGTTGAAGTCGATCGAAGACGGTTGGGTCGCCAAGGGTTCCACCGTCGTGTGCACCGTCACCGGCAATGGCCTCAAGGATCCCGACACCGCCCTGAAGGGTATGCCCACGGTGATCGCCGTGCCCGTCGACCCGGTTGCCGTCGTCGCCAAGCTCGGCCTGGTCTAGAACGGACATCGGTGACACGCACACTGCCACCAGGGCTGACCGCCACCGCCGTGGTCGCGGCCTCGAGTGCCAACCTGGGGCCCGGTTTCGACAGTCTGGGCCTCGCGGTCAGTCTCTACGACGAGATCGTCGTCGAGACAACCGAATCCGGCCTCATCGTCGAAGTGGACGGCGAAGGAGCCGGGCAGGTTCCGCTGAACGCATCCCATTTGGTGGTGCGAGCGATCGAGCGCGGCTTGCGGGAAACCGGGGTGGTCGCGAGCGGCCTGGTTGTTCGCTGCCGTAATGACATCCCACACTCCCGTGGGCTTGGCTCGTCGGCCGCGGCCGTCGTCGGTGGCCTCGCTGCCGCTAACGGCCTTGCGGCACAGGCTGGTTCGAATCCAATGACCACGGAGCAACTGGTTCAGGTGTCGTCGGAGTTCGAAGGCCACCCTGACAACGCGGCAGCCGCGGTGTTCGGAGGCGCGGTGGTGTCCTGGACGGAGGCTGACGCCGGGGGCCCGCGCTACGCGGCGGCGCCGATTCGGTTGCACCCCGACATCAACGTGTTTACCGCAGTCCCGCAGGTGCGTTCGTCGACGGCGGAGACGCGGGTCCTGCTTCCGGACCAGGTCAGCCACACCGATGCCCGCTTCAACGTGAGCCGGGCGGCGTTGCTGGTCGTCGCGCTCACGGAGCGACCCGACCTGCTCATGGCGGCGACCGAGGACGTGCTGCACCAGCCGCAGCGGGAGGCTGCCATGCCGGCCTCCGCGGAATACCTTGCGGTGCTCCGGCGTTGTGGTGTGGCAGCAGTGCTGTCCGGCGCCGGGCCTGCGTTGTTGGCACTGAGCACGTCGACCGACCTGCCGGCAGGGGTTGTGGAGTATGGCAGCGAGAATGGCTTCGCGGTCGCCAGGGTGTCAGCGGGCGACGGTGTGAAGTGGACCTCCGGGTGTGGCGGCTCGGCCCTGGCTCGGCAGCGACACGGGTAGTAACACCCGCAACAAGTGAATCACGGCGTTTCTTGCTTCCGGCCCGGATGAGGGTTATTCTCGCACTCGTCCAGCAATCGCAGCGTCTTGAGCTGCGCCGACACTAGGACGACCCCTTCTCTCAGGTGTTCAAATTTTGTGGACTGGCGGTTTGCCGTCTTGGCGAACCCGGCGATCACCGTTGCAGTGGCAATGGTGTGACCTTCGCGTTCAGCGGATTGGCTGGACGCACTAAACCCCCGCGTGAATCGATCAGCGAGGGAAGAAAGGAAATCCGTGACTGATACGGACCTCATCACGGCTGGTGGCAGCACTGAAAGCGGTGAGCTGCCGAACACCGTGACCGCAGACATCACTTCTCCCGCGGAGCCCAGCGCGCCCGCCGCGGAGAATGCTGCACCGGCGGCCCGTGAGGGCTCGGCCGGCGCCGCGTCGGGTGATCGCCGTGGCGCGCTGAGCAGCCTGGTTCTGCCCGAGCTACGCGCTCTGGCCAAGGAGATCGGTGTCGAGGGCGCGTCCGGAATGCGCAAGAGCGAGTTGGTCGCCGCCATCCGTGAGCGCCGCAGCGAGTCCAGCGCCCGCTCCGGCGGCGACGCCAAGAACGGCACCCCCAGCGATATCGCCACCGCCCCGGCCGAACGCGCCGATCAGAGCGCACCTGTCGACAACGCAGCGGATGTTGCCGCGCCCGAACAGCCCACCGCCGAATCCCAGCCCACCCAGCAGCGACGCGAGCGCCGTTCGGCCTCTCGCGGGGCCGGCGGCACCGGCGGCGGTCAGCAGGCCAAGGACCAGCCGGGCAGGCAGGACGGCGCCCAGCCCGAGGTCAACGAGGCCAAAGACACCGCCAAGGACAACAGGGCCGAAAGGGCCGACAGAGTCGACAGAGCCGACACCCGCGGCGACCGGTCCGAGCAGGGCGGTCAGAACCGGGGCGGCAACAACGCCGACGCCGACGACGATGGCGACGGCCGGCAGGGCAGGCGTGGTCGCCGATTCCGTGACCGTAGGCGTCGTGAGCGCGGCGGCGAAGGCGGCGTTGGCGGCGGCGACCGCGACCGCGATACCGAACTCCGCGAGGACGACGTTGTTCAGCCCGTCGCAGGCATCCTCGACGTGCTCGACAACTATGCGTTCGTGCGGACCTCCGGCTACCTCGCGGGCCCGAACGACGTCTACGTGTCGATGAACATGGTGCGCAAGAACGGCCTGCGCCGCGGCGACGCCGTGACCGGCGCAGTGCGCGTCCCCAAGGAGGGGGATACCTCCAACCAGCGGCAGAAGTTCAATCCGCTGGTGCGCCTCGACAGCGTGAACGGCAAGCCGGTGGAAGAGGCCAGGAAGCGGCCCGAGTTCACGAAGCTCACGCCGCTGTACCCGAACACCCGGCTGCGCCTGGAAACCACCAGCGACAAGCTGACCACCCGGGTGATCGACCTCATCATGCCCATCGGTAAGGGGCAGCGCGCCCTGATCGTGTCGCCCCCGAAGGCCGGCAAGACCACGATCATGCAGGACATCGCCAACGCGATCACCCGCAACAACCCGGAATGCCACCTGATGGTGGTGCTCGTCGACGAGCGCCCCGAAGAAGTCACCGACATGCAGCGCTCGGTCAAGGGTGAGGTCATTGCCTCGACCTTCGACCGCCCGCCGTCCGACCACACGCAGGCCGCCGAGCTGGCCATCGAACGGGCCAAGCGCCTGGTCGAGCAGGGCAAGGACGTCGTCGTACTGCTGGACTCGATCACCCGTCTGGGTCGCGCCTACAACAACGCGTCCCCGGCGTCGGGCCGCATCCTGTCCGGCGGTGTCGACTCGACCGCGCTGTACCCGCCCAAGCGGTTCCTGGGCGCGGCACGCAACATCGAAGAGGGCGGCTCGCTGACGATCATCGCCACGGCCATGGTCGAGACCGGGTCCACCGGCGACACCGTGATCTTCGAGGAGTTCAAGGGCACCGGCAACGCCGAGCTCAAGCTCGACCGCAAGATCTCCGAGCGGCGCGTGTTCCCGGCGGTCGACGTCAACCCGTCGGGCACCCGAAAGGACGAGCTGCTGCTGTCCACCGACGAGTTCGCCGTGGTGCACAAGCTGCGCCGGGTGCTCTCCGGACTGGATCCGCATCAGGCCATCGACCTGCTGATGAGTCAGTTGCGCAAGACCAAGAACAACTACGAGTTCCTGGTCCAGGTGTCGAAGAACACCCCCGGCGGGAACGACCGCGACTAGCGATTTCGGTGCAATCGGTCGCGCTGAGCGTGAAACAACTGCACCCGAATCACCAATAGGGGTCGGTGATCTCGCGTAGCGAGATCAGGGCGGTCCGAAGATCATCGAACGCCCTGTCGCCCAGATGCTTTCGCCACCGCTTCTCGACTCGGGCGACCTCTGCGGCGGCCATCCGGCACACGTCGGCACCCTTGTCGCTCAGCGTCACCAGCCGCGCCCTGGCGTCTGACGGGTCGGGCTCGCGGGTGGCGTAGCCGGCACTTTCGAGCTGGTCGACGAGTGCACCCGCGGTCTGTTTGGTGACGCGGGCCTGTTCGGCGAGGTCGGTGAGCCGCATGCCTTCGGAGTCGAGGCGCTGCATCAGCCGTGACTGGGCGATCGTGAGGTCCTCGATGCCCGACGCGGCCAGTGCCGCCATCACTCGGCTCTCGACATCGCGGTGCGCGATGAACATCAACACCGCGATCCCCGGCTGTTCGTCCATACCTTGACTTTAGTACGAGGTCCTGACTATATTCGTCAGTGTTGCTGACTAAATTGATGAGGGGGTCCAGTGGAGTCCGACGCCGTCTGGCAGCACACCGACAACCAGCGCCTCGAGATCGCCGGGCTCATCGAGGAAATCGATGCTCGCGATCCAGCGCAGTGGCACACACCATCGCTGTGTGCGGGCTGGACCGTCGGCAATGTCGCCGCGCACCTGACCCACTCGACCATCGGGCTGCCGCGAATGCTCCTGGAGGCCGCCCGCAGCGGTTTCCGGTTCAATGCCGTCGTGCATCGCCTGGCGGTCACCGACCAACGGCCGTCGGCGCAGATCGCCGCGCAGCTGCGCGACCTCGTCGGCTCACGGCGGCACCCACCGGGGACCACTGTGATGGAGCCGCTGATCGACGTGCTGGTGCACGCTCAGGACATCTGCATCCCGCTCGGGATCGACCGGCCGATGCCCACCGACGCCGCAGTCGCAGCCGCGGAACGGGTGTGGCAGATGGGGTTTCCGTTCCATGCCCGTCGACGGCTCTCGGGTACCAGGCTCGTGGCCACCGATACGGATTTCTCCGTCGGCGAGGGCCGAGAGGTCGCCGCCCCGATCCGCGAGCTCCTCTTGCTGCTGACCGGCCGGCAAGCAGCCGTAGCCGCAGCCGGCTAGATCAGCCGGCGGCCGGATCGCTGCGCAGCGCCGCCACGATGTAGCGGCGGGCATGCCGCAGCACCGAATCGTGATCGTCGACCTGGCACTGTTCGCCGGGGACGGTCGCGAGGCTCATCATGATCCGCGCGATCCACTCGGCGGCCTCCGCGGGGTCGGTGTCCGGATGGATCTCCCCTCTGTCGACTGCGGCCTGAACGTAGGGCACCCAGAACGCGGCGATCTCCGGGATGAGGCCGCGGACGCCGAGCCCCACACACGCCGTGAACGCCTCTGGCTCCTCCTGGCGCAGCTTGAGCACCAACGCCCCGGGTGTCTCGGACTCCCGCCGTGCGAGCTCGACCCCTGTGGCGATCTGCTGGTCCAGCCCGGTCACCGCGTCGAGGCGGGCGCGTGACTCGGCCCAGAACGCGTCGTTGAGGCGGACGATGGCCGCGCCGAGCAGTTCGGCCTTGTCGGGGAAGTGTCGATACAGCCAGCCTCGGCTGACCCCGGCCACCTCGGCGACCTCGGACACGGTCGTCGCGCGAATCCCTTTGGTGGTCAGGCACTGTTCGGCGGCGTCGATCAAGCGATCACGGACGGATCTGGTTTCGGGTTTCGCCGCAGTGCCGACACTCACCCCCCTATCTTCGCAAATGACCGGTCTCCGGTGGGCCGATGCGCCAGGCCCGTGGCGGATCGCGTAGACACATAGGGAAATCTGTTCACGAAGTGCGAAGGGAAGGCGGGGTGGCGGAGACAGTTCAGCAGCTGCTGCGGGAGCGCTGGGACGACGACGGTGTGGCCGTCATGTACGACGACCAGACCTGGACCTGGCGGGAGCACCTGGCCGCCGCCGCGGGCCAGGCCGCGGCGCTGATCGGCATCGCCGACCAGCGGCGACCGCTCCATGTGGGTGTCCTGCTGGACAACACCCCCGACATGCTGACCGCAATGGCCGCCGCCGGGTTGGGTGGATATGTGCTGTGCGGCATCAACAACACCCGGCGCAGCGACGCTCTCGCCCGCGACATCGGCCGGGCTGACTGCCAGATCCTGGTGACCGACGATCACCACCTGGCGGTTCTCGACGGCGTGGATCTGACCGGCGTGCGGGTCTTGGTGGTGGGAAGCCCCGAATGGAAGGAGCTGGTGGGGCAGGCGGGTGCGCTCACGCCACACCGCGAAGCCGGTGCGACCGACACGTTCATGCTGATCTTCACCTCAGGTACCAGCGGCGATCCGAAGGCTGTGCGGGTGATGCACGCGATGGTGTTGCTGGCCGGCGCCGCGCTGGCCGGCCGCTACGGGTTGACTTCCGACGACGTCTGCTACCTGTCGATGCCGTTGTTCCACAGCAATGCGGTGCTCGCGGGGTGGTCGGTGGCGCTGAACTCGGGCGCGGCGATGGCGCCCGCGACGTTCACGGCCTCCGGTTTCATCGACGACGTCCGGCGCTACGGCGTCACCTACATGAACTACGTCGGTAAACCCCTGGCTTACATCCTGGCCAGCCCTGAAGCCCCCGACGACCGCGACAACCCGTTGCGGGTGGCGTTCGGCAACGAGGCCAGTGACCGCGATATCGCGGAGTTCTCCAGACGCTTCGCGTGCCAGGTGTGGGACGGCTTCGGCTCGACCGAGAACGCGGTGACGGTGACGCGCGAGCTCGGTTGTCCCGCCGGTTCGATCGGCAAGGGTTTCCCCGGGGTGGCCATCTACGACTCGGAGACCCTGACCGAGTGTGCGGTCGCGCGGTTCGACGAGCACGGTGCGCTGGCCAACGGCGACCACGCGATCGGCGAACTGGTCAACACCCAGGGCGCCGGGATGTTCGCCGGCTATTACAACGACCAGGGTGCCACCGACGAACGCATGCGACACGGCATGTTCTGGTCCGGCGACCTGGCCTATCGGGATGCCGACGGCTGGATCTACCTCGCCGGTCGTACTGCGGACTGGATGCGGGTGGACGGGGAGAACATCACCTCGGCGCCCATCGAACGCATCCTGATCCGTGAGCCCGCCATCAGTCAGGTCGCGGTCTACCCGGTCCCCGACGAACACGTCGGCGATCAGGTGATGGCCGCGATCGTCCTGCAGGATGGCGCGACGCTGACGCCGGCAGCGTTCGGTGAGTTCCTCGCCGCGCAACGGGACATGTCGCCGAAAGCGTGGCCGCGCCACGTCTGGATCGCCGACGCACTGCCCAGTACCGCCACCAACAAGGTGGTCAAACGCGAACTGATCGCGATGGGTGTCCAGCCCGCCGGCCGGACGCTGTGGAAGCGGGACGGACACACCTACCGCCAGGAATAGCGCTTCCCGTAAGGACGTTTAGGCTACTGGCGGTTGACCTGGCATAATGGACCGCCGACACCTCGGTTCCGGTTCACGCCGCTGCCTCCCTCGACGGGAGGGCGACCCGGGACCCACGATTGAAGAGGAAACCATGAAATCGGGTATTCACCCAGACTATGTCGAGACCACTGTGCTGTGCGGCTGCGGCAGCAGCTTCACCACCCGCAGCACCAAGAAGACCGGACAGATCACCGTAGAGGTCTGCTCCCAGTGCCATCCCTTCTACACCGGCAAGCAGAAGATCCTCGACAGCGGCGGCCGTGTCGCGCGCTTCGAGAAGCGCTACGGCAAGCGCACCGGGGCGACCGCAGCGGCGGGAGAGACCAAAGCTGCCGACGACAAGTAGCTCTCCGACCGGCGCCCGCTCTGCCGCAGTCTGCGCAGACCGGGCGCCGTTTCGTGGGTAGGACTTCATCAGACGGCGTGCCAGAGGAGGCGAGATGACCGATACGGCACCGGCGATCGAGGCGATGCTCGCCGAGTACGCCGATCTGGAGCGTCGACTGGCCGATCCCGAACTGCACGCCGACCCCGGCGCCGCGCGCAAGGCCGGCCGCCGGTTCGCGCAGGTTTCGCCCATCGTCTCCACCTACCGCAAGCTCGAAACCGCCCGAGGTGACCTGGCCGCCGCGC
>Ga0190271_10002055_pt1 | contig 11949 bp, 9 predicted proteins | sample Popmic356T_FD_133747 | JGI IMG/M metagenome (GOLD analysis project Ga0190271, IMG submission 133747) | Populus adjacent soil microbial communities from riparian zone of Weber River, Utah, USA - 356 T | ecosystem: Environmental > Terrestrial > Soil > Riparian zone | place: USA: Utah | collected...
CACGCCGGTGCCCACGCCCGTGCGCCGCCTGTCGACCGACGAGGTTCCGGCCGATGGGTGGGGCGCCCAACAGGTGTGGAACACCCAGTGGTCGATCGAGCTGATGGCGCTCGGTGGGCACCTGTCGTTCATGGATCCCGTGGCGCAGACACTGTTGGACGACTGGCTCGTGAGCCGCCTCGCCGCGACGGGGATCAGTCCGTCGGATTGAGAACGGTGCCAACTCGAAAGTCTCTGCGCAGCTGACACACGGGCTCCGCGCCGTTAGAACACCGGCTCTGCGCCTTCTACCGTGGGTCGACGTGATCCTGCTCGACGTCGATTCGGTCGCCGCCACCCGGCCCGGCCGTCCGCTGTTCTCCAACGTGTCGCTCACCCTGTCCGACGGCGATCGCCTCGGCGTGGTCGGGCTGAACGGGTGCGGGAAGTCCACGCTCCTCGGGATCCTGGCGGGGTCGGTCGAGCCCGAAGCGGGGGCGGTGCGGCGCGGTCGCGGGGTTCGGATCGAGGTGCTGGACCAGGACCCCCACCTCTCCGGTGACACCGTGCGCGCCGCCATCGCGTCGGGGGCGGATGCCGAGGGCTGGGAGGTCGGCTCGGTGGCCGATCGACTGGGCCTCGGACCGCTGCTCGACGAGCCGGTCGATCGCCTGTCCGGTGGTCAGGCGAAGCGGGTGGCCCTGGCCCGGGCGCTGGTGAGCACCGCAGACCTGTTGATCCTCGACGAGCCGACGAACCACCTCGACATCGACGCGATCGCCTGGCTGGAGGACCGGCTGGCCGAGCACCGTGGTGGCCTCGTGCTGGTCACCCACGACCGTCACTTCCTCGACCGGATCACGACCCGCGTGCTCGAGCTCGACCGCGGTGTCGGCTACGTCCACGACGGCGGCTACGACGCCTACCTCGAGGGCCGGGCCGACCGGGAGGCGAAGGCGGCCACCGCCGAGCAGAAGCGGCGCAACCTGGCCCGCAGCGAGCTGGCATGGTTGCGGCGGGGCGCCCCGGCGCGGACGTCGAAGCCGAAGGCACGCATCGAGGCGGCGACCGAGATCGTCAACGGGCGTGCGCAGGCCGCGGCGCGATCGGGTGACCTGCCGCTCCACACCGGGACCCCCCGCCTCGGGGATCGGGTGATCGAACTGCACGATGTGGGCCACCGGTTCGGCGACGATCCGTTCCTGTTCCGACATGTCGAGCTCCTGTTGGATCGTCGGGAACGGCTGGGCATCGTCGGCGTGAACGGCACCGGCAAGTCGACCCTGCTCGATGTCATGGCGGGTCGGGTCGAGCCGACGGAGGGCCGGGTCGCGCTCGGGTCGACCGTCCGGCTCGGGTACTACGACCAGCGCGGTCGATCGCTCGACCCGAGCCAGCGTGTGCGCGACGCGGTGGCCGGTGAGAAGGGTGAGGTCGACTGGACCGACTCGGCGCTGATGGAGGCGTTCTGGTTCGACGGAGACGCCCAGTGGGCGCCCATCGAGCTGCTGTCGGGCGGGGAACGCCGGCGGCTGCAGCTGCTGCTGACCCTGGTCGAACGGCCGAACGTGTTGTTCCTCGACGAGCCCACCAACGACCTGGACCTCGACACCCTGCGCCAACTCGAGGACTTCCTCGACGACTGGCCGGGCGCCCTGGTCGTGGTCAGTCACGACCGGGCGTTCCTCGAGCGGACGGTGGCCGACGTCATTGTGGCCGACGGGGCGGGGACCGCGGCGCGACGGCCCGGCGGGTATGCCGCCTACGAGGACGAACGACACGCGGTGCGCAGTCGCCGACGGGTCGCCGCCCGGCCGGTGGCGGCGCCGTCGCCGGATCGTGATGGGTCACCCGCGGCTGCGGTCGAGCGGGGCTCGGGAACCGAGAAGGACGACCGGTCGGACCGGTCGCGCCAGACCGGCCCCAGCCCGTCGACCCTGCGTCATCAACTGCGGGCGGCCGAGCGGCAGGTGGCGGGGCTGCAGTCCCGCCACGATGCGCTCGAGGCGGAGCTGACCGACGCCGCGTCGGGTGGCGACCACCGCCGGCTCTCAGAATTGGGTGATGACCTGGCCACCGTCGCCGCCGAGCTGGCGGCCGCGGAGGAGGTCTGGCTCGATCTCGCCGGGCAGGCCGAGGCCCGCGGACTCGAGGTCTGACTCGAGCCCTGAACAGCTCGGGAAGGCGACGGGGGTCCGCGGGGTTTCCCCTATTACGATGTTGTAAACCCCCCGTGCTGCCCTGTGGCAGGGCGGCGAATCCGTCCATCGGAGACGGCATCCATCGGAGACACCGTGAGCATTCAGACCGACACCCCCGAGTCAGACATCCCTCCCACTGATTCGTCGACTTCAGCCGATACGTCGACTTCAGCCGACGTGATCATGACCGTCACGGACCAGGCGCTCGAGACGGTTCTCGGGATCCGCGCCGAGGAGGAGAACCCCGAGGGGCTCGCCCTTCGTGTGGGCGTCACCGGCGCCAAGGGCGTCGAGTACACCTACGACCTGTCGTTCGAGGACCTGGCCGAGGTCGAGGCCGATCATGCGAAGTACCGGGTCGGTGACCTCGTCGTCGCCATTCCGAACGAGTCGATCGAGCTCATGGTCGGCGCTGAACTCGACCTGCCCAAGACCCCGGGCCAGGGCGGGCTGGTCATCCGGAACCCCAACCGGCCCAACCCGCTGCGCGGGCCCGACGTCGAGCTCTCCGGAACCGTCGAGGAGAAGGTGACCCAGCTGCTCGAGCAGTCGGTCAACCCGATGTTGGCCTCGCACGGGGGCTTCGCGACACTTGAGCGTGTCGAGGACGACAGCATCGTGTTCGTCACCATGGGCGGCGGGTGCCAGGGCTGCGCCGCCAGTGCTGCGACGCTGCGTGAAGGAATCCAGCGGGCGATCCTCGAGGCGATCCCGGAGGTCACCGAGGTGCGTGACACCACCGACCACGAAGCGGGCGAGAACCCCTTCTACTGATCGGGCCGCCGCCCGTCCGGGCGCAGCACATCGGTGACCGCGACCGCTACTTGGTGCGGGCCGCGGACGAGACCCACGCCAGCACCTCGTCGACGATGCCGTCGGCATCGAGACCGAGCCGGGTGAGGATCGTGTCGGGCTTGCCGTGCGCGAGGTACACGGACGGGACGCCCAGCACCCGCACCTGCGGGCCGCCGTTCGGACCCAGCTTGCTGAGCGCGTCGGCGATGGCGGATCCGGCGCCGCCGTCGCGCAGGCCGTCCTCGATGGTCACGACCAGCCGGTGGTTGGCGGCGTCGGCCAGCATCTCGGGATCGAGCGGCTTGATCAGCCGCGGATCCCACACGGTGACGTCGTGGCCCTCGGCGACGAGCCGATCGGCGGCCTGTCGTGCCGGTGCGAGCATCTTGCCCACTCCGATGAGACAGATGTCGGAACCGGAGCGGAGGCGCCGGGCCGACAGTCCCGACCCGACCCCATGGTCGTCGTCGGGCGGTGCGGTCTTGGCGAAGCGGATGGCGGCCGGCCCGTCGGTGCACAGGTCGAGGGCGTCGTGCAGCATCTGGCCGACCTCTGCGTAGTTCGACGGCGCGAACAACGTCATGTTGGGAACCTTCGACAGCAGCACCATGTCGAGGAGGCCGTGGTGGGACGCACCGTCGTCCCCGGTGATGCCGGCTCGGTCGAGGACGAACACCACGGGCTGGCTGTGGAGGCCGACATCGAGGTTCACCTGGTCGAACGCTCGGGTGAGGAACGTCGAGTACACGGCGACAACGGGGCGGAGGCCACCCATGGCCATGCCGGCTGCGGCGGTCGTCGCATGTTGTTCGGCGATGCCCACGTCGAACAGGCGCTTGGGGAACTCCTTGCCGAAGGGCAGGAGCCCGGTCGAGTCGGGCATGGCGGCGGTGATGGCCACCACCTCGGGCCGCTTGCGCCCTTCGGCCACGATGGCTTCGGAGAAGGCAGCGGTGAACGAGCCGGCCTTCAGCTCCGATGTGTCGTGCATGTTCTTGATGTCGTCGTCCTCGGCCGGTCCGTAGCCGCGGCCCTTCTGGGTGAGGCAGTGGACGACGACGGGGCCGTCGAACTCGCTGGCGGCTCGGAGCGCGTGCTCGAGCGCGACGAGGTCGTGGCCGTCGTATGGCCCGAGGTACTTCACGCCGAGTTGCTCGAAGAAGACCGGGGGCTCGAACATCTCGCGCAGCGCAGCCGCGGCGCCGTCGACGCTCTTCTCGAGCACACCGCCGACGACCGGCACCCGATCGGTGATCCGTTCGATGCGGGCGCGGTTCCGCCGGTACGTCTGCGATGCCCGGAGCCGGGTGAGGCTGTCGCCGAGGTGCGACGCGGTCGGCGCATACGACCGACCGTTGTCGTTCAGGATGATGATGGCCTTCTCGCCCGAGTGGCCCAGGTTGTTGAGCCCCTCGTAGGCCATCCCGCCGGTGAGCGCCCCGTCGCCGAGCACCGCGACGACGTGGCGATGGTCCTCACCCCGCAGGGTCATGGCCGTGGCCAACCCGTGGGCGTAGGAGACGACGGTCGAGGCGTGGCTGTTCTCGATCCAGTCGTGCTCCGACTCGGTGCGGCTGGGATATCCGGAGAGGCCACCTTCCTGTCGAAGGTTGGAGAACTCCTGCGTCCGCCCCGTGAGCAGCTTGTGGACGTACGCCTGGTGCCCGGTGTCCCACAGGATGATGTCGCGCGGGGAGCGGAACACCCGGTGGATGGCGAGGGTGAGCTCGACGACCCCGAGGTTGGATCCGAGGTGACCACCGTGGGTGTTCACGCTGTCCACGACAAAGGTCCGGATCTCGGTCGCCAGCTGGATGAGCTGTTCGTCGGTGAGATCCGCCAGGTCGGCCGGTCCGGCGATGGTTTCGAGCAATGTCGGCTCTTCGTTGTTCACGATGGGGATCAACCTACCGCTGGATTCGACGGGTCGTCAGCTCTCGGCGGTCGGAATCGGGACCGCGTCGAGTCCACGCCGCGCGCCGACCGCGAAGCTCGGGGCGCCCGCGAGGCTGGCGCAGATGAACACGAGATAGACCAGCAGGCCCAGCCCGACCGCTTCGGAGTTGGATGCGCCGAGCGCACCGAAGAACAGGACGAACATCGCCTCACGGACCCCCAGACCACCGAGGGCGAACGGCAGGTTCTGGGCGACGGCGGTGGGTGGGAAGAAGGCCATGGCGGCGAGGATCGTGACCTCGGGGATCTGGAGCGCGCGGGCGCATGCCCACACGCACACGCACTGCAGGAGCTGGAAGCCCACGCCCGCCACGATCACACGGGTGACCCGCAGGGGCCGGTGGCGGAACGCCACGATGCCGAGATGGACCGCCCCGAGGTAGCGCCGCCACCCGGTGCGTCCGACGAGCCGGCCCGCACCGCGGGGGTGTCCCGCCAGCCACAACAGCGCCAGGAGCGCCACGAGCGTGACCACGTTGATCAGGATGGCGGCGGTGGTGGCGCTGCCGAGAGAGAAGAACTCGGGGTGCACCACCATCGCGAACATGGAGATGATGGGCAGGACCAGCCACCCGGTCAGGCGTTCGAGGCTGGTCGAGGCGAACGAGTCGGCGAAGTCGCCGGTCTCCCGTCCCTGACGCATCACCCTGACCACGTCGCCGCCGACCGAGGTGGGCAGCGCGTTCGACACGAACTCTCCGGCGAGCAGGTGGCCGAAGAGGCGCTTGAACGGGAGGTGGATGTCGAGGGTGTCGGACACCTCGGCCCACCGCAGGGCCTGCAACACGTAGGCGATGACGTGCACGGCGATCGCGAGCGCGATCCACGCGAAGGTCGACGGGGTGATGTCGGGGACCAGGTCGTCGAGGTCGAGCTCCGGCAGGCGGGTGAACAGCAGGACCAGCAGGCCCACGCTGAACACGAGGCGCAGCACGACGGAGGTCCACCGCGGCTTGGGCAGGCTCTGGGGGATCGACTCGGCCTCGATCTCGGCCAGCGCCTCCTCGAACTCGTCGAGGTCCTCGGGCCCGACCGGGGGTCCGTCCCCGTGATGGTTGTCAGCGACCCGGCGCGCGCCCATAGAAGGGTCGAACCCTATCGGCGATGTGGCGACCGACCCGCGTGGGATCCGACCATCGTCGGACATCACACCAGTTCGGTCCGGCTCATCGAGCTTTCTCGAGGAACCGTTCGACATCGACGATGACCCGGACGACCTTGCCGGCCGCGATGAGCCCACGGTCGTCACGGGCCGACACGTGGAAGACGAGCCGTCGACCCTCGACCTTCTCCAGGTTCGCCTCGGCACGAACGTGCGCCCCGATCGGAGTGGGTGAGATGTGTTCGAGCTGGACCCGCATGCCCACCGTCGAGCTGCCGTCCTCGAGGTTCCCCTCGACCGCACGCACGGAGGCTTCTTCCACCAGCGCGAGGATGCGCGGCGTCGCCAGCACCGGGACCTCGCCCGAGCGGTGGGCGATGGCGGTGTCGGATTCGGAAACGGTCATGTCGACGCACGCCGACAACCCGGGGCGGATTGGCACGGCGGATACGATAAGCACTCGCCGCGGACCGGGACAGTTGGGTACCGAAGGGTCCCTCAGCGTCCGGTCGAACCCGGGTGGCGATGCGCAAGGGTCCCACCCACTGTCGTAGCTTCGGGGGACCGGCGATCGCAGCCCGCGGTGCGCCACCAGCGGAGCGCTTCGAGGCGACCGGAAATGAGCAGCATGCTGGACGAATCCACGGTCCAACGGGTCCTGACCGCCGGTCTGGAACGCGGCGCGGACTTTGCCGAGATCTTCGCCGAGGACCGCCGCTCGTCGTCGGCCTCGCTCGACGACGGCAAGGTCGAGGAGCTGACGTCGGGACGCGACCGGGGTGCAGGCATCCGGGTCGTCGTCGGGGAATCCACCGGGTTCGCCCACACCTCCGACCTGTCCGAGGACGGACTCCTCGCCGCGGCGCGCGTGGCCGCCGCCGCGGCTCGGGGATCGTCGACCGGGTCGAAGGTGGTCGACCTCGAGCGCGTCTCGGCGAGCGCCCCGAACGTGGTCCGGATCTATCCGGCCGACGTCGCGAAGGCCCGCAAGGTGGAACTCCTGCTCACCGCCGACGAGGCGGCCCGGGCGTCGGGCGGCGCGATCACCCAGGTCGCGGCCCGCTACGCCGACTCCCGACGTCAGATCCTCGTGGCGAACAGCGACGGCGCGATCGCGGTCGACGACCAGGTCAAGACGCTGTTCTCGGTATCCGCGGTCGCCTCGGGCGACACCGGCATGCAGACCGGCCGGGAATCGGTCGGGTACTCGATCGGCTTCGAGCTCTTCGACGACAACGACGTCGCCGACCTGGCGGCTCGTGCCGCGCAGCGTGCCCTGACCAAGCTGGCGGCGCGGCCCGCCCCATCGGGCGAGATGACCGTGGTCATCGGTCCGGGCGGCGGCGGTGTGATGTTCCACGAGGCATGTGGTCACGGTCTCGAAGCCGACCTCGTCGCGAAGGGCGCCTCGGTGTTCGCCGGGCGCATCGGCGAGCAGGTCGCGTCACCGCTGGTGACCCTGGTCGACGACGGCACCATGGGCGGCGAGTGGGGGTGCTTCGCGATCGACGACGAGGGCCGGCCCGCCCAGCGCAACGTCCTGATCCAGGACGGCATCCTGGTCGACTACATGTGGGACGTGCTGTCGGCCCGCAAGGCCGGGCGAACGACGTCGAGTGGGAACGGCCGCCGGCAGAGCTATCAGCACCTCCCCATGACCCGGATGACGAACACCTACCTCCTGGGTGGTACGTCGGTGCCCGACGACATCGTCGCCGACACCCCCAGCGGCGTGTACATCGCCCACCTCGGCGGTGGACAGGTCAACACCGCGACCGGCGACTTCGTGTTCGGCATGACGGAGGCGTACCTGATCGAGGACGGTCGCATCACCGAGCCCCTCCGCGAGGGCAACCTGATCGGCAACGGTCCCGCCGTGCTCGCCAGCATCGACGCCGTCGGGAACGACTTCGCCATGGGCTCGCCGGGAACGTGCGGGAAGGACGGGCAGGGCGTGCCGGTGGGCGATGGGGTCCCCACTCTGCGGGCACACGGCATGACGATCGGTGGAACCGCCGCCTGACGGGCCACGCAGATGGGTGAATGCCTGTGCCGTCTCGGTCTTCGTCGCACCTCGTTCCTCGGCGCAACACCGCCGTTCTGCTTGTGGGTCGCCTCGACGAACACGCCTCGTTCCTCGGCCTATCCGCTCGGCTCCTGAAGCACCGCCTGCGCTGCGACCGGCGTGGCTGCTGAGGCGGCCCGGCGGTGTGGCAGGCTGACGCCCCTGTGACTCCCGAAGAACTCCAAGCCATCACCGACCGGGTCGTGGAGCGGGCCGAGCCCGGGGAGCAACTCGAAGCGGTCGCGACGTGGAGTCGCGAGACCGAGGTCCGGGCCTACAACGGCGAGGTCGAGCATTTCGTCTCCGCCGACTCGGCCGGGATCGGGGTCCGCATCATCCGCGACGGGCGACAAGGACTGGCGTGGGCGGGGGTGCTCGACGAGGACTCGCTCGCCACGGTGGTGGCCGAGGCCCGTGACAACTCTGGTTTCGGCACGCCCGACCCCGACTCCGGGCTGGCCGAGCCCGACGGGGTCGAGGCTGCGACGATCACGTTGTTCGACGAGCGGCTGCTGACGACGCCGACCGAGGAGAAGATCAGGCTCGCGGTCGAGTTGGAGCGCCTGACGGTCGACGGCGATCCCCGCATGGCCGGCATCGAGTCGTCCGACTACGCCGACGCCGTCGTCGCCAGCGCGATCGCCTCGACGACCGGGGTGCGGGTCGCGGGACACGAGACGTCGGCCTACGTCGGCGTGTACGCACTCGGCGGAGGCGACGACGATGTCACCACCGGCTTCGGGTTCTCGGTCGGTCGCGCCGCGGAGGATCTCGATGTCGAGGTCGCCTCGGCGGAGGCGGTCGAGCGCTGCATGGCCATGCTGGGAGCCCGCAAGGCGCCGAGCGAACGGTTGACGGTCGTCTTCACGCCCTACGTCGCCTCCCAGTTCCTGGGCCTGGTCGCCGAGCTCCTGTCCGGTGAGGCAGCCCTGCGGGGACGATCGCCGTTCGCGGGCAGGACCGGGGAGGTGGTGGCGGCTCCGTCGATCACGTTGTACGACGACCCGACCGACGCCGCGGCCCCCACGGCGTCCGACATCGACGACGAGGGCCTGGCGTGCCGGAGGGTCGATCTCATCACCGACGGTGTGCTCGGAGGATTCCTCCAGAACGCGTACACCGCTCGGGCCAGCGGCACGGTGTCGACCGGTTCCGCTCAGCGCGGCAGCCATCGATCGGCGCCCGGAGTCGGCCCACGAGTGGTGAAGGTGAGCGCTGGAAGCCAGTCGCCCGAACAGATCATGGCTGGGGTCGGCGCCGGCCTGTTGGTGACCGAACTGGCCGGGCTGCACTCCGGGGTCAATCCGGTGTCGGGCGATCTGTCGGTGGGCATCGAAGGCCGTCGGATCACCGGCGGAGCCGCGGCCGAGCCGATTCGCGAGGTGACGATCGGGTCCACGCTCCAACGGATGCTGGGCGACGTGGTCGCGATCGGTTCCGACGTCGTGTACTTCCCGTGGGAGGCGACCGGGCTGACCCTCGCCATCGCCGACGTGACGATGTCGGGCTCGTGACCGTGTCGCATCCCGTGACGGGCGACCTGGTCGATCTCGCCCGACGGGTCGTGGCAGACGCCGGACCGGGCGAACAGGTCGAGGTCATGGTCAGCCGGCGGACGTCGACGACGGTGAAGGCCTACGACGGTGAGGTCGAGTCGCTCACATCGGCGGACTCCTCCGGTGCGGGTGTGCGCGTGATCCGAGACGGTCGGCAGGGCTTCGCCCACTGCGGCTCGCTCGACGCCGAGGTGCTCCGCGAGACGCTCGACGAAGCACGCAACAACGCGACGTTCGCCGAGCCGGACGAGTTCAACGGCCTCGCCGTTCCCGATGGCGTCGAGTCGATTCCCCACGACCAGTGGTCCGAGGCCGTGGTCGAGTTCGCAGCCGACCGGAAGATCGATCTGGCGCTCGACCTCGAACGACGCGTCCGGGGCCTCGACCCGCGCATCACCGGCGTGCGTTCGACGTCGTACGGCGACGGGTGGGGTGAGATCGCGCTGGTGTCGAGCATCGGGATCGAGGTGACCGATCGGGGGTCGTCCTGCTCGATCTCCACCCAGCCACTCGCCCGCGACGGTGACGAGACGCAGACGGGATGGTCGGTCGACGTGTCGCGTGATCCCGACGCGCTCGACCTCGAACACGTCGCGGCCGAGGCCGTCGACCGCGCCACCCGTCTGTTGGGTGCGACCAAGCCGCCGTCCGCCCGGATGACGGTGGTGCTCGAACCGCGGCTCGCCATCACGCTGCTCGGAATCGTCTCGGGCATGTTGTCGGCCGAGGTCGTGCTCAAGGGCCGGTCGCCCTTCGTCGACCGGGTCGGCGAGACTGTGGGTTCGTCGGTTCTCACGCTGATCGACGATCCGACCCGGCAAGAGTCGATCGGGGCCGAGCAGTACGACGGCGAGGGGTTGGCGTGTCGCGCGAACCCGTTGATCATCGACGGCGTGCTCCAGGGGTTCCTGCACGACTCGTACACCGGCCGGCGGAGCGGGACCGCGTCGACGGGCTCGGCGATCCGCGGTGCACGATCCCTCCCCGGAGTCGGCGCTCAGCTGCTCGTGATGTCCCCCGGCAGCCGCTCGTTCGATGAGCTCGTCGCGTCGATCGACCACGGTCTCTACGTCGGATCGCTCACGGGGCTCCACTCCGGAGTCAACCGGGTGTCAGGCGACTTCTCCGTTGGCGCCGACGGCATCATGATCCGAGGTGGCGCGATGGCCGAGCCGGTGCGCGAGCTGACGTTGGGCTCGACGCTCCAGCGACTGCTGCTCGATGTGGTCGAGGTCGGGGGCGACTTCGAGTGGCTCCCCGGCGGCGACGGCGGCGCATCGCTGGTCATCGCCGACGTCAGCGTGTCCGGCGCCTGAATCGCTGCGCTCCGGCGACGTGGGCGGCCCGCCACGGGCGGCTGAAGTCGTGGGATCCGGGCGCAGGGGGATTCAGCGGGGGTTGACGAGGGCGAGGGCGATCGCTCCGGTGAGCGATGCGGCGGAGAGGTCAGCCGCGTCTTCGGCCGCCACCGCGACGGTGACCTGGTCGTCGACGATCTCGATGACCGTTGCCGAGGTCGCCACCCGGTGTGGCCCGGCGGAACCTCCCGTGTCGGGTGCCGAGACGTCGATGGGCCCCGCGTAGTCGACGGGCCCCGCGTAGGCGTTGGACACCGAGTAGAGGTCGACGACGTCGTCGGCCGCCACCGGCGGTCGGAGGTCACCGGTCGACACCGTGACGCCGACCGTGTCATCGGGGAGCTGCGACGCCACCTCGCCGGCGCCCCGGGGTCCAAGCGCCGATTCGGTGACGACCTCGGAACGGACGAGGTCACGATCGGCACGTCGGCCGGCCGGCAACTCCGGGAGGGCACCGTCGGGGACGAAGCGATCGGGCCGGCGTTCGAGCACGGTGTTGCCCGCATCGAGGGGTTCGCCGGCTGCGACGGGGCCCGCGGCGACCACGACGGTGCGGGTGGTGCCCCACGTTCGTCGCACTTCGTCGGCCTCGGTGACGACGTGATGCACCACGGCGGTGGTGACGACGACCATAGCGAGGCCGAGCACCCGTCGGCGCAGGATTCGTCGGGCCAGGGGCGAGACATGGAGTCGCCGCCGGACTCGGTCGGCGATCGGTCCGAGTCGGTCCAGCGGGGCGCGGTGACGCGACTCGATCTCGACTCGTCGACGGGCCATCGGGTGTCCTCGGGCGCGGCGCGCCCCGACAATGTTCGGGGAAGGACGTTCGGGGGGAAGCGGCCCGGCGAAGGAGTGGCGCGGGGTGCTAGTTGCTGGCGAGCTCCTGGGCCCGCTCGTCGGTGGTGCCCATGGCAACCCCGGCGAAGAGCACCTCGGC
>Ga0190271_10002056_pt1 | contig 11949 bp, 10 predicted proteins | sample Popmic356T_FD_133747 | JGI IMG/M metagenome (GOLD analysis project Ga0190271, IMG submission 133747) | Populus adjacent soil microbial communities from riparian zone of Weber River, Utah, USA - 356 T | ecosystem: Environmental > Terrestrial > Soil > Riparian zone | place: USA: Utah | collected...
GACACGGACTTTTCCGGCGTCGTCTATCACGCGAACTACCTGCGTTTCATGGAGCGCGGACGCACCAATTATCTGCGCCTGCTCGGCGCGGACCAGAGCGCGCTGTTTGCGGAAGCGCAAAGCGAAGCCCCGGGCTTCGCTTTCGTGGTGCGGTCCATGCAGCTCGAATTTCTGAAGCCCGCGCGGATGGACGACCTGCTCGAGGTCGTGACGCGTCCGGTCGAGGTCAAGGGCGCGTCGATACTGCTCGCGCAGGAGGTTCTGCGTGGCGACGATCTTCTTATCGAAGCGAAGGTGCGCGTGGCCTTCGTGTCCGGCGGTCGCGCGCGGCCGATCCCGAAGGCGTTGCGCGTGGCGATGAAGGCGGATCAGCAGTAGCTAAGTTGCCGCGCTCGCGTGCCAGCGCGGCATGTAGCCGCGCGAGAGCACCTTTGTGATCGATGGCGGTGTCAGCGTGTCCACTGTGATCCCGCCCCGGCGCGTGCGGCTCTCGGTGTAACCCGACGGTGTCCAGCGCAGCAGGCCGCTGCCCTTCACCGCATACGCATCATCGCCGGACAGCGTGAGGAACGTACCGTCGGGCAGGTCGTCGAGTTTTCGCCGGTGCAGACGCTTGGTGCGGCCGTCGAGCCGCTCTGCGTGCAGCGTCTCGTCCATCGCCGGCGCACTGGCCCGCTCGCCCCGGCCGGCGAACTTCAGCGCGAAGTCATTGGCCTCCTCACGGCGGCATTCGAAACAGGGGCGGTGGCCGGCGGCCAGCGCCGTCGGCTCGTCGAGGAAGAACAGCTCGGTGTAGTAGCGGCCCCAGACGTCACGCTGCCGCCCCTTGAAGCTCAGCACGCAGCAGATCCACTGCCGTGTCGCGTAGCGCCGCCGCGTCAGCTTGCGGTCGTCGCGATGAAACTTGCCGCCGCGATTGCCGAACAGCGTGCCGCGCGCAGATGTTGCGAGGAGTTCGCCGAACGGATCGACGCGGTTCTGCAGGGACATGCGTCAACTCAATGAAATTGATGGCCGGGCTTCGTAACCCGGCCACTCGCAGATTCATGTCAGCAGAGCCAGGCCGGCCTATTTCTTCTGCCGCTCCGCGAACACCACGCCGCCCTTCATCTTGTCGACCAGCGGCGCCTCGATGATCTGCACGGTGACCGCGTCGATTGGCGCGTTGGCGTTCTTCACCACCGCGTCGGTGATATCCTTCATCAGGCCCTTCTTCTGCTCCAGCGTGCGGCCGGCGGCGAGGTACACGATGACTTCAGGCATGGTCACTCCTTGATAACAGGCGTCGTTGGCGACGGCGCAGTTAACGCCCATCCCGTCGGGCTGTGCAAGCGCTTCGGCCCAGCCTTTTACGTCGCGTTTTCTAAGTGTGAAACTTCAGCCCGTCGACGACCTTGTCGATGACCTTTCGTTCGGCGCGGAAGGCAAGTCCGACGAGGTTCAACTCTGCGCGAGCGACGGCCTTTACCACGGCGCGGTTGGCTTCGTCGTGCGTCGTCCTGAACATGTCTTCGGTGTAGACCGCGGGCTTCACGTCACGCGCAAGCGCCCGTTCCAGCGCGCGGGACAGCGCCGCGCGATCGGCGCCATAAATCAGGATCGGCTGGCCGATCAGCGCGTGATACCGGGTGCCGGAGCCGTCCTCGTAAGGCTCGCCGATGCAGGCGGAAAAGCCTGCAGCGATGCCACCCGCAAGAAACGCCGCGACGTTGAGCTTTTGCCAGGCGTCGAGATCGGTGCGGATGACGATCGCGATCTTGGTGTCGAACTGCATGCGGCGGCTTAGCTCTTCCAGCTCACATTGTGGCGGGCGAGCACCTTCTTCACTTCATCGACCAGCGCGCTCTCGTCGATCAGCAGCTGCGCCTCGCTCTGCTTCTTCAGATAGGCCTCGCGATCCTCGATCGAGGTCAGCCCGGCGCCGAGGATCAAATCCTTGATCTGCACCTTGCCGTTGGCCTTCTCATCCGAGCCCTGGATGATGGCGCAGGGTGAATTGCGCTTGTCGGCGTATTTCATCTGCTGGCCGAGACTGTGCTTCGGATTGCCGAGATAGAGTTCCGCGCGGACGCCGGCGTTCCGCAGCGTCGCGACCATCCTTTGGTAGCCGGCAATATCGCCGCCGAACACGGTGACGACCACGGGGCCAACCACTGGCTTCGAGTCGAGCTTGCCGATCATGGTCAGCGCGGCCTGCAGCCGCGACACACCGATGGAAAAGCCGGTAGCCGGCACCGGCTCGCCGCGGAAGCGCGAGACGAGCCCGTCATAGCGCCCGCCGCCGCCGACCGAACCGAAGCGAACAGGCCGGCCTTTCTCGTCTTTCGTCTCCATCAGCAATTCAACTTCGTAGACCGGACCCGTGTAGTATTCGAGCCCGCGAACGACGGAAGGATCGATGCGAACGCGATCAGAGTAGTCTGCCGCTTTCACCAAGGCCGCGATCGAAGACAATTCGCTGATGCCCTCCGAGTCACCCAGCAGCATTAGCTTGCTGATGATCTCTTCGTTTGTCCCCGTTTCAGCGCCGGTTGAAATGATGACGCGATCGATCGCCGCAGCATCCAGTTCAGCACCTTTGGTGAAATCACCGCTTTCGTCCTTCCGACCCGCGCCAAGCAGAAGCTTGACACCGTCAATGCCAAGGCGATCCAGCTTATCGATCGCTCGTAGTACAATGAGCCTGCGCCCCGCGTTCTCTTCTCCGCCCAGTTCGATGCTTTCGAGAACGCTATCGAGCACTTTGCGGTTGTTGACCTTCACCACGTACGAGCCGCGCGGAATCCCCAACGCCTCCATCGTGTCGGCCGCCATCATGCAGATCTCTGCATCCGCCGCGGGCGACGCCGATCCCACCGTATCCGCATCGAACTGCATGAACTGGCGGAAGCGTCCCGGACCCGGCTTCTCGTTCCGGTAGACGTGGCCGAACCGATACGACCGGTAAGGCAAAGCGAGATTCTGAAAATTTTCCGCCACGTAGCGGGCAAGCGGCGCGGTGAGATCGTAGCGCAGGCTCAGCCACTGCTCGTCGTCGTCCTGGAACGAGAACACGCCTTCGTTCGGCCGGTCCTGGTCGGGCAGGAATTTGCCGAGCGCGTCGGTGTATTCGATCGCCGGGGTTTCCACCGGCTCGAAGCCATAGCGTTCGTAGACCTCGCGGATGGTCTCGACCATCGCGCGGGTGGCGGCGATGGCAGCGGGGCCGCGGTCTTCCAGCCCGCGCGGCAGCCGCGCGCGCAGCTTCTGGGGCTTCTTCTGCTTCTTGTCGGACATAGTGCGGGTGTTATCAGCCGGGTTTGCCAACAGCAATTCTGGCGCCAGGTTTCAGGGAGCATTTCGCCTCAAGGCGGCGCTTGATCCATAATTATCAAAAGTATTCATATGCTTAAATGACTTTGTGGTCCGCCGCCAACCTTGCCTCGTCGTCCGCAGGCCGGTTGGTCGCGTTGACATCACCTGAAAATTTTCCGTCACTGGACGTCTCTCCCCGTGCCCGCCGAGAGAGACGATGAAGCGTCCGCGTTCCTCGCCTTATTCAGAGCACAGCCGCTGGACCGCCCCCGGGCCGCTCGGCGGCCGCGGATTCGACACCCTTCCTTCTGCGCCGGCCCAGTTGCCGACGGTCGTCAGCGGCCTTGTGCTGCACCCCGTGGAGGCAGCCTCCCGCGGCATCGTCATCCCCGACGCCTCACGCGGCGACGCACACCTGCGCTCGGTCGCCGAGTTCCTGCAGGTGCTCGTCGCACGCGATCGCCGATCGTTGCAGATCCCGCGCAAGACCGAGCACAGGCTGTTCGGCGCCTGCCGCGACTACGCGCTGATCGCCTGCTCCATCCTGCGTTCGAACGGCATTCCGGCGCGGCTGCGTGCCGGGTTTGCCGACTACTTCACGCCGCATTATCTGGAAGACCACTGGGTTTGCGAATACCGCGACGGCCAGGTCTGGCGGCTGCTCGACGCCGAGCTCGTGCCGGAGGTCCGCAGCCGCTACGGCATCGCCTTCGATGCGCACGATGTTCCGCGGCAACGTTTCCTGTCCGCGGCGGCTGCGTGGCAGGCGGTGCGGCGTGGCGCCTACGATCCGCAGCACATGGGCGTGCATGCGATCGGCATCGGCGGGCTTTGGTTTGGCGCCGGCAGCCTTCTGCGTGATCTCGCCGCGCTGACCATGAACGAGATGATGCCGTGGGACTATTGGGGACCGGTTCGTTCATGGGGGCCCGGCTCGGATGTCCAGCGCGAGTGGATCGAACGCTTCGATGCTCTGGCGAAGGCGCTCGCAAGTGAACCGCAGGATTTCAAGGATGCCGCCGCAATACTCGACGAGCATCCCTGGGCGGCGGTGACCGACACGGTGATCAGCTACCCGCTTGGCGAGCCGGCCGAGGTCGTGGTTGCGCAGCCGCAACAATAGTCTCACGCGACTGCCATTTCCTGCGCCCCGCGTTCGCTGATAGACTGCGCGCAAAGCCGGCTTTTGAATCGGAAGATCACAACAATGAACGTCAAAACTGATATTCGCCCCGCCACTGCAGTGCCGAACGACCTTTCCGCCTTCTGGATGCCGTTCACCGCCAACCGCGCCTTCAAGAAGGCGCCGCGCATGCTCGCCGGTGCGAAAGACATGCACTATTTCGCAGCCGACGGGCGCAAGCTGATCGATGCGGCCGCCGGTATGTGGTGCACCAATGCCGGCCACGGGCGCGAGACGATTGCGGCTGCGATCCAGAAGCAGGCCTCGACCGTCGACTACGTGCCGCCGTTCCAGTTCGGCTATCCACCGGCGTTCGAACTGGCGAGCCGCATCGCGGCGCTAGCGCCGGACGATCTCAACCACGTGTTCTTCTGTAATTCCGGCTCGGAGGCGGTGGATACCGCGCTGAAGATCGCGATCGCTTATCAGCAGATGCGCGGCGAGGGCACGCGCACCCGCCTGATCGGCCGCGAGCGCGGCTATCACGGCGTCGGCTTTGGTGGCATCTCGGTCGGCGGCATCGTCAACAATCGCCGCATGTTCGGGACGCTGCTCACCGGCGTCGATCATCTGCCGTCGACCTACGACCGCGAGAAGCAGGCCTTCACCAAAGGCGAGCCCGAATACGGCGCGCATTTCGCCGAGGAACTGGAGCGGATCGCAAACCTGCACGGCCCGGGCACGATCGCCGCCGTGATCGTCGAGCCGATGGCGGGTTCCACCGGTGTGTTGCCGCCCCCGAAGGGATATCTGCAGCGCCTGCGTGAGATCACGAAGAAGCACGGCATCCTGCTGATCTTCGACGAGGTCATCACCGGCTACGGCCGTCTCGGCGTCGCATTCGCCGCCGAGCGCTATGGCGTGACACCGGACCTGATGACTTTCGCCAAGGGCATCACCAATGGCGCCGTCCCGATGGGCGGCGTGCTGGTACGCGACGAGGTCCACGACGCGTTCATGACGGGCCCTGAACACGTCATTGAGCTGTTCCACGGCTACACCTATTCGGCCCATCCGCTCGCCTGCGCCGCGGGCCTCGCCACGCTCGACATCTACCGGGACGAGGATTTGTTCGCGCGTGCGAAGAAACTGGAGCCGAAATTTGCCGACGCGGTCATGACGCTGCGCAAGGAACCGAACGTGCTCGACATCCGCACCGTCGGCATCACTGCCGCAATCGATCTTGCGCCACGCGACACTGCGGCAGGCAAGCGCGGTATGGCCGCGCTTGATGCCTCGTTCCACGACCAGGACATCGTCCTGCGCGTGACCGGCGACACCATCGCGCTGACACCCCCGTTGATTGTTTCGGAAGACCAGATCGGGGAAATTGTCGAGAAGGTCGCAAAAACCATCCGCGCCGTGGCTTGAAGCCTGTTGGCGGCCAGGCGGATCGTGCAAACAGTTAGCGCGCCGAATCAGCGGCGGTGCTAAAGTATCGGTCTGGGCAGGGCGTCAACATTCCATGATCCGCGTTTCGACGTTTTTCATCGCCGTCTGCATGGTGCTGATCGCGTCGTCGCTTGGTCTCGTGCTCTATACGCTTGCCGGCCTGCAGCCGATGCAGGCCGCGCTGATCGCCCTGGCGACGCTGACCATCCTTATCCTGTACAATGTCGCTGCAATGCGGCTACGCGACCGCACGGATGTCGGCACGCAGATCGCGGACCTGTCGCGCGGAACCGCCGATCTTGCCCGCCAGGTTGCCGAGTACGGACGCCGTGTTCATGCGCTCGAGGGGAAGTTTGCCGGCGCCAGCGGTAACATGGAGCGGCGGGTCGATCCGCTGCGTGAGGAGATCAACGAACTCGGAAACCTGGTGCAGCAGCTCGCGGTCTCGGTTGCTTCGCACGAGGAATTGCTGACCAGTATGGAGGAGCCGGAACAAGGAGCCCCCGCCGAAATCGCCTCTCCGGCCGCCGCGCTGCCCATCGCTGCAATCGAACCGGCGCCGCCGGTTGTGCCGGACAAGGTCGAGCGGCCCGTTGCAGCGGCACCCGCGCAAGCCGAGGTCAGGCCGCCGCGCCGGCCCGCTGCACCACCGAAACCGGCAACGCCGGTCGATGACCCGCGGATCGTCGTTGCGGTCAAGGACGCGGTCGACGACAATCGTATCGATCTGCACCTGCAACCGATGGTGACCCTGCCGCAGCGCAAGGTGCGTTTCTACGAAGCGATGTCGCGCATCCGCGACCGTGAAGATAATGTCATTGCCGCGGGTGCATTCATCGACATCGCCGAGAAGAGCGGCGCCATGGCGCGGATCGACGAGGCCGTTCTGCTGCGCTGCGTTCAGGTATTGCGCCGCCTGCTGGTGCGCAACAAGGACGTCGGCCTGTTCTGCAACATTTCCGGCACGACGCTGCGCGACGTCGAGGTGTTCGCCCGCTGCCTCGATTTCCTCGACGCCAATCGCGCGCTGGCGCCGTCGTTCTTGCTCGAGATCAAGCAGGCGACGTTGCGCAGTCTTGGCCCGGTCGAGAGCGAGCATCTCGCCGCACTGGCCCAGCGCGGCTTCCGGTTTTCGATCGACAACGTGACCGACCTGAATTTCGAGCCGCGCGAACTCGCGGACCGCAGCGTGCGGTTCGTCAAGGTTCCGGCGGCGCTGCTGCTCGATCCGTCGCGCGCCTCCGATATCCATCCGTCCGATCTGTCCGACATGCTCGGCCGGTTTGGCATCGACCTTGTCGCAGAGCGGATCGAGGGCGAGCGCGCGGTGGTCGACCTGCTGGACTACGACGTGCGGTTCGGCCAGGGCTTCCTGTTCTCGCCGCCACGCCCGCTACGCACCGAAACGCCGCAGCCGCCGGCCGCTGTCACTGCACCGCAGGCGCAGCCGGCCGCGCCGCAACGCGCGCAAGGCCTCGCTGCGCTCGCGCGGCGCACCGCCGGATCGAACTGACGCCAACGCTCCAGAGCCAAATTTCTCAAAATCATGACCAGCCCGACCTTTACTCGTCACTTGCGCGACGTCCTCGATGGTGTGGACGTGATCCTGTCCGACATCTGGGGCGTGGTTCATAACGGTCTCGAAGCCTGGCCGGACGCCTGTGCGGCCCTGAGCGAGTTCCGCAGCCGCGGCGGGAAGGTCGTGCTGATCACCAACGCACCCCGTCCTGCGGCGTCCGTGCAGCGGATGCTGCAGCGGCTGAAGGTCGATGACAGCGTCTACGACGCCATCGTCTCGTCCGGCGACCTGACGCGCGGATATGTCGACGAGCACCGCACAAAAAGGGTTTTTCACATCGGCCCAGAGCGCGATCGCGGGTTGTTCGAAGGTTTTGGCATCGAATTCGGTGACGTCGAGGACTCGGACTACATCGTCTGCAGCGGCCTGTTCGACGACGAGACCGAGAATGCCGAGACCTATCGCGCGACGCTGACGCGCGCCCGCGACCGCACCCTGTTTTTTGTGTGCGCCAACCCCGACATCGTCGTCGAGCGCGGCGAGAAGCTGATCTTCTGCGCCGGCGCGCTGGCGGAGCTTTACATCACGCTTGGCGGCGAGGTTCTGTTCGCGGGCAAGCCGCATCCGCCGATCTACGAGCGGGCGCTAACACTTGCGGCTAAGGCTGGCGCAGCAAGCGTATCGCCTGCGCGCGTGCTGGCGATCGGCGACTCGGTCCGCACCGATCTCGAGGGCGCCAACGGTTCGGGCTTTCGCTGCCTGTTCGTCACCTCAGGCATCCACGCCGGCGAACTCGGCGAGCGCGCCAATCCGGACGCGGCGTCGGTGGCAAAGCTGTTCGCGGGCGCCAGCAAGCCGCCGTTTGCGGTGACTCCGAAGCTGATGTGGTGATTTGGGCTGAAGCCCGGATGGCGTCTTTCAGATTGAGGAAAGAGCCAACACCAAGCGAAATCATTATTGCGCGCTCGCGCTTCGCGCGCTCCGGAATAAAAAAACTCAGCGTGTAAAGAAGCCACCGGGGCCCTGTGCGGGCCCTGGAGCGAGTGCAGCGCGGCCGACGGGTGCGGGCGGACGCGGCGACGATGGTCGCTGCTGCGGCTGCACCGGCTGTACCGGACGCTGCTGCTGCGGGAAGAACGACGGCCAGCTGCCGCCGGTCTCGCCGTTGTTGGTCACAGCAGGGCGCGGACGGCGCTTCACCGGCTTCGCCTGATCCGTTGTTGCCGCGGCGGTCGCAGCCGCTGGCGTTGCGCCCGCCGGTGTTCCACCCGCGATCGGGGTCTCTTCCCGGGCGTCGACCCTGCCGACCTCACGGCGCGGCCAGGCGAAATCGTCGGCGCGGCCGCCGGGCGCGGCGAGCGGCTCACCCTTGATCAGCGTGCGTGCGGCGAGCGCGTCGATGGCGGCGGGCCGGGTGCCGGAGCCGCCGAGCAGTTCGTTGGTGCCGACCGACGAGGCGACCAGCGGCAGGATCGGTCCGGCCAGCGGCCGCGGGGCAGGGACGCCGGGACCGACGTTGGCATCGGGCGTGCCCGGGTCGCTCGGCAGTGCGACCGGCAGCGCGCGGTTGGCGAGCAGCCGCTTGATCTCGCGATCCACATAGTGCGCGAGTTTGCGGGCACCGGGCTTGGTGAAGAATACACCGTCGCCGGTGCGCAGGCGACGGGTCTGACCTTCGAAGTCAGGACCTTGCTGCATGAAGCGGCCGGCCTCGTCGACGAAGCCGTCCCAGACGTCCACATAGGTGATGCCGGCCTTCGACGCGCTCTCGCGGTAGAGCGAATCCAGAAACAGCATGTCGGACGTCGCCTTCGGCCCGCGCAGCGTCGGCAGGCCGACCCACAGCACCGGAACGCCCTTGGTTTTGAGGACGCCGATCATGTCGTCGATCTTCTTCTTGTAGAGTTCGATCCAGCGTTCCGAACGAAACTCGTTCAACCCGTTGGCGGCGCGCTGGGTGCGCTCGGGAGCTGCGATCGACGGCGTGTCGCTGGAGTCTGCCTGATCGTCCGCAGGCGGCGCCTCGGCGTCCTCTTCTGGCTTCTTCGCGATGTTCGGCGCGGTCTCCTGCTTGGCGCCGGCCTTGCTGTCGGCCTTCCTGCGGTCGTCTTTCTTCGGATCGGGCTTTTCGGCGACGGGCTCGCGGATGGTCGTGCGGTCGTGCAGGCCGAGCATCACGACGATGACGTCGGCCTTCTCCTGCGCAACGATTCCCTTCGCCGCTGCCGCCCATTCCGACGGTTCGCCGCGCGGCTGATAGCGGATCAGGCCGGACACGGTGCGGTGCTTGCGGATCACGCCCATGTCGGGCTGTTCGCTGAAGGCGTCCTCGAGGCCGTAGGCGAGCCAGTCGGCCATCGCATCGCCCAACACCAGTACGTGGCGTTCCGGCGCGGCGTCGCCCTTGTCGGCCTTCGGCGGTGGTGCACGCGAGTAGTCGACGCGCGGAGCCTGTGGCTGATCGCCCTGGAACGGCGCGAAGAAGTCCCCAAACCCGCGCTGCTGAAACGGCTGTTGCTGCTGATAGGGCTGTTGCTGACGCTGCTGCGGCCGCTGCCCGAAGCCGAACGGAAAGAACTGCGCCGACGCCGGCATCACCACCGCGACCAGCATGGCGATCGCGACGGCAACCGCAATCAGCGGTCCGCTCTCGGCCAGCACGCGCAACGGGTGTTTCTTGTCCGACATGGGTCCGGGTTCGGGTTCAACGCCTGCTGGTCACTCGCAGCAGATTCGGCTGCGGTTTCAACGCAGCTAAGCGACCATAAGCCGCCTGCCAGCATACCCCGTCAAGTACGCGCGGAAAATGTCAACCTGAAGGTTACCAGCCGGTTTGGGGTCGCACTTTGGGCACAGAATCAGCGCCGGCGGAGCCGGTCCAGCAGGCCGGACGAGGCAAAACCGTCCGCCGGCGCACCGATCGAGGCTTGATAGCTTCGCACGGCGTCGCGCGTTCCGGAACCGAGATTGCCGTCCGGTTCGCCGCGGTAGAACCCGCGCTGGCCCAGAAGCTGTTGCAATTCAAGGCGTTCGGCCCGGGTCAGAACTTTCTCCTCGCGTGGCCAAGCCTGCACCAGGGGACCTCCGCCGCGCAGCCGGTCGGCGAAATGGCCGATGGCGAGCGCATACGCCTCGGCCGGGTTGTAGCGCATGATCACCCGGAAGTTATGCAGCATCAAAAAGCCGGGACCGGCCGCGCCGCCGGGCACCAGCAGGTATGCCGTGTCGCTTCCGCGCGGGAAGGCTTTGCCGCCGGCGCGGCGGACGCCGAACTTTTCCCACTGGGCGATGGTGATGTTCTTGCCGCGGTCTGCCAGCGCATAGTTGAAGCCGCGCGGCACTTCGACCTCGTAACCCCAGGCTTCGCCGCTGCGCCAGCCGTCCTTTTTGAACTTGTTCGAGGTCGAGGCGAGTACGTCGGCGACCGAATCGACGACGTCGCGCCGCCCGTCGCCGTCGAAGTCGACCGCCGAGCGCTTGAACGCCGTCGGCATGAACTGCGTCGCACCGAATGCGCCGGCCCAGGATCCCTTCAGTTGATCGGGCCTCAGGTCGCCGCGATGGAGGATCTCCAGTGCGCTCAGGAATTCGTCCTTGAAATAGGCCTGGCGGCGGCCGACGCAGGCGAGCGTCGCGGTCGAGCGCAGCACAGGACGGTCGCCAGCCTGCGTCGAATAGTTCGACTCGATACCCCAGATTGCCGCGACGATGTACCGGTCGACACCGTAGGCCTTCTCGACGGCATCGAACGTGGCTCGGTGCTGGGTCAGCATTTCGCGCCCGCGCGTCAGCCGCGCGTCGGTGACGAGAATGTCGAGATAGTCCCACACCGCCTTGGTAAATTCCGGCTGTGCATCGACGAAATCCATGATGCGCAGGTCCGGGGAAAGTCCGGCGGTATGGCGGTCGAAGCTGTCGCGCGAGATGTTGCGCCGCGCCGCATCCGGCCAGAAGCCGGCGATGCAATAGGGAAAATTCGTAGCCGCCTGGCGGATTGCGGCTGCCGTCATCAGCGGATGCCCGGACTGGCCGTCTTCGCCGCTCCATTCTTTCGGCGGCGCGGGCGGCGTCGTGGCGAACTGGGCCGCACGGGTGCGGGTCGCGGGCTGTTGCGGGATCGATCCGGTGATCGCGGGAGCGGGCGGGATCTGCGGGCGCATCTGCGCGTCTTGACCGGTGGGTAAGAGGGGACCGCGGCCCGACGCGGTCTGCGCCCACGCGCCGCTTGCCGTCAAACTCACCATCACTGCGACAACTACGGCCGGCAGGCGCCTTCCGTTCGTCACTTTTGCTATTGATGTCATCCGCAAAACCCGTAACCGGCCGAAACTTCCCCAGAAGACTGGAGCCTTGGTCCGGTTTCATTCAGCTTAACAAAGGCGCTTCTTCCGGTCACCAAGCCTCAAGCGCCGAGAACTGCGCGACCCGTCGCAATGTTTCCGGGGCTAAAAACTGCTACCAACCGCCGCATCCGTATCCAATCTGCTTCCTGAAGAGAGCTCATGAAAATCCGCAAAGCTGTGTTTCCGGTCGCCGGCCTCGGCACCCGCGTTCTGCCCGC
>Ga0190271_10002057_pt1 | contig 11948 bp, 23 predicted proteins | sample Popmic356T_FD_133747 | JGI IMG/M metagenome (GOLD analysis project Ga0190271, IMG submission 133747) | Populus adjacent soil microbial communities from riparian zone of Weber River, Utah, USA - 356 T | ecosystem: Environmental > Terrestrial > Soil > Riparian zone | place: USA: Utah | collected...
CATGGCGCAAAAAATTAAATTTACAATGGCACTTGACTTGCCAAAAAATTAAGACTACGTTTCGAATGTTGGACACAGAAACCTTGGAGAAAAGACATGACACGGTACACGGTAGTGAAACGGAACGGCGCATGGTGGGTTGTCGATGAAGAGGGATATGACGCAATCGCCATTAGCTATGATACGAAAAAAGAAGCTATTGCGGCGATGAAAGTTCGCATGATGGAAGATAAAACGGGTCGGTATTGATCGTGAGCTATGACCACCCCAGGCAGGGTGGTCATGTCGCGCGATCCTGCGCAACTTGGAGAGAACCCATGGCCAAATCCTACGCCCCCGAAGTGGTTGCCGACAGCACTGGCAAGTTCTACGGCAACGCCCTTCGCTTCGCGACCCGCGAGGAAGCGGAAGCAAACGTGCGTGACCTCTGGTCGCGCTGGGTGCTCGTGACTGACACCCGCGTGGTCGAAAGCGACGACGAGCCCAACTATCGCTGGACTGAACAGGGCCTGGTCCGCATCCTGCCGAACTGAACCTGGAAACTTGGAGAGAACCCATGCCGCGAATTTACACTAGCTGCTCTGACCCACTCGACTTCTGCAAGAAGCACTTCCCCAAGACCGAAGCGATTGCGTTCAAAAAGTATGGTGGCAAGGAAGATGGTCCTGATGGGCGGGGCGATTGCTTCGGCTATGACTGCGAGCACCCCGACTACAGCGACACTGATTATACCTGCGTGGTGTGCGACCGTCCGTTGACCGCTGCCGATAACGGCGAGGGCTGACCGCGAGCTATGACCACGCCCCTGAGGGCGTGGTCATGTCGCGCGATCATGCGCAACCTGGAGGGTAGAGAACCCATGTCGAAAAAATCCGAAATTAATGCCCGATATGCACGCTATGAAGATGCATTGTTGGCGGCCCATAAAGCCGCGGAGCACGCCCAGGTCGGCATGGTCGATGCCTTCGCTTGCGGGTTTGCATGGGTGGTCGTGCATGATCGGGCCTTTGCACGCTGGTGTGCAGCGAACAGCAAGGAGGGCAACAGCGCAGCACGCCGGTTCTATGGCAGCAAACACCATGACACCGGATGGTGTTTCTGGAAGCCTGGCAATTTTAACGGTCAAAGCATTGAGGCGCATGAGGCCGGCGCTCGAGCATTTCGCGATAGTCTGGCGTTTGATCTGCAATGCCGGGTCGAAATGAGCTCCCGACTGGATTGATCGTGAGCTATGACCACCCCAGAGCATGGGGTGGTCATGTCGCGCGATCATGCGCAACTTGGAGAGAACCCATGGCGATGGAGAAAAACTACTGGTTTCGTTTCACGGCCTACAATGAACAGGCGCAATATGGCTATGGCACCGCCAGGTGCGCCGACAAGTATTGCGACAACATCAATGAAAGCCGGGAGATCAACTTCTGGCACTATACCGCGCTCGAGGCCGATGAAACGATCGGCCTGGACGGTCGCGACGACACGTTTGACCTGTTCGAAGCGGTCTATGGCTGATCATGAGCTATGACCACCCCAATGGCACGGGGTGGTCATGTCGCGCGATCATGCGCAACCTGGAGGGTAACATGAGCGGAGCACATCAATTCATCTATTCCGTTGGCGAACTGGTCGTCGGGATTGGCGTCATCAGCTTGCTGTTTCTTATCGGCCGGGAAATCGAACGCTGGATCAGGAATATCTGATAGAGAACCCATGGCGAACCAAAAGAGGATCAATGGCATGACGGTATTGGATAAGTTTATGCAGGCATTGCGCCAGGCCGGCGCCGCTGGTATGACCGTCAGAGATATCGAAGAGGCGCTCTATGCTGATCGGGCTGATGGCGGTCCTGATGTCCGCAATTGCATCCGGGTCATGACGTACAACCTGCGCAAGCGGGGCGTCAGCGTGGAACGGGTCACGGTTTATCGGGTTAAACCACGCCGCTAAAAATCTTGGAGAGAACTCATGCGCGAACATATTTGTGACTATGGCCCTTGCGAAAAGGCCGACACCCCGGTTACGGTCAATTACCCGGGAATACCGCCATGGCGCGTGCGTTTCTGCACTGGAGAACATGCAATCTTGTGGCTCCTTCGTCGTATGTCCCTGGGCGCGGTGGACAGGATCAAAGCGGAGTTAACCCATGCCGACAGATGAAAAATTCACCGGGACCATGCATAAACATGATCCGGTCTCGCTCGCACTGAAGACCAGGCAACAGGCCCTGCGGCTGACCGCAATGCTCGATATGCTCGAGGATCATGTGGACCGAGCGAACCATATCGGCATGATCATGGTTGCATTGACGGAACGAGGCGCCCGCATCGTGCTATGCCGCGGATGCCTCGAGGTTGCACGCCAGGAGATGTTGGATGCTGCCGGCATCATGGAAGACCTGATTAAGCATCCTGTCGATAACGATTGACAGAGAACTCATGGCGTGGTTGAAAGCATTTACAGGATAAACAGGAGAATATGGACATGGCAAAAGGCGTTGCGACACCCGCACCAGAGGGTGGATACCAGGTCGTATATGGCAAGGGCCCGCCCGAGATCGTGCGGCGCGCCGGCGCCGCGACCAGCCCAGTGGCTGACACCATGAAGACGATGCCGGCGCCGGCGAACGGCCAGGTGGCCGAGTTCTTCGTGGCTGTGTCGGTCCCCGACACCATCACCGACCCGGCCGAGCGCGACAAGGCGCTCAAGGACGAGGCGCGCAAGGCATCCAATCGCCTGAGCGGCATCGCAAGGCGGGTCGCCAAGGCGGATGCGAGCCTGAACTTTGCACTGCGCACCAAGGTCCAGGACGATAAGATGGGGATCGTGGTCTACCGCATCGCGCCGGCACCGGCGAAGACTAAGGCCTGATCGACGCGCGTTTGGTTCTTGCGTCAGCGTTCGATCGGCCTGGACGATGCCCGCATTGCACCTCCAAGGCTGCGGGCATCGTTCTTTTTGGAGGGCAACATGGCAGTACTCTATACGTTTGGCGACATCACTGATGCGTCCCTGGTGCTGGCCGCGCTCGCGCAGCACTCCCAGGCGAACAAGCATCTAAGCCCGGTCGTCGCGATGACGATCGCGCGCACGATCGTCCAGGATCATGTCGAAACCTTCTACCGCGACATGGTAGAGAACCCATTGCGCGGACATTATAACCTTTATGTGCTGGCCAATGGCGAGCGCAACGATATCCCGGACGACACGATGCCCGATCGCGCAAGACGCGACGAATGGGATGCCGGCATCGATGATGTGGTGGAAAAGGTCTTCGCGCCTTATGAGCGATGCGTCAGTGCCGACTGGTTTGGCCGCAACGTCATCGACACCCGCCTGCATGAGAGGCCCGCGGCTGGCCCTGATGCCATTCACCGGCTGGCCGATAGCTTCGCGCGCGAAGCCTGGCAGAACCTGATCCATGTCCTGCAGGACGGTGAAGACGGGAAGGAGGTGGTCGAACTCAGCACCGCCAAGATCCTGTCTGCGGTCGGCGTTCTGCGATCGGATATCGAGGCCCTGCTGGCCGAACAACCTGACATTCAACCGGAGAAGGAAATCATGAAGCCCATGCCTGACGTCAGTACTACGCTGCGCGAGTTCATCGAGCTCACTGGCATGAGCCAGCCCGAAGTGGTCGCCCTGCTCGAGAACGTCCTGGACAGTGATGAGGGACTGTCGATGTCGGGGATCACGCAACTGGGCGGCGACAAGGAAGATGCCGCGGCCCTGCAGAAGTTCGTGCGCGAGCAATTCGAAGCCGACGCTTCCGACCTCTATAACATCATCGTCAATGGCGCCACGATCTATACCCCGCCGGACGAGGAGGAAGAGCTTGCGGCCCTGATGGGCGGCGCCCCCGAGGTCGTCATGGAGCCACCGGGCGCGCCCAAGGTGACCAATGGCGCCGGCCCTGAGCCCAAGACCCGCAAGCGTACTCCGAAGGGCGAGCTGGTCGGCGCGATCCCGACCAAAGCCTGGGAATTGATCCGCATGCATGTCAAGACCCGCGACGAGGATATCGGCAGCATGCTGGGTGTGAGCCGGCAGACCTTCATCAACTATAGCAAGGGCAAGCCGCAACTCATGCCCTCGCAGGAACAGCGCAAGGCCCTGCTCGATCTGCTTTACAAGCACCGCAGCGGGATCGATGATGCGATGAAGCTGATCAGTGAGACCAAGTCCACGCCATGATCCTGCGGGGAGACCCATTGCCGTGGCCTACGCCTTCCGCTGGAAGTGGCAACGCTGGCAACAGCAGAAGCGAAGACGCTCGTCTTATTTCCGGCGCGCAAGACAAGGTCTGCCGAGCCCAGAGGGAATTGGCAAACCTGCTCTACCGGCTGGCGAAGCGGGATCTGGAACGACCGAGAGCGGACAAAGCCTCAATTTCCTGACGCGCATTCTCGATGCGCTCGGCATGACGGCAGAGCAAGCGGCGGCGAGGTTCATTTTTGCGCCTGGCGATCTGCAGCAGATGCAAACCGGCACACGCGGGCAGATCGCTGCGGTCGACCAGGACGAGATCTGGGTGAAACTCGCAGATCATATCGATGCGCAAATGGGAAAGCTGGTCTCGGTTCGCGAGGAGATGCAGCGCAAGATGAGCTCGGAGCGCAAGAAACGCATGCTGAACCGGATGAGGATTGCAAGACGATGAAATATGAAAGCAATGGAGCGATCGTGGCCCCCTCGCGATCGGCGGGGCGTGATGCCCTTCTGCAGTATGGGGTCTGCGATATCTTCTATCCTAGCGACGAGCAGATCAGTGTAATCCCGTCTATCCTGCTGATCACCACTGAAGCAGAGGCCACCGCGCTGCCCGCCGGCACTCCCTGGGCGCTGGTCGATGGCGCCTCGCCCATCCTGGTCGCCATGATGAGAGCGCGCGTAGGCCCGCCTGTGCGGATCGCTGACGTCATCCGCGCCCTGAACACGGAATATGCGATCCACCCCAGCAAGCTGACCACCTGAACTTGGAGAGAACACATGGCGCAAACCGTAGAACAGAAGGCGACAGAAGGCGTCGAAGCAATACGCCAGATCGTGACGGAGCGCGATGCACTCCGTCAGCAATGCACCGAGCAAGAGCGGTTAATCAACCGGCTACAAGCGGTGAACGATACAATCGAGCGGCAACATAACCAGTTGGTTGGCGAACGCGATCACTATATGAAGCAAACCATGTTGTTGATGAACCAAATCAACAACGCCGCATCTATCATCAACCAGGTGCGCGACGAAAGCCGGAGCATCATCCGCGACATTGTCGGCCCCCGCGGTCAAAGCCCAGAGGATCTGACGCGCGAGCTTGAAGCCGAGATGCCGAAGTTCATCGAAAATCTGAGGACTAACGGCACACGTCCGTCATGAGTTTCTGGATAGGCTATGTCTCTGGTTTCATCACAGGACCAATCGCGCTGATTGGCATCCTGTATCTCTTGCGTAACGTGACAATGCCAATCCTATTCATGCCGGATGACTAGTGATGACGAACGACGATCAGCCGACACTGCGCCTCAAGACGTTGCGGGAAGCGGAGCTAATCGTCAACGTCAGCGAAGTGCTTCCTGGTGGGCTGCATGATTGGCCACAGAAAATACAAGACCGTATCCATAAAGCAGTGGAGAAGCTGGAAGAGCGGACTGGCGTTCGATGGACTGTCGTTGCTTCTCGTAGTGACACTGATCCTGACACTGGTCCTTTTCTCCATGTCGTGGCCGTGACATCCCAGCAGGAAATGTTTTGAGCGTTGTTATTGGTGTTGATGGCGGTATCCATGGCGCGCTCGCCCGCTATGACGGGACCACCATGACGATCGAGGACATGCCTGGATGGATGATGATGGTCGGACGGAAGGAGCGCCGGCGCATCGACGCGGTCGGGCTCCTCGAGTATTTCGAGATGCAGAAGATGATGGGCGCCGAGCTCGTCGTCATCGAACAGGTCGGAGCCAGACCGTCCCAGAGCGGTATGTTCGTGTTTGGCTACTCCTTGGGACTGGTCTATATGGCCTGTGTAAGCGTTCGCTTACCGATCGAGACCGTCCCGCCGCAAGTCTGGAAGCGGATGCTCAACGTCCATGGAAAAGAAAAAGGAAAAAACAACGCCATCATCCACCGCGCTGACGAGCTCATGCCTGAGCATACTGGGCTCTGGCGGGGACCAAAGGGTGGGCACCTACTAGATCGTGCGGAGGCAGGCATGTTGGCCTACTATGCATTGAAGCATGCACTCCATAGCACAAAACACATGAATGTGCGTGACTCAGAATGGCGATTGGCGTATAGGTGATGGGACTGCACCCGATTGACATAGCGCTGCAATTGTTAGCAGTCCTGGCGATCGTGATCGTAGGGATGATGGTCCTAGGACTAATATCAGGCCGCATTTTCTAGAAACGAGATGCATATGCCAACCCATCAGACGTTCCAATACCAGGAAGATGGCGCCAGGTGGTTATCACAACGCGAAAGAGCCGGATTACATGACGAGATGGGGGTCGGCAAGACCGCCACCGCATGGCGCGCAGCCGACATGCTTGATGCGCGCCGCGGCCTGGTGGTCTGCCCCGCACACTTGAGAGAAAACTGGATCAAGGAACACCATAAGTTCGCACACCGCGCCCGCCGGCTCTGCAAAGGTGAGGATCATCGTGATTTCGAAGCCTGGTTTCGCGGCCGGTTCGATGTTCTCATTACTAGCTATGAGCAAGCGACTAAATGGGCGCCAAAGATCCATGATAGCGGTGAGATCCTGGATTTTGTCATTTTTGACGAGGGCCATTATCTCAAGAACAGTGATGCCAAGCGCACCAAAGCGCTGCTCGGCCCGCGGTGGGATGGTCAGGACAGCGCTATTGCATGGGCGCTAAGGGTTTGGCACCTGACCGGTACGCCAATGGCGAATGATCCGGTTGACATCTTCACCTTCCTGCGCATGTGCCAGGCGACGAACCTGGGAAAGTACCAGTTCATCAACCGATATTTCCATGCGCAAGAGACACGCTATGGATCTCGACATACACCAATCAGGGCGATGATCCCTGAGCTCCAGAAGATGATCAGGGATAACGCGATCAGGCGCACTCAGGAAGACGTAGGGCTGCAGCTACCGCCCATTCACTTAACATCTACATTCGTGGACGGTGACACCGACGAGGTGTGCAAGCTGATCGCGGCGCATCCTGGTCTTGAGGCTGCAATCAAGGTCGCAGTGGAGCAAGGTGGGATACAGTTCATCGACGCGCCTTATATGTCCACGCTGCGCCGGCTAATCGGTGAAGCCAAGGCGGTGCCCTATTCCCACATGTTGCTGGCGGAATTGATTGACGGCGACATGGGCAAGCGGGTGGTTTATGGCGTCCATCGCAAGGCGCTCATGGAGATCAAACAGTTCCTGCGGGATAGAGGCATACATGCCGTGCTGGTTAACGGGGATACCCCGATACGAGGAAGGGAAAGTGCTGTGACGGAGTTCATGGAAAACCCTGAGTGTCGCGTATTCTTGGGGAATATGCGCGCCGCCGGCACGGGCCTGACGCTGACCGCATCAAGCCGGATCGATATTTTCGAGAGCGAGTGGTCACCGGCTGCAAATGTGCAGGCGATCAAGCGTGTACACCGCATAGGCCAGAACGACCACGTCCATGCCAGGTTCATCACCTTGGCGAACAGCATTGACGAGATGGTCAACGACACTGTCGCGCGGAAGACCGCAGCGATTGCCAAAATCGAGGGCGTTGCAATGAACGCAGCACCCCTTGATCTCGCCATAGATATGCGTTAACAAACTTGTCTTGACATGGAGGACGACAATGAAAGTCACCGTTACGTTTGAGTTTGGATCTGAAGCAGAGGCTGTGGCCTATCTCACGGAAGGGCCGGCAACGGCAAAGGTTGTTGCCAACCGTGAGACATTCGCGGGAAACGCTCTTGCCGCCTCGCCGGCCCCGGCTGGGCGCCCTGTCCCGGCGCCTTCTGTGCCACAGAGCGCGCCGCCGGCTTCTGCCCCGCTGCCGACCCCGTCTCCGATGCCGCCACCGGCGCCCGCGAATAACGGCGGCGGTAGCGTCACGATCCAGGCTGTGATGGGAGCGATGCAAGAATACGCAAAGCAACACAAAGCCGCGGGCATCAAGAATGTACTGTCGCATGTTGGCATATCGAAGATCACCGAAGCCAACCCCGAGCAGTTGCTCTGGTTGAAAGGTGTGTTCGATCTGAACCAGCCCATGGCGGCAGCATCCTGATTGGTTAAACTCGATGCGGGTAAATGGCTTGGGCCGTCCACGTTCGCGGCTGTCAATGTTCCTAGCCATTTCGTAAGTGGTCGTGGCCAACCTGCAATCTTTCTGAAAGAAACAATGGAACACGCACTCCGACAGCATGCGAAGTACAATGCATCATCCGCATATCGATGGATAGCGTGTCCTGGCTCCGTGGCGCTGTCGGAGCGCGCTCCAAAACTACCTCCGAATAAATGGGCACTCGATGGAACTGAGGCCCACGAACTGCTGGACTATGCTCTCAAGAATAAAATGCGCGATGCATGGGAAGCCTCGATCATGGCGGATCGCATTGCGAAGGACACCCACCCTGATGCCGGCGAGCGTATCGACAGCGTACAACAGGCGCTCGATTATATCTGGGACATCATGGACGCATATGAAGATGCGATCATGTATGTCGAACACAAATTTGAGTTCCCGACCAATGTCGCGCCAGGCCAAGCCTATGGCACATGCGACTGCGTGATCTATGTCCCGTCACTGTCGTTGCTTTTTGTTTGCGATTATAAGCATGGCATGGGCCTGGTCGAAGTGGAAGAGAACGAGCAAGCCTTGTACTATGGCACGGGCGCCGTGCTGGGTTCCGGCCATATGCAAGCCGATACGATCGGCCTGGTGATCATTCAACCGCGCCCCTCTCATGCTGAAGGGCGCATCCGTTCATCGTTCGTGGATCGCAGCCGGCTCGAGCAGTTCGTCAACGAGGTGGACGCTGCGATCGTTGTCGCACAGGCGCCGGATGCACCTCGCATACCGGGCCCGCATTGCCGCTATTGCCCTGCAAATACGATCTGCCCCGAGCGCGAGGCCCAGGCGCTGTCCGCAGTCAGAGGGATGTTCGCGAACGTGAAAGACATATCCAGAGACAAGCTTCCTAACCCGTCGCACCTCCCGATCGAGCGCTTACTCGAGATCAAGCAGGGCATGGCAACGCTGCGCGAGTATCTCGATGACGTGGACGAGGCGCTGTTTGCCTATGCGATGGAAGGCGGTGTCGTGCCAGGTTTCAAGCTGGTCGAAGGCCTCGCCCGCCGCAGATGGGAAGGCGACCCCGGCGAGATCGCCAACACGCTCCTGACCGTTACCAAGGTGGACGACCTCGACCAGGTCTATCCGCGCAAGCTGATCGGGATCACCGAAGCCGAGCGGCTGGTCAAGCAAGCGCTCAAGGGTGGCCGCAAAGTCAGTGCCAGCATCATCAAGGACGAGGCAGATTTCATTCTCGGCGCCCTCACCGTGAAGGAGAGCAATGGGAAATTGACACTCGTTTCACATCTCGATAAACGTGAAGCAATACACCGCGATGCGGCGGCAGCGGTGTTACAGTATGTTGATGTGCCGCCCCAAGCAGAAGAGGAAGCTTAAGATGACTAACACTACAGTTATGCGTGACAGCAACGTGGGCGATCAGTGGATCAAGGAGGCATGCGAAGCCAACCCGGTCCAGTGGGTCAAGAGTGCAAACGGGGAGAACACCCAAAACATCTTGACCGGTCCTGTGCGGCTGTCGTTCTGTGATGCGTTGCTCGAGGCCAAGCCGCAGATGCGGTCGGACCCGAACAGCCGTATCGCGTTCAGCACAAGTATGCTGTTCACGCCGTTCACGGACTTCACCCTGTTTTATGCCGAGTACAACCGCATCGCACTGGCAGAGTTCTCGAGCCATTTCGACAAGGCTACTCGTCAATTCAATGGGTTGGACAATCCGTTTTTTGACCAAGGTACGAAGGCGAAGTTCTCCGGGTATACCCCCGGTTTGCTGGCAATGAATACCAGTTCGAACTTCAAGCCTGCGGTGGTCGACAGCAGAAACAACCCCGTCGCACCGGATCGCGTGTATCCCGGCGTGTGGGCGATCATATGCTTGAATGCATATGCATCCGGCAAGAACACCCCGCGCAAGGGCCCGCGCTTTGGGCTGCAATCGGTGATGATCATTGGCGACGATCAGCCTCTGGTCGGCGGCGGTGTCGATCCCAAGGCGGTGTTCGCCGGCGTGAGCATCAAGCCGCCGATCACTGTCGCGCCGGCCGCATTCGGCCAGCCGGTGCCGCCACCTCCTGGCGGCAACGGGCCGATGGGCCTCTATCCGCGGGCCGTTCCTGCGGATGACGACGACCTTAGCGCGTTCCGCTGAGATCGCATGTGGACGCCCACCTGGATTTTGAGACCGGGTCTGCGACCGACCTTCGAAAGGCGGGCGTCCACCGCTATGCCGAATGCAGCACGACCAGGATCTGGGGCTTCGCTTACAGCCTGGGCGGCGACTATGTGCATCAATGGCGACCGGGGCAGGACGCCCCGGTCCCTCTCCTGGATCACGTCGAGCGCGGTGGCATAGTCCACGCCCACGGCGCCATCTTCGAACGCACAATCTGGAATAAAGTCCTTCTAAGGCTCCATCCTCGCTGGCCGCGGCTGCACATCGCGCAGCAAAGATGCACGATGGCTCGCGCAGCCGCTGTGGGACTGCCCCAGGATCTTGACACGCTGGGCCAGGTGCTAGGCCAGACCGAGAAGAAGGACAAAGCCGGCGCCGCGGCGATGCGCAAGATGTCCAAGCCGCGCCTGATCGCCCACGATCGGATCGAGTGGTGGGACGCGCCAGAACTGCTCGATGAGAACATGCGCTATTGTGAGCAGGACGTTCGCACCGAGCGCGAGACCGATCGTCTGCTCCCGCCGCTCTCGCCGGCCGAGCTCGAGATCTGGTTTCTGGATCAGCAGATCAACGATCGCGGCATCTATATCAACGTGGACGCGGTCACACGCGCGGTTGACATTGTCGAGTATGCAAAACGCCAGGCTGATCGCGAAATGAAAGCGATCACGGGTGGCGCAGTCAAACGCTGTACCGAGGTCGCGCAGATCCTCAAGTTCATTCAATCGCGCGGACTAGCAGAGTTTAAGACACTACGCAAAGGGGACCACGATGAGATCATGCTTGTTGGTGACATTATTGGCGATCCCGTTGTCCGTAAAGTCGTGGAGCTACGACGAGAGGCATCAAAAACGAGTACTGCAAAATACACCGCTATGCTTAATTGCGTCTGTGCTGACGGAAGGCTACGAGGACAATTCAATTATCATGGTGCTGGACCTGGCAGATGGGCTGGTCGACTCGTACAACCACAAAACCTGGTACGAGTGGATGAGGAGACAGAGAGTGATATGGTCAGGTTCATTGATAACATACTCGACATGCCAATATCATCAGCCGAGGCGTACGAACTGATCCGCATGGCTGGATATCCGGTGCTACCGGCACTCGCCAAGGCGATGCGCTCGATGCTGATGGTACCGTCATGAGGTTTATCGGCGGCGACTTCAGCAATATCGAGGGCCGGATCAACGCCTGGCTCGCTGGCGAGGAGTGGAAATTAGAAGCGTTCCAAGCTTACGACCTGGGCTATGGACCGGATCTCTACCGGGTGACGTCCTCCAGCATCACAGGGAAGCCCCTGGAGGAGGTGACCAAGAACGAGAGGCAAACTACGGGCAAAGTCCCCGAGCTCGCCTGCGGCTACCAGGGCGGCGTGGGGGCGTTCCTGACGATGGGGATCACCCAGTCGCCCCCTCTGCACCCGGAGGACATGGTCGCGCCCCTGCGCGCCGTCACCCCGCCAGAGGCATGGGACGCCATGATCGAGCGGCACCCCAC
>Ga0190271_10002058_pt1 | contig 11947 bp, 8 predicted proteins | sample Popmic356T_FD_133747 | JGI IMG/M metagenome (GOLD analysis project Ga0190271, IMG submission 133747) | Populus adjacent soil microbial communities from riparian zone of Weber River, Utah, USA - 356 T | ecosystem: Environmental > Terrestrial > Soil > Riparian zone | place: USA: Utah | collected...
GTTCTCAGCGCACCCCGGAGGCAGCGCGAACGGGAGAGCGGGTGCCATAATGGCGACGAGCGCTCGTAGCACTCGACGAAAGTGGTCGCAAAGCACGCATGACTGGTCCCTCTGCCGCTCCCGTCGTCGATCCCGAGCTCGCACGTCGTCACCGCAAGCGGCGCGCGCTGGCCCAGCTCGCGGGGCTCTTTGTGTTTGCGCTGATCGCGTGGTGGTCGCCCTGGCGCGCGTCCGAGCGCCTGCCGCCGGCCTCTGGCGCGCCCGTGGACGCCGGCACACCAGACGCTGCCGGGCGCAGCGCCGAGCGTCTGCACGGCGCGCGCTTCATCGAGGGCGTGGTGCAGGACGATCGCGGCCAGCCGCTGCTCTCGGCCCTGGTGCACGTGAGCTCGCTGTCCTCGCCCCAGCTGCCGGCGCGCGAGGCAACCAGCGACGCCAAGGGCCTGTTCCGGATGGACGACCTGCCCAGTGAGCCGCTCACCATCGAGGTCACGCGCGCCGGCCACGAGGGCAAGGAGCACACGCTGCAGGCGCAGGACAGCGGCAAGCTCACGTTCGTGCTCGCGCGTCAGGGCGAGCTGCGCGTCACCCTGCGCGACAGCCCCGGCCAGGCCGTCGACGCCACCGAGATCGTGGTGACCGGGCCGGGCCTGTGGCCCGCGCAAGCGGGACGCAGCGACGACAAGGGCGAGACCGTGTTCAAGGGCCTTCCGGCCGGCGACTACCGGGTGCGCGCGCGCCGAGGCGTGCGCATCGCGCTGCCGGCCGACACCGTCGCGGTGGTGCCTGGCCAACGCACCGAGGCCGAGCTGACACTGATCGAAGGTGCGTCGCTCACCGGGTTGGTGATCGATCAGCAGAGTCGCAAGCCGCTGCCAGGCGCACGCGTCTCGATTCAAGATCTGACGCCAGGGATCGATGCGCTCAGTGTGCTCGCCGACAACAGCGGCGCGTTCGTCGCGCGCGGGCTGTGGCCCGGTGCCGTGCGCGTCGATGCGGCGCACGCGGGCTACGCGTCGAGCTCGCGCGACCTGACGCTGCCGCGCGGCGAGCGGCTCGAGCTCGCGCTGGCAGGCGCGGCGTCCCTGTCGGGCGTGGTCCTCGACGAGGCGGGCAAGCCGATCGCGGGCGCGCGCCTGAGCGTGTCCACCAACGAGGGCCTCCCGATCGAGCTGGACGGAGACGGGCGCAACAAGGCACTGACGGGCGTCGGCGAGCTGGGCGTGACCAGCGGCCCCATCCCGGAGCTGCCTCTGATCGAGAGCAGCGAGTTCGCGCTCGGTACGCTGGCTGCCGAGAGCGACACCGCGGGCGCGTTTCGGATCGCCCAGCTCGCCCCCGTCGCGCTGGCGCTGCACATCGTGCGGCCCGGCTACGTGCCCGAGCGCGTGGTCGTCAGCGAGCTCAAGCCCCACGCCGAGCAGGGCAACCTCAAGATCGTGCTGCGCGAGGCGGGGCGCGTGGTGGGCCGGGTCGTCGATGCGCGCGGCCGCGCCCTGTCGTCCGTGTACGTGGCGGCGCGCGCGGGAGATCGCGAGCAGAGCGCGCTCAGCAACGCCAGCGGCGAGTACACGCTGCGCGACCTGCTCGGCGAGGTGCTGGTCGAAGCACAGCCCGACGGACGCACCACGCTGCGCTGCAAGGTGGTCGTGCGCGCGCGCAGCGACGCGCGCTGCGATCTGACCGCCGACACGGCGGTGCACGAGCTCGCGGTGCGCGTGGTCGACGAGTACGGCATCGGGCTCGAAGGCGCGCAGGTCACCGTGATCGCGAGCTCCCCACCGCCCAAGGTCGCGCCCGGCGCGGACGCCGGTTTTGCGCGGCCGCCCAGCGGCGGGGCAGCGTCGGTCACCTCGCTCGGGCCTGGGCCCTCGACCCAGCTGACCCGGCGCGACGGCAGCGCGCTGCTGCGCGGGCTGACGGCCCCCCCTTACCTGCTCGACGTGACCCTGGCAGGACAGCTCGCCGTGCACGACCTGCCGGTGGCCAAGGTCGACGGCGAGGTGCGCGTCGTGCTCGTGCGTGCAGCCTCGCTGGCGGGCTTCGTGGTCGACGTGCTGGGTCGCGCGGTCCCCGGTGCCTTCGTGAGCACGGTGGAGGGCGAGGCCAGCGACGAGACCGACGCGCTCGGCCTGTTCTCGCTCGAGGGCGTGGCGCCGGGCACGCAGTCGCTGCTCGCGCATCACGCACGCGCCGGAGACGGGCGCAGCAGCGAGGTGCGCGCGCGCCCGAGCGAGCGCCTGTCGGGCGTGCGCATCGTGCTCAGCGGACGCCTCGGCGCAGACGAGCTGGGCGACGCGGGCGTGGCGGCGCGCGAGGAGCCCCCCGCACGGACCGCGCTCACGCTCGAGCAGCGCGGGCGCGTGCTGGTGGTCACCCAGGTTACGTCACCGGGTCCTGCCGCCAAGGCCGGCCTGCGCAGCGGCGACGTGGTCAGCGCGATCGACGGCGAGGCCCCGCTCTCGGCCGCGCACGCGCGCGGCATGCTGCGCACCCCGGCAGGGCGCACCGCCATCGTGCGCGTGCTGCGCAACAAGCGCCCCGTCAACCTGCAGTACCGCCGCCCTGCCCTCTAGGCTGAATCACCGTTCCGGGTGCACGTCGCGCGGCTGCGGCCTCGCGCAGCCTGGACAGTGCGTGAGCGCCGGTGTAGCCGCGATCGCCCTGCTGGCGCGGGACGCGCAGCTCCCGCTAGCCACACTCGCCCGCGTCGAGTCCGCCACGCTGTGAACGTCGCCGCGATCAGCGGCAAGCCCTGGCGGCGGAGCGGTGGCATGGTTGTCTAGTGAACAGTAAGACGACCCCTCCCGCAGGCCCTCAAGCGGTGCACACCAACCTCTTCGGCGGAGTGGGTGCGGTACGCGTCCTGAGCCTGCTGCAGGGAGCGAGCGCGCCCTTCACGGCGGTCCTGGCCTGCGAGCTTGCGCCGGGTGGCAGCGTCGGCGCGCACGTGCAGCAAGAGTTTCCCGAGGTCGTGATCGGAGTCGGCGGCGAGGGCGAAGCGCGCGTCAATGGCGCCGTCCACCCACTCGATGCCTTCCACGCGGTCTACCTTCCACTCGGTGCGGTCCTCGAGATCGTAAATCAGTCCGACCACGAGCCCCTGCGCTACCTGATCGTCAAGGCGCTCGGCACCTGAGCGTTCGTGCGGTCACGCTAGACCTGGGTCGCCGCCCTGCTCAGCTCGCCAAAGGGTTCAGGCCGCGAGCCAGCGACCGTGGTGCTTGGCCGCGCGACCTTCGTGTTCGAGCTTGATCAGGTGTGCTTCGAGGGCCATGCGCGCCAGCGGCCACGCGTACTGCGCCGTGTCGGCGTACGCGATCGGCACCAGCTCTTCGAGACTGGCGGGCGACGCGAACGTGCCCAGGGCAGCCACCACCTTGGCCTCGCGACCGAGCCGGTGCTGGATGTAGAAGGCGAGCCGCGCCGCGGGGTCTTCGATGGGCAGCCCGTGCGCCGGTAGCAGGCGCGTCGCATTGCGCTCGGCCATCAACGCGAGCGAGCGCAAGTAGAGCTGCATGTCGCCGTCGACCGCCTCGACCAGGATGGTCCCGACGCCGGCGACCATGTCGCCCGCCAGTAGCGAGCCGCTGGCAGGCTCGTAAAAACACAGGTGGCCGGGTGCGTGGCCCGGTGTGTGGATCGTCTCGAGCGTCATCGGCGCTGGCCCGTCGAGCTCGATGCGCTCGCCGTCGCCGAGCACACGATCGATGGCGATCTTGCCAGCGAGTCGCTCGGCGGTGCGGTCGTGCGCCCAGATGGGCACGCCGAAGCGGGCACGCATGGCCTCGGCGCCGCCAACGTGATCGGCGTGATGGTGCGTGAGCAGCAGCGCACGCAGCGCCTGGCCCTCAGCGAGCCGGGCTTCGACCCACGCGCTGGCCTGGGCGATCTCTTCGGGGTACGGCGACGCCGGCTCGACGAGCACCAGGTCGCCCGTGCCGATCAGGTACGCGTTGGTGTGCGTCGCGGGCGGCAGGGTCGGCGTGCGCAGCGACAGCATGGAAACGCCGGGCGCAACGTCCGTCGGCGTGAGTACGACGCTCATGCGCGATCAAGGTAGCGCGTCGACTCGCGGCAGGCGCGGCGATTTCGGCATCTCCAGGCCCAGCCTGGCAGCGTAGTCGCGCACCTCGTTGGGGTCGGCCGGGCCAGATGCCGCGAGCGGGAACATGCTGGCGTGTTTGGCCGCAGGCAGCACCGACACCGAGCGCCCCTCGGGCTTGGCGCGTGGATCGCCAACCACCGCCATACAAGCCTTGGTGATGGCCTTGAACGTCTCGAACACGCCCTGCCCGCGCACCGCGCAGGCCTCGATCTGGCGCACGTCTTTGGTGATGCCGAGCTCTCGCTGGAGCGTCTCGTGGGTCAGCGCGGTCGACAGGTCGCGCTTGTTGTACTGCACCACCAGCGGCATGCGGCTGGGGTCGTCGCCCTGCAGCAGCAGGTTGGCCTCGAGGTTGCGCAAGCTGGCGACGTTGGCGTCGAGCCGCGCGGGCTGACTGTCGACGACGAACACGATGCCGTCGACGTTGCGCAGCACCAGCCGACGCGTCTCGTCGAGCGCGATCTGGCCCGGAACGGTGCACAGGTGCAGGCGCACCTGGTAGCCCCGGAAGGTCCCGAGATCGACCGGCAGCAGATCGAAAAACAGCGTGCGCTCGCTCTCCGTGGTGAGAGACACGAGCTTGCCGCGGTGGGCCGGATTGCTCTTCTTGTGGATCTGTTCGAGGTTGGTGGTCTTCCCGCTAAAGCCGGGCCCGTAATACACAACCTTGAACTGAATCTCGCGCGTTGCATGGTGGATGCGCGGCATGCCCACCTCTCGGGTGACTCACGACAACAGTGCACCTGGAGGGCGACCCTAGCACGACGAATTGGTATCAGTGAACAAACACGCACCACGCGTTCAGGCACAGCAGCACAGTCTGTACCGTGCATCACCGAAGCGCGTCTGCCCTCAGGGAATTATCGGTGTTTTGGCCCTCCATGGGTGTGCGTCGGGAGGCGCCGGCCCGGCCCAGCACGAGGCCGCATTTCGCCAGCTGCAGGTGTACGAGGCACAGCTCGCACGGGCCCAGGCCGGGCTGCCCGGCAACGCCGACTGCACCGGCAGTGTTCACGGACAGCTCGCGACGGCGGCGTCCATCTGCGACGCCAGCCGGTCCCTGTGCGCGCTGAGCAGCGCGCTGTCCGATCGCGACGCCTCGGCCCGCTGCCTGCGCGCCGCGGACGCGTGTGGTGCGGCTCGGGAGCACGGCCGCCTGCGATGCGCTACGCACGCGCCATGAACAGCCCTCCCCCGTGGGTCAGCGTGCTGCGCGAGGCGGCCGAAGGGCGCGGCTCCTCCGCGCCCGAGCGCAGTGTCTTCGACGGGAAGACTGATGGCCGCGCCAACAGTGGCGTGGAGCTGGTGCGGGGCACGCCGCCCGGCCTGCTCGCCAGCGACGCCATCCACGCACTCACCAGCACCCTGCTGGCCGCGCTGGTGATCGCCGCCGCGCTGCTGCGCACCCGGCTGAGCGTGGGCCCGTTCGACCTGATCGCGCTGCTTTTGCGCACGGCGAGCGTCGCGTTCGCACTGCGCTCGGCGATCGCCATCGTGCGCTGCACCGCGCGTGTCGTGCGCGACGGGCACGCCCCGGAGCACGTGCTGGTCTGGTCACACGACGGCCTGTACTGGCGTGCCCCCGGGCGCGAGCGCTGGCTCGCGCGCGCGGACATCCTGGCCTTCGTGGTTCCCGAAGAGCGCGTCGTGCGTGGCGCGAGCGTCGCGCTTGCGCCGCTGCTGGTGGTGGCGCGACCGAGCCCCGAGATCGTGTACTGGTCGCTGCCCGCGTACTTCGCCGTGGACGCGGAGATCCTGCGCGCGCGCCTGGCACGCTCGTTCAAGCGTGAGCCCGCTGGAGACGTCCCGCTCGCACCGCCCGCGCTCGCGCCCGAGCAGCGCTACCAGCGCGCGGCAGCGGGCAAGCTCGCTCCCGGCGAGGTGCGCGTGCCCGAGGGCACGGGCTACCGGCTGCGCGCGCCCTTCGGCGTGCTGCTCGCGCTGGTGTTCGTGATCGACGCGGTGCTCGGCGCGGGGCCCCTGCGCGCGCGCATCTGGCCGACCGCCCTGCTCGCCATCGCGCTGGCGGTCGTCGCCCTGTTCGGCTGGTTTTTTTGGATGCGCACGCGGCGCGCGGTGCGCCTGGGTTTGGCCATGCTGCTGACGCCCGAAGAGCTGCTGCTGCGCGGCAAGCACGGCACCCTCAGCGTGCCCTGGACGCAGCTTGCAGGCGCGGAGGTGAGCGCCAAGCTGGCCTGGTCACCGCTGGTCGGCAGCTACCTGGTGCGCGTGCTGTGGTTCGCCACGCTCGACGGCGCGCGCATGCCGTTCGACGGCGCCTTTTTGGGGGTGCCGCCCGAGGTGGTCGCGCAGCTGGCGGAGGCCTACCGCGCGGGCTCGCTGGCCGACGACGGCGCGCCCGCATCCGACGCCGCGTCCGACTTCCATGGCAGCGGCGGCGGCGGCGGGATCTCGGGCAGCGACGGCAGCACCGTCACTCCGAGCAGCGAGACGTCGCCCTCACGCGCGAGCTCGAAGCGCTCCGCGGACGCGGAGCTGGGGCGCTCGAACGAGAGCTGATGCTCGGTGGTCGACAGCGGCAAGCGCACGCCGTCCACCAGCAGCGCGGCACCTGGCGACGCGGCCTGAAACCAGAGCGTGACCCGCACCGGGCCGCGCAGCGCCGCGCCGCGCCGCGGCAACACCAGCTGCGCACCCGCCTCCGGCGCGCAGCTGGTGTTGCCGCAGGTCCAGCGGCCTCGGCGCACGCTCGGATCGGCGAGCAGCGCGCCCTGACGCGACGCCGGCGTCAGCGCCGACAGCGCGCCGAGCACGCGCACCCCGTGCGGGAGGGAGCTCTGCATACCCAGGTAGCGTCGCACCAGCGGCGCGAGGCCCGGATCGCCCAGCGCCAGCAGGGCCGCCGCTTCCGCGCCGCGCGCAGGCGGATAACGTTCTTCGACCAGCTGTGCGTGCAGCGCCGCGACGGCTTCGGGGCCGCCCAGCAGCGCGAGCGCCTGGGCGCTGGCCTCGCGCAGGCGCACCACCGCGAGCGTGGCGATCAGCGGCGGCACCGCCAGCGCCGAGCCGAGCCCGCCAAGCGCGCGCACCGCGCGCAGTCGGTCGCTCTCGGTGGCTTGTTCGTCGACTGCCAGCTCGGCCAGCACAGGCACCGCCTCGACGCGCCGGGAGCGTGCCAGCGCGAGCGCCGCGCGGCGTGCGCGCCCGACCGACTCACGCCCGGCCCCGGGCGCGGCGAGCAAGCCCAGCACGGCGGCGACGGCGCCGGGGTCGCCGAGCTGCGCGGCCGCGATGCTCGCCTCGGCGCGCACCTCTTCGTCGGCGTCGTGCTGGCGTGCCGTGGTGAGGCGCGGCAACGCGCTCTGTTCGCCCAGCTCCCCGAGCACGCGCGCACTCTCGCTGCGCACGGCGGCGCGCGCGTCGTCGAGCAGCGGCAGCAGCTCGACGGCGTCGACGGTGGCGCCCAGCTTGGCGCGCGCGAGCACGTCGGGCAGGCTGACGCCCTGGCTGACGGTGACCGCTTCTGCGCGCGCGATCGAGCCCAGGAACGCGTCCAGCGCGCCGCGCAGACGCTCGACCTCGGCAGGCAGCGCGCCGGCCGCGTTGCGCAGCTCGGCCGGGTCGCGCTCCAGCTCGAACAGCGCGCAGTGCGCGTCACTCGCTGCACAGATCAGCTTGCGCTTGCCGTCGGTCACCATGTGGCGTCCCTCGATGCTGGCGAACGCAAAGCTCGGCCCGGCCTCGTCGCGACCCGCGAGCACGGCACCGAGATCGTCCCCGCGCATGTGTGCGTCGCGCGGAATGCCTGCGGTGCTGAGCAAGGTGGTGCCGAGATCCGTCAGCTCGACGGGCACGGCCGTGGTCCGCGCAGACACCACGCCCGGGGACGACCAGAGCAGCGGGACGCGCACTTGTTCGTCGTACAGGGACGTGCCGTGAAAGCTACCCCCGTGGTCGCCGAACTCTTCGCCGTGATCGGCGGTGACGATCACCGTCGCTTTGGGACGCGCGGCGCGGAAGCGGCGCACCAGCTCGGCTATCGCACGATCGCAGGTCGCCACCTCGGCCTCGTAGCGACCGCGCTCGCTGTTGTCGTGGTCCACCCCGGCTGGCGGCGCGTACGGCTCGTGCGGCTCGAACAGGTGGACCCACACGAACAGCGGACGCTTGACGTCGGCCTCTGCGAGGTACGCATCGATCTGCGCGATGCGCTCGTCGGCGCTCGCGAACATTTCTTTTCGGTACTCGAAGCCGAAGCCGCGCTGCTGCAGCGGCTCGAAGCTGGCGCCGTCGACGAAAAAGATCGCCGGCGGATAAAAGGCAGCCGTGCGGTAGCCGTAGCGGCGCAGACGATCGGGCAGCGTGGGCGGATCGCCGAGCTCGTGCCCGAGCTCGATCAGCGGCTTGACGAACTTGCCGGTGAGCAAGCTGGCCAGCGCGTACGAGGTGTGCGGCGCCGGCGTGTACGCGCGCAGAAACACCGTGCTCTCGGCGGCCAGGCGGTCGAGCTCCGGCGTGGCGCCGCGGCCGCCGTACGCGCGCAGCAAGTCCGCGCGCAGGGCGTCGACCGAGATCAACAGCACGTCTCGATCGCGCAGGTCGACACCGCGCTGCTCGCTGGGCCGCGGCGCCAAGACCTGCGCGCTGGTCACGCGCGGCGGGCGCGGCGCGGGCGCAAACGGGGCCATCAGCTTGGCCGTCCAGGGCGCCTTCTCGTGCACCGCAAAGCTGAGAGTCGGGTGACTGGCCAGCCGCCACAACAGGTACGGCGCGAGCGCGAGCAAGAGCGCAGCGACGGCCGGCGTGCGCTGCAGGAAGCGCTCCGGCCACAGGGTTGGCGCGCTCAGCGCCCCAACGCTGACCGTCAACAGCGCGCCACAGAGCAGTCCGAGGTGAAACGCCGGGTAGCTGCGCGGCAGCACCGTGATCGTCAAGAACAGCGCGAGCGCCGCAAGCAACGCACTCGCCACGAACCACGGCAGGCGCAGGGCGCCCTGCGCACGGCGCCGCGCGACGGCGTTCAGCACGAGCCAGCCCACGCCACCGACCAGTGCGCCGAGCAAGAGGACCGCGGGCACGCGCCACCACGCGTCGTGCACCAGGCGTCCTGTCGTCAGCTGCCACGAAAGCAGCGCCGCCAGCAGCGCCAGCACGAGCGCCAGCGCGCCGCGGCCGGCGCGTGCTCGCCGCGAGTCGACACACACCGCGCGCAGCAGCAGGCCGCACGACAGCGTGCAGCTAGAGCTCGCGGCGAGCACCGTCAGCGCGTACTGCAGCTGCTCGCCCACGCTCAGAAAAAGCGCGTGCCCGCGCACGAGCGTGGCGGACACTTCGAGCGTCGCGAGCAGCAGGCCCGCGAGCAACAGGTTGCCTAGATCTCTCTTCATGCAGCGCGCGAGCGCCTACCGACGCAAGCGTAGAGGGCTCAGGGCGTCCACTTCACTTCGGACACTTCGTAGCGCTTGACGCCACCGGGTGCGTGCACCGTGACCTCGTCGCCGACCATGCGCCCGATGATGCCCTTGGCGACCGGCGAGGTGACCGAGATGGTGCCCTTGTCGGTGCTGGCCTCGCCGGGCCCGACGATGCGGTAACGAAGCTCTTTTTCGGTGTCGATGTCGAACAGCACGACGTACGCACCGAACTTCACGCGCTCGCCCGAGAACTTGCTGGTGTCGATCACCTCGGCGCGTGCGAGCTGGTCTTCGATGTCGAGGATGCGTCCCTCCGCGTGCGACTGTTTTTCGCGCGCGGCGTGATACTCGGCATTTTCCTTCAGGTCTCCGTGCTGCGCAGCGGTGCCGATCTCCTCGGAGATCTTGGGCCGCTCAGCCTTGAGATGCTTGAGCTCGGCGATCAGCGCGGCATGGCCCTCGGGAGTCATCGGGACGCGTTCCATCTCGCATTCGTACCCTCTCGCTTCGAGAGTCGCAACCACGGTGAACAGCGAGGGCGCGATGCCTACTCAGCCAGCTCGCGCAATGCTCGATCGTGAAAAAAGAGCAGCTCGATGGCGCCTGGGCCGCGGTTGAAAGCGTAGTCATGTCCGCCCGGGGTCACCACCAGCTGGTGCGCAATGCGACGCTTGCGCAGCTCGAGCGAGAGCTCCTGGGTGACCGGCAACAGAGGATCCGCGTCGCTCGACAGCAGACGCAGGCTCTGCCGCCGTTGCAGGCTGCGCGCCAGCTCGGCCAGGTCGGCCAGCTGGGACTCGCGGCCGCGCACCGCCGGCTGCATGCTGCCCACGGCACCGAACACGTCCGGGAAGCGCAGCCCCACTTCGAGCGCGACCATGCCGCCCAGGGACACGCCGTCCACACCCACCTGACGCGGCATCCTGCTGGCGACCGGCACCGCGCGCTGCACCGCCGGCACCAGCTCGCGCGCCACCCAGGTCGCGTAGCGCGCGATCTTCTCGGGCTTGCCGACGTCGGCCAGCAGATCGGGGGTGTACACGCCCACCGCAACCACGCCCTGGAAGGCGCGCGCGCGCAGGTCCGCGTTGAGGGCGTCGAGCTCGCCGTCGCGCACCAGCCCGCCGAAGGCCGAGCGCGTGAGCGGTCCCCCGAGCAAGGCCGTGTAGGCTTTGTTGAGACCGTAGAACTCGACCCACGCGGCGTAGCCCCGCTGGGGCCCCAGCAGTGACTCGCCCTTGCCGTGGAACGCGATCACGATCGGCAGCTTCTCGTCCGGGGACACCGGCGCAGACCAGACGGCGAGCGCCTGCTCCGGCTCGGCCTCGGCGCGCGCCTCGCCGGGCCGCGCCGGGACGGCGAAGTGCAGGGAAGCCAGCTGCGGCTCGGCGTGGGTGCGCTCGGTCCAGCCGCCCGCGCACAACGTGAGCAGCGCGAACGAGGTCAGCCAAAAAACCAGGGGCGCGCGCGTGTCAGGTCGCTGGCGGTCCCATGCTGGGGCGGCGCGGCGTGGCGGCATGGTACTCCTGCAGCGAGCGGACCTCGATCGGTCCCGCAGTGCTCACGTCGATGGCAGCCACGGCGGCCGTGGCGGCCGCGATGGTCGTAAAGTACGGCACCCCGCTGACCAGCGCCTGCCTGCGCAGCGAGTAGCTGTCGCGGATGGCCTTCTCCCCCTCGGTGGTGTTGACCACGAGGGCCACCTTGCCGTCGCGCAGCATGTCCACGATGTTGGGCTGTCCTTCGTGGAACTTCGCGATCACCTGGGTGGGGACGCCAATCTGCGCGAACGAAGCAGCCGTGCCGGTGGTGGCGAGGATCGAGAAGCCAAGCTCGACCAGCTGCCGTGCGACCTCGCCGGCGGCCTGCTTGTCGTCGTTGCGCACGCTGATGAACACCAGCCCCGACTTGGGGAAACGAATGCTCGCGCCCTCAGCCGCCTTGTGGAACGCCTCGGCGAAGTTGCGCGCGATGCCCATCACCTCGCCCGTGCTGCGCATCTCCGGCCCGAGCAGCGTGTCGACACCCGGGAACTTGGCGAACGGGAAGACCGACTCCTTGACGGCCACGTGGGGCGGGATCACTTCGCGCAGGAACCCGAGCTCCTTGAGCGTCATGCCTGCCTGCAGCTTGGCGGCGATCTTGGCGAGCGGCACGCCGATGGTCTTGGACACGAACGGCACCGTGCGCGAGGCGCGCGGGTTGACCTCGATGACGTACACCGCGCTGCCGCGGATGGCGTACTGCACGTTCATCAGGCCGATCACGCCGAGCTCGAGCGCGAGCGCGCGCGTGGACGAACGAATCGTGCCCAGCACCTCGGGCGGCAGCGCGTGGGCAGGCAGCACACTGGCCGAGTCGCCAGAGTGGATACCGGCCTCTTCGATGTGCTGCATGATGCCGCCGATGACGACGGTCTCGCGGTCGGCCAGGCAGTCGACGTCGACCTCGATGGCGTCCTTCA
>Ga0190271_10002059_pt1 | contig 11946 bp, 31 predicted proteins | sample Popmic356T_FD_133747 | JGI IMG/M metagenome (GOLD analysis project Ga0190271, IMG submission 133747) | Populus adjacent soil microbial communities from riparian zone of Weber River, Utah, USA - 356 T | ecosystem: Environmental > Terrestrial > Soil > Riparian zone | place: USA: Utah | collected...
GGTGAGGTCCATCCCGGCCATGATCCGCCGGTTGTCGCCGTGGATCGCCCCCTTGCCGCGGCGGGGGTCTTTCTCGATCGAGGTGATGACGAGGTCGTCGCGGTATCGCTGCACGGACCGCCAGATCTCTCCGTCACCGGCGTACGCATCGAGCACAGCAACCTTCTGACCCTCGACCTGCTCCGGGAGCAGAGCGAGACGCATTGCGACCTTCATGCACAGGACCCCACGGCCGGCGTGCTGCGTCTTCTTCCAGGCGACCATCAGACCTGACCCGACGCGGTGTCCTGCTGGCGGATGTGCTGCTCGAGGCGTTCCTTGCGGATCCAGCCGCCCCGGTCCATGTCATCTTCAGTGAGGACCGACAGGGCCTGCTTGCCGTGCAGGACGATGACCCACGGCTGCGCCGTACCCGTAGCCTCCGCGTTGTCGCGGAGGGCGCTGACGAGCTCATCGACGAAGGCCATGTTGACGTCCCGGACGAGGAGCACCTGGCCCTCGGTGAACGGACCCATCTTCTCGAAGTCGATGTCCATCAGAGATCTTCCTCGGCTTCCTCGTCGTAGTCGAAGTACCGGCACGGGCAGTCCAGAATCATGCACTGCCCTTCGTGGTCCTCGTCGAAGTGACCGCAGGCGCACATCATCGGCTTGTGTCGTTCACGGTCGAGCGGACCTGGACGTCGTCGTGCTTCTCCAACGTGGCGATGACCTCGGACACTTCGCCGTGCCGGTCCACCGGATAGGTGAGCAGGACGTGCGCCCACCGCAACGGGGAGAGCTGCTCGACCCTCGGCTGGGGGATCTCGTCCGCGGGTGGCTCGAACCCGATGCCGTCCAACCCGAGCGGCGTGTCTGCGGTGTTGGCGAGGATGTCATCGAGGAGGGTGTCGTCCCAACCGCCGAGTTCGACGAGCCGGTTCGACGCCACGATGTACGCCTCGGCTTCACCGTCGTTCTCCGACGCCCACCCCCGCCCGAGCGGGATCGTCCAGTCGCCGTCGTCGTCGATCTTCACGCCCTTGGGTGGTTCACCCCCGGCGGCCTCCAGGTCCCGGACGGTCTGCAACCGGCCGTGCCCAGCGACGAGACGACCGGTGCGCTCATCGACGGTGGGGGACTCGACGTACCCGAACCGTTCGACAGAGCGGCGCAACGTGACGAGGTCGTGTTGCTTCGGGTTCTTCGTCGCGCCGACGAGGTCACGGAGCTTCACGTACTCGATGTACCGGTTGCCTTCGTCGGTGGCCTCTTTGGGTTCGACCACGATCTCCGGAGCGGTCGTCTTGGGTGATGCCATCACTTCACCTTCCCGGCCGTGGCCTTCGGCGGTCTACCGCCCGCCGGCGCAGGCGCCGCGGTCTGACCCGTGAGCCGCTTGTACGCGGAGCGCAATGCCGTCGTGCGGCACCGCCCGGTCTCCCCGGCCCACGTCAGGATCGTGTCCCGGTCCCATGCGTCCATGCCATGCACCGTGTAGTCCGCGGGGGGGAGCTTCGACTCCCATTTCCACATGTTGACCGTGCGCTCGCGTACGCCGAGCAGAGCAGCGATCTCCTTGAAGCCCATGGGCCTGCACTCGTCTGTCACGTGCTCTCCTTCGTGTCGTTCGGGATCGTAGGTGGTTCGGTTGCGGGCACCATCGGGACGAACGGGACGGCCATCTGCCGCATCGCCGCGGCTGCCGCCGGTTCAGGGTCCATCGTCGAGCGCCGCGGACAGGATGAGGACGACACCAGAGCAGACACAGGCGAGACACGCGAGGATCGCCGCGCCGGAGTCGTACACGAAGTTCAGGATCGTGAGTAGCACGAACGTCGCGATGACCGCTCCCCACCGGTTCCGGCGGAGGATCGCGCGCTGCCGCGGACTGAGCGAAGTCACTCGTCGTCCGTCACGATGATCTGCCCGTCGGTCGTGATCCGGATCCGGTTCTCCGGGACGAGCTCGCCACCGGGCAGGTACACCCGGCAGTCGTGGCGCACGGACCACTGGGACCGTTCGAGGCCGTAGCCCTCGGCGCGTTGCTGGCACACGTCCTTCTGGTACGACGAGTACGGCCAGGCGAAGACCACCCACGCTCCGAGCCACACGACGAGCGCCAACCCGCCAGCGAACAGAGCGAACTCCCAGTCGTCCTCGACGTAGGCCCAGACGGCCGTGATCAGAACGATCAGGGCGATGCCGATGAGACCGAGAATCATGCTTCCTCCAGGTGGTGTTCGTAGACCGCTCTGCCGAGCGGGGTGATCTTGTAAACCTGCGACGGCTGCGTACCGGCCATGCGCCGGGTCTGCCCGGTGACACGTTCGACCAGGCCCAGCTGCTCCAGGTCGAGGCGCCGGTTTGATCCGGTGGGGCGTTTCAGCCGGAGGCGGTCTTCGATCTCCAGGTTCGTCAGGTCGGGTTCGTCGTAGAACAGGTCGAGGACCCGCCAACGGTCCGACTCGGCGTTGCGGGTCGCGGCGAGAGCGGCGTCCCACGCCGTGCTGGGTTGGCCGTGGCGGGCGACAGGGCGTTGCTTCGCGATGATCTCGGCGATCTGCGCGGCGGCGACCGGGTCGTCGTCGAACAGGCGGATCTGCTCACCCATCGTGCGGCTCCAAGATTCCCCAGTCGAGGATCCGGCCGCTTCCGATCAACGTCGCTCCAGCGAGGCGGGCGTCTTCGATCACGATGGCCTTGCGACGACGGATCCAGCCACGGGTCACTTCGCGGGCGACCATCGCCGACAGGTCGATCGCGACGACCGGCGGGTAGATCGGCTCGGCAGCTTCCACGATCGCCAGGATCTCGTCGCGCTGCGCGGCCCGCCGCCAGACCTGCGTGATCACCCCCGCCGCCTGCGGGTATCGAGTCCGTTCCTGGTAGGCGAGCGGGAGGGGCAGCCGTGGCCACGTGAGGGCACCCGGGGCGATCTGTCGGCCGTCGGGGGTCCACTCACCCTCGCGGCACAGCATCGTCCGGTAGGTGATCACGTGTCGCGCTCCAGGTTCAGGACCATCCGGACGAGCTCGGCCTCGTGGCCTTCCATGATCCAAACGACATGGTCAACGACATGCGTGCACGGCAGCACGATCGACCCGTTGATCCAGTCGGGTTCCCGCCGCGTGATGAGCACACCTCCCTCTTGCCCCCGGTACGTGGCGCCTTCGACGAGGCGGGGCTTCGACCCGGTCGTCGGCTGGTGACAGACCGGGCACGGCCCGTGGCGGCGGTCGGGACGTCGTCGTTGCCACCACTGCCGCTTGCGTGCCGGGATGACGTTGATGAGGTACGTCTTGTCGGTCATGCCTCGACCCCTGCCTGCTCGAGCGCCTGGCGCATCGAAGCGATCCTGGATTGGGCGTTGACCATCATCCGGGCGGCATCGTCGAGGCGGTACTTCAACATGTCGTTGGCCTGCTGAAGCTCGAACGCCCGAAACTCTGCTGCCAGCGCCCGGGTCGCCCACGTCATCGCCAGGTCCGCGGGGACGTCGGGGTGACCGTCGATCGCGAGGCACTCGCCTTCGGTCGTGCCGCAGCAGATGCATCCGTACATCAGGAAGTCCTCTCGAGTCGGCGGCGGGTCAGCCGGTTCGCGCGCTGTTGTTCGGCGGTGAGCGGGAGGTGGCAGGTGAACATGGGGCGGAGCTGCCCGATCCCTCGGGTGGGTTGGAACAGGAGGCCGTGGGCGATGAGCCGGCGGATGACCTGTTCGGCCCGCACGTAGTCGATCCCCAGGTCGTCGGCGAGGGAGGCGATGGTGCGGCGCTGCCCCGCTGCTTTGCGGGTGGCGACGGCGTGGCACATCCGGACCTCGTGGTCACCGATCGCACCGGGAGGGCGGGGCTGCCACATCAGGGTTCCTGTTCCCAGGCGTCGACCGACGCGGCCCACGTGACGACTTCGGACCGGGCTCCGCCGCCGTGTCTGAGGGTGTACTCGTCGGAGATGTCGAGCTTGTACGCCCACGGGTTCGATGACTCCCCGACGAGGGACAGGATCTCGCGGCAGGCCGCTTCGTGGAGCTCGTCGAGGTTGTGGCCGAGGACCCGGAACCGGGCGGTCGGTCGGCCGGCACGGTGGATCTCGGTCATGGCAGGGGCCTTGGTCCGATGTCGGCGGGCTGCCCGGTGGTTTCGGTGACGGGCAGAGCGATCACAGCGACAGCAGTCAACCGGCCCCCGATGCGGCGGGCGTCCATCGAGAACACGGGGCGGCGCCACCACCGCCGTGCGGTCCGGTACGTCGCGGCCCCGTTTCGGAGTCGGATCAGCCGGGCGACGCCGATCTGGCGGGACTGCAACTCGGGGATCACGTCGAACACCGAGTCTCTCGGTGACGGGCGCGGCGGGGTACAGACCGGCAAGACGGCGGGGAACCGGACCCGGACCCTCGATGCACGGGCGAGGCCGGTGCCGGTGATGTTCGGGTCGATCGTGAACCGCATCAGATCGAGCCCCCCTGGAAGTGGCACTCGGTGAAGACCAGGTGGACCTCGCCATCACTGTCCACCGCTGAGCCCTCGGGGAAGGTGGCGCCCCGGATCCGGACCGTCGGCACCGTCGGGACGGAGGTGAGACGGCGGCGGATGGCGGCATGGACGGCGACCGTGGCGGCGGCCAGGACAACGACCTTGGCGGCCCGCATCAGATCGGGGCCGTCCCGGGGATCCGGACAAACTCCGTCGCCGGCAACCCGTCATAATCGACCGGCTCCGGTTCGATCTCGATGTGGTCCTCGCCCCCCGCCGGCAGCACCACGACCAGCTGCGCCCCGCTGAGCGACGGCACCCCACTGGAATGCTCCTCGAAATTCATCGCCCCCACCCCCCCAGGCTGGGTGTACTCCACCGCCACGAACCCCGGCCCGATCCCGTCATGCAAACACCAAACCCACACCCGGGCGTTATCAGCCAGCTTCGCCTCAAACACGACCCACGACCTCACGAAAAAGCGCCTCCTCAATCAGCCCCCTGCGAATAGACCCAAGATATACGCCCCCCTTGCACCCCAACCCCGCCCCGACACCACAGCGCCCTGCCCCCACCCGAGCAGTCCGAAAAACCCGCAAAAACTCGCCCCAGGCGGAACAAACAACCCCCACCCACACACAACCCAAATCCGAACAAAGGGGGGGACATCCAACCGACACACACAACCAAAACCACACACATTGGAGGCAAGCCGACGCGGTGGCGTGCCGGTTGGGTCGGCGGTCCGTTCCGCGGTCGAAATGCGGCGGACCGTTCCGACCCGTCGGCGATCGTCTCAGGCGACGTCGTCGGCTGGCCAGCGGCGGACCGATGGCCCGTCGGGCCGGTCGGCGGCGGGGCGTGTCCACTCCAGTGCCGCGGCGTGAGCGGCGGACCACTCGAGCGCACGGCGGCGCCGCTCGTCGGCGCGGTGGGTCGCCTCGTCGTCGCCGATGGTCGGGCCGGTCGGCGGGGTGGTGGGTTCCATGGTGGGTCCTCCGTGGGGTGGTGGTGGTGGGGTGGGGTGGTGGGGTGCTCCCACCCCTGGCACTCCTGACAGGGGCCAGGGGTGCCAGGGGTGGGCAGGAGGGGTGCTGGCCCCTCCTGCCCTGCCAGGGGCCTAGGCCGTGGCCTCAGAGGCCTTGGCCGCCGCGGCTGCCCTGCGGGTCACCCATGCCTGCTGGGCGGAGGCGCTCAACTTGGGGTCGATGGCCTCAGCCGCGGACCGGGGGTCGAGTTGCAGCCTGCCCTCACTGGCACGGGAGGGGAGCCGCTTGGTGCGAGTGGCCTTCCATGCGGCAAGGTCGGACTTGGTGCCGTCGAACACATGGAAGGGGTGCTCCCCGCCCGTGGCCTTGGCGACGGTGGGCATATTGGGGCACACCTTCGGCAGTTCGGTGGGCATGTCACCCCACACCGGGGGTTCCCCGGTCTGGGAGGAGTGGCACAGCACCTTGACCTTGCTCTTGGTGCCCTGGCCCGTAGGGGTGGCGCCGAATTCCTGGCCGTTCGGGGTGTGGATGGTGGTCAGAGTGATCTTGGCCATGATGGTGGGTTCCTTTGCTGATGGCGGTCGTTGTTGACCGCACCCCCAGTAGATCATGGATCTAGAGGTTTGGTCTAGTGGATCCGAAAGGAATATCGGTTTGGGTGGGAATGTGTCTTATGTCCGTTTCGGGGTGGTTGGGGTGGGAATGGGAGCTCGGTGTCTGTATGGGTGGAATGTCCGGTTTGCCCGGATCGGGGAGGGCGGTCGGTCATCGGACAGTCGGGACGGAACGGGCGAATCGGACACAGCGGACAGTCCGGTCATGACGGACGGACCGTCCAACGTCGGGCTATCGGTGCCATACGGACAAACGGCACAGCTCATCCGGCGGCTCACTCGATGACGCGGACCCCTCGGTCGACGTAGACAACATCGGACGGCTGGCTCGCTGACGCGGGGCGCCCGTCGACGCGGGCCGATCGACGCGGCACGGTCGACGCCGGCACAACGGAGCTCGGGGCGCGGCGCTGCCCGCCGACACAGAGGATCGACGGGCAGACACCACTCACAGAAGCACGGCGAGGTCCACCGGCGGAACCCACCACAGGTGACCGGTGAACCGGCCAGCACTCCTGACGAACTAACGGCCGGCGTTACGGCGGCGAGTCTCCCACGCCTTCCGGGCAGCAGCAGACCGTCGCTCCGCCAGATCGCCGGCCTGGCCTTCCATCGCCTGGCTGATCGCCGTCACGAGCGGCACACGGTCATTCAGGGCGTCCAGGTTCGGTGTGTCGGGCTCCGGCCGGCCCTCAGCACGAGCGGCCTTCACGGCCCGCCACTCAGCCGAAGCCAGAGCGAGCCGCTCGAACCTGGCCCGATGGATCTCGGCGATCTCAGCCATCCATCACCACCGGCATGTCGTTGACCTGGTCGATGTGCAGACAGATCCTCGAGCCGGCCGGATAGCCGAACGCGTCGGCGGTCAGCTCGAACTCCAGCATGTCGTCGAAGTCGCAGAAGCCGGGTTCGATCGAGGCGGCCTGGCCGATCGGGCCGACCATCTCCTCGATGGCGGTCGTTGTGGTCTCCCGGGGCGGGAGCTCGTCCGAGACGGACTGGCGGTGCTCGATCAGGATCAGGGTCGGGATCGCGATCAGGGTCCCGATCGTGCCGGCGATGATCCGCTTCCGCATCGGGAGGGGAGCGAGCCGGCTCATGACCGGGCGGGGCGCAACAGGTCGGCGCAGAGTCATCGCCCGGTCCGATCGTGCTCGTCCTGAGCCTCACGGCTCAGCGTCTTGCGGATCGTCAGGGCGAGCAGGACCCGCTCCTGAGCCTGGCGCGAGGTGAAGGCGGACAGCTCGGCCATCTGCCGGACGACGAGCGAGACGTACTCCGGGTGCTGCTCGACCTCGGTCAAGTCACGCTCCGGGGTTCCGTGTGCGAGCGGCCGGGCCATCAGAGTGGCCTCACGATGTCTTCGCCGCGGGCCCGTTCCTCATCAGCGTGCTCAGCGCAGAGCAGCCAGCGGGATGGCCGGGCGATCGTGGTGAAACCGTGGACGAGCGCCTCGGTCTGGATGAACGCCACCTTCGGACGAAGGCAGCACTTGTTGGTGGGTTCCATAGGTTGAGCCTCTACGGGATCTCGCCCCAGCGCAAGGTGTCCTGGCCGAGTCTCCACACCGGCGAGCCAGCGGTCCCCCAGCCGGCCCAGGCGGGCAGTGAGCTCGCCGGCGGTGGGGGTCGGGCCGTGCTCTACGAGACACCGGCAGCACTTCCCGTCGGAGTGACGCACGCCGCACCGGCAGCACATCACGAGTACCACACGGTCCCGACGTACTGGCCGTCGATCCCGATGTCCCAGTTCCCGGAGGAACGGTAGGTCGCTTCGACGGGCCGGCCCTGGTCGTCGTGGCCGTCGCGGTGCAACCGCATCAGCTCCGACTGGTCGGCCCACGGGCCGCACCTTCCGCCGTGGTCCGGGCCGGACCGGGCACAGGCGTGGCAGTCAGTGGTCGTCCGGCCGGTCACCGGATGCTCCAGCGGGTCAGCTCCTGCGGGAAACGGTGGTAACGCCGGCGGGCCTCACGCTCAGCGGACTGAAGGTCCAGGGCGTACTGCCGCATCAGCCAGCGGACGTGGCGGATGTGCCCGGCAGCCTTGGACAGGTCGATCGGGCGGTGCATCGTCTCAGCCATCAGAGCATCTCCTCGCCGGGGATCGGCGGGAAGTCGAGCGGCAGGCCGGCGATCCCTCTGGTCGAGCGGAAGGCGTAGGTGCCGTCGGCTCCGACAGCGACCTCGATCCCTTCAGCGTGCGGATGGTTCGGGTGAGTGAGGACGAACTCCGCGAACTGGCGTACTGCCTCGTCCGCGGCTTCCTCGGGTGTGGTGGGTTCCATGGAGTGAGCGTGTTCGGGAGCTCGCCTCATCGCAACGGGTCGTCACGGGAACTCGGCGGACTGTCGCACGGCGCATCCATACCTCGACCCGGCCGGCCCGGGCGCGACAAGGCCCCGGCGGGCGAACCCTGCCGGGGCCTCGCGGGCTTTACCGCCCTAGCGGATGCGGAGCATCAGTCCACCTCCTCATCGATGTAGTCGTCGTAGAACCGGTCGATCTCGTCGTACGGGTCGGACTCGGCGTACATCGCCGAGAACGTGCAGCACCCGCAGCACGGGGCGTCCTCGCAACGGCCGGTCATCGGGCGCAACCTTCGCAGAGGTCGAACACGAAGATCTCGGCGTTCGGCTGCTTGGCCAGGATCAGAGCGATCTGGCGCTCGGACGGGACTTCGACGGTCCGGCGGGTATGCCGGCCGCACTGCTCACACTGCTTGGTGGGTTCCATAGGAACAGCGTCTACGGGAACTCGCCCCGGCACAATGGGTCGTCCAAGAAACCCGGCGGACGGTCGAGCTCCACCCACCCCGGCGGCGGACGGTCGCTCGGCACAGCCATACCCACCCACGGACGGTCGCCCGGCGGACGGTCAGCTCGTTGACGCGGGCGGTCCGGTCGATACGCGGGCGGTCGGGTCGACGCGGCCCGGTAGACGCGGACCGGTCGACGCCGGCCACGGACGGTCGCTCCGGTCGAACGGCAGACGCGACGAAGCCCCGGCCAAACGGTCGGGGCTTCGTGCTGGGGGCGGGCTGGTCGGCTAGGCGGTCTTGCTGGCCTTGGCCTTCTCGGCCGCAGCGGCCCGCCGGGTGACCCACGCCTGGTTGGCGGAGGCGGACAGCTTCGGGTCGACCGGGTCAGCGGCGACTCGGGCGTCCAACTGCAACCGGCCTTCGGACGCCCGGCTCGGCAGCCGCTTCGTCCGGGTCGCCTTCCAGGCGGCCAGGTCGCCCTTCGTGCAGTCGATGACCCAGAACGGGCCGTCCTTGTCCGACCCCTTGGCGACGGTCGGCATGTTCGGGCAGACCTCGAACAGGTCGAGCGGGGCCTTGCCGTACACCGGCACCTCGCCCTCCTGGCTGGAGTGGAGGATCGTGCGGATCATCGCCGGCTTCTCCGTCGGGACCTTCCCGAACTCCTGCCCGTTCGGGCTGTGGATCGTGGTCAACTTGGTCATCGGTGGGTTCCTTCCCATCAGGCCGCCCCCGTGGGTGGGAGAGGCACTGAACCCATGATGCACGGGAGCTCGCTGTGGCGCATCAGGTCGGTGAAGGAATCCCGCGGACGGTCGCTCGCTCCGGACGCCGGTCACGTATATAGGAGTGATCACGGTCCGCATCGCTCGCAACCCGATCCGGGTCGGGCGGGCGCACATCAGCATCGTCACCGCGGACGATCGATCCTCGAGCTGACCGGGCAGCGGTCGATCCCTCCCCAGCGGGCTTGCCCTCCACGGTCGGGCACACAACGGACGGACGCACCGCTGACAGGCCCACTAGACGATCTGCACAGCCAAACGGACGAAACGCTGCTCTCCACCCCGCACGGGCTCTCCACTCGACTGACGGATCTGTCCAGACGCGGGCCCTCCGATCGATACACAACGCGCAGAAACGATGGTCGGAACGCACGGAAACGCGGGCCCCCCCGTCGATACGGACCGTCGACGGACGAAACAACCGGCCTCCGCCAGAGGCTCTCCGGGGGTCGCATGGGCTTGTGGTGAGTGTGCGGCGGGCAGTTCGTGTTCGGGTTTGCGGACGGATGGCCCGTGGGGCGGTGGCCGGTGTGGTGGGTGTAACAGTCGTGGCTGTTCGATGGTCCGCACATGCAGGTCTCTCATCAGATGGGGAGTATCTGGGGCGTCCGTCTACGCCGCAGGACGCTCAGCTCCCGCCGCTCCCGCTGCCGCTACCCGGACACTCCACAGGCCGCTACGGCAGGGCGGTCAGTTCATGCGGTGCGGCTGCACAGCGACCCACATGCACTCCGCCACGATCCACTCGTCAGTCCGGCCCTTCACCCCACGGTGAACAGCCAACAGCTCAGCCGCCGAGAACCTGACGGGGTAGCCCGCCCGCAGGCCACTGACCACCAGATCCCGGATCGCCCGGGACACCGACGGTGACAGCGGGTGGAAACCCTGGGCACGGAGCAGGCCCCAGAAGCCGCTCATCGGGCCGACGGCCACGATCCTGGATCCCATCGTCCAGCCGTGCACAGCGACCGTACGGACGCACCTGGCGTGCCACCAACCCAGCACCGTCATGTCACCGGCGACCCCAGCCGCATGGTCATCACGATCCGGAAGCGAAACGAACTCCCCCGACTTCACGATCGGAGACACGAACACATCCCGATCCTCACCCATCACGATCCGGCACGGCGCCGGCGACCCATCAAGATCGTGACCTGATGGCCGACGAGCTCCATCGCCCATTCCCGCTCGAGGATCTCCTTCGCCTGGTGGCGGTGCGCCTCACACGAAGCAAACGACGTCGACCGTTCCCACGACCACGGCGACCGCCGCTCCCCATCGTCGTCCGGGATCACGTTCAGGACCCGCAACAGCCGGGTCGCCGGGTCCCCACACTGGCACCTGTTCATCCGTCGTACGCCTCCCTGATCTGCGCCTGGATCTCAGGCGGAAGCTTCTCGAAGATCGGCCAACCCAACGCCAAGGCTCGCACGGCCCAGTGCCACGTCATCGAACCGGGGAGCAGCCACCGGCCCTTCGACACGATCGCCTTCGGGTCGTTCAGCACGTGGTCGTGGAAGATCTGCGAACCGACGCCGTTCGCCACGCCGTGACGGGCGATCGCCTCACGGTGCCTCGTCCGCACCGAGTCGTCGGTGTGGTAGCGCAACAGCAGAGCGACCTGGCGGTGTGTCGGCGTGCAGTACATCGTCATAGCGTTCTCGGCCGTGAACGCCAGCCCGCACGTCGGGCAGTCCCGCGGGTAGAACCCCATGCCCCCACTGACGTGACCCGACCCCACCGACCGCATCCGAGTCCGGGCCTGACGCCGGCGGATCGCCAGGCGGTACAGGGTCCGGTCCGTCTTGTTGAGGATCTGACGGACCCGCTCACGAGTGATCCCCCCGCCGTGATAGCGGGCGATCTCCTCGAGCGTCATGTCGTCCCGGACGTACGCGACCACCATCCGCTCCGCTCGGCGGACGTTCGCCGGGTCCGGAGGCCGGCCCTTCCTGGCGAGTCCACGGCGGTCTGGTGTGCCGGCTTTGGTGAGCCGCACGGCAGGGGTCACCTGAGCCAGCCCAGGAGGCCCCAGGTTGCGGAACTCGGGGCCCGATGGGGCCTGGTGAGGGTAGGCCACCATCAGCCCAGGGAGGACGGCCGGTCCTGAGCGGCGCGCTTGCACGACCCGCACAGCCAGGCGATCAGCCGGCGCGGCTCACCATCGAACCGGCGCGTCACGATCGTCCGGTAGCGACGACCCTCCTCGGAGCCGCAGTCGTCACACAGGCCGATGTCGGGCTCGTCGATGTTGACGATCTCGGGGTTCACAGGACCGGGACCTCCTCGAACTCGGACTGCTCGAACTGGAGGGTCTGGCCGGTCTGGCGGTCGTGCAC
>Ga0190271_10002060_pt1 | contig 11946 bp, 10 predicted proteins | sample Popmic356T_FD_133747 | JGI IMG/M metagenome (GOLD analysis project Ga0190271, IMG submission 133747) | Populus adjacent soil microbial communities from riparian zone of Weber River, Utah, USA - 356 T | ecosystem: Environmental > Terrestrial > Soil > Riparian zone | place: USA: Utah | collected...
CTGCAAACTAGGTTACCTTTAAACCCATGGGAGGAAATGAAATGCGTAAATTCACCTATCTGCTTGCCGGCGTTGCCGTGCTGGCCACCTCGTTCGGCGCTGCCGCGCAGGGCACATACACGATCGGCGTGTCCAATACGGTGCAGGGCAATGGCTGGCGCGAAGAAATGATCTGCGCGATCAAGGCGCAGGCGTTGGCATCGGGCAAGGTCGCCAAGCTCAACATTGCCCACCGCAACACCGACGCCGCCGGCCAGTCGGAAGACATCCGCAATCTCATAAGCGCCAAGGTCAACGCGATCGTCGTCAACCCGGCCGACCCGGCCGGCATCAAGGATGCGCTTGCAGAAGCGACCGCTGCCGGCATCACGGTCGTCGCCGTTGACCAGGCTGTCACAGAACCCTCGGCCTACATCATTTCCAACAATCAGGAGCAATACGCCTATCTCGGCGCCAAGTGGCTGTTCGAGCAGATGGGCGGCAAAGGCAATGTCGTCTACATGCGCGGCGCCGCTGGCGCCTCCGCCGACACCGATCGCGACAAGGGCTTCAAGAAGGCATTGGCTGAATTCCCTGATGTCAAGGTCGCGCAAGAGACCTTCACCAACTGGCAACAGGACCAGGGCAAGCAGCAGATCCTCGATTACATCGCGACAGGCGTGCCGTTTGACGGCATCTGGACGTCGGGCATCGACAATGTGATAGTTGATGCCTTGGTGGAATCCAAAGCGACACTGGTGCCGGTCGTCGGTGCCGACAATGCCGGCTTCGTCGGCCAACTCACCAAGGTCGAAGGATTGAAGGGCGCGGCGGTCACCAACCCCGGCTCGATCGGTGGCGCTGGCGTCACTTTGGCGATCCAGATTCTCGACGGCCAGAAGCCGGCCGCGCAGACCGTTCTGGTCGAGCCGGAGCTTTGGGAAAACGCGACCGATGCCGGCAAGGCAAAATTGGCAGGCGCGGCCGATCCGGCGCTAAGCCCCGAATGGCCGGTGTCGATCATGATCCCGAACTGGACTACCTACAACAAGGAACAGATCATCGCCTGCAAGGGTCCGGGCGAGTAAGGACGCATTGAACCTATGCGCCCCTTCCACCGCTGGCGGTTCACCTTCCCCATAAACGAAGGAGGATCAAGCACGTGCTGGCCGCTCCGCCAATCCTCCGTCGCGAAGCGGGGGAGGGTGGGCATGCGCAGCGTGGTGGAGGGGGCATGACATCTTCCCCCCTCCTCGACGCCACCGGCGTCGTCAAGAACTACGGCGCGGTGGCGGCGCTGAAGAACGCTTCACTGTCGCTGGCTCCAGGCGAAGTACACGCGCTCATGGGCGCCAATGGCGCGGGCAAGTCGACACTGGTGAAGATCCTCACCGGCGCGATCAAAGCTGACGGCGGTCGCGTCCTTATCCGCGGACAGGAGCGGAAGATCGGCTCGCCGGCGGAAGCCCGCCGCGCCGGCATGGTCTCGGTCTATCAAGAGCCGTCGCTGATCCCGGACCTCGACGTGCTTTCAAATCTCCGTTTGACCCGCACGCCGCTCGAACCCTTCCGCGCCTGGGTGCGCGAGCTTGGGGTACCGGATCTCGATCTCCGCGAAACGGCCCGTCACATTCCGCTGGCCGTCCAGCGCGTGCTTGATCTGGCGCGCGCGCTCGCCATCGAGCCAGATGTGCTGCTGCTTGACGAAATGACCGCGGCGCTTCCCGCAAATCTTGCCGAGCGCGTCATCGACGTCGTGCGGCGGCAGAAGGAGACCGGCCGCTCTGTCATCTTCATCTCCCACCGCTTCCTCGAGATCGCGGCGATGTGCGACCGCGCAACGGTGCTGCGCGACGGGGAGACGGTCGGCATATTGCCCATCGAGCCGGGCGTGGAAGAGCGCATCGTGGAGCTTATGCTTGGCGCCAAGGTCGAGAAGACGCGACGCACGTTAAGGACGGGTGCGCCACAGAACAGCACCGGCGCCGGGACCCGTTTGAGGGTTCGCAACTTGCAGGTCGGCACAAAACTCCAGGATGTCTCCTTCGATCTCGCCAATGGCGAGGTGGCCGGCGTTGTGGCGCTGGAAGGGCAGGGCCAGGATGAGTTGTTCGGCGCGCTCTCTGGCGCTGTCAGGCCTTCAGGCGGCAGCATCGAGGTCGACGGCCGGGCAGTGAAGTTCACCCATCCGGCGGATGCAGTCGCGCAGAGCATCGCTTATGTGCCGGGGGACCGCAGCGAAGCAATCCTCGGCCAGCGCTCGGTGCGTGAAAATATCGCTCTGCCCTTTAGCGCGCGCCTGCGCAATTGGGGTCCGATCGGCATGGCCCGCGAGCGCGCGACGGTGGCCTCGGCGATCGAGAAACTACAGATCGATACCCGTGCTCAGCGCGAAGTCATCCGCCTTTCCGGCGGGAACCAGCAGAAGGTAACCATCGCCCGTTGGATCGCGGCTGATGCGCGAACGATCCTTTGTTTCGATCCGACGCGCGGCATCGACGTGCGCACCAAGGCCGAGATCTACAAGCTGCTGCGCGAACTGGCGGGGCAGGGCAAGTCGATTCTCTTCTACACTTCCGAGCTCGAGGAAATTCAACGGGTCTGCGACCGCGCAATAGTCATCTTCGGCGGCAAGGTCGTCGACATCATGCCGGTCGAGATCGCCGATGAGCCGGCGTTGACCCGCGCCGCCTATGGCCTGCCGCGCGGCGTCGAGGCCGACATCGGCATCCTTGCGAACGCTGGCCGGGAAGCCACGCCATGATGCGCCTCCTTCGCCGCGAGGGCTGGGTGGTCGGATTGCTGGTGCTGTTCATCGTGCTGCTGATCGTGGCCAAGCTGATCCAGCCCAACTACGGTGCTAATGACTTCATTTCGCTCGTGCGTGCGGTGCTGCCTTTCGCTTTCGCGGTCGCTGCCCAAACCGTGGCGGTGATCGCCGGCGGCATCGACCTCTCGGTCGGATCGATGATGGCGCTGACCAGCGTTATCGCCGCATCGCTGATGAACGGCGCGTCGGAAAGCTACGCGCTGTTCGTCGTGCCCTTCGTGCTACTGGTCGGCTTTGGGCTCGGTGCGTTCAATGGACTGATGATCGTCGTCACCCGCGTGCCCGATATCGTGGTGACCTTGGCCATGCTCTTCGTCTTTCAGGGCGCAGCACTTCTGGTGCTTCAGGCACCCGGCGGCGCGTCGGCGGAGTGGCTGAAGAACCTGATCGTCGGCCCGATCTCGATTCCCGGCGTGCCCGTCGTAGTCACGGCCTTCATCCCGAACGCCCTCATCGTCCTTGCTATCGCGCTCTGTGCGGTCTGGCTGCCGCTGAAGCGCTCGCATCTCGGCCTCTCCATCTATGCGATCGGGTCACATGAGCTAGCGGCGTTCCGCAGCGGTGTGCCCGTCGCACGTACCAAGATCCTCGCCTATGCCTTCTCCGGTCTGTTCGCGGCGATGGGTGGATTGGCGCTGACCATGAGCACCGGCATTGGCGCGCCGATCCCCGGCCCTTATCTGCTGGCCAGCGTCGCGGCCGTCGTGCTCGGCGGCGTGACGCTTGGCGGCGGCAAAGGCGGGCTGATGGGGCCGATCGTCGCCGTATTCGTGCTCAGGCTCGTGCGTACTATCCTCACGCTCCTGGCCGTCGATCCGAACGTGACGGCAATCTTCGAAGGCACGATCATGGTCAGTGTCGTCATGCTGGGCGCCTATCTGGCCATGCGGGGGAGCAGAATGCCATGAGCGTCACCACGGCCTCCCCCCAGTCAGCGCCAATGAGAAAGCGCGTCACGCGCTTCATGAGCGACTATCCGCTGGTCCCGCTGATCGCCCTCCTGTTCATCCTGATCCTGATCTTGCAGATCATGAGCCCGGGCATCATCAACGAACGCTGGATGGCCAACACCGTAAAGTTTGCCATACCGCTGGCGATACTCGCGGCGTGCCAAACGCTGACCATGCTGACCGGCGGCATCGATCTTTCAGTCGGCACCGTCGCCACCATGGCCGGCTTCATCGTCGTCACCCAATCGGTTAACCACGACCCCGCCGTGGCGATGCTGATTGCGTTGGCGCCGGCCATCATCATCGGCTTCGTCAACGGCATCGGCGTCGGCGTCTTTCGCGTGCATCCGCTCATCATGACACTGGGCACCAGCCTGATCGGCGTTGGCTGCCTGCAGGTCTACCAGCGCACCGTCATTGCCGGTGGCACCAAGGTGCCGGATTTCCTGAACTGGCTGGGCACGGGCGTCAGCTACGGCCTGCCGAATGCGCTGCTGCTCTTCGTGCCACTGGCGGCCCTCATCATTTATATGCTGCGTAGCACCGGTTTCGGCCGGCTGCTTTACGCCGTAGGCGACAACGAGAACGCCGCACGTCTCGCCGGCGTTCATTACTGGCAGGTGATCACCGCGCTCTACATCCTGTCCAGCGTGCTCGCCGGCATAATGGGCCTGCTCTACATGGGCCTGATCAAGGCACCGTCGCTGTCGCTGGCTGAGCCGCTGGTGTTGCCCTCGGTTGCCGCTGCAGTCATCGGCGGCACCTCTATCTTCGGCGGACGCGGCGGCTACACGGGCACCATGGTCGGCGCAGTGATCCTCACCGTGTTGACCACGCTGCTGACCATCCTGCAGATGCCTGAGGGCGCGCGCCGCATCCTGTTCGGGCTGATCGTTCTGTTGGTGACCGCAGCTTATCTGCGCATCGTCGAAGACCGCTGACAAGACGGGGCTGAATCTGCGGCGTAGCGACGCTGAGCAAGCCGAGGCCGTAGTCAGGCATGGATCTCCGGCAGTAGTGCCACAACTCCATCTTCTGGCGTCCCTCATAGAGCCAAAACGGTTGATCGTTTCGTGGCAGACGCGGATCCCGTGCGGGGGCGACCATAACTTGCAAACGCCAAGCGCAGGAAGCGTTTGACCGACGGTATGATGCGCAAACGACAGGGTGTTTCGCCTTCAATCCCTCGCCGACGTTGAAGGAACAATTCGAGGCAATCGCTGCCTGAATCCGTCGAGCGGAAAGCAGGCCGTTGTCCCGGGGAAAGTTTGCGACACAACCGGAGAGGGGTATACCATTCGTCGGACTGCCGGTCCGCAAGGGAGTTTACCGCCCATGCAGCAAGTAATCTAGTGCCATCAACTGACCGGCGCCAAACGGCGCTTTCTCGCGGATAGATAGACGATCAGCACTCCGCTTGCGATTACGAGGACAATGCCAGCCAACGCCTCGGGATTGGGGAAATGTCCGAATACACCAACTCCTGAAATCACGGCCCAAACCGTAAAGCAGTAGTAGAAGGGGGCGACCTCGCTGGCCGATCCCGCGCGGTACGACAAGAAAATGAACAGATGGCCGAAGATCAAGAAGAAGCCTGCGCCAGCGAGGAGCAGAATGTGGGTGGTGGATGGGGCGACCCACTGCTCGAACGCCAGGTGCCCAACAATTGCGCCGGCAAGCACGACGACGATTGCTGACATCGCAACAATCAAGCCAGGTACTTCAGCCCTGACCTTCCTTCCCAGTAAATCACGGACAGCTGCCAAGACTGCATTGGCCAGAGCCAAAGAAGCAAATATTGACAGGCCTTCGCCAGTCGGCTGAGCGACAAGCATTGCACCTGCAAAACCACAGGCTATCAGGGCAATCGTCAACAATGTGATCGTTTCCCCGAACAGCAACGCCGCGCCAAGCAATACGATCAGGGGGGTGATCTGACCCAGCGCCGTGGCGTCTGCGATTGGCATATTTGCCAGGGCCACAATGAAACACAGGACGGCCCCTGCCTCGCAGAGGTTCCTCGCGAGGACGTGCCTATCGAACATCTGGCGCAGACGCGGGCCGTGTCCCAGCAACAGCAGAAGTGGGAACCCCCAGGTCGCGGCCGCGATGCCGCGCATGGTCAGCACCTGATAGGGCGGCAAACCTTCGGTCGCCAGCTTCATCAGGGTGTCATTAGCAACATACGAACCCGTAGCAAGTATCATCAGCAGCGGACCGCGAAACCGATGAGAGGGAGAAAGCATCAGCGTTCGGGCTCCGCCCCGTTGGGCCTCTTCGAACGCCCTTAAATTCGAGGATTAGCAGCACATTGGACATATCAGCAATCGCCGTTGGTTATCAGAGGCGGCTTTTCGCTCGTATCGTGAGCAGCGGTGCCATTCCGGCGACCTTGGCAAACTGTCTGCGCTTCAGCAACAACGACCGAAAATTTGCGGAACAACGGCGGCATAATGACGAGCGGGCCGGCGGTCCAGAGCCTCAGTGTCCGCCCTCACCGAGAAGCGCTACTGATCAGGGTTGCCTTGTATCAACTAAGCCCTCGCGAGGGGGCCGGTGAGTGGATAGCTCGCAATGAGCATGCAGGCGCGCATGGCGGGAAGCGCCCTGGCTGATAGATAGTGGTCCTTCATCCGCTACCCGTCTCCCCGAACTTTTGCGAGGATCAGACCGAGCACGAGTATCACCACGCCCAGTGCTGCGGCTAACCAGATCGGCGCCAGCACCATCCACCAATACCATTCGATCTGATCTGTCAGCTTCAGAACCGCCAGTACGCCCGAAAGAAGGATGACAAGGCCTGTCTTGCCATAAATGGAATAAGAGTTTGGCATCGTGCCCATAGGAACCAACTCCGCGAATTGCCTGCTTGCGGGGAAGATAGAATGCCGCTGCGACTTGAATGGCAACGGGACTTGGCCGGATTCGCTGCGGGATTTCACGGCTGTCGATCCGCAAATACGCAAACAGGGGGCCGGATATACCGGCGGAATTCTGGTTCGTCAGAGGATCGGAGGCGTGGGCGCGGTTTGGTACGACACAGCCGGCACAGGCGCATCAGGCAGCGAACGCACAAAGCAAGCCGCGCGGTCGAGGCGATCGAGGGTGTGGTATTTGGAGAATCGCGCAGGCGACTCGGCCCTAAAGTCTGGAATCGCCCGCTCCGAAAGGTCGTCCGCGAGTTCTCATCGTGAAAGCAGTAGTGAGACGCCACGAAGGGCGAAGAAACAGCGCCAATACAATTGGTTCGTGACGACGTATTTCCTCACAGATGTGGTAGCGCCCATCCGGTGATTCCTGCACGCGATCCGGTGGGATATTGAAGTTGTCGGGCAAGTAAGTGAAACCACCATCAGGTCTGGGCTTCACTGAAGACCTGGGGATGGCGCGACAATCAAAACCGCCGCAACACCTGTATTTCATCTGTGGGTCGATCTTGTCTTGGTACCAATCATGAGCGTTCGCGACTGTTGTCGCGGCGATGAACATCGTCGTGAGGATGGCCCGTCGCATGGAAACTCAAATACAGTGAGTACTGGCAAATGGCGACCCGACGATGAACGCTTGTTGACGGCGTGCCGAGCCGTCAAAACGTGCCGATACACTTTCGGCCCTTGGCCCCCTATAATCACCAAGGGTGGCTATTTAAAAGGCAATTTCGACTGTCGCAATAAGCCAGTCGTTTGATTCAAATTGGCTAGAACCGGCCTCCGAATAGCATCAAGATTGCGCCAAGCGCTATCAGAACCAACCCAAGCCAGTTCGTTCCCAGGCCGAACGCAAGAATGCCGCTCCGTCTGGGCTCCAGGGTGCGCCCAGCCGTAGGTGTCGAATGCGGCTCGCTTGCTGGCCCTCGAAAGATAACCTTGATCGCCATGTATACGACGCCGACGAGGATGAGCATGGCCCCGACCAAGTTAAAACCAAACATTTGGTCTCCATCTGCAACTTCGCTGGAAGCACGCCGGGTCCTATTGGGGACCGATGACTCTAGCCAGAAGGTCGTCGCGGACCCTCGGTTATCTTTCAGAACTCACTTTTCGTTAGTTTGTTCCCCGGCCCAAGCTTTACCGGACCAACATTCGAGGTCCATCCCTTGAGAGGGACCCCGAGGAAATCCGGTGAAATTCTTTTGATATCGGAACGTGACGCCCGGAAAGCTCGACCCGCGGCCAACCGGGCTTTGATTGTCCTTCAGTCCTTCAGGGTGTTTTTGTAGATGACACCATCCTTCATGATGATCTTGAAATTGTTGGCGGGATCGGCCACCAGATCGATGTTTTCCAGGGGATTGCCCTCGACGAGCAGGAGGTCTGCCAAAGCGCCTTCCTCGACAACGCCTAGTTTTCCTGGATAGGGATTGCGCTTGCCGGAAAGCGCCAGAAGCTCGGCATTGGTCCCGGTAGCCATCACAAGCGCTTCGGCCGGCGTGTACCAACGGATGAGCGAGGCGAGAATTGCGCCCTGTTGCTGTGCCATCGCACGAGAGAACAGCACGTCCGTACCCCAGGCCGTCTTGATTTTGTACTCCTTCGCCAGTTTGTATGTCCTGTCTATGCCGGGCCACACTTCGTCGGCCTTGGCGCGCTCGACTGAACCCTCCGGGAGGCCTGTCCTCATAGCTTCGTGAAGCGGCTGCAAGCTCAGCCAGATACCCTTTTCCGCGATCAACTTGGCATCTGCCTCGTTCATAAGAAAGCCGTGCTCGATGCACTTCACACCGGCCTCGATCGACATTTCGATCGCTTCCGGCGTGAAAGCGTGCGCGGCGACGTAGGTCCCCCAATTTTCGGCAATTTCGACAGCCGCACGCAATTCGGGCAAGGTGAAGGTGGTTACGTCGAGCGGGCTGTTGGGCGACGACACGCCACCGCCCGCAGTCAGCTTCAACAGCACGGCCCCTTGCATGAACTGCTCGCGCGCCCGTAGACGCACCTCGTCGGGGCTGTCCACGACGATGCTGCCGCCGTTTGTCTCCATGGGGGTGAACAAGCCTGGCTTCCGCGGCAGGTCGCTCATCTGGCGGAAATCCCCATGCCCGCTGGTCACGGTGATCATGGCGCCGGCCGGATAAATGCGCGGTCCCTCGATAATGCCACGGTCTATCGCGCGCTTGAGGCCGAACGCGGGGCCGCCCACGTCACGGACGGTGGTAAAGCCGCGCATCAGTGTATCACTCGCCTCGTCGCCGGCCGCAAGATTGGCGAATCCGATGTCATTCATCGTGTCGGCCGGGGTGGTCGCAATCAGCATGGCGTGCCAATGCGCATCTATCAGCCCCGGCATTAGCGTTCGCTCGTTGCCGGCGATGCGCTCTGCGCCTTCGGCTTCGATGGGATTCGTCGAGATGCGCGCAATTACATTGCCCTTGACCAGCACATTCGACGGGGAAGAGAGAGCAGTTCCTTTTCCATCGAAGATGCGTACGTTTTCGAAGAGGATGTCCTCGGCGCTGGCAGCCGGGCAAAGGCCGAGCACGAGAGCTGCCGCGAGCCGATTCCTGCTCGAGAAAACCTGCACAAATGCCGTTGGAGCCACGCAGAATAAGGTACACAGGGCACGCGCCCCAAACTGGACCATTCCCTGGAGTTCGAAAGACTTGAGATACATGGCGGGATTCTCCAGCTTCAGGATTGGTTAGTCGCGGCTTCGACTTAGGTATTCGCGTTGAGACGCTCGACCGTCACCGCAGCACCAGTTCGCAACGGAGCCAACAAAGCGATCACGATTCCAGCCAAGATCAGGAAGTTGACCCTGGGTGGCCATTTTCCCAACTTTAGCGCTGCATCCTGATACATCAAGATGACTCCCAGTTACCGTGTCGCTCTCGCGGCCGCCCTCGTTGGTGCGCACGGCGGAACCAAGACCATCAAGCGACAACCTTGCCACTCGCTCAACCCGATGCTCATGGCACTTTACCGTTGGAAATCATCGCTTCACACTGCTGCCAGGCTTTCGCCTCCGGCTTGGCCGCCTTGCCGAGAGTGGCCATAGCGAAAGCATCATCGCCAAGCTAAGCTGAAGCTTGCGCCTCAGCTACCGCGCGCGGCTAGTTGTGTTGGCTATTGTCGATATCTGGGACCCAATGCGGTTGTCCCTCGGAGAAACATCGATGCGAGCAAGAACAGCAACCGTCGGCGATCTGGAAGCAGTCTTCAGCGACCTCGCGAATCGATTTGAGGAAGATTACGTTTCGTCTGGGTTGGGCATGCGGAACACTAAAGACGCTTTCGTCATGAACCTGAAGGAAGGGCGAGCCTACGCGCTCGTGGAGGGTGACCAGCCTCTGGCAATCGTCGCCTGGTCCGAACGAGACGGAGCCGTTTATACGCTGTTTGCTGCGCGCAGGACCTTCTTCACCGCATCCACAGTTCGGTTTTGCAAAAAGCATATTCGCCAGATTCAGGCGCTGGAGGGCAATCTCCCCCTACGACATCGCAGTTGGCTCGACAGTCCGAGCGTAGCTAAATGGTTTAGACTGATCGGCTTCGTTGAACATGAAGGCGAACCCGGTTCCACACTATACGAGTTGCCACCCGCGCGGGACTCCTACCGCCAGCTTTGAAGGTATCCGAGGGCTTATCCATGAAGCTTACGACGAAGCAGTTTGGCCTGGGAAGACTCGCTGCAGGGGCGAGGGCGGGAATGACTGTCACGCAAGCCGCTGCGCAGGTTGGGACGCGATGATGCCAGTCACAGAGCGTCTGCGAAAAAGCTTGTAATTTATCCGGACGCCGTGCTGACTGAGCCAAACTCAAAATGGAAATTTGTAGGTCGGATTTGAGAACCAAAAAGCTGATCAATGATGGCGCGCGCGCTGTTGAGGAAATGCTGGAAGGCATTCTGGCCGCTCATCCGAACCATCTCTACGCGGTTCGCGGCAGTCCGCGCTCGATCGTAGCCAAGAGGGGTCCGCGGCCAGGCAAGGTGGGGCTGGTCATCGGCGGTGGGTCCGGCCATGAGCCCACTTTTCTCGGTTATGTCGGCAAAGGTCTGGCCGACGCCTGCGCGGTTGGCAACGTTTTCGCCTCGCCACCGCCCGACCCTATCATCGAGTGCGCCAAGGCCGTGAACGGCGGGGCAGGGGTCCTGTTCATGTACGGCACCTATGCCGGCGACATCATGAATTTCGACATGGCGGCTGAGATGCTGGCAATGGAGGACATCGCGGTGCGCACCGTTCTGTCGACCGACGATGTTGCTTCCGCGCCGCGCGACCAACGCGAGAAGCGGCGTGGCGTGGCCGGCAATTTTTTCATCTTCAAGGCAAGCGGAGCGGCCTGCGACAAGATGTTGGCGTTCGATGAATGCGAACGCATCGCGCGCAAGGCTAACGACCACACCTACACGGTTGGCGTCGCGCTTGGACCATGCTCGCTGCCGCAGACACGCAAGCCGAACTTCGAGATCGGCGCTGACGAGATGGAGATCGGCATGGGCATCCACGGCGAGCCGGGCGTGCAGCGGGGGCCGCTGCTCCCCGCCGACGCGGTGGTCGACGACATGCTGGACAGAATTCTCGCCGAGATGTCGCCATCGCGCGGTGACAGCGTGGCAGTGCTGGTCAATTCGCTCGGATCGACGCCGGCAATGGAGCTCTACATCATGAACCGCCGCGTGGCGCAGCGGTTGGCCGACATCGGTGTACGGACGCATGCGACCTGGGTCGGCAACTATTGTACCTCGTTAGAAATGGCCGGCGCCTCGGTGACGCTGCATCATCTGGACGGCGAGTTGCAGGAGATGCTCGACCATCCTTGCGATTGCGCAATGTTCCGCGCGGGGTGATGGATTTCCGATGAACATCGACGCGGCCGCGCTCAAGAGCATATTCACTGAAATTGCCGACGCTATCGCGGCTGACAAGGAGCGCCTGTGCGCCCTGGATGGCGTCATTGGGGATGCCGACCATGGCATCGCCATGGATCTCGGCTTCTCTGCGGCGCGGGATGCGGTGGCGGCCTTGCCCGGTGATGCCGACCCGACGACCGTATTCAACACTGCGGCAAAATCCTTCCTCAATGCCGTCGGCGCGTCGTCCGGACCGCTCTACGCCACCGCTTTCATGCGGGCCGGCGCTACGGCGAAGGGTAAGGCTTATCTTACCGATGCAGATTTTATCAACGCCTTCGAGGCGATGGCGCAAGGCATTCGCGACCGCGGCAAGGCTGAACCCGGTGAAAAGAC
>Ga0190271_10002061_pt1 | contig 11946 bp, 14 predicted proteins | sample Popmic356T_FD_133747 | JGI IMG/M metagenome (GOLD analysis project Ga0190271, IMG submission 133747) | Populus adjacent soil microbial communities from riparian zone of Weber River, Utah, USA - 356 T | ecosystem: Environmental > Terrestrial > Soil > Riparian zone | place: USA: Utah | collected...
CTCGGCCATCACGTGCCCCTACGGTTGCGATCCTCGAGTCGCCCGGTCGCGCGCTGGATGTCGCTGGCCACGTACGGCGAGGTCTCGCTGTACATGAGCGGTGCGCCCTTGGTGATGCGCGAGCGCTTGTCCTCGGTGTAGAAGTCGATCAGCATCTCGCCGTTGGCGGCCTGCCGGATCTCTTCCTCGGCGCGCGTGGCCGACTCGATCGCGCTCTGCATACTCAGGTCGGACGGGTCGACGCCGCGACGTAGGTACGCTTCCGGCGTGACGAGCCGGACCACCCAATCGAGCACCGCCTCCGGGTAGGGCGCATCGAACGGCACAGGGAAGCGCCGTCCGAGATAGCGATCCGTGAACGAGGAGCGGGCCACAAGGCGAGACTGCAGAAAGCCAGGCGCGCCGATCTCGAGCTCGTCGACATACGCGCCCGGAATCACCGAGCGCGTCCGAAACTCCGGGACCGTGACGTACTGGCTCATGGGGCTTACGTCGCCTTGAACTTGAACAGCGCGTAGGGGTGACCGGCAGAGAGACCGTTGCGGCCCTTGCAATGCCACTCGAACTCGTCGGCGCGATTCAAGACCGCCTGGTCCTGGGGCCCGTAGTAGAGCACCTGGAACGCGTCGCGCTCGGTGAGGATCGCGGCGCCCAGCTCGCTCGCGTCGAGCTGATCCGTCGCGATGAAGTATGTCTTGTCGTTCTCGAACCCGGCCAGCTCGCGAGCGACGACGGGCTCGCTCATGCCCATGTTGCGGATTGCTGCCTCCACGTCGGCGGTTGCAGCGCCGCCGGCCGAGGTTGTTTGCGCCATGTACTTGGCGCCGGTGATCTGCGCGGCACGAAACGCCATGCGCGGAGGAACGATCAACGCGACGCCATCCAGGTACCGAGGGTCTTCGCCGTTAGGCATCTTGATCGATGCGATGTAGGCCAGCGCCTTTTGAAGGTTCTGGATCGCCGTGTCGAGCGGCACGCTGTCGTCGATGGGCAGCGCGCCGGGGTAGTCGCCGGCTGCCGCGCCCGTGAACAGGTTGGCGAACGTTCCGATCGCTGGGGTGTACACGTTTAGCGGATGGTCGGTGGCAAAGAACGGCTTCTCGTCATACGAAGTGTAAACACCTGGGGTGTGTGCATTCTTGAGAAAGTGCCCTGCGAGTTTCTGCGGGTAGTAGATCATCTGCGCCGAGATGTCGCGCGACCACGCGGCGGCCAGGTTGACGCCCTGGCCGTCTGTATCCGTAAGCTGGGCGCGCGATAGCTTGAGACCGGAACCGGCGAACCGATGCTCGATCGTGGTGTACGCCGACACGATGGAGTCGAAGCGGATGTTGCCGCCCTTGCCCTGGTCGTGGATTTGCGCCGTGGACAAGAGCCATAGCAAGATGTCCTTGGCCGCGTCGGTGGTGCGCGTGCGGACGACCCGGCGCCACCACTGGTGCTTCGCGTTGGTCAGTCTCGCGTACTCGTTTTCGCTGATGATGGTCATCCGCGATTGCAGATCCATCATGAAACTGGGGGTAATGGCTGGCATTGCTTACTGTCCTCTCTGACGGTCTGCCGTTAGCGCGCCAGCAGGAGCTGCACGGCGACTAGGCCATTGGTCTTCACTTCCCAGATCCGGCCCACGATTGAGGTGCCGGTGCCATTGGCTCCGACCGTCTGATCGTCGACGGCGTACGCGAGCTGGCCGAGCATGGCGGCCGTGATCGAGCCGTCGTTCGCAAGCAGCTCCACCTGGATCTCGATGCCGAAATCGCAGTTGACCTGTTTCTCCACGGTCGTCGCGTCGACGTCTTCATCGAACGTGCCGAAGATGAACAGGTCTGCCTCCACGTGGCCCGGTTCGACCTTGCCCGTGGAGAGGTCAACCCCGCAGAGTCCACCCGCGAACGCCTTGTTGCCGACGGCAAGCGGCATGAGATGGTGTGTCCAGCGCTCGAACGACCTCGGACGAGCCTTTGCCAGTGCAGTCATTTCGATGCGCTCCCCTCAGCTGGCGCGGTGGCCGGCTTCTTCGTGGCTGGCGCAAGGCCGGCCAGGTTGAATCGCAACACGTGCTCGCCGCGCTCGACGCCGCTCTGCTCGACCGACAAGCCCATCTGTTTGTCGAGCCATGCCGCGTCGGGCGAGCCGGAGCTGGGCGTCCCGCCGCTGGCCGACATCGCTGGACTGGTCTGCCCGGCGCCGCGCGTCACCGGGACCGTCGCGGTGGCGGCGAGCTCGGGCGCCTTGGGCTTGGGCATCGCGTTCACGATCGCCCGCACTTCGCTCAGCGGCTTGGTCTCGAGGACCTTGACGAGACTCGGGGCGAGGTCTGGCCGCGACGCGAGAAACTCACGGCGGGACAGTGCCTCGTTCTGACTCTCGAGCTTCGCCAAGCGCGTCGACAGCGTGGTGATGGTCGTTCCCATCTCTCCGGCGGTCTGACTCGAGACCGCAGCGGAGGCGGCCGCGTCTTCCCCGCGCTCTTCTTCTTCCTCGTCGTCCGACTTGCCGTCGAGCGCTGCGAGCGCACGGCGTGCGCGCTCTGCGTCGTCGCCCTCGCCCTCGGCCGCCTTCTGGAGCGCGGCGCGCGCGTCATCGAGGTCCTTGCCGGCTTTCGGCGTCTCCTCTTCCTCGGTGGCCTCTACCTTGTTTGCTCCCGACATTGGTTCCACTCCTTTCCCCGCGAGTGCCGCGAGCATTGCGTCAAACGACATCACTTGGTCGACGAGTCCTGCACCCACCGCCGTCTCACCGTGGAAGATCCCCGCCTCGAGCGCGGCCACTACGCCGGCATCCATGCCGCGCTGCTCGGCGACGAGCTCAAAGAAGACGGCGGCCAACGAGTTGATCACCGCCTGCGTCCGCTCGACTTCGCTGTCCGAAAGCCGCTGATGCGGGTGGCCGTCGGCCTTGTACTTGCCCGAGCCAACGAGTGAGAAGCGGATGCCGTAGGCTGCGTCGTTCGCGGTCGCGTCGACACGCGTGTTGAGCACGCCGATCGAGCCCACGATCGCGGTGGGCGCCACGTAGATGGTCTCCGCCGCGCACGCCAGCGCGTACCCGCCCGAGCAGGCGTTGCCTTCCACGTAGGAGACGAGGCGCTTGCCAGCCGTCTTGCACCGCGCGCGGACCGCACGCGACGCTTCAAAGCAGCCCGAGAGATCGCCGCCGGGGCTGTCGAGCTTGAGGCAGATCGTTGCCGCCGTCCCGGCGCACGCGGCGTCGACGCGGCCTAGAATCTCGTCGTAGCTATCAAACCAGCCCTCACCGTGGTGCGTGAGCGGACCACAGACGGTGATGATCTCGACGTCGCCCACGCGCTCGTTTTCGAGCTCCTCTCGCTCGGCGAACAGAAAGAAGAATGCCGAGGGGTCGAGCGCTAGATTGCCCGAGCGCTGAAAGCGATGCTGGGCGACGCGCGTCAAGCGGCCCTCCGAATCGGCGTCACGGTCGCGTCGTCAGACGAGTCGGCCACCACATCAGGCTCTCCGTCGCCGTTGGCGTCGTTCAGAATTGGGATGCTGAACCGAGCGGCGAGCGCGCCCACGTCCAGCTCGCGCTGGTGTCGACTGAGCGCATCAGTGAGTGCCGTGATCGCCGTGGCAACCGTGAGCAGACTCTGCGCCTCGGCACTGCGGTCCTTTGGTGGCGTGACATCCCACGCGACCACCACAGACTTGGTCGCCAGCGCATCCTCGCCCCAGCGCGCGACGATGAACGCCGGCAGGCCCTGCGTGTTGAGCGTGTAGGCGAGGCTGTCTGCCGTGGACTTGATCAGATCGGCACGGATGCTCTTGTGGATGTCCGCATTGGCGAATCCGGTGCCGCCGTCGGTCGTGACCGTCTGGCCGGCGATGCAGATCGTGATCTCGGTGTTCTGTTCCTGGATCGTGGTGCTGAACGAATCGTGTCCGCGGCCGTTGCTCTCCACGATCTTCACGTCCCAGCCGGGCGGGAGCGAGAACACGGTATTGATGCCCCACGCAAGCAACTGGGAGAAGAAGCCCTGCCGCTCCTCTTCGCTCGCGCCGGTGGATGCCACGGCGACGCGTGCGGGGTTGGCGAGCTTCGCCTCCCAGTTGTCTTTGTGTAGCGCGGCGTGTTCCTTGCGGATGTACGCCCGCCCGATGCTGCGCCACAGACCGTGCTGCCAGGGCGCATTGCGACCGCCGGGCGTGTGCAGGATCCAGCGACCGTCCCCTGGGGTGATCGCGATCAGCCCGACGATGCCCTGGAAGTACCAGCGGTTTTCCTGCCACCGATACACGAGGAACGCGGGATCCAGGCGGACGAACACGGGGTAGTCGCGACCCGGCACAGGAACGAGCTCGCCGACGCCCACGCCGAGCAGCTCGCCATCCGCAGCGAGCGCGGCGAGCTCCGAAGGGGGGAAGATCTCATCGAACACGGCGCGGGTGCTGTCGTGCCCGAGCTCGAGCGCACTGATCGCCTCGGCGTCACCACGGAAGGTTTTGGGCAGGCGAACGAGGCCGCTGGTGCGCGTCGAGAGCACGCCGCTGATCACGCCGTCGCGTAGCGCCGACCGCATGAGCATGGCGGCCAGGCGCAGGATCCCCTGGTCGGCCGAGGTCTCGCACGCCTCGAGGTCGCTCATGTACCAGCGCGTGATCGAGGTCTCTTGCCGCTGCAGCTGGCCGCCGTACAGCTTGCGAAACCTGGCCTCGTCCGCCTCGGACGCGGTGACGGCTGCGAATGGACTCGGCTGCACTTCGTACGCGCTGAGTCCGATCAGCGAGGCTGCGGCGCGTGCGAGTGTTTGACGAAGGCCCATCGCGGCCGAGCATCGTGACCGCGAAGCACTCTGGGAAGACCGCTAGTGTCAACTAGCGACTGCGATCAAACCGTGAACGGTAGACAGTCCACTCGCCGACCGGGATCCGCAGGTGCACCTCGAGCAGCACACGCGCATGTTCGCACGGGACGCGCGACCCGGATAGCCACCGAGAAACACACGACTTCGTGACGTGCAGACGGGCTGCGACCTCGCGCGCAGACACATGCTGCAGCAGCGCGATCAGATGCCGCTGCCCCTGGGTCACCGGCTACCGCCTCTCCCAGGCGCGCGCGCCGGCGTAGGGATCCATGGGTCCACGATCGTAGGGCGTTCGCTGCTCGCGCGCACGGGCGAGGGTGTCAGTGGCTGCCGACTCTTCGCGCAGGGACAGCGGCTCCCAGGTCGACAGCGCCAGCGCATCGTAGCGGTCGGGCGAGCGGCCGAGCACCTTGCGCAGCGTAAGCTTGTCGGTGACCTTCATCCGGCCGTCGGGCCGCTGCCGCCACTCCATCACGTGCAGCTCTTTCTCGAGCTTGGCGTCGTCGACGATCGCGCCGCCGGCGAGAAACCACGCGCTCAGACTCGCCGTGAGCGCCTCGCGCATCAGGTGATACACGAGCGGCTGGCGTTGCGACTTGTCAGACCCGCGCACGCCGACGATCTCGAACGACCCGGGGTTGTGCTCGGCGTAGCTGCGAAACGCGTTGTAGACCTTGCTGCCGATGGAGCCGTCCCGGTCGACCACCACCACTGGCGTCTCGCGCGGCAGCTTGTGGCGCGCGATGAGCACGAGCAGCGTCGTCAAGTGCCCGTCCTCGGTGAGCCCCACACGCGGCACCTCGAACTCGAGCTGCTTCAAGCCACGGCGACAACAAAACGCGGCCTCGTCGCCCGTGCCCTTCTCGCCGGCGGGGTCGACGCCGATGTACAGGCGCCCCTCCGCCGGCGTCTCGCTCCGCCGTGCCACGGACTGCGCGATCTCGTGCACGCTGAAGATCTTGCCTTCCTCGTACTCAGCGTGTTGACCCTTGATGCGCACGATGAACAGCGGCGACTTCTCGCCCCACTCCTCGCGCTTCTCATCGATCCACTCGCGCTCGGCCAGCCCCGGAATGACGGTGTGGCCGGCGATCGCGTTCGGCGTGTCCTCGCTCGACACGGTGATCGTCTTCCAGAACCGCGCCTTGCTGTTGAACGCGTCGTAGAAGGTGCCCTGGTTTTGCGTCGGGTTGCTGAACAGCACGAGCTTCGCCTTGCCGGCGCGGTTGCCCTCGATCGCCTCGAACACGAACTCGTTGACGCCCGACGCCTCGTCCACGATGTACAAGACGTTCTGCCCGCTGATGCCGGCGACGGCCTCGGCCTGGCTCGCAGTGAAGCCGACGATCTCCCGGAAGTCGGCGCTCTTGAAGCCGGTGCGGGCCGTGTCGCCGAGGTCGCCATCGATGAGACTCGAGTGCGGACAAGGTCGCGGCACGTCGAGCCGGTCGCCACGTGCGCGCGCCTGCTCGATCGCGATCTTGCAGTCGAGACAGCGGCCAGAGCGCGCGTGCGTCATGCGCACCTCGCGCCACAGGATCTCGTCCACCTGGCGCGCCGTGGTCGAGCTCATCACCACGCGCGCGAACTCGTACGAGCAGTAGTACCAGAGGGCGAGGGCGGCCGCGGCGAAGCTCTTGCCGATCTTGTGGCCGGACCGCACCGCGACGCGCGGGTGGTCGCGCACGGCTTCCAAGATCTCGATCTGGCGGCTCCAGAAGTCGACGCCGAGGATCTCGCGGCCGAACGCCACCGGGTCGGCCTGGTAGTGCGAGCTGGGGAAGCGGATGCCGCTGGCGGCGTGGATGGCGGGCGAGAACTGCATGAGCAGGTCGCCGTCGAACGCGAGCACGCCAGGCAGCGGGGCGGCGTCCTTGCGCGGGCGGCCGACACGGCGAGTGGTGACCTCATGCGCGATCGTCGATGTGGCCAAGCGTGTACCCCCTTCCTAAGCGTCTGCTCCGATCGTGGCGATGATCGCCGCTTCTACCTCGCGCGCGACGGCTGGATGCTTGACGAGCGCGGCAATGATGACGGCCTTGAGCGCACGCCACTTGGGGTGCTCGCGAATGATGCGGTCCTCGAGCAGCTCCTGTTCGCGCAGGAACTTCGCACGCGCTGCCACGGCCTTGCCGTAGGCGTCGTCCAGCATGATGCGCTCACGGGTCGTGAGACCCTTCTTGCCGATCTGCTTGCTCAGGATGCGCAGACGCCGGTTGGCGTGGTCTAGGACCGACTGCTCGTGCGCGGCGCCGTCCTCTTCGTCGTCGTCCTCGTCCTCGTCGCCCTGGTCGCCGTCGAGCTCGGCATCGTCGACCTCGAGCGAGCCCGGCAGGCACTCCCACGCCTCAATCGGAATCTCGAACGCGGCCCACAGGCGGCGACGTGCGCCGATGTCGGGCGTGCGCGTCCCAATCCGCCACGTGGAGACGGCCGGCTTGCTCGCCTGCACCTTGGCCGCGATGGCGTTGAGCGTGCCAGGCACGAGCTGCAGGAGTCGCTGGCCTTCCGTGCGCGGCACACACGCGAGCGGATCTACAGGCGCAACTGCTGTAGACGCGCTGGACGGCTCGCTTCCGACGGTAGACGCGCGCGCGTGTGGTTGCGACTTCACGGCTACTTTTACTCCTCTTTACTGGGATGCAGCGGAACTTGACTGAAATTTACCCGGAGTATTTGCGCGTGGCCCCCCGGCCTTGGGACCCCCTGCACTGTAGGAGGGGGGATCGACCTCGCGACGCCCTTTCGAGGCCGCTCGGAGGGCCCTGCCGCCTCCACCACGGCGCTCCACCGGCGCCCCTCACCAGACGAGCCACCCACGAATCCAAGCCCCCACACGCGCCAGCAAAGGCCACTGCCGCGTGGGCAGGACATGCGCTTCTCGGATGTGCCGCACGTCCGCGACCAGCCCGCGCTCAAGCCGCGCATGCGCTCGCCCGACCACGTACTGCTCGAGCAGCCGCCCATGTGCAGGGCAGCCGAGGCAAATGACGCCCTGCCACTCCGCGACCTGGTCGGGCCGCCACTCGGTCTCTCGATGGCGAGCGACGGCGCACGTGCAGCCGTGGACGAGCCGCGCCTCGATGGACCCGGGGATCGAGGCGGCAGCGACAAGCGCCATGCTCGCGCGCGTGGAGGGCGTCGGCACCATCAACCCGCGGGCTCAGTCGCCGGCGTAGGCTCAGGAGGCTTGTCTTCAGCCGGCGCAGGCGGCGGCACCTCCTGGGGCTTGGGCAGCTCTTTGACGGGCTCCTCGACGGGCTCGTCCTCGTCGCCGTCGCCAGCCAACTCGAGCCTCCGTGCCGCTTGGAGCAAAAAGCCCGGATCGCCCTTCGCCTCGTCGGTCGGCCCTGGCACGTTGTTCACAGGATCGTGGTCGCGTTCGACAGCTTCTTTCATGGTGTCCTCCAGGTTGTCGGCACACGGCCGAGAGACATTCACAAGACGCTCCAGCTCTTCCACCCGCTGCTCGAGCTCGGCACACCGGTCGATCAGCGCGCGCAGCTCGCCGACCACGACCCAGATGCTCATACGCGCCTTCCACCGTGCACAGCGGCGCCGCCACTCCTCGAGCGTCACGCCGGGCAGAAGCTCGGTGAGCTGGTGGAAGGCGGCGACACGCGCGGCTTGCTCGACGCAGCTCTCGCTCATTGCGCCGCCTCCCGACATCCATCACACCCCTCGCAAGGCCACCGCCACGCCAAATAGACAGCCCACACCGTGTTGCTGTAGGCGTGCGCGAGCTCGGCACGATCGCGCGGCGTGCGCTCGGCAAAGTGCAGCGCGACAAGTGACATGGCCCAGCGCTGGAGCCTGAGCCCATCGCCAAGTGGGCGGCCGAAGTCCTCGTCGGCACGCTCGAGGCGCACGAAGATGGGATGGTCCTCGGGGATGAGGTCCAGGACCTGGCCCAGGGAGATCTCCGCAGGCGTGTGGAGCTCGGTCATTCGGCTGCCTCCCGACACTGCCGCCGAAGCCGCTCGCCCTCGTCCTGCAGCTTGTCGAGGTCAAGGCCGCCAGCCCTTGCGACAAGTCGGGCGAGCTCCGCCCGCAGCTCCCCAATGTCGCGCTCCATCGCCCGGTAGCGCTCGAGCTTGTAGGCGAGCTTGCCCTCGATCTCGAAGCGCCGACGCTCGTCCATGGCCTCGGTGCGATCGGGTGCGTGCGACTTGCAGCGCTGGCCGAGGTAGCGCACCGGGTTGGCGCAAGGCACCGCGTGGTCCGACCGCTTCCAGCCGCACAGGATGCGTGGCCCTGGGTCTTGTCCGATCTCGTCGTGCTCGCGACACCTGCCGCCAAAGCACGCGTGACCACGCCTGTAGCAGCGTGAGACGCGGCCCCCCTCCATCAACTGCGCGCCACAGACTTCGTACGATGCTCCGCCCATGCTCAGAACCTCCCGTTGTTACTGCTGGCCACACGTCCCGACGTCTTGGCGCGCGGCATGTCCGGCAGCCCGAGCTGCTTGGCGGCGCCGCGCTTGTCCCGAGCCTTGATGCGACCCACCGTGCGCCGCTGTTCGAGGCGTGCGACGCCGTCCAGCGCTGCCCAGGACGCGATGGCGATGGCCTCGGCCTCGTTGTCGTCCTCGATCGGGTGGACGGCCCGCCCGGCGGCCCACTGCACCGCAAGCGCCTTGAGCCGTTCCGTGCCGAGGCTGTTGCGCGCGCCGAGCACACGAAGGCGCCAGTCCGCGCTCGTCACCCGAAGGCACAGCGACTCCGGGTGTCCCGCGCGCCCAAACTCGTGCTCCCACCAGCCACGCGCGGCGCCCAAGCTGACAAGACTCTTGGGGTTGCGCTGGAAGCTCTTGCCGGCGTTGTACAGATGCCCGCCGTGCTCCTCGAGGACCACCAGCACGCGCGTCAGGTTGCCCTCACAGAGGCGCTGGACGGCCTCGAACGCAGCCACGATGCCCAGGTGGTCCTTCGTGACGCCGTGGGCCTGCACAGCGCCCTTGGCGACGATGCACCAGCCGGAGCGCTCGGCCTGGTCGAGCCCCACAAACACGTCGGGCGTGTACTTCATGGCTCCACCTCCGCCGCCGGCGCGACCGCCTTGAGCTCCCGCTCGAGTCTCCCCAGCGCATCCCGTGCCGCACTCAGCGCGTTGGCGGCGCGCATGTCGCCGCTGCCGAGCGCGACCAGGAGCTCGCGGCGCAGCTTGAGCCGCGCGTGCTGGATGGTCAGGACCGCGGTCGCGAGGCTGGCGGCGCTGCGCTCTTTGCGCACGGCTTGGGGGACGTAGGCGAGGGTCATGGCTTGCCCCGTCGTCCAAGCTCACTCAGTCGCGCGAGCTGCCACAGGACCAGGCCGAGCGACGAACCTTCGACCGTGGGTGCCTGGCGAACGCGCGCAGCGAGCTCCTGCAGACCGCCTGCCCCCGCGAAGTGCGAGAGCGGCTGGTTGAGCACGTACCGGTCGCCCTTGAAGCGGTCGGTGTTGTACATGCACCGCTCGGCGTGGTGCACGATTTGAAAGCCCTCGAGAGCGCCGTTGTGCGCCTGGCCGAGTCGCATCACCCACTCAAACCAACCGGCCTCGAGCTCCGCGATCAGGTCGCCGCAACAAGCGCAGACCACCTCCGCACGGGCGATGTTGGTCCGGCTCATGCTGCCCCTCCCACTCCACCGAAAGCCGACCTACCGACTGCCGCCGGCGCAGCCGGAGGAAGGCAGGCGGGAGGCTCGGCGGGAAGCGAAGAACATGCGATCACAACCCCTCTCGTTCCGGCCGGTGCCGGGCAGGGCTGCAGAGCGACCGGGATGGGGACGGTCGGCACGCGCCCGCGCGCGTCTGAGTCTCTCTCTTCCCTCTCTGCCTCTCGGCAGAGGTAAGAGAGAGAAAGAGAAGAGATCAGAAAGAGATCCGAGATCACCGCGCGCGCGAGGCCGGACGCAAGTTGCCCCTGCCCGAGGCTCCCGGGAGGGGTCGGGAGGGGTCTCCCAGGGCTCCCCAGGCGTACCGGGGAGGGGTCTCCCAAGGCGTACCGGGGACTCCCCACGTCCCACGGTACGGGACTCATCTCATTCATTTGATGCCTCCCCTTGGCTTGGACCCACGCGGTACTCATTGCGGGGCGCCTCGATGAGCGCCCCCTCGGCCACCATCTCGGTGACAAGGCGGAGCACCAGCGCGCGCTGGACGTGGACCTCGCCGCGAATCTTTTCCTTGCTGGCCCCAGGCGAGCGCACGACGGCCTTGAGGATGCGCTGGCGTACGTCGCGCTCGCGCAGCGTGGCCTTTTGCTCGAGCTGCTCCTCGCTCACTTCCTCAGCCTCGGCCTCCTCGAGAGAGGCGCGATCGCGATCCCAGCGCAGAAAAAAGCGCGGCTCGCGACCGATGCGGCACTTGGCGACCACCAGCTCGATGAGCTCCTCGTCCTTGGCGTGGCGCACCAGGCCGAACAGCAAATCCACGCCGAACTCGACGCCGCCACTCTCCTTGGCCGCCGACAGCACATGCTCGCGCTCGATGCGCCGTGTGGTGCCGTTGTAAAACGAGCGCGAGACCTCGCTGATCACGATGATGATCGTGCCGGTGCGCTTGAGCCGCTTGAGCGTCGCCACCTTCGCATCGATGCGCAGTCGGAGGTTGTCAGCGCCCTGCGCCATGGCTTCCGCCGCAGCACAGCGCACGGTCTGCAGCGAGTCCACGATCAGCGCGCGTGGTCGGCCGCCGGCGATGCGTACGAGCTCGTCGTGCGCCTCCTCGAGGGTCTGCGCGTCGCTCTCGTCGTCCAGTTCGATGAGGTGCAGCACGCGCCCCAGGTCGACCTCGTAGCGGCGGTGACCGGCACGCGTCGCAGCGCCGATCTCGTCCTTGTCGCGCAGACCCCGCCGACAAAACCCAGCCCGCTGCCCAAGGCGCGTGACGATGGACTGCCGCGACTCATCGCACGCCATGAACACGACGGCGGCGCCGAGGCGTGAGAGTTGGTCGGCGTAGTGCGTGCCGACGCCCGTCTTCTTTGAGCCAGGCCCGCCCACGATCACGGTGAGTGACTTGGTCGGTAGCCCGCCGTCGTCGAGCTCGGCGTCGAGCTTGTGAAAGCCGGTTGGGAAGTAGATGCCGTCGGACACCTGCGTCTCGATCAGCTCGGCGACGTGCTTACTGGTGCGAGTC
>Ga0190271_10002062_pt1 | contig 11943 bp, 9 predicted proteins | sample Popmic356T_FD_133747 | JGI IMG/M metagenome (GOLD analysis project Ga0190271, IMG submission 133747) | Populus adjacent soil microbial communities from riparian zone of Weber River, Utah, USA - 356 T | ecosystem: Environmental > Terrestrial > Soil > Riparian zone | place: USA: Utah | collected...
AGCACGTCGAGCGCGGCGATGCAGGAGGCCGTCACGGACGGAGGGTGCGACGTCGAGAAGAGGAACGGGCGCGCCCGGTGCCGTAGGAACTCGATGAGCGTCCGCGAGCCCGCTACGTAGCCTCCCAGCGACCCCAGCGCCTTCGACAGGGTGCCCACCTGTACGTGCACGCGGCCGTGCAGTTGGAAATGGTCGACGGTGCCGCGGCCCTGCTGCCCGAAGACCCCGCTGGCATGTGCGTCGTCGACCATCATGATGGCCCCGTGCGCTTCGGCCACGTCCGCCAGCGCCTGCAGCGCGCCGAGGTCGCCGTCCATGCTGAACACCCCGTCGGAGATGATCAGGGTGCGCTGCGCGCGCGGAAGCGCTTGCATGACGGCCCTGGCCCCGGCGGCGTCCTTGTGCGGGAAGACCTTGATGGTGGCGCGGCTGAGGCGGGCGCCGTCGATGATGCTGGCGTGGTTCAGTTCGTCGGACACGATCACGTCGTCGCGGCCGAGAATGGCGGCCACGGTGCCGGCATTGGCGGCGAAGCCGCTTTGGAAAACGATCGCCGCCTCGGTTCGCTTGAAGCGGGCCAGGCGCTCTTCCAGTTCTCCGTGCAAGGCCATCGTGCCCGCGATCGTGCGCACGGACCCTGATCCGACGCCGAAGGCGTTGATGGCCTCGCGCGCGCGTTGTTTCAGCAGGGGGTGAGTGGTGAACCCCAGGTAGTTGTTCGACGACAGGTTTACGACTGAACGGTGGTCGAACGTGGCCCGGGCCGTCTGCTCTCCGTCGAGCACGCGCAAGGAGCGGAACAGGCCCTGGTCGCGAAGCCCCTGAAGCTCGTCGTCGAGATAGTCAAGGGGGTTGGGCGGCATCGCTCGGAGTATACCGAGGGGAGGGGCGGGCCGGGGCGGCCGGCTATGGACGGATTAAGTAGTCTGCCGTGAAGGCGCCGATGTCCTTGTAGACACCGCGCAAGTCGTCCGGCGTGGCCAGGAAGACGATCCGGAAGTACCCCTGATCGGCGGGGACGCCGAACCCGGACCCGTACACGCAGAGGATGCCCGTCTCGCGCAGGAGGGCGAGCACGAAATCCTCGTCGGTCTTCCCAGGCGGCAGCGCCACCGACGGCATGGCGTAGAAGGCCGCCCGCGGGGCCACGCAGCGAATGCCGGGAATGGCGTTGAGCGCAGTCGCCGTCAGTGCGCCCCGCTCGGCCAACGCCGCCCGAAAGGCCGGTTGATGCGACCGGTCACCCCGTAGTGCCGCCTCCACCGCGTACTGCATCGGCGCGGTGCTGCACAGCCGGCCGTCGGCCATCTTGCGAATCGCGGCCAACGCATCGTCCAGGCGTGGAGTGGCGCCCACCACCAGCCATCCCGTCCGCCACCCTGGCGCCAGGTACGCCTTCGACAGGCTGGAAAACGAGATGATGGGCGCCTCCTGATCCAGCGCGCCGAGAAGCGGCACCGGGCCGTCGAACCCCAACTCGCCGTAGACCTCGTCGGCCAGAATCGTCAGTTCGTGGCGCTCGGCGATGTCGATGAGCGCCTTGCGGACCTTCGGCGGGTAGACCGCGCCCGTCGGGTTGTTCGGATCGATGACGACCAGCGCGCGGGTGCGAGCGGAAATCTGCGTGCGCAAGTGGTCCAGGTCCGGCAGCCACTCGTTCGAGGGGTCCGTCCGGTAGTACCGGGGTATCGCGCCAATCTTGGCCAGAACCGCGGTGTACAGAGGGTAGGTGGGCGAGGGTACCAGCACCTCTTCTCCGTCGTTCACCAGCGCGCTCAGGGCCAGCTCGATCCCTTCCGAGGTGCCGGCCGTGATCACCACACGGTCCCCCGGCACCTTGACGCCGTGGGCCTGATACTCATCGGCCACAGCCTGGCGTGCCTCGGGAATGCCCGCAGAAGGCAGGTAGCCGTTGTGGCCGTCGCGCATGGCCCGCGCCACCGTTTCCGTCAGGTGGGGGGGCGTGGAGAAGCCGAAGGCCACCGGATCCCCGATGTTCAGATAGCGGACGCGCGTTCCCTTGGCCTCGACGGCCTTCGCTTCCGCGACGATGTTGCGGATGGCGTATGAGAACCGGTTGACGCGCGCCGCCACCGGCACTGCGCGCGAGGCCTTCGTGGACATCTCCGTATTTTACGGCCTGTATCCGGTCAGCCCGCGTCCTGACATTCCTGGTTCTGCGCGCGGCGGCACGTCCGTTCCCAGCCCCGCCGCATTATTCTGGACCTCGGCGTCTGGCAGGAGCACTGCCCCGCCCGCCGATAGCAGTTGTTACACCTCCTTGCGGTAGGGAGTGTAAAATCTACGCTTTTTGTCGGGTCGGCAAGCTCTTCCAGCGGGCATGACGTCCGTAACTAGCTGATTCTAAAGGATGACACCTCATGGCAAAGCCATTGGATCACTACTCCAGCGACGTGGCACCGCGACCTGCGACCCTCGGAATCTTGACGGCCCTCTTTCTGGCCAGCGCCACGTTGGGCGCCCAGACACCTGCCGTCCAGCCGGCCCAGCCGGATCAGCCACAGGTCACCTTCCGTGCTGGCGTCGAGGCTGTCAGCATCAGCGCCTCCGTCCGAACCAATGACGGCAAGGTGGTCAAGGACCTGAAGCGCACCGACTTCGAGGTGCTGGATTCCGGGCAGCCCGTGACGATCCGCGACTTTCACGCTGGAGAGGCCGCCATCAGCCTGGCCATCCTGCTCGACATCAGTGGCAGCATGGCGGTTGGCGGCAATATGGACCGGGCGCGCGCGGCCATCGGGATGGTCACGATGAGCCTGCGTGACGGGGAGGACGAAGCGACGCTGTTCACCTTCGATTCATCCCTGCGCCAGGTGTTCGAGTACACGAGCGACCTCTCCACTGTGCATCGCTTGAACCTGGCGGGGAAACCGTGGGGGGTCACCTCGCTGTTCGACGCAATCGGCGACAGCGCCCGCAGCGTGGCCAAGCGATCCAACCGCCACCGCGCACTGTTGGTCATCACCGACGGCATCGACACCAACAGCCGCCTGACGGCGGCGCAGGTTTCCGCCATCGCCAGCTCCATCGATGTGCCGGTGTACTTGCTGGTCGTCGTGAATCCTGCCGATCACCCCGGAGGGGAGTTCGAGGCGCTGGCGCCGGCGGACAAGCAGGCCGAGCAGGCGTCCCTTGTGGACCTGGCCCGTTGGACGGGCGGCGACACGATGTTTGCCAGCGTGCCGAGCCACACGTCGATCGCTGTCCAGAGCCTGATGGCCGAGTTGCGGCATCAGTACCTGATCACTTTCGAGCCCGGGGAACGGCCTGGATGGCATCCCCTCGAGGTCCGGACGCGGAAGAGGAACTTGGTTGTTCATGCGCGGGGGGGATACATGGCGGCCCCGCGCACGGGGAGCTGATGGTCACAAGTCAGAAGTCACAGGGCCCAAGAGTGGGCAGCACATTGAACGCGGTTGTCTTGAACCAGACAGAGGAGAGAAACACCATGCGGAAGAGTATGTTGGCAATGTCGGTGCTGGTGCTGGCCGTGGCGGTTGCCCCGGCCTGTGCAACCAAGAAGTTCGTGCGAGGCGAGGTGGGCAACGTCAACACCAAGGTCGACACGCTCAACAAGTCGCTCGAAGAAACCCAGGAGCGCACCCGCAAGAACGAAGAGCGGATCGGCGTCGTGGACCAGAAGGCCGAGGCCGCGGGAAAATCGGCACAGGACGCGCGGGGTGCGGCTGACGCCGCGGCCGTATCGGCCCAGAAGGTGAACGGGCGCGTGGATCAGGTCGAGACCAAGGTCACGGCCGATCTCGCTGCGACCAACGCCGCCGTGGCGTCGTCGCGGAAGCTCCTTTTCGAGGTCACGCTGAACGAACAGCAGGGCAACTTCACGTCGGGCCAGGCGGCGCTGCCGGATGCGGCCAAGTCCCGTCTCGACCAGGTGGTGGGCCAGCTGAAGGCCGACCCGCGCATGGTGTTCATCGAGATCGAAGGCCACACCGATAACGTGGGCCCGAACGAAGTGAACCAGCGCCTGGGCCTCGAGCGAGCCGAACAGGTGAAGCGCTACCTCTACGAGCAGCACCAGGTGCCGCTGCACAAGATGAACGTCATCAGCTACGGCGAAGAGAAGCCTGTGGCGCCGAACAACAACCGCGATGGCCGGTCGCAGAACCGCCGCGTGGTCGTGAAGGTCCTCTCGTAAGCCGTAACTCAGCCGATCGGGAGGCGGGCGAGTTCACCCTGGCCCGCCTCCTCGATCACCACGGCCCGCACCGGGCCGTCCTTCCGCTCCAACCGTGGCCTTGGGCCTTGCTCAACGTAAGTGGCGGCCGCCGTCCACACGGATGGTCTGCCCGGTCACGAAGTCGCTTTCGACCAGGGACAGCACGGCCTTGGCGATTTCGGCCTCGCCGCCCCACCGACCGAGGGGCGTGGCACGCTCGACGGCGCGAAACTCGCTGTCCGATGTGCCCTCCGGCGCGACGATTGGCCCTGGCGCCACCGCGTTCACGAGAATCTGATCCTGCGCCAGCTCGAGCGCCAGCGCCTCGGTGAGGGCGATCACGCCAGCCTTGGCCACGTAGTACGGCAGGTATCCCGTGTAGCGGGGCCGCCCGCTGGCAGCCACCCAGTCCGAGAAGTTGATGATGCGTCCGCCCCGCAGGCGTCGCATGTGTGGCACGGCCGCCTGGGCGCACAGCCACGACGCTCGGAGGTCCACGTTCATCTGGACGGTCCACTCTGCCAGCGTGATGTCGTCGAGGTTCACGGCCTGGTAGAGAGACGCCATGTTCACCAGGACGTCGATGCGGCCGAGCGTCTCCACGACGTCCTCGACGACGCGGGCGCAGTCGTCTTCCTGGGCGAGGTCCGCCTGGATCGTGTGCGCACGCCGACCCTGATTGCGCACCACGTCGGCCGTTTCCTCCGCGTCGGCCTTCGAACGCCGGTATACCAGGGCTACGTCGGCTCCGCCCCGGGCCAGCTGTTCCGCCACGACCGCCCCGATGCGCTTGCCGCCTGTGATGAGCGCGACGCGATTGGCCAGTTCCATCCGGCCCATTTGACCACACGCGAAAGGGCTTTCACGCGCCGTAACATCCCTCGCGGACATCGTCCTGGAAACAAGGGGTTTCCATCCGTCTCGGCTTGGCCCGGATCCTGCTCTCAGGAAGGCGGGGAGTTTCTCGAGAGCCGAGGGTCGGTACGTCGAGTAACGTCCCCGGACCGTGTGCGCCGCGTCCCCGCCGCGGCGCACGCGGACTTTCCCCACCCCATCAACCGTCGCCCCCTGAACATCCGCCGAAGGCCTGTCGTCTGTGACAGGTGAGCGAGTAGACTGCGACGAGGCCCGCGGTCACCCGCCGCCATTTCCCTCGGCACGCGTTCCTGCTGCGTTGAGGACTTCTATGACGACATCGACCCTCCTGCGCCCCCCCGGCAGTCTGGTTGCCCGTGCCATGGGGCTCGTGGCCCTCTGCGGCGGCATGAGCGTGGCGTCTGGACAGTCGCCTGCCGTCCCGCGCGGTGCGGACGACCGCGATCTGTTCACCCCTGCCCGAGCGTTGGAGGTGAAGCTGGCCATGCCCGTGGCCAATTGGGACCGGGTACGTGCGCCGGGACGAAGCTTGCCACGGGTCTTCGCCGGGTGCTTCGAGCCGGACTTCGCGTACCCGTCAGCCTCCGCTCAGGTCTCGATCGACGGCGAGAGCGTGGCGGACGTGACCGTGGTCAAGAAAGGGTTTCTCGGCTCGTTGTCGACGGTCCGGCCCTCACTGCGGGTGGACTTTGGCGACGACGCGCACGACGGGCGTACGTTTCACGGCACGCGGCGCCTGACCCTCAACAACAACCACCAGGATCCGAGTAACGCCAAGCAGTGCGTCGCCTACGAGCTGTTCACGCAGGCGGGCTTGCCGGCGCCGCGGTGCGGCACGGCGCACCTGACGGTCAACGGCGTGGACAAGGGCTACTTCACCAACGTGGAGCCGATCGGCAGGCCCTTCCTTCGCCGCGCGTTCGGCAACGACCAGGGCAACCTGTACGAGCTGACCGTCGCCGACTTCACGCCGGCGTTGAAGGGCGGGTTCGAGCTGAAGACGAACGAGAGCCGGAACGACCGGAGCGACCTCGACAGGGTGGAACGCGCGCTGGCCGCGCCTGACGACAAGTTCGTCGAGGCGCTGAGCGCGGTCTTCAACGTCGACGAGTTCTACACCTTCTGGGCGATGGAGGTCCTGACCGGACACTGGGACGGGATGACCGGCAACCGAAACAACACGTTCCTCTACCACAACCCGGCAGACGACAGGTTTCACCCCATCCCCTGGGGCACCGACGGCACCTTCCAGCCGCATCCGCTGCTCCCGAATGTGCCCGCCTCGGTGCTGGCGTTCAACACGCTCAGCGCACGCCTCTACGGCATGCCGGCGACGCGTCGCCTGTACCAGCAACGGCTGCGAATGCTCCTCGACAAGGTCTGGAACGAGGACCGCATCATCGCCCGCCTCCGTGCGATCACCGCGCAGACGGGCGGAAACGCCGCCGTTCTCGCCGCGACGGAGACGTTCGTCCGTGGCCGTCGCGCGGCGATTGAAGCCGAGCTGGCGAGTCAGGATGGTCGAGGCCCGGAGGTGACGGGCGACAGGCCGCTCGACGCCGCGTGTCACGACACCGAGCGCGCCAGCGGCATCATCGACTTCACGTGGAACGATGCGGCCACCGCCTTTCGGCCCGTTCAGGACGTGGCGGCGCTGCAGGTTCAGATTCCGCTGCCGGGAGGGGCCGTCCAGTTCGCGCCGGGCCAGGTGGCGCAGTTGGCCACAATCAACGAGCAGGGCGTTGCGCAGTTCGGCCTGGTGGGTCAAGACGCCACTCGCAAGGTGCCGCTCTTCATTGGGATCATGATGCCGGTCGAGAACTACAAGGTGGGCACCGTGTCGTTCCACGGCATCGAAACCTTCGGCGTCGTCGTCCAGACGGCGGGAGCCGGCGGTGCCCGGCCGCTCGCCCTCATCGGCGGCGGCACCGTGACGTTCACCGAAGTCGGTCGCAAGAACGGCGACCCGGTGCGCGGCCGTTGGGAAGGCTACGTGGTCCCGTTCACGCCCCCGGGCCCTCCCACGCCCTGACGCTTGGGTGGTTCCGACTCGGTTGGGCATTGAGCATTGAGCATTGGGCATTGGGCATTGGGCATTGATACCCGCCCTCCCCTCAGTGCAGCTCCCTCTTGCCCGCCTTCGTGATGATCGGAATCTCCCGCATCCAGAGCTGCTTCTGCCACCAGGGCCGGTTCGCGACGTACCACGAGATCGTGCTGTCCAGGCCCTCCTCGAAGCCGATCTGGGGCTTCCATCCCAGGAGCCGTTGGGCCTTGGCCGCGTCGGCGGTATGACGAAACACCTGACCGGGTCGGTCGCCCACATACGTGATCGGCGTCTCGGGTTTCCGCATCTTGTGGACCACCAGCGGGGCGATCTGCGATAGCGCCCAGCTTTCCCCCGTGCCGAGGTTCACGACCTCGCCGGCCACCGTCTTGATGTCACAGTGCACGAGCAGGTCCAGGGCTCGGCACGTGTCGTCGACGTGGGTGAAGTCGCGGGCGGCGGAGCCGTCCCCGTGCACCCTCAAGGGCTCCCCCAGCAGGCAGCTCGTAATGAACCGGGGGATCACCTTCTCCAGGTGCTGGCGGGGACCAAACTGGTTGAACGGTCGAACGATCACCGCGGGCAGCTGATATGTAGCCCAGTAGGAGTAGACCAGCCGGTCGGCCCCGGCCTTGGCGCTCGCGTAGGGGCTCATCGGGAGCAGGGGATGCTCCTCGTCCATCTTGGCAGCGGCGGCCGTGCCGTACACCTCGGACGTCGAGATGTGGATGAAGCGATCGATGTGCTTCATGTGCTTGAGCACGGCGTTCGCCACGACCTGGGTCCCCAGCACGTCGGTTTCGAAGAAGTGATAGTTGTCGTAGATCGACCGCGTGACGTGGGTCTCGGCCGCGAAGTGCACGACGACATCGCTTTCCGCCACGAGCGTGTCAACCAGCGACGCGTTCTTCACATCTCCGTACCAGAACTGCAGGCGTCCCGCCGCCTCGTTCACGCTGCCAGGGAGGTTCTCCACGCTGCCGGCGTACGTGAGGATGTCGAGGACCAGGATCCGGTAGTCCGGATACTTGTCGTACAGATAGTGAACGAAGTTGCTGCCGATGAAGCCCGCGCCGCCCGTCACGAGAATCGTTTTCACGCGAATCCTAAGGGGTCAAGTCCAGGGTTGAGATCTGCGCCGAATCGGAGGGCCGTCTCTCGAGCACGGCCCTCGATTCCGCCCCGCAGTTGAACACGAGATCGACGATCGACAGATACGGGACGAATGCGCCGTGGAGCTGGGTGTACACGGGATGGGCGAAGTCCTGCCACGCCACGCGAATGCCGTGACGTTCGAAGAGGTCCACATCCAGGTACGACCTCGCAGCCGCCCCACTATAGTAGGTACGGGCGTCGAAATGCCGGCAGATTCGCAGCAGACGTTCGCTCTTGTGGCCGTCGATCCCCAGGCGGGACGCCAGCTCGATACGTCGCTCCAGCCCCAGCCACCCGCGGATGACGTCCACGACAGCGAGGTCGAGGTCCACCAGACGTTCCCACCGCCGCGTGAGGACGTCTTCGAGCTCCGGGAGATACCGCGCCACGTGCGGCGCCCGCGCGTACGCCTGTTTGAGCGAAGCCACGTGCTTGCGCGCCCACGGCGTCCGCGCGTCGATCTCCACGTCCATCACCCGCGGGAGGTTCAGGCCGCCGTGTCGGACGGGAACGGTCAGCCACTGTGCGCCGGCCTGCGTCTTGATGCGGTTCCGATTGCGCCACCCGTGCGTGTCGAACTGCACGTCGTCGTAGTAGACGAACACGTCGGCACGCCGGAGCTGGTCGAAGAAACCGAGCCACGGCAGGTAGCCCGGTTGCAGGATGACCACCGTGGGGGAGGAACTGGCCAGGTCCTTCACGGCAATGGCACCACACGGCCCTGTCCACGGTCGGTGCGACGGTTCAACACGATCCACTGACCCCACCAGTACACGATGTCGCCGATGGCAGCGGCGATGGCGCGCGGGCGGGTGCCGGTCCCCGTGCCGCGGTCGCGTTTCACGAACGGCACGTGGACCTCGGCGAACGTGGCGCCGCGCCACCAGGTCTTCAGCAGGCACTCGGCGTTGGTGAACGAGCTCTCGCTTTCGAGCGTCACGCTCTGGATGAGCGCTCTCGGGTAGACGGTCACGTTCTGATAGTCCTGCAACGGCAGCCGGAACAGGGTGCGAATCAGCCTGTAGTTGACCAGGGAGACCAGGCCCTTGTAGGCATTGTCCGACCGACGGGCGACCATGCCGCCCGCCGTCAGCGCGTTGCTCCGGATGCCCTGGAGGACGTCGACGCGGTTCAGGGCCGGCAGGGCCTGCACCAGGTGCCCGATGTCATAGGCCCAGTCCACGGTCTGCCAGAACAGGTAGTCCTTGGTGGCCAGCGAGATCGCGCGCTTGGTGTTGTAGCCAGAGCCGCGATTGCGGTCGTTCCTGAACGGCTTGAGCCACGGCCTCGCGCGCTGGCACTCGGTGGCGATGGCCCACGTACGGTCGGTGCTCCCGTCGTCGATGAGCACCAGCTCGTAGTCGTCGGACACCGCCGCCAGTAGTGCCCCCGCCCGATCGATGTAGTCGGCAATGCTCGCCTCCTCGTTGAGCGCCCACCCGAGCATCGAGAGAGAGAAGGCGACACGCCGGGGTTCATTCGCCTGATCGGACGTCGCCATCAAAGAGACCAGAGTATGTCAGCCGATGTACTGGTCGTGCCACTCTTGGAACATCAGCAGCACGAACACCCTGTTCACGGCGCGATAGTCCGCACCGGGGTCTGACAGCGCATCGACGAGCGCCGTGACACGGCCGGGGGAGAAGAGCCCGTGGCGAGCCAACCGGGTGGGATGAAGGGTGTCGCGGACCCAGTCCTTCAGGTCCCCGAGCATCCACTGCGTGATTGGCATCAGGAACCCTTCCTTTGGCCTGGAGATCATCGCCGGGGGGAAATAGGGGGCCGCCGCGCGCTTCAGCAGGTACTTCGTGGCGCCCGGCCGGATCTTCATGTGCCCCGGCAGGGCCGCGACGAATTCCACCACGTCGGTGTCCAGGAAGGCGCTCCGGACCTCCAGCGAGTGCGCCATCGACAGCCGGTCCACGAACGTCAACACCTGGTCCGGGAGGATGCCGCGCCACTCGGCCTCGAGGACGCGGTTCAAGGGGTCCTCGGCCGACAGGCTCGAGAAGGCGTCCCGCACATGTTCCCGCGTCGAGAGGCCGCTGGTTGCCGCGCGGGCGTCGTCCGAGTAGAGGGACAGCTTCTCCTCGTCGCTCAGCACCAGCAGGCGGCTCCGCCATTCCCATTCAGGTGTGGAGGACACGTCCCATTCGGGCTCCACGCCCGCGGCGATCCGGTGCGAGAGGTAGCTGCCGAAGAGCTCGTCGGCGCCGTCGCCGGCCACCGCGACTTTCACGTGCTGCGCCATCCGCTGGGACAGGAAATAGGTGGACGCAACGCCCGCAAACGGTTCGTCGAATGCCCGCAGGATGGCCCGCACGCTGTCGGGGTAGTGGCCGACTGCAATCGTCTCCTCGTGGTGGTCGGTCGCGTAGCGATCCGCCACCCACCGGGCCCACTTCCGGTCGCTGTCCTTGCCGGCGGTCGTCGACTCCTGCGCGTAGGTCAGCGTGAACGTCTTGACCTGGGACGGCGCCAACTCGGCGGCCAGTGCGACGGTCAGGGACGAATCGATCCCACCGCTCAGGAAGAAGCCGATCGGCACGTCCGACATCAGCCTGCGTCGTACCGCGGTCTTCAACCGTGCCAGCAGTTCTTCGGATGCCTGGTGCTCGTCCATGGGCGCGCCCGGGCGTGGCGTGAACGACAGCGCCCAGTACGGGGAGACCACCGGGTCCGTCCCTGGCCTGAACAACAACCGGTGCCCCGGTGGCAGCATGCGGACACCCTGGAAGATCGTGAGCGGGTGCGGCACGTGCTTGTAGCCGAGGTAGTGATGCAGCGCCTCGTGGTTCAGTCGCCGTTCGAAACCCGGGACCACCAGCAGCGCCTTGAGCTCCGAAGCGAAGTACAGCGCCTCGCCCTGCTGCCAGTAGTACAGCGGCTTCTTGCCCATGCGGTCGCGCGCCAGCAGCCCCACGCGCTGGCGGTCATCCCAGACCGCGACGGCGAACATGCCCTGGATGTGTTCGGGCAGGCCCTCGCCGTGCTCTTCCCAGAGGTGGGGTAGTACTTCGGTGTCGGTATGCGTGTCGAGGCGATGGCCCGCGCGAACCAATAGCGGCCGCAGTTCGGGAAAGTTATAGATCTCCCCGTTTTGCGCGGCCGTCACGGTGCCGTCCTCGTTGCTCAAGGGCTGGCGGCCACCGGCGACGTCCATGATGCTGAGACGCCGGGCGCCAAGCGTGAACCGTGGCCCGCCGACGACGTGTTCGTCGTCGGGCCCCCTGTGCCGCAGCTCCCCGAGCATGCGGCCGACGACCTCCGGGGCGGACGCCCCGAACACGCCTGCGATGCCGCACATATCAGACGGCCCCGTCCAGGTCCCGCCGGGAGCCTGCACGGTTGCTCGACTGGCGCGCAGCCTCGCGACTCATTTCTGGCTCAGCGGAGCGTAGCTGCCCGGTGTCACGCCCTCGTGTACGGGCGACACGGCGTGCGCCGCGCGCGGAGAGAAGCCGTCTTCCAGGATGCGCTCTTCCACGATGCCCGTCGCCAGATCGGCGCGGTAATCCGCCACGTGCCGCCACTCGAACCCGTCGGCCTGTTTGGCGACGCGGTGGTACTCGAACAGCACCACATCGCCCGGTGCGCGCGGCACCGTGCGCGCGTACCGCAGCACGCGGTCGCGGAATCGCCCATCCTGGCTCGGGTAGTACTTCAA
>Ga0190271_10002063_pt1 | contig 11937 bp, 15 predicted proteins | sample Popmic356T_FD_133747 | JGI IMG/M metagenome (GOLD analysis project Ga0190271, IMG submission 133747) | Populus adjacent soil microbial communities from riparian zone of Weber River, Utah, USA - 356 T | ecosystem: Environmental > Terrestrial > Soil > Riparian zone | place: USA: Utah | collected...
AGTACAAAAATTATTCGGGAGCGAATGGGCCTCTAACGCGGCCGTTAACCTTGCCATAAATATTCGCCCGCTCGCCGATGTGATTATCAAGGGCACTCATGGAGATCCGTTCTGAAAACAACCATGTTGTTGATTATACTCTACAGGAGTGACGAATGTTTTCTTAAGCGAGTCTATAAAAATGCAAAAATTTAGAGGGACCTGCATATTCATTTAACAGGTATATAATTTGTCATGGAGAAAATTAAAAAACACTATGGCAAAGTATTCAAAACTCGCAGAGAAGAAAGTTGAAAAGGCCATGCATGAACGCAAGCGTGGCACACTTCGGAGCGGCAGAAGTGGTAAGAAAGTAACGAGCAGAAAGCAGGCAATCGCCATTGGACTTTCAGAGGCGCGGAAGAGAGGAGCTAAAGTTCCAAAGAAAGCTGCGAAAAAAACCGGCAGAAAGATGGCGAAGCGTGGAAGGAAAATGGCAAAGAAGAAAAGCAGATAATCGTTGCCTAAAATGTCTGACCCACGTGGGTGGAATCAAGGAAGAGATATAAAAAGTAGACATTCAAAGCGGTAGCTGAAATAAAATTTAACCACATCGTGTGGCTAAAGTCCGCTTTTTTTTGATCCCGATAAACTTGATAGAACCAAACAAAAAAATACCCCACGACTGGAAAGAGTGCGGCTAAAAACGTCAAAGCATATTTTGTTTCGAAAAAAAAGTGGAAGTACAGGACAAAGCCGAAGGTTACAATGCTGAATACAGCACTGACGAAATAAAACGTGCCGTGGATCCCTAATTTTCTGCTAAGCGTCACATCGCCATGTTTTTCATCCTCTTCGTGTTGGTAAATTTGCGTCATTGGATAATTCGCCCAGAGCATCACAGTTGACAGAACTCCAGGCAATAAAACATGAAGTTTAAATACGTTCTCCATCGAATATTTATTAATTCCTATGTAGCACATCAAAAACGTGAATAAGCCCTGAAAGAGGCCTGCCACAAGCCACCCCGTTACAGGAAGTTTTTTTAACCTGATCGCTGGATGACTATAAGCTTTTGAGACGAGACCATAAATGAGCAGCATCACCGCGAAGGTCAGATTGATCAATAAAAACCCGAGCACAATCGCGATTACATCAAAGAGCAGGGAAAGATAATATAGGCCCGTCTTTACTGGAGGAGGATTCTTCAATCCACCAATACTCTTCTCATCCTTGTCAAAGTAACTGTTGTAGCCATTGCTGGCCGGATAGAGAAAGAAGTGAACAATAACGAAGGTCCAGAGAATAGACTTTTCTGATATATTAGGTGAAATCGCCAGGCTGAAAAGAAAAACAGGCAGCAGGAAATATGAAAAAGGAATGCGGAGATGGAGCCAGGAAGAGGATGAAAACATGTTGCTAAATATATGACAGTGCTGTTTGAACAGTGTACCCGAAATTATAGTTTTTTGGAATATATTGGAATTAATGAGCTACATCACCGGGATCGGGATCGCTAACCCACCGCATAAATTCAGTCAGTTGAAAATAGCCGATTTTATGGTTAAGGCTATGCAATTGAGTCCCAACGAAAGTCGATTGCTTCATACCATCTTCAAGGCGAGCGGGATTGAGTTCCGTTACTCCGTTTTGGAAGACTATGGACGTGACAATGATTTTACCTTTTATTCCAATTCACCGGACTTCGAGCCATTTCCCACGACCGAAAAACGTTTAACAATTTTTCGCGAAAATGCTCTCAGCTTGAGCTCACAGGCAGTCGACAGCATGTTACGGTCGATACCTCACTTTGAGGTTCAGGAGATCACGCACTTAATTGTTGTCTGCTGCACGGGCATGTACGCGCCTGGTCTCGATATTGATCTTGTAAAGAAATACAACCTTTCACCTTCCGTTCATCGCACCGGCATAAATTTCATGGGTTGTTATGCAGCGTTCAATGCCATAAAGGTGGCTGATGCCTTTTGTCATCAAGATGAAAATGCAAAAGTCCTTGTGGTATGTACAGAGCTCTGCAGTTTACATTTTCAAAAAACGCCTACTGAAGATAACCTGTTGGCTAATGCACTTTTTGCTGATGGATCTGCGGCGCTATTGGTGGAATCGAAGACTAAAGCAAAGCTGAAGCTGAAGCCCGAGAATTTTCATACCGTGCTTATAGTCGAAGGTGGTCAAGATATGGCATGGACAGTCGGAGATTTGGGATTTGAAATGAAATTATCTACTTACGTTCCGTCCATTATTAAAAATGGCATCGCTGCCCTCACTGAGACACTGCTCAGCAAAGTTTCCAGAAAGCTCACGGATATTCGCTTTCTGGCTGTTCACCCAGGTGGAAAAAAAATCCTTGAGAATATTGAACAGGAGTTGAAAATACCAAAAGAAAAAAATCAGGAGGCATATTGTGTTTTACGGAATTACGGCAACATGTCGTCTCCCACTGTTTTGTTCGTGTTACATTCCATCTTCAACAAAATTCGACAAGAGGATCAAAATGAATACATTTTAAGTTTTGCCTTTGGTCCAGGTCTTACACTTGAAAGCATGGTGTTGAAAATTGAAATGACCTAACACAATGCCCGATTTCTCAAAAAGATCAGCGGAAGCGGAAATAATGGATGATCTGAATTGCACAGGTCATGTACTTGATCGAACGCTGCACGAGCTGGAAATCATCAATAAATGGTTGGGAGGAAACCATATAACAATAGTATCCCTCGAACAGCTGCTAAAAAACTATTCAAATGACGAAGCGATTACCATCGTCGACTTAGGATGCGGAGGAGGAGACATGTTGCGCATCATAGATTCGTGGGGAAAACGTAACAATTTCAAATTAAATCTTATCGGAATAGATGCGAATCCTAATATCGTGGCTTTTGCAAAACGAAATCTCTTGTCGCACCCGCATATTCAATTTAAAACGCTGAATGTTTTCGGCGAAGAATTCGAAAATCAAAAATTTGATATCGTCATAGGAACTCTTTTCTATCATCATTTTTCCAGCGAACAACTTGTTCATTTTTTCCGAAAGCTCAAGCGACAAGTATCCGTTGGATTCATCATTAACGATATTCATCGTCATTGGCTCGCTTATTATTCCATCAAATTACTTACGCAGGCGTTTTCGAAGTCGGCCATGGTAAAATACGACGCACCCCTCTCGGTGTTGCGTGCTTTTAAGAGAACGGAGTTAAGAGAGGTGTTGGAAGCCACTGCTATTGAGAGTTTTACAATTAAGTGGAAATGGGCTTTCCGTTGGCAGGTTATTGCGAAGATGAGCCTGTGAAAGGGTTCTATTCTCTGGCACAATTTTTCGTACTTTAGCGACAAATCACCGAATTCAACTATGAAGACTTTAAACACACTTGCTATTATTATGAGTGTGGTGTTGGTATGGAGTTGTTCACCAAGTCAGTTAGGAAAAAAAGTTAAAGAACCGTTCCAGGGGAATGCGTACGAATCAAATAACCGGTTCTTTCGCGCTACTGGTAAAGGGGTAAGTTCCCAGGACAACATTGCCCGAGGAAAGGCGGACATGGACGCAAAAACTCAGCTTGCAGGACAAGTCAACACCACGATGAAACAAGTGGCAGATCAATATCTGGGACAAACTGAGAATGAGAAAGGAGCTGACGTCGCTGATAAATTCCAAAGCCTTGTTCGCCAAGTAATGAATACCGATATGGCGGACTTGCGTAAAATGGGAGAGGAAAAATATTTCAACGCCAAGACGAATGAATACTCAGTTTTCATAGCTTACGAAATTAAAAAGAATGCTATGTTGCGCTTTATGAAGAAACAAGCAAAGACTGACAAAACCATCGATGAACGCCAGCGTGAAGTCATTGAGAAGATTATAGATGAGGAACTGAAAAAGGCGGACGAAGCAGATCAGGATGAAAGCTAATTAAAAATTCTTTTACAGGTTGAATTGGACCTGTCGGGCAGTGCCTGACAGGTCTTTTTCTTTTTAAGAAAGGGTCATTTTAAATTTAGAATCAATTAAAATATTGGTTCTAAATTGCAGCGCCTAAAAATCCAAAATGATCCGGGTCTACAAAACGAGTCAGGGTAAGCTTACGCAATACAGAAATATTTCATTTGATGAAATACGGAGTATTCGTGATGTCATTTGGCTTGACTTGCAATCGCCTACACCGGAGGAAAAAGAGTTCGTCGAAAAGAACTACAAGATTGAATTTTTTACTTCCCTGGAACTACAAGAAATCGAGAGCAGTTCGCGGTTTCTGGAAACCGAAGAAACAATTGAAATAAACCTGGGTGTGATATCAAGCGATGCCGAATTAACAATTCAGAATACTACTTTTATCCTTAAGGGCAACACACTTTTTACCTATCGACAAGGAGATCTAAAGATTTTTGCTGAATCGGTGCGCAAACTTAAAGCTGCATCCACGGAAATGAAGGAACATGGGCTCGATGTGTTTCTTTCGATATTGGAAACACATATTGATAGTGATGCCGATCTGATTGAGGGTATTAACCGGAAAGTAAATTTGATCAGCAAAGAAATGATTGCACAACGGTCTCTAAAAGAGGATCTGCTACTCGGTATAGCTCAGCTTCAGGAGAACGTAATGCTGTTACATGAGACAACAACTGAAAAGCAGCGTGTGGTCAGTTCGTTAATCCGGATACCGGAATTCAATAAAATTGAAAATGAACGACTGAAGATTATCATGAAAGATATTGCCTCCCTTCTTCAGCACTCGCAATTTAGCTCCGAACGATTGGAATACATGCAAAACACTTTTTTGGGACTTGTGAACATCGAACAAAACCAGGTGATCAAAATTTTCACCGTGGTGACAGTGGTGTTCATGCCGCCTACATTGATTGCCAGTATTTATGGGATGAATTTTAGATTCATGCCCGAATTACAATGGATGGCGGGTTATCCCTTTGCCATCGGACTTATGATTTTTTCCTCCCTTATCTTTTTATGGTATTTTAAACGAAAAAAATGGCTGTGATTTTGCCGGTTTGGTCAAACGTGAAGGTCTGGAGTGAATGAATAAGTTAAAACATATAGCGGTCTGTGGAAATATTGGTTCTGGTAAGACCACACTGACAGAGAAGTTGTCAAAACACTACGGATGGAATCCATTATATGAATCGGTTGATGACAATCCCTACTTGCGAGATTTTTATCAAGACATGGCGAAGTGGGCGTTCCACGTACAAATTTATTTTTTAAATAGTCGGCTGAGGCAAATCAACGAAATTCATGGTAGTCACAGACCTACCATTCAAGACAGAACCATTTACGAAGACGCCTATATTTTCGCTGCCAACCTGCATCAAAGTGGCTACATGTCAGACCGGGATTATCGCAGCTATACTGACATTTTCCAGTCTATGATCATGTTCGTAAAGCCTCCTGACCTGCTTATTTATTTGAAGGCCGGTATTCCTAAGCTGGTTCGACAAATAGAAAAAAGAGGCCGGGATTTTGAATATTCGATTCGCCTGGATTATCTGAGGCAGCTGAACAAACATTACGAAAGCTGGATCGGAAATTATAAGGATGGCAAACTGCTTATAATTGACGTTGATCACCTTGACTTTGTTGAGAACATCGATGACTTTGGATTTATCGTCAATAAAGTTGATCTCGAACTGAATAATCTTTTCGGATAACCTTGCACATTACGGCTCGCAAAACGATCCCTTTGCAATCCAAAGCTTTTTACGGTCCATCGAAATGATTCCATGTTGTACTGCTGGGTCGGAAACAAACGGATCGTCGTTCAATTCTCCTTTTAGAATCAGTATACCTCCAGAGGGCTCAAAAATTCCTTCCGTTACCACATTTCCTCTTTTTTTAAGACCCAGGACAAATTCCTGATGTTGCTTCAAAATACCTTCAGCGTCTTTTCCCTCCGTTGACGTTTCGGCGAAGCGGAAAAAATGGTAGGTCACCATTTCATATGGCTCCTTAGCAACACATAAGGCTCCAATTCGGGGTGTGTATAGAAGAATTTCAACGTCCCATCGGTTTGCTTGAATACCAGGGTCGGTACTAAGCCATAACTTCGCCTCGTCTGTTGAAGTTGTATTTAAAATAAAAATTCCTCCTCCTCCATCGAATGGCCCGGCTACTATAAGCTTTCCTTCTTTCGCCAGTCGTCCGATATTTGCGAGATGTCCTTCCATGATTTTGTCCAGTTGTTCTTTTGGCATTTGCTCAGCCGGCGACTTTTTATGAAGGAAAACGAAGGAATATGTTTTCGACTGGCTAAAACAAATTGTTACGGAATTAAGAAGTAACACCAGTAGCATGAATCTCATAAAAGTTGGAATTTTAATTGAAGTTAAGATGAAAATTCAGACGGTCACGAATGCTGCAAGATATTGATTCGCATCACGAACGTCTTTGATCAGAAATTGGGCTAGTCATTTTTTGGAGATCATCAAGACCCCGCAAAGGATAAAAGCCGTGCCTGCGAGCTGCAACAGATGAATTGGTTCTTGAAGAAAAAATGAAGCCTGAACAATTGTCGAGACCGGGCCAACACTTCCAATAATGGCTGCATTGTCGGAGCCCACACGTTTGATTCCGATTGCCACAAGGTATGATGGAATTACCGTTCCGATGATAGCCATTAAAAAGCTATAGATATAAACCTGTCGATCCAAATAAAAAAGGGAATTGTCATTTACAAAAAAGAAATGAAGCACAACCGCTAACGCGGCAAAACTCATGGCATAGCTATTAAACTTGGCAGCCCCGATTGTCGGAATAAGTCGCCCACTTCCCACAATGTAAATCGCGTAAGTAATGGCGCAAATGAAAATCAATATGACTCCAAGGTAGAAGCCTTCCGATTCATTGTCGACCTTCACTTCCCCCCAGAAGGCAATCATCAACCCGACATATGTGATCAAAACTGCCAGCCACTGGATCGGTTTTATTTTTACTTTCAATATGAATGCGGACATGAGCAGAACGAGCGTGGGGTAGACAAAAAGGATAAGTCTCTCGATCCCGGCCGTCACGTATTGCAAGCCCAGGAAATCAAGCAGGCTGCTGATGTAATACCCAAGACAGCCAATTCCCGCCACAGCGAGCCATTGTTTTCTTGTGAAGCGAATATTTTCGCTTTTCGCACTGCTCCACCATGCGGAAACGACAAAGAATGGCAACGAAAAAATCATTCGCAATGCAAGCAGGCTAACGGGATCCACATGCGTCTCGCGGTACGCTAGCTTAACGAAGATGGCCTTGGTTGAAAAACATATCGCACCAAAAAAACATGTCAAAATTCCTCCTATGAAATAGGAATACGATTTCTTTTCAATCATGAACGGAAGGACTATTGGAAGCGCTAATTACAAAAATCAATTTTTGAACTTGTGATATAAAAATAGAATGAGAGAAATTAGTATGCTAATCACGATACTTGTAGTCAGTGGAAAGTAGAATTTGAAATTTTCACGCTCGATCGAAAAATCACCTGGAAGTTTGCCAAAAAAGGGAATTCGTGGGAGATAGGTCAACAGCAACCCAACAATGATGCAAACGATACCGACGATAATGAACAATTTACCCATGTGTAGTTTTATTCTTACGAAATTAGCGTTTTAAAAAAATGTTTTCGTAAATGGAAAAAGGAAAGTTGTACCTGATTCCCAATGTAATTGGTGATAATTCACACTCAGCAGTCATTGCTCCGCACATTACCGATGCACTGACGGGAATACATCACTTCTTGGTCGAGGATGTCCGAACAGCGCGCAGATATTTAAGTGCATTGAAAATTTATCCGTTGATCGACGCGCTCGACTTTCAAATTCTTAATAAAGACTCCAGGCCAGAAGACCTGCCTGCCATGTTCGGCCCCATTTTTCAGGGAACAAACCTTGGAGTTATTTCTGAGTCTGGATGTCCGGGGATAGCAGATCCTGGAGCATTGGCCACAAAGTTCGCCCACGAAAATGAAATTCAGGTGGTCCCCCTCGTGGGCCCATCGTCCATACTACTGGCATTAATGGCATCGGGGCTGAATGGCCAAAGGTTTACTTTTCACGGGTATTTGCCCATCGACGCGAAGGAATGTGCGCAGGTAATTCGGGACCTCGAGAAGGAATCCAAACGAAAGAATCAAACTCAGATTTTTATTGAAACGCCCTATCGTAATAATCACCTGAAAGATCTGTTGCTAAAGAATCTGCAAAATGAGACTACGCTTTGCATTGCAATCGATATTACGGGGGTGGAGGAAAAGATCCGAACCTTATCAGTCAAAAAGTGGAAAGGGATCACCTACGATATGCCTAAGGCACCCGCTGTTTTTCTGTTTTTGTCGTTTTGACGGGAATACTAACAGTGGCCTTTTGGTTTTACCGAAATCGGCCTAAATTTGCCGGTCCATTTTTAGTTATCATTAACATCAAAATTTAGAAAATCCTTATGCCGTACTTATTCACCTCAGAATCGGTTTCTGAAGGACATCCAGACAAGGTTGCCGACCAGATTTCAGATGCCCTCATCGATTATTTTTTAGCCTATGACCCTAGTTCTAAAGTGGCTTGTGAGACTTTGGTTACCACCGGCCAAGTTGTATTGGCAGGGGAAGTAAAATCCGAGGCATATCTTGATGTACAGGATATCGCCCGTGAAGTAATTCGTAAAATCGGGTATACAAAAAGTGAATACATGTTTGAGGCAAATTCTTGCGGAATCGTGTCAGCAATACATGAGCAATCGCCGGACATTAATCAGGGGGTAGAGCGGAGGAAAAAAGAAGATCAAGGAGCAGGCGATCAAGGAATGATGTTTGGTTATGCTACAAACGAAACCGATAGCCTAATGCCTTTGCCATTGGAACTTGCGCATTTGTTGCTACGTGAGCTCGCGCTATTAAGAAGGGAAAATAAACTGATAACCTATCTTCGCCCAGATGCCAAATCACAGGTGACGATCGAATACAGTGATGACAACAAACCTCAACGCATCGATACAATAGTAATTTCTACCCAGCATGATGATTTTGGAAAAGATGGGGCAATGTTAAGCAAGATCAAAGAGGATGTCATTAATATCGTTATACCTCGCATCAAGAAGAAATTACCCAAGCGTGTTCAGAACCTTTTTGGCAGTGACATAAAATATCACGTCAACCCTACTGGCAAATTTGTTATTGGTGGACCGCACGGTGATACGGGATTAACAGGACGCAAAATAATCGTCGATACTTATGGCGGTAAAGGGGCGCATGGTGGTGGTGCTTTCTCTGGCAAAGATCCTTCAAAGGTGGATCGGTCAGCGGCATATGCTACTCGCCATATCGCTAAAAACTTAGTGGCTGCTGGGGTATGTGATGAAGTGCTCGTTCAGGTTGCGTACGCGATCGGCGTAGCTCAACCAGTAGGCTTATACGTTAATACTTATGGAACGTCAAAAATCAGTTTTAACGATGGTGAAATTGCAAAACGCGTGGCAAAGATTTTTGACATGCGCCCTTATTTTATTGAGCAACGGTTTGCATTACGAACACCAATTTATTCAGAGACCGCTGCTTATGGTCACATGGGACGCGAATCGAAGATTGTTGAAAAGATTTTTAACAAGGGAAAGAAAAATGAGAAGAAAGTCAAAGTAGAATTGTTCCCGTGGGAGAAGTTGGACCATGTAGATCAAGTCAAAAAAGCTTTTAAAATTAGCTAAATAAAAAAGGGCTCTAGTTTAGAGCCCTTTTTTTATGATTGCTTTTGTTACCTATACTCGTCCGTTTTTTACTTTAGTCTTAAATTTTTTCAATTGCATTCGCAAAGCATCGGCGGCCAGGTCGGTCGCTGCTTCGAATGATTTAGCTTTTTCAATGGCAAAAAGTTGATTGCCCGGCAGGCGTAGTTTAATTTCTACTGTTTTATTTTCAATCCCTTCGTTATTCAAGCGTAGAAAGACTTCACCATCCACCATTCGATCATAAAATGTCTCGAGTTTATTCAGCTTCTTTTGAATAAACGTAATCAGTTTGCTGTCAGCATTAAAATGGATGGAATGAACTTGTAACTTCATAGTTGTAAAAATTTAAGTTAAACAAATAAAAAACTCGCGTGTGCTGGTTAGGGGGTAAGGGTAATTATCTCGTCATGCGGTAAGCGTTAGTTAGGGAGTATAAATTTTTTTTAAGATCAAGCCTTTGGGTGCGCCTGGTCAAAGACTTTTTTTAATTTTTCCATAGAATTATGGGTGTATACTTGAGTGGCTGCCAGACTGCTGTGTCCCAACAAATCTTTTACAGCGTTGATCTCTGCACCCTTATTCAAAAGATGTGTTGCATAGGTATGACGTAGGACGTGAGGACTTTGTTTTTCGGAAGATGTCTTTTTTAAATATGTTTTAATACCTCTATAAATCAACATTGGATAGCATGGTTCTCCCTTGTCAGTAACGAAGAGAAATCCATGCTCTTTTAATTGAACGTCCCTGTTTCGAACGGATATGTATTCGTTTATGATCGGTACGATACTTTTTGAAAAGGGAATAACTCTTTCTTTGTTTCGTTTACCAATCACCTTTAAAGTTTGATTTCTCAAATCAATTTGATTTTCCTTTAATGATATCAATTCGGAAAGCCGAATTCCGGTTGCGTAAAATAATTCCAACACCAATTTCTCGCGGATGCTGCTGAAACCTCTATCAAAATCGGTGTGATCCAGTAACGCCATCATGTCCCCCTCTTTAACAAAACTGGGCAACTGTTTTTTTGTTTTCAGACCTCTGATCTTCAGCATAGGATCTTTGCTTATTAATTCCTGACGAAGGAGAAATTTGTAAAACGATCTAAGGCAGGCGATTTTTCTATTGATGGAAAGGGCTTCAATTTTACTTTCGACCAGATTAATGATCCAGGATCGAATCATACCATAGTCAGCGGCCTCTGCCTTGGGTTCTGCAAAAGTATTAAGGATAAATGCCGAGAATTGTTGGAGATCGGTTTTGTAAGCCAATATGGTATGACGACTTACGCGCTTTTCGAATTCAAGATATTTCAGAAAAGAATCTATCATGCTGCTACACGAACCCATCGGTCTATAGAGCAATGTAAAAAAATAATCCCCTTTAAGAAAGCCTTAAAGGGGATATGTGTATAACATGTGGATAACTCTACAAACTATCCACAACGTAAAATTCTGAATTTTTAAGAGCTCGCTTCCTTAAGCTTTTGTTGCTCGCGGTACGCAGCGCGGATAATTTCGCTTCTGCGGGTAATGGATGGCTTTTCAAAAGAAGTACGTGCACGTAATTCCTTGAGGACACCCGTTTTTTCAAATTTCTTTTTAAAGCGTTTTAAAGCTTTATCAATTGATTCGTTTTCCTTTACGTTTACAATTAACATATTTACTATTTAGGGGTGCAAATATAATAGATTCCTGCAGATCATTCAAAGGTTTATTTCAAAATTGAACGGGAAATAACCAATTTCTGGATTTCGGAAGTCCCTTCACCGATCGTACAAAGTTTAGCATCGCGGAAATATTTTTCTGCTGGATAGTCTTTCGTATAACCATAACCACCGAAAATCTGAACCCCTTCCGTGGCGACCTCCACCGCAACTTCGGAAGCATACAATTTGGCCATGGCGGATTCCTTTTTGACCGCATGTCCTTTGTTTTTTAGGTCCCCGGCACGAAACGTAAGCAATTTGGCTGCTTCAATTTTAGTAGCCATATCTGCCAGCTTAAAGGCGATTCCCTGAAATTTTGAGATGGGCTGATTGAATTGATGACGCTCCTTTGAGTATTGCAAGGCGGCTTCATAGGCACCAATGGCAATTCCTAAACTTAGCGATGCAATTGAAATCCGGCCTCCCTCCAGAACTTTCATGGCTTGAATAAAGCCGTCGCCCGGATTTCCCAACATTTGCGATTTATGAACCCGGCAATCATTAAAGATTATTTCCG
>Ga0190271_10002064_pt1 | contig 11933 bp, 15 predicted proteins | sample Popmic356T_FD_133747 | JGI IMG/M metagenome (GOLD analysis project Ga0190271, IMG submission 133747) | Populus adjacent soil microbial communities from riparian zone of Weber River, Utah, USA - 356 T | ecosystem: Environmental > Terrestrial > Soil > Riparian zone | place: USA: Utah | collected...
CGTGGTGCGTGTGTGCACTTCGGCGTTGGCGGGATTCTCGAATTGACGGCACAGGAACCAGCCATGCGTCTTCGCCAGCTCGACCGCCTTGGCCAGCATCCCTGAGCCTTTTTCGGCGGCCGGCGTCAGCACCACGCGCGCGCCGAGGAATCGCAGCAGCTTGCGGCGCTCGACGCTGAAGCTTTCGGCCATCGTCACCACCAGTGGATAACCCTTCTGCGCGCACACCATGGCGAGCCCGATGCCGGTGTTGCCACTGGTCGCCTCGATGACGGTCTGGCCGGGTTTGAGCGCACCGCTGCGTTCGGCGTCTTCGATGACGGCGCGCGCCATGCGGTCTTTCACCGAGCCCATCGGGTTGAAGGACTCCAGCTTCACGTAGACGTTGACGCCTGAGGGCGCGAGCCGGCCGAGCCGGACCAACGGGGTATTGCCAATCGTTTCAAGAATGTTCTGGTAGCGGGCCATGAGGTTCTCCTTCCCCGCATGGTCGGTGCTGTCCGTGGGTTTGAGCGTGGGAATGGGCGTGGAAATGGGGACATTCCTCGTTTCCTAGCAAAAGGGGACGCGGCTCAGTGCGCGAAGCTCCGGAGCGCCGGCGCAGAATGGAGGTGCCAAATCCGTCGCGCGCTGGCGATCCTTCTCCGAGCCCCGTCCCCTTTTGCTAGGAAACGAGGAATGTCCCCATTTCCCACGCCCTCTCCCACGCGGGGTCCAACGCCCGGCGCCCAAGATTCCCCAATGGCCGGCCGCCGGCTGGCCTTCACATGAGGGAAAACGAAATGAAAATGACCGCAATCAAGGTGGACAACGGAGTCAACGTCGAAGCGTTACTGGGCGCCCGCGAGGCGCTGACCGCCGCTCCGGAGGCTGCCGCATTCAAGTGGCGCGCCACCTGCAGCTGGATCAACGGCACGCACAGCCGCTCCACGGTGCAGAAGTTCTACGGCCTGGGTGCCGAGCAGTCGCACAAGACCGAGTTCAAATACGACGCCGACCATCCCGCGATTTTCGCGTCCGAAGACAACGGCTCGACGCCGGTGGAATACGTGCTCGTGGCTCTCGCGTCCTGCCTGACGGCGGGCATCGCCGCGGTCGCGCAGAACCGCAAGATTCAACTGCGCTCCGTCAAGGCCACGCTCGAAGCCGGCATGGATCTGCAGGGCATCCTCGGTATCGACAGCGACGTGCGCAACGGCTTCGACGGCATCAAGGTCGTCTTCGAGATCGACGCGGACGCCACGAAGGACGATATCGCCGCCCTGGTGGCGCAGTCGCAGCGGCGTTCGGCCGTGTTCGACATCGTCACCAATCCGACCAACGTGTCGGTCGAGATCCGGTAAGTCGAGATGATTGACCGACGAGCACGGGGTTACCCGGCCGCCGGCACCGTTGACGTCGTCGTCATCGGTGCCGGGCATTCCGGCCTCGCGATGAGCGCACGGCTTTCCGGCCATTCCATCGATCACGTCGTCCTCGAGCGCGGCGAGATCGCAAATTCCTGGCGCCATGAGCGCTGGGATTCCTTGCGACTGCTGACACCCAACTGGCAGAGCCGCCTGCCCGGCTATCGCTACGCCGGCGCGGACCCCGACGGGTTCATGACGATGCCCGAAGTCATCGACTTCATCGAAGGATATGCCAGGGCTGCCGCCGCGCCGGTGCGAACCGGCACTACGGTGGTCTCGGTCAGATCCGTCGACGGTGGGTTTCGCGTGGTTACCCAGCGCGGACAATGGCGCTGCCGGGCCGTAGTGCTGGCGAGCGGCGCGCACCACGTGCCCCACATTCCCGCGTGCGCTGCGGCGCTGCCGAAATCCCTGCGCACGCTTTCCTCGAAGGACTATCGAAATCCGCACGACCTCGACGATCGTGGCGTGCTGATCGTCGGCGCGTCGGCGACCGGGCTGCAACTGGCGGACGAGATCCACGCTTCCGGGCGCGAGGTCACGCTCGCCGTGGGGGAGCACATTCGAATGCCACGCGTTTATCGCGGCCTCGACATCCAGCGCTGGATGGATTCGGTCGGCATTCTCGATCAGCGATACGACACGGTGGACGACATCGTTCGCGCGCGCCGCGTGCCCTCGCCGCAATTGATCGGCAGTCCCGAGCGCGCGACGCTCGACCTGAACACGCTCACCGAGCGCGGTGTGGAGATCGTCGGCCGACTCGTGGGCGTCAACGACGGCGTGGCGCAGTTCTCCGGATCGCTGCGCAATCATTGCGCGATGGCCGACCTCAAACTCACGCGCCTGCTCGACACCATCGACGGATGGGTCGCGCGTGGCAGGAATTACGGGGCGGTGGCCGCACCCGAACGGTTTGCGGCGACGCGCGTCGACGAAAAGCCACGCCTGAGTCTCGACCTGAACAAGCAGCGCATCGGCACCGTGATCTGGGCCACGGGCTTTCGGCCTGACTACTCCTGGCTGCAGGTGCCGCCGGCCCTCGATCGCAAGGGACATTTGCTTCACGAGGGCGGGGTTGCCGGCGTGCGAGGGCTGTACGCCCTCGGTTTGCCCTTCATGCGCAGGCGCAAGTCGTCTTTCATTCACGGCGCCGAAGATGACGTCCGCGAGCTCGGCGAGCATTTGAGCGCGTACCTGTTTGGATTCTCGCAAGCCTCCTCGTCACGAAGGGCATGACTGAAGCGGTTGTCCCGCTTGCCACAATTCCGGAGGACGACCGGGATCCCCCGCCTACAATCGGGGCATGGGAACTGGCAGCAACCGCGCTTTGTTTGGCCTGTGGACGCTGTTCTGGCTGCTGATGGTGGTGGTGGCGGTGCAGGACAATCGCGGCGACCACGGCACGCAGTGGTGGGAGCCTTACCTCTGGGAAGGCAGCTCCTGCGTGCTCGCCACGTGCTGGCTGCTGCTCGAGCGGCGTGCGTCGAATCGCTGGAACGAGTACCTCGCGCAACCCTGGCGCTGGTTCGCCAAACGCCTGGTGTGGCTGCCGGTCATCTTCGTCACTTTCATTGTCGGCGTGTACGGCATCCGCCACGGAGTCTATGCACTCACCGGCGAAACTTACGAACACGACTCCTGGCCGGCCGTATTTTTCTATGAGTCGGTCAAGCTGACGCTGTTCGCCGGGCTGTGGCTCGGCATCATCTTCGGGCTCGCGAGTTTCGCGCACTGGCGGCTGGAGCGCGAACAACTGCTCAGGCTGCAGAAACACCTGGCCGAATCGCAGCTCGCGCAGCTCAAGGCGCAACTGCAGCCGCATTTCCTGTTCAACGCGCTCAACACGATCTCGTCGCTCATGCAGGTGGACGTCGAGCGCGCCGACCGGTTGCTCACGCGGCTGGCGGATCTCCTGCGCGCGAGCCTGCAGGCCAGCGCGCGCGATATGACCTCACTGCGCGAGGAACTGAAGCTGCTGGAGCTGTACGCGCAGATCATGCAGGAGCGTTTCGCCGGGCACGTGGCGCTCACGTGGAATGTCGCGGACGATGCCCTCGATGCGCAGGTGCCCACCCTGCTGCTGCAACCGCTGCTCGAAAATGCGTTCAAGCATGGCGTGGAGCGCAGTCGCGAGCCGGTTGCGATCCGCATCGCCGCCGAAAAGCACGGGCCCGACCTGCGATTGACGATCCACAACAACGGCTCATCGTTGTCCGCGAACTCCGGGATGGGTATCGGCCTCCGCAACTGCCGCGAACGCCTGGAGCTCATCTACGGCGCGCGCGCCAGCCTCCAGCTCGAGCAGGAAGGCAACGGTGTCCTCGCGCGCCTTTCCATCCCGTACACATGATGCGCGTCCTCATCGTCGACGACGAAGCGCCGGCGCGCGACAAGCTGCGCCGCTGGCTCGCCGAGCAATCGGATTTATCGCTGGTCGGTGAATGCGCCGACGGCCTCGAAGCCGCGGCGTCGATTGCGAAACTGCAGCCCGACGCGGTGTTCCTCGACATCCAGATGCCCGGCATGAGCGGGCTGGAAGTGGCCGCGCAACTGGAGCCCGCGCTGGCGCCGCTGCTGGTGTTCGTCACCGCGTTCGACGAGCACGCCATCAAGGCGTTCGATCTCAGCGCCGTCGACTATCTGCTGAAGCCCTACGACAAGGATCGGCTGCACAAGACGCTGGAGCGACTCCGCGGGCGCCGCGGTGAGGCGCCGGCGGCCAGCGCCACGGCCATTCGAACGGCGCGGGCGCAGACCGGTTCCTCCGAACGTCTGCTGGTGCCGCAGGGAGAATCGCTGCAGCTCATCGATGCGAGCTCCATCCACTGGCTCGAAGCCGACGACAACTATGTCCATGTACACACCGCGCAGGCGCGCTACATGTTGAGGCGCACGTTGTCAGACCTGCTCACCCAGCTTGGAAGCAACTTCAGGCGCATCCACAAATCCGCGGCGGTGAACATCGCCGAGGTCAAAACCCTGTCGCCTCTCTTCAAGGGCGATCACGAAGTGCATCTGCGCAGCGGCGCGGTGCTGCGCCTGAGCCGGCGTTATAAGGATGAGCTGGTTCGATAGGCTGCGCTCGCCGCCAATACACGCTAGCGTATGTACTATGCTTCGCACATGGCAATAACGTGAGCATTGAACCATGACCACCCGAGACTTCGCCCCCCGGCCCATGAAGCTCAGCGTGCTGACCGCCGCATTTCAGGAACTGACGCCGCGCGATCGACGCGATCCCGATCCGGACCTGGCCATCGAAGAATGGCTGGAATTCGCCCGGGAAATCGGTTCGCCGAACATTCAACTCTCTGCCGCGCTGCATCCCACGCTGAGCGATGTTCCCGAGGAGGCCATGCTCGATCCGGTGGCCAACACGCTCGACCTGCGCGCGCCCTTCGACAAGAACCGGGCGGCCCGTGTGCTGAAGGCGATGAAGGCCACGGGCGTTGGCCTTTCCGACCTCGGCTACTTCGACAACATGCTCGTGGACGATCCGGCCGCGCGCAAATACAAGCACGACTTCATGCTGCGCGTGTTCGATGCCGCCGCGCTGCTGGGTGCCAATGCCGTGTGCGGATTCGTCGGCCGCAACGTCAAGCTCGAGATGGACGAGAACCTCGTGATGTTCGAGGAGCAGTTCATTCCCTTGCTCAAGGAGGCCAAGGCACGCGGCCTCACTTATCGCGTCGAGCAATGCCCGATGCCGGGCTGGAACACCCTCGACCGCTGGCACAACAATATCGCTTACGCGCCCGGCCCCTGGATCGCACTGCATCGCATCTGCGAGAAGCACGGTGTCGGCGACCAGTTCCGCATCCACTACGACCCGTCACACGCCATCCTGATGGGACAGGACACGCGCTCGCTGTTCCAGTACCTGAAAGATGAGGGGTATGGATTCCTGATCGGCGGTTTCCACGTGAAGGGACAGGTGGTCGACTCACGCGGTGTGTCCGCGTGGGGTTATGGTGGGCAGACGATGAATCGCGGTGACTGGATCAAGGGCAAACCGTCACCCAATCCCGCGGACGCGGCCAATGCCTGGAAGAAGCAGGTCGTGCTCGCCGAACACGAGCTCCCCGGCACGGCCCGGCATGATCCCCTCGCCTATCTGCAGAACCGCACTGTCGACTGGCTCGACCACCAGCTCGCCGCCCGCGAGCTGCTGTCGATCAACCCCGCGGACACCTATCTGGTCGTGGAGCACGAGTACCCACCCGCGCGCATCCAGGACAAATCGCGGCTCGCGCCGATATTGAAGGGCTCGCTCGCTTTCGTGAAGGCGATCGACGAGGCCGCCGCAGCGATGTTCGCGCTTCAGCATGAAGTGATGGCGGCTCAGGGGATTCCGATTCAGGGGGCTGGCCGGGAGGCGTATCGATCATGATGACTGCACGGCTGAGCGTGATGATGTTCCTGCAGTTCTTCATCTGGGGCTGCTGGTTCGTCACTCTGGGAACGTTTCTCTCGGCCAACTTCCAGGCGAGTGGCGCACAGACCGGGATGGCGTTCTCCACGCAGTCCTGGGGCGCGATCGTCGCGCCCTTCATCATCGGGCTGATTGCGGATCGCTATTTCAACGCCGAGCGCATCCTCGCGGCGCTGCACCTCGTGGGCGCGTTGTTGATGTATCAGATGTTCCGGGCGCCGGACTTTGCGCAGTTCTACCCGTATGCCCTCGCCTACATGATCGCGTACATGCCGACGCTGGCCCTGGTCAATTCGATTTCGTTCCGCCAGCTCACCGATCCCTCGCGACAGTTCTCTCTCGTGCGCGTGTGGGGAACGATCGGCTGGATTGTCGCGGGCCTCGTGATCAGTTTCGTGTTCCACTGGGATACACAGGCGGCGGTAGCTAGTGGCGCGCTGCGCAATACGTTCCTGATGGGCGCCGTGATGTCGCTGCTGCTGGCCATTTTCAGTTTGACCCTGCCCGCCACGCCGCCCACGGTGATCAATACTGCGTTCTCGCTGCGTGCCGCTCTCGGGCTCGATGCACTGAAGCTCCTGCGTGACCGTAACTTTCTCGTGTTCTTCGTCTCGTCGGTGCTGATCTGCATTCCCCTGGCCTTCTACTACCAGAATGCCAGCCCGTTCCTGACGGAGATCGGCACCACCAATGCCACCGGCAAACTGACCATCGGCCAGATGTCGGAAGTCGTCTTCATGTTGCTGTTGCCTGTCTTCCTGCTGCGCTTCGGCATCAAGAAGACGCTGCTGCTCGGAATGCTCGCCTGGGCCGTTCGCTATGTGTTCTTCGCCTATGGCGGGCCCGACAACATTTCCGCCCTGCTTATCATCGGCATCGCGTTGCACGGCATCTGCTACGACTTCTTCTTCGTCTCGGGGCAGATCTACACGGACTCGAAAGCCGGCGAGCACTACCGCAGCGCCGCCCAGGGAATGATCACGCTGGCAACTTATGGCGTCGGAATGCTGATCGGATTTTCAGCCGCAGGCGTAATCACCGATCGCTTCAACGTCAACGGCCAGCACGACTGGTTTCAGATCTGGATCTATCCGGCTGTGTTCGCCGCCGTAGTCATGATCCTGTTCGCGTTGCTGTTCCGGAACGAAACCATAACGTACGAAGGCCGCCGGTCGCGCCAAGGCTGACCAGTGCGATTTGCCATAGTTACCGGGCTCCTCGTCGCCTGGTGGCACCAGTTATTGCAGAGCTGTGAACGCCATCCTCGGCGATTGAATCGCTGTAAACAACTTCGATGTAGCTGACGTCGCCGGGCGAAAGAACGGCAAAGTACTTGCTGAATCTTCCGTTGATTGAATTGTCTTCGATCTTCAATTTCCCGCCTTTGCCTTGCTGGATGTAGATGCGCAACATCTGCTCGATCAATTTCTCGACGGAATCGCGACTCGTGCCGGCGGAAAAGATAGTGCAGGAATTCCCTTTCGCGGCGTTCAGCACAAGAGAGGCGGGAGGCGCAGTTATCCGATAGACATCGTCCGTCGGGCCCATCTGAAAGTCTTCAGGCGCGGCAATTCTGTTCTTTTCATTTTCCTGCTGCCATTCACTGAATTTTTTTCGGTCCGAATAGGTCAGCAAACAAAGTTTTTCAAAGGCAGCCACGGTAGCCATTGAGACGAAAGCCGGCACATCTTCCGGTCTCCTGTTTGGCATTTCTTCGCCAGAATGGATATCGCTGGACACCAGTAGAGCCGCAAGAGTGATCAAATGCTTCACGGGTATCTCCTGGAAATGACTTGTTAGAGAGCAACGATTGAGGGCAAAGCGCATTGCGACCGATTAGCCGGACGACTGCCGCAGGATCTTTTCCATCACTTTTCCCTTCGCGAGCTCATCGATCAGCTTGTCCAGGTAACGTATTTTTTGCATCAGCGGATCGTCGACGTCTTCCACGCGCACACCGCACACCACGCCTTTGATGAGTGAACTGTTCGCATGCAGGGCCGGTGCCTGAGAAAAGAAGGTCTCGAGGTCGTTTTCCTGTTCGATCTGCTTGCGTAATCCCGCCTGGGTGTAGCCAGTCAACCAGCGGATGATCTGGTCGACTTCTGCTTTCGTTCGACCTTTGCGTTCCGCTTTTTGAACATACATCGGATACAGCTTTGCGAACGAGATCGCGAAGACCTGATGTTTAGGGCGTTGCATGACGACGTCCAACCCATACCAGGATGCCGAGATACACGAGGGTGAGCGCCACCATCACCGCCCCGCCCCACAATGAGATGGGGAGAAGATAGGACGCGTCGCTGCCGTCCGTCGTGATGAGGTAGACCCACTCGTCCAGCGCCATGCTCAAGCCGGCTCCAAACAGGATCGCCGATACATCGAGCCACCGGCTGTCTCCCTGGAAGAGCACCAACGGCAAACCTCCCAGCGTGACCAGGAGCAGCCCGGTGAAGAGATGATGAATGTTGTACGCGCCAACGTTGAGATTGGTTCCGGGAGAGTGATGCAGGTACGCGCGCATCACTACAAACGTTATGAGGATTGTCAGTGGAACGAGCAGCGCACGTCTGCGATTCATCATCATCAAGTTCTCCCATTCACCGCGTCTGTCTCGCAAGGTAATCCGTCAGAGCCTTCACCCGCGCCGGCCGGTCGAAGAGTTTGTACAGTTGCACCCAGTCTTCTGCCCGCATCCACGGAAGGCCGTCTCGCAATTCCAGACCAGCGGGGTCAAACGTCCACTCCAGAATACCTCCAGAAGTTTCCACCATCACCTCAGCGAAAAGATCCACCGACACCGGGCCCTTTGGTGCAAATCGGGCGAAGCATCGCGACCGATAGACCGGGTGCGGCGTGCCGGAACCTTCACCGAGTTTCAGCGAAATGAGCCGACGCACTTCCGGGAAATGCGCGGCCGTCGTCACCAGGTCCAGGTCGCGGGGCGCTTCGGCAATGCCCAGATTCCAAAGCAATGAGCTGCCGCCGATGCCCCAGTCGAGCCCCCGGAGGGTGGGCGCAAGTTCCTGTGCGAGACGTACTGGTGGCGGTAGTTCCATCGCCCTAGCAGCCGACGAGCTTCCAGTGTTTGGAGGTGTCGATTTCGAGCGCCGCCGCCAATGCCTTCTTGGTCTGGTGCGAAGCTGATCCGTCCTTTTCGACGCGTTGGATAGTCGGAAGATTCAGTCTGGACGCGATGGCCAATTCGTCCTGAGACGAGGATCGCTCCTTGCGGAGCCTGACGATCAATTCGGCGCTGACTTTCATCGATACTCTCGGCCGGTTGGTAGAGACGCGAGGTATTGTTTACGGGGGGCGAAGAAAGTCATACGGCTTCCTTACGAGAGCGCTGCGGCGATAGTACGACAGTCTTACGACACCCTTCTCCTGATGTTCCGATAGATGGTGGCAATGCCTCGCCCCAGGCCTATAGCTGCGCTTGCCAACAACAGCGCGAAAGCGGCGTAACCAATGACATGCGGCAGGTCCGTCCGCGTACCCAGTCCGTAAACCGCGCGGTCGTATTTCTTTCTTGGGGTAGTGACATCGTCCCCGGCCCCACCCTCGTCCAGCCCATCCGCACCCGCGGAGTAAAGGAGGTATGACTCTGGCCGTACGAGCCGATAGGCATACGCGCTTCCCCACGGGTCTCGCGATATTCGCGCCACAAAGTCGGGCGCGAGAACACTCAGGCCCTCCGCCTCAGACGGATATCGTTGATGCCTCGCCTGATACAGGCTGAGTCCGGTGCGGAGAGCGTCAAGATCAGAGAAGGTCTTATCGATCTTCGTGTCAACGATGGATGCGAACTGTGGAACAGCGACCACCACGACCATCGAAAGAAGGAGACCGACCCACCAGAATGCGAAGAGGCGACGCACGGGAAACGTCCGGCTATCAGGGCTGTAATTGCTCGGTGCTTTCCGCATAGTCAAAAATCACTTTGCCAAACATCTGCACATCGCCAGCGTTAAAGAATCGGATCAACTCGTTCCTGACGCGATCTATTTCTCCTCTCGGGAAGTCGATGATCGAAATGCTGCGGCCATTGGGAGATCTCCACAACTGATCCTTGCTTCGCTCGATCAAGCCTGCTTTCTCCTCAATGTTGTCACGTCGAAAGCAAACGATGATTTGATTGCTACAGTACGATCTTTCTCCAATTTCCTTTGAAACGAGTTTCCTGGTCAGAAAAATCTGCGACACATCTGCCCAGCGGTAGCTGACTGGCGCCTTGCCTAACATTGGCGCTATCGACACTCCTGCCTTGTCAGCTACGAGCAACACCGCACCTTTGTCCTTCACTATTCTTCTGATGAATTCAGGTGATGCCGTCAGTAACAGGCCACCGGCGACAATAAAGAGGCCCCCGAATGCCCACGGAATTGCTTTGTCATCGCTTATGTAGAAGAACAAGGCGGCAAGAGCGAAACAGGCAATCGCCAAAGTTATTGCATAGATGACGACTCCCGCTCCTTCTCTATAAATAACGACTTGGTCGTCGCTGGATCGCATTCTTACTTTCATGGTCTCACGCGACTTGGCACTTCATCTTCCACTGTACGCCGTGGTCACCGATGTTGAAATGCGGCTAACATGGCGGTGTCCGGATGCATCAATTCTTGGGAGGGAGTGATGAGACGTATTGCTTTTGTGTTGCTCGTGTCGATGGCTTTCGCGGGTTCAGCGGCACATGCCAAGAAGGAAAAGCCGCAACCCGTTTTCCAGGATTCAGCGAGCCAGGAGCTGCCGCCACCACCCGCCGACAAGGCACAGATCGTCCTCATCGAGCCCATCAACAAGATCCAGGGACTGTTCCCTGTCGCGCACTACGTGATCCATGGCAACGAGCGCACGATGGTTGCCGTCACGGCCTGGCGCAGCAAGACCATTTTGAATCTCGAACCCGGCAAACACATGCTGATGGCCACGCAGGGCTTCCTCGGCCATCCCATGGAAGCCAACGTGGAAGCGGGCAAGCGTTACTACGTGCTCGTGCGTTTCATCTACGCCCAGGGCATGCAGCTGCGGCCGCTGCGCACAGGCGGCAACTCGGATTATCGTACCGACATCCCGGAATTCGCGGAGTGGTGGAAGATCACGCGCTACGTGGAGATGACGCCCGCAGCAGTTCCCACGTTCGAAAGCGAGAAGTTCAAGCCGAAGATCGACGAGGCACAAGCCGCAATGATGGTGAAGTGGCTGGAGAAGACGGATGCGGAGAGAGCGGAGCTGACGCTGAATACGACGGACGCCGTCGCGTTATGAAGCGCCCGCCGTCTTCTTCGACTTCGGGCGTGGCCGCTTGCTCGCAGCAGTCGGCCGAATGATGAGTCTGCCCTTCCCCCTGGATGGCAAGGGAACCGTCGATAGATCAACCGCAGCGAAGATCAGCGCCCTCACGTCCGGATGCGCCAACTGACTGGCCGCTTCCACGCAGACGAAGCGGGCCTGGGTTCCCGTTCCCATCAGAAGCTTCTTCGGGTCGGGCAATTGCGGCCCATGCATGAGGTAAAGGCGCACACCGTCGGCGCGCAGGGCGATCGCCGCGATGGCTTCGATCGCCTGCTCCGTCGGTGAATAGGAGATGACGATGTGGCTGGAGTAGTCGTACGCCAGTTCGTTGGCGGTCGGAAATCGCTTGCGTAGCGCAGTCCGGAGCGATCGAAAGAGCTTTTGAGTCTTCGGATCAAACCTGTCGATGTAGGACCGGAGCTCGGCCTCCGGAGTACGCGTCTTGTTATCGGTTTTCACTGCCATCACGTCCTCCCGGTTGTTCTCAGCTTCTGAATGCTGGCCATCACTCGAGCGGCGCCGAGAGAGAAACTGAAACCCCAAGTATCATCCAGCGGCCTTAGCTCAACAGCGACTTCTGGGCTGCCCGGACGTCTCCCGATAATAAAAAGCCCGGGTCAGGTCCTTGGAAGGACCTGACCCGGGCACGAGGCTCAGCTTAAGTTGCGATACCAGCCAACTATTGCTGTGACGGCGGAGGGGCCCCCTGATTGAGCGGCTCATGATTCACGGTCACCGACTCGCTCCAGTTACCGCCCGAACCACCACCCGCGTTGTTGGCGATGTGGAATCTC
>Ga0190271_10002065_pt1 | contig 11932 bp, 11 predicted proteins | sample Popmic356T_FD_133747 | JGI IMG/M metagenome (GOLD analysis project Ga0190271, IMG submission 133747) | Populus adjacent soil microbial communities from riparian zone of Weber River, Utah, USA - 356 T | ecosystem: Environmental > Terrestrial > Soil > Riparian zone | place: USA: Utah | collected...
AGGGGCCGGCGGCCCGTCCCGCGACCGCCGACGCGCCGCGCGTGCCGGTGCGGCTGTTCCTGGGCGGCGACACCGACGACGCCCTCCGCGCCGAGCACGGCTTCGCCGCGCTCGTCACGGTCACCAAGGACGGTCGCGACACCCGTGTGCTGTTCGACGCCGGCAGGACGCCGGATGGCCTCGTGCACAACATGCGCAGGCTCGGGATCGACCCGACCGAGATCGACATCATCGTCCTGAGCCACGGGCACTGGGACCACACGACGGGCATGGACGGGCTCGTGGGCGCGCTCGGCCGCCCGAGCATGCCGGTCCTGATCCACCCCGAGTTCTGGTCGCGCCGCCGTGTCGTCCTGCCGGGCCGCGACCCGGTCGAGCTGCCCTCGACCAGCAAGAGCGCGCTTGAGGGCGCCGGCTTCGAGATCGTCGAGGAGCGCCAGCCGAGCTTCCTGCTCGAGGGCTCCCTGCTCGTGACGGGCGAGGTCGATCGCACCAGCGACTTCGAGCGCGGCTTCCCCGGCCACGAGGCCCACCGCGAGGGCGACTGGCAACCCGACCCGCTCATCCTCGACGACCAGGCGCTCGTCGCTCACGTCCGCGGCCGCGGGCTCGTCGTCCTCACCGGCTGCGGGCACTCGGGGATCGTCAACATCGCCCGCTACACCCGGAAGTTGACGGGCGAGGAGCGGTTGCACGCTCTCGTCGGCGGCTTTCACCTCAGCGGGCCGGCCTTCGAGCCGATCATCGAGCCCACCTGCGCGGCGCTCGCCGAGTTCTCCGCCGACCACCTTGTGCCTACGCACTGCACCGGCTGGCGCGCGACGCACGCCATCGCCGGGCGCTTTCCCGATGCCTTCATCCAGAACTGCGTGGGCACCCGCTTCGAGTTCACCGGCTCTGAGGTCTGATGGACGACCGCTTCTCGAGCGTCCGCTTGGAGGCGTTCAGCGACGGCATCTTCGCGATCGCAACGACGCTGCTCGTCCTTGAGATCGCCGTGCCGGAGAGCGGCTTCGACGACCTCTGGCAGGCAATCCGTGACCACTGGCCGTCCTACCTCGCCTACACCACGAGCTTCTTCACGATCGGCGCGCTGTGGACCGCGCACCATGGCCTCTTCAGGCGGCTCGAGTCCGCCGACGCGCGCATCTTGCACCTGAACCTGCTGCTGCTCTGGGTCGTGGCGTTCCTGCCCTTTCCGACGAAGCTGGCCGCCGAGGCTTTGCGCCACGAGAGCGACGACCCGGAGCGAGCCGCGGTGCTGTTCTACGGCGGCGCGCTGCTGGTCATCTCGATCGTGATGACGGCGATGACCCTGTACGCCGCACGACGCCGCGACCTGCTGAAGGAGGGCGTAGAGCCGGAGGAGCTGCACGAGCTGAGCAAACGCATCCGCCCGACCGCTCCCTTTTACGGCCTCATCCTGCTGCTCGCCCTCGTGGCGCCTCGGGCGGCAGTCTGGCTGTTCCTCGGGCTGGCGCTGGCAAGCGTGATCGCGCCGATCCGGTCGGGTGGGCGCAGGCCGAGCGCGGACTAGTCGCGCCCGGCGCCGTCCGCCTTCCGGCAGGTGACGAGGGCCTCGACGTAGTCCCAGCGGTAGCGGTCGGGGGCATCCGCCACGCGCTGCTCGAGCTCTGCGAGGAAGTCGGCCAGGAGACCGGGGGCGCGGTCCTCGCCCTCACGCCCGAAGGCGCGGAGGAGGAGCGGCCCGCCCCAGGCGGTCACGCTCCGCACGTAGCCCCGCGCGAACTCCGCGGGGTCGTCGTGCCAATAGGGATTGTCGAGACGGAAGAGCTCGGCACCCTCGAGCTCGAGGCCGGCGACGTGCCCCCCGCCCGCCTCGAAGGGGCCCCGGATCTCGTCGAGCGTGCGCATCCAGACCGGAACGACGACCGCGGCGACGGTGGCGGCGCCGATGCGCCCGGCGCGGCACCAGTCGGCGAGCAGCCGGTTCATGTCCCCGACGATCTCCGCGTAGAGCCCCGTCCTCTCCGGGCACGGAACTGGGGAGGCCGGGATCGCGACGATGAACCAGCCGCCCGGCGCGAGCTCCATGGCGCGCATTTCCAGCAGCCGCTCCCACTGTCGCGCCGCGGTCACGCGCCAGGCTCGCCGCTCGGCCTCGTCCCTGTGGTCCGGGTAGCCCGGGAAGACCGACCCGGTCGAGGCCAGGCCGGCCGCGTCGGCGACCCAGTGCATCGCCGTCCCGGTGACCGCGACGTGGACGCTGCCCGGCGGCAGGCAGGGCGCTTGCTGGAGGGGGATGCCCGCCATGCTGATCACCGTCGCCGCGGGCGGGTTGCGCTCGACCGCTCGGCGGCAGGCCTGGCCGTGGGCCTCCGGCGAGGCGTAGTGGGCCCCCGTGCCGACATCGGCGACCCCCGGGCCGGTGTCATCCGACCCGGGGATGACATTCACGCCGGGCGCGTCCGCCGCTCCCCCGAAGGCGTGGCGCACGTGGTCGGCGGCGACCCCCCATGCGTTCGTTGGAAGATCGACGAGCGCGTATATCAGCGGGCGGCCGGCGCGCTCCTCCGCGAGATCGCGGATGAGGCCGTGAGAGTTGACCCCGTCCGCGGCGCCGAGATCGGCCACGCGGAGCGCCGGCTCGTCCGCAAACAGCCGCGCGGCCGCGAGCACGTCCGGGCGGGTCGCCTCGAACGCGGCACGCTGCGAGAGCGCGTAGCGCGCGTAGTCGTCCGCCATGCTCGAAAGCTCGGGGCGATCCGACGCCGTGGCGCCTCCTTCCGGACAGCAGCGTCGACTCTCCGCGCTGCGACGACGATCGTCCCACATGGTCGGCAGCGAACGCCCACACCCCTCTTCCATGCAAAGGCGATCGTCCGGCGAGAACGGATCGCAGGCTTTGGTCAGCGGAACGTCAGCGGAACGTCAGCCTGCTGCGGTCTGCTTCAGATCGAATTGCGCACGCAACCTGGGAGACGCACGCATGCTTGCTCGAGTACGTAGTCGACTGACCTACGCGAACGTGATCGCGACGCTCGCGCTGCTCCTGCGCTCGGCGGCAGCTCCTATGCCGCGCTCAAGCTGCCGGCCGGCTCCGTGGGCACGAAGCAGCTCAAGCGCAATGCCGTTACATCACCAAAGGTGAAGCCCGGCTCGCTGGTGCTGAGTGACTTCAGGGCGTCACAGCGCAGCCGTCTGCGCGGGCCCGCTGGGAAGGCCGGCCCCGCCGGGGCCGCCGGTCCAGCAGGCGCGCGCGGGCCGCAGGGGCTGATCGGTCCACAGGGCATCCCCGGAGCACCGGGCGCCCCGGCCGCGAGCCTGTTCGCCTTCGTGCAAGATGGCGGGGAATTGGTCTACGGAGTTGGGGCCATCGACGCGGAGGAAACGGCGTCGGGGTCTCCAGCTTGCGCAGGTAGCTCGGAATCCGGTGGAAAAAAGGCCTTCTTAGAGCCAATCCGGCTCTACGCCGAACCCGCTTCGAGATGTAGCACACCTAGCCGGATCCACTCTAGGAGCGGCTTTGCTCGGGTGCGTTCGACTAGCACCGTGACCGATGTCACGGGAATGCATCCGCCGCCTTCGGCGTCCCTGAGTACGCACAGCAACCCACCCCCCAAGGAAGGGGAATGTCATGTCCAGCAGCAACCCCAAGCGGAACGATAGGCAAGGCCGGTCTGAACGGCGCTCGGATGTGTCCGGCAAGGACGCCGTCCGCCAGCCGGAGACCAGTCGTGGCTCTACGGGCCTGAACCAGCCGTTTGACGATCCGATTCGCTCGCCGGACAGCACCAAGAATGCCTTCTTCGAGAACGACTATCTGAATGGGGAGTGACCCTTCTGGGTCGCGGCCGGGGCCCAAGCGGACGGATCTCATGATCGAGGTTGATTTGGCTCTGTAGAGCCAGATCCCGCTCTACGCTGCCCCCGCCCTAGATGTAGTACATCGGCGCTGACGCCGACTGCGCCTCGCGCTCCGCCACAGCCGCGATCGTCGCTCCGCCGAGCACGTTCTTGACGGCGTCGACCGCCTCGGTCCAGACCGGGCCGGAGGCCGCGGCGTCGGTGCCGAGCTCGCCTTCGAGCAGCTCGACCACCTCGAGCACGGTCACGTCCTCGGGCGGGCGGGCGAAGGAGTAGCCGCCCTTGACGCCGCGCTGCGACTGGAGGATGCCGGCCCGGCGCAACGTCGCGAAGAGGCCTTCGAGGAACTGGACCGGGATGTCGCGCGCCCTTGCTATCTCGCCGATCGGCACCGGCGCGGGGGCCCCCCGGCGCGCCAGCTCGGTGAGCGCGCGCACGGCGTAGGGCGATTTCGTCGTTATGACCAGCAAGGCTGTGACTCTACGGTATGTACATGCCGCCGCTAAGGCGTCCTGATCTCTGGCTCCCACCGCTGGCCCTGATGGTGCTGATCTTCCTCTTCTCGGCTCAGCCGAGCCTCGAGGTGGGGCTTGGCACGCCCGAGTTCGTGCTGCGCAAGCTCGTCCATTTCGGCGAGTACGCGCTGCTGTCGCTGCTCTGGTGGCGCGCATTCGAGCCAGGGCTTGGACCGCGCCGGGCGGCGCTCGTTGGCTTTCTCATCTCGAGCGGCTACGCCGCGACCGACGAGCTCCATCAGACGTTCGTCGAGGATCGCAACGGGAACCCTGTCGACTGGCTGATCGACAGCGCCGGCGCCGGCCTCATGGCGATCCTGCTCCGCTCCGGCCTGCCACGGCGCAGCGCGGCCTGATGCTGCAGCGGCTTCCGATCGAGTCGGCGGGTCCGGTCGTCGTCTTCGCGGCCACGCGCGTCGTCGCCACCGCCCTCGCCGTCCTCGGCATCATCATCTTCGGGCTTCCGGACCACACGACAGCCGCACTGCTCGTCGGCGCGGTGGCGCTCCCCTGGACCCTGCTAGTCCTCTTCGTGACCCGGCGCGAGCCGGGCTTTGCGCTCAATCCGGTCGTGCCGATCGTCGACTTCTCGCTGCTCGTCCTGCTCGAGGTGGTCGCGCCTGAGACGGTCGGCGCAGTGCGCGTGGCGGCGCTCTTCCTCGTCGCGTCACACGCCCACTTCCAGGGCGAGCGACGCGGCATGGCGGTCGCGGCGCTGGGCTCGGCGGCGCTCGTGATTGCGACGGCGATCCGCGGCGACGAGCCCGTGGACGGTGAGGTTTGGGCGTACTACGAGTTCGTCTTCGTGGTCGCGGCGCTCGCCACGGGACTTGTGGTCGGCGCGCTGCGGACGTCCGAGTCGGCCTCGCGGCTGCGCGCCCAGGGCCTGTCCCGGCGGACGCTCCAGGCGGAGGGCCAGGTGCGGCGCCGCGTGGCCGAGGCGATCCACGACGGCCCCGTTCAGGAGCTGATCGGCCTCGACATGATCCTGTCGGCCGCGAACCAGGCGGCCGAGGGCGGGCGGGCGGAGGAAGCAGCGAAGCTGATCGAAGAGGCGCGCGGGCTCGCCACCCGCAACATCCGCGCGCTGCGCGACGAGATCGTCGACCTCGGCCCGTACGCCTTCCACGAGCTCAGCTTCGACCAGGCCGTGGAGAACTGCATCCCGGTCTGGCGCAGGCGCTACGGGTTCGAGGTGATGGCGACGATTGAGCGCATCGACATGCCGGCGGAGATGGCAGGCGACCTGTTCCGGGTCGTACAGGAGGCCGTCGTCAACGCCGGCCGTCTCGCGGAGGCCGAGGCGGTCTCGATCAACCTGCGCAGGACCAACACGCACGTCGAGCTCCGCGTGACGGACAACGGCCACGGGTTCGACGTCGGCGACCCGCAGCGCGCAGCGGATCCCGGTCACCTCGGACTCGCCAGCATGCGCGAACGCGCCGAGCTGCTCGACGGCGTGCTGGACATCGCGAGCTCGGATCGAGGCACACGCGTGCTCGTGAGGGTGCCCCTGCGCTCGCTGGTCGCCGGCTGAGCGGCGATACTGGGGCCGGTGCGACGTGCGCTCGCGATCGCCCTGGCCGCCGCGGCGCTGGCCGGACCAGCCTCAGCTAACGCCGCGGACTGCCTGACCTACCCGGGTGACGAGGCGCCCGAGGCGACGCTCGCCGGCTGGATGGCCTACGGCGCGAGCGCGCGCGGGGTCCCCGGCGAGCTGCCGGTGATGGCTGCGCTCGTCGAGTCCAACATGACGAACCTCCCGCCCGGCGACGCGGGCTACGCGGGCTACTTCCAGATGCGACTGGACATCTGGAACCAGGGCGCGTATGCCGGCTACCCGGCGAACCCGCAGCTGCAGCTCAACTGGTTCGTCGACACCGCGCTCCAGGTGCTCGCCAGCAAGCGCGCTACCGACCCGGGCTATGGCGCGACCGAGACCCGCTGGGGCGAGTGGATCGCCGACGTCGAGCGCCCCGCGGAGCAGTTCCGGGGGCGTTACCAGCCGCGACTCGGGGACGCGCGGGCGCTGATCGGACCGGGCTGCATCCCGGACGGTGCGCCGGGACCGCCGCCGCCCGGTGAGACCACCGACGCGACGCCGCCCGAGCTCGATCTCGCCCGGCCCCGCGCGCTCAAGCGCCTCAAGGGTCTGGCGGTCGCGGTGGGCTGTCCGGCCGAGGCCTGCACGGTGGCGGCCGGCGCGCGCATCGCGCTGCCGGGAGCGGCGCGCGTCTACCGGCTGCGCTCCGCGCCGCGGTCGCTCGCGGCAGGCGAGCGGGCGACGCTCACCACGCGCTTCGGCCGCCGGCTGCGTGGCGCGCTCGCCAAGCGACGCGCGCTCGGGCGGCGCACGCGCGCGCAGGTCAGCGTGCGCGCGACCGATGTCGCGGGCAACCGCTCGTCAGAGCAGCGCCGCGTGCGGCTCTCCTAGACGCCGGCCGGCTCGGGCCAAGCGTCCTCGGCCGCGCCGGGGGCGGCCGCCAGCGGCGACACGCGCACCGGAATGCCGTTCAGGTGCGCCATGCCTGCGAGCCTCTCGAGGTCGCCCGGCCGGCCGCCGGCGAGCAGGTTCACGTTCGCACCGGCGTGTCTGTTGGCGAGCTGCCAGCCGCCGCGGTGGCCCCAGCCGTGCGGCAGCGCCACCGTCCCCGGCGTCATCTCGTCGGTGACCACGACCGGAACGGTCAGCGAGCCGTCCTTCGACTCGAGCAGCGCGTCGCCGCCATCCTCGACCCCGTACGCCACGGCGTCGTCGGGATGCACCCGCAGGGCCTGCACGCGCCCGCCGCGCATCAGGAGCGGCGCGTTGTGCATCCACGAGTTGTGCGAGCGCAGCTCGCGCATCCCGATCATGCGCAGCGGGAAGCTCGGGTCGTCGCCGTTCGCGGAGGCGAGCCGTTCAACCTCGGCCACGATCTCGGGTGGTGCGAGGCGCACGCGCTTGTCGGACGTGCGCAGCTTGCCGGGGAGCACGCCGGTGGCGATCTCGTCGGCGAGCACCAGCCCATGAGGGTGCTCGCGCAAGCGCTTCAGGCTGAGCCCGCCGCGACGCAGGCCGAACAGGTCGCCGCTCGGGCCGGTCCGGAGCAGCAGGTCGGCCACTTGCTCGGGCCGCAGCCGCACCCCGAGCCGGGCGAGCCGGCGCAGCGGCTTCGCGCTGTAGGGAGCGAGGCCGAGCCGGCGCGAGAGCTCCTCCACCACCTCCCACTCCTGGCGGCACTCCCCCGGCGGCTCGACGACCGGGTCGCTGAACTGGATGAAGGGCGTGCTGAAGAAGCCGAGGAACGCGAGCGGAAGGTCCTCGCGCTCGTAGAAGGTGGTGGCCGGCAGGACGTAGTCGGCGTGCCGGTTCGTCTCGTTCACGTAGAGGTCGATCGACACGCACAGGTCGAGCTGTCCGAGCGCGCGCTCGAGCGCGTTGCCGTCGGGCACCGACAGCACCGGGTTGCCCGCCGAGACGAACAGGGCCCGGATCTGTCCGTCGCCCGGAGTCTCGATCTCGAGCGGCAGCAGCGACGCCGGCATGTTGCCGATCACGTCGGGGAAGCCGCCCACGCGCGAGTGCCGCTCGCCGTAGCTGTCGAGCCCGACCTGCTCGCCAACGTCGTCGAGCGCCACCGGCGGCCGCCCGAATACGGCGCCGCCAGGCCGGTCGAGGTTGCCGGTAACCGCGTTGAGCGCGTCCAGCAGGAACGCGACGAGCGTGCCGTGGCGGCCCAGGCACGAGCCGGTGCGTCCGTATGCGGCCGCGCCGTCGGCGTCGGCGAAATCACGGGCGAGCTCGCGCACGCGCTCGGCGGGAATCGTGGTCGCATCCTCGGTTCGCTCGGGCGGATGCTCGCGGGCGAGCTGCTCGAGCACTGCCGCGCCGTCGCCCAGGCGTTCGAGGAAGAGGCGATCGGTGAGGCCCTCCTCGAAGATCACCGCGAGCATCGAGAGCAGCAGCTGGGCGTCCGTGTCCGGACGGATCGGGAGATGCTCGAACTGGCGCGCCGTCTCCGTGCGGCGTGGGTCGACCACCACCACCCGCTCGACCTCGAGCAGCTGCTCGCGGATACGCGGCGCCGACAGCACCGAGCCGTGCGACACGAGCGGGTTCGCGCCCACCATGAACAGAAAGGACGTGCGGTGCAGGTCGGGAATCGGGATCACGAGCGGCGAGCCGTACATGAGCGCGCTGGCCGCGAAGCGGTTGTTCACGTCCTGCGAGCCGGCCGAGTAGTAGTGGGGCGAGCCGAGCGCGTCGAGGAAGCCCTTGACCCAGAGCGTGTGCGAGTACGAGAAGGCGCCGGGGTTGCCCATATACCAGGCGATGCCGTCGCGCGGCAGCGCACGCAGACGCGCCGCGATGTCGCTCAGCGCCTGCTCCCAGGACACGCGCTCGAAGTCGCCGCCCGGCGTGCGCTTGAGCGGGTGCAGGACGCGGTCGGGGTCGTTCTGCACCTCGGCCATCGCGATGCCCTTCGGACACGCATAGCCGCGCGACAACGGGTGCTCGGCGTCGGGCCGCAGCTGCACGATCTTCCCGTCCTCGACCGTGGCCACCATGCCGCAGAGCGGCTCGCAGATCCGGCAGAACGTCGCCTTCCGCTCGGGGGCCACGCCCCGACCGTACCGTCTTCCTAGCCGGGAAGCGAGTAGGCGGCCCGGGCGGCGTCGCGCGCCGCGTCGCGGGCGTTGAGCAGGTCGGCGAGCGAGCTAGACCCGGTGGCCGGGTCGGCCGGCAGGAGATCCTCTTCGACGAGTGGGGCGAAGCAGATTCCGCAGTGGGAGGTCGGCGCCTCGCGCTGGGTGACCTCGTGGCAGCGGCGGCACTTGTAACGAAGCATGAGTTGATTTTCGGCGTGCGGGCGTCCGCACGCCATGGGGTCGCGACCCCAATCGCCGTCTAGATCCAGCCGCGCTCGGTCGCGATCAGTACAGCCTGGGCGCGGTCGACCGCCCCGAGCTTCGCGTAGGTGTTGTGCAGGTGCGTGCGCACCGTGCTCGTGGAGAGCTCGAGCTCGTGGGCGATCTGCTTGTAGACCTTGCCCTCGGCGAGTCGCCGCAGCACCTCGACCTCGCGCGTCGAGAGCGGGCATGGGTCGACGTTCCGCTTGACGTTGCCGTTCCCCTGCGGCAGCTCGTACATGACCGAGCGCAGCTGCTCGGTCGAGAGCCCGACGGCGCGCGCGGCGTGCAGAAGCTGCTTGGGGTTGACGGGCAGGCCGTGACCGTAGTGAGCGAGCATGTCGGCGAGCCGCACGATCGCGGCCTCGCCCTCGGCGTCGTCCGCGTGGTGTCGCTCGATCGCGGTGGCGAGTCGGTTGGGCAGGCCCCAGCGGCGCGCCAGCACGCCGCCGACGAGCGCGTGGTCGACGCCAAGCTCGAGCCGCTCGCGGTGGAGCCGCTCCTCGGGCGTGCGCGCGTTCTGGTGGACCTGGCCCGGATAGCCCGGATAGGCGTGCGTCAGGACGAGCTTGCCGACGTCGTGCAGGAGCGCCGAGCAGAGCAGCTCGTCGCGGTCTTCGCACTCGAGCTCACGGGCGAGCCGGTCGGCGGCGGATTGCGTGGCCACCGCGTGCAGGCGGAAGCGCTCGGGCATCAGGTCCCAGCCCGGTGTGCGCTCGAAGAAGTCGAAGGTGGCGGTGCGCGCGGCGAGCGTCTCGACGCCCTCCGGCGAGAGGATCTCGACGGCCTCGGGGATGCTCGCGATCTTGCCCTTCTTGCGCTGGGCGGTCCGGTTCGCGATTCGCAGCACCGTGATCACGAGCGCGACGTCGGACTCGACCGCCGCGACCACCTCGCCGACCGAGGCACGGTCCTCGCGCACGACCCGCAGGACGCGGTTGCGCGACTCCGCCAGAGCCGGGAACGCCTCGAGCGCCTCGAACGCAACGGTCAGACGGCGGCCGTGGCCTTCGTTGTGGCGCGGCGCGGCCTGGGGAGGGCGACCGGCGGCGGGCTGAGAGATAGCGGCTTCCATAGGAGGTTGGGCTGCGTCAAAAGCGCTATCGGCACGGCTCGGGCAAATGTTGAGAGTGGATTTCTAACTGGCCGCGTCGTCCACGCGGCCTAGTGCCGCGTCGATGCGCGCCAGCGTCTCCTCGCGGCCGAGCGCCGCCACCGACTCGAAGATCCCCGGCGACACGGTCGTGCCGGTGATCGCCACCCGAATCGGCTGGAAGACTTCGCGTGGCTTGACCTCGAGCCGATCCACCACGCCGCGCAGGGCCTCCTCGACCTGCTCGGTCCCGAACGGCTCGGCAGCGGCCTCGAGCGCGCTGCGCGCCGAGCGCAGCCGCTCGGGTGCGCCGTCGGTCATCACCCTCGACCAGGCCTTCTCGTCGTACTCCGCCGGGCGCTCCACGAGAAAGCCGACGAGCGGCCAGAAGTCGGTGAGCGTCTGCATCTTCTCCTGGCTGATCGTCACCGCCTCCGGCGGCACCTCACGCCCGCTCAGCGTCTCGAGCCGTGCTCGCAGGTCCTCGGGTGTGAGGTCCCGCAGGTAGCGGCCGTTCATCCAGCGCAGTTTCTGCTCGTCGAACACAGCAGGGTTCTTCGACACCCGCGTGAGGTCGAAGCGCTGGATCAGCTCGTCGGTCGACATGAACGTGGTCGACTCGTCGTAGCCCCAGCCGAGCAGCGAGACGTAGTTGCGAACGGCCTCGGGCAGGTAGCCGGCGTCGCGCAGCTCCTGCACGCTCGCGGCGCCGTGACGCTTCGAGAGCTTCTTGCCGTCGGGCCCGTGCAGCAGCGGCAGGTGCGCGAACAGCGGCGGGGCGGCGCCGAGCGCGCGCAGGATCATCACCTGGCGCGGCGTGTTCGAGATGTGGTCGTCGCCGCGCACGACGTGCGTGATGCCCATGTCGCGGTCGTCGACCGCCACAGCCAGGTTGTAGAGCGGGCTGCCGTCCGAGCGCCGGATCACGAAGTCGTCGATCGCCGAGTGCGGGAAGGTGATGTCGCCGCGGATCAGGTCCTGGACGACCGTCTCCCCCGTGTCGGGCACGCGCAGCCGGATCGCGCCCTCATCCTCGTAGGCGTCGCCGGCCTCGACCAGCCGCTCGATCGCGGCGCTGTGCTCGGGCCGCCGCTCCGCCTGCGAGATCGGGCCCTCGTCCCAGTCGAGCTCGAGCCAGCGCAGCGCGTCGAGGATCTGCTCGACGTTCTCAGGAGTGGAGCGCTCGCGGTCGGTGTCCTCGATGCGCAGCACGAAGGTGCCATCCGATCCGCGCGCGAGAAGCCAGTTGTACAGTGCCGTTCGCGCGCCGCCGATGTGGAGGACGCCCGTCGGGCTGGGTGCGAATCTGACTCTCATGCTCATCGGCGCCCATGTTTCCACGGCAGGCGGCCTGGTGCAGGCGCACCAGCGCGGCGTCGAGCGTGACTGCGATGCAATTCAGGTCTTCAACCAGTCTCCGCGCCAGTGGCGGCCGACCCGCTGGAAGGACGACGACGTCGCCGAGTTCCTCGAGCTCATGCGCACGGGGCCGATCGAGTCGGCCACGATCCACGCCGTCTATCTGATCAATCCCGCCACCAAGGACCGGGAGATGCGCAAGAAGTCCGCCGCGTCGCTAATCCATGCGCTGCGCATGGGCGAC
>Ga0190271_10002066_pt1 | contig 11925 bp, 13 predicted proteins | sample Popmic356T_FD_133747 | JGI IMG/M metagenome (GOLD analysis project Ga0190271, IMG submission 133747) | Populus adjacent soil microbial communities from riparian zone of Weber River, Utah, USA - 356 T | ecosystem: Environmental > Terrestrial > Soil > Riparian zone | place: USA: Utah | collected...
GACATGCAGCAAGCCGCAAAATCCATCGCGTGCGGAGCGCGGGCGGTTTCCTGCGTCTTCGGTCATCCCGCGGGTTGTTCGGCCCCGCTGGATCGTGTGACCCGCGAGGGCACACACCGCCGTGCACCTGTTCGGGGTGCACGGAGCCATGAGCTGCGTTCGACAGCACGTGGCGCCGCGGACGCGGCGAACCGTCCAGCGTTCCGCACGCCCCTTCGGGGGACGGAATTGGAATTGACCGGCGGCCCTCAGCCGGAGTGAAACGGGGGCGATGGCGCGCGACTATGTCATTCCGGGATCGCGCCAAGCGGCGCGCCCCGGAATGACGGAAGTGGCTGTTTGACAATTAAATCTGAGAATCGTCACTCCGTCGCGGCCTGCGGCTGTACCGGCCGCTTGAACAGAATGCGCTGGTAGAGGTAGCCGATCACGACCAGCACCAGGCCGAGGCCCATGAACGACAGGGCGCGGTAGACGCCGGTCAGGTTCGACATGTCGAACAGGAATGCCTTCAGCACGGTCAGACCAATGACGACCGCAGACGCAAGCCGGGCGCGCTGCGAGGCGACGACGAGGCCGACGACCAGTAGCACCACGCCGAAGGCGAGCCATGCCAGCGAATAGGCGTACTGCTCGGCATCGGTGGTGCCGCCGATGGTCAGCACCGGACCCTGGAAGACGCGGCGGACCTGCAGCGTCACATAGGTCAAGGCCAGCACCAGCGCGACGCCTGCGAGCGTGTTGGCGTAGGCAACCGAACGCTTGCCGGCGACGGTGTACGACAACAGGAGCAGCAGCACCGAGGGTATCGCGTAGCCGAGCAGCATGCGGTTCAGGAACAGGCCGCCGACGGCATCCGATGTGAACAGCGGCATTTCAAACGTGAACAGACCGAACACGATAAAGAAGCCGGCAATCGCCGTCACGACGAGCGCGCCGATGTTGTGGACGATGCTGCCGGTGCGCGCGTGCAGCCGTTCGAGGCCGATCGCCAGCGCCAGCATCGAGCACACCTGCAGGGCGGCTTCGACCAGGCCGGTATCGGCACGGTAGACGTCGCTTCCATTGGTGAAGTGGCGGATCTCCATGAAAAGCAGCAGCACGGTGAAGAGGATTGCTGCGGCCTCCACCATGCGCAGCGGTGCGTCGTCGCCCCGCTTGCGCAGGTAGTAGCTGCCGGCCCAGAACGACAGCGCCGGAATGCCGTAGCCATAGAGCAGCCAGTTGAAGATCGGCACGGTGCCGACGTCGTTGCCGGCGATGCGCGGCTCGTAGCCGATGCGCGCCATGACGACGGCCGCGAGGATCGCAGCCAGCCAGCGCAGGAACGGCACCGGCCTCTGTAGCGAGATCCACGCGGTGCCGAGCGACATCAGCGCCAGTGTGATGGTCAGCCAGCCCTTGTCGAGGGCGAATGTGAGAGCCAGCGCCAGTGCGGCCAGCGTACCGGTCGCAAACAGCGCGGCGGCGATCTCCTGACCGGGGCGGTGTTCGCGCCGCGACAGCACTTCGGTTGCGTAGCCGAACGCCGCGGCGAGCGCGACTGCGACGATCGCGAACGGAATCGAGCGGTCGAGCTGGGCGATCTGCGCGTAGGTGGCGATCAGCAGCCCGATGGGCGTTGCCACCGCGACGGCCGCCCAGATCACCGGCACGGTCGCGTGCGGTGAGCGGCCCTGCGCCAGAAAGCCGGTGATGCCGAAGCCGGCAGCAAACAGGAATGCGGCGATCAGATGCACCTGCACCGATCCGTCGAACCGGTTTTCGGCCACGCCGGGCATTGCACCGCCAGGAATGATCGCCCCGCCGGAGTAGGTTCGTACGGCCCACGAGAGGAAGACGACACCGACGAAGATCGCGGTCGCCGGCAGCACGCCTGCAGCGGCGTCGCTGCGCCAGGCAATCATGAGGGCGGCGCCGACAAGGATCGCAAACACGATCATCGCCGGATCGGTGTGCCAGTAGGCCATGACCATCAAGGTCGCCGCGAACAGCCAGGCGCCTAGCGACACCGAGGAGATCGGCTCGACCTTGCCGGGCTCTGCGTCAGGACCGAACAGGAAGCCTGAGACCACCAGCATTGCAGCAAGCGCAAATCCGGCGATCAGGATGAATGCGTGCGGTGAAAGCTGGCCCGGCTGTCCGACGCCGACCAGCGACCACAGCACGCCAAGCGCAATGGTGGTGATCGCAAGCCAGCGCCACATGCGAATGCGTGCGAGCACGAACGCGGCCGCGGTGACAACCGCGACATAGACGTAAAGCGCCCAGTAGTCCGGCTTGTCCGACGCGACGAGGGCCGGCGTGACGAACGCGCCGACGATGCCGAGGCCGGCCAGCGCCGGGCCGTGCAGCAATGCCGCGGCAAGCGTTGCCATCGCAACGATGCCGAGCAGCACGAACGCCGTGGCGGGTACGAGAAAATCGTACAGTGCGTAGGCGGCATAGATGGTGCCGAACGCAACCGCCGTACCGGCGGCGGTGAGAATCGCCGGGATGCTGGCGATCGGAATCGACGCGATTGCGGAGATCTGTTCCTTGCGGCGCGTCCATTCGCCGGCGACGAGCAGTGCTGCGGCGAACAGTCCGCCGAAGAACACGCGCGCGGCAGGGCCGAGCAGTCCTGCTTCGATCGAATATTTTACCAGGAACAGTCCGCCGAGTGCCAGCGTGAGGCCGCCGACCCATACGACCCAGCGCGTGCCGAGGCGTTCCTCGAGTCCCGGCGATGCGGCAGCAGATTGCGGCGTTGCGGTCGGCGCTGCAACCGGCGGCTCCGGCAGTGGCCGCGGCGCCAGGTCGGCCGTTGTGTCTGCGATTGGCTCAGGTGCGACCGGCGGAGCAGCCATGGATGGTGGCGAAGTGGCTGACTGCACCGCCGCGGCAGGCGCGGTGAGTGGCGGCGGACTGACGGATTCGAGTTTTGCGATCCGCGCCTCTGCCTCATGCAGCTTGCCGAGCGCCTTGCGCGAGAAGATCAGCGCGGCAATGGCAACGGCCGCAATCAGGATTTCGAACAGAAACATGGAAACTTCCCGAGCTATATCTATCTGCCGCGCACCCGAAGGCCGGGCGCCGGCCGCTCCTGCAATACGCTGCGGCGGAAGCGAAACATCGCCGCCGGCCGCCCGCCAGTTTGAGTGGACATTTCGCCGGTCGGTTCAACCAGCGCACCGGCCTCGACCAGCCGGCGAAAATTCTGTTTGTGCAAGTGACGCCCCGAGATCGCCTCGACGGTCCGCTGCAAGTCTGTAAGTGTGAATTCGTCGGGCAAAAGTTCAAACACCACCGGGCGGTATTTCAATTTGGCGCGCAGCCGCGCGATCGCAGTCGCAAGGATGCGCCGGTGGTCGAACCGCATCGGCTCGCCGAGCGAGGGCATTTTCCTGCGCTGGAGCGCCGCGGGGCGTCCGTCGCGGCGAGCTTCCTCGACCAGCCCGGCTTCATAAAGCAGCTCGTAGCGGTCCAGCACGCGCTCCTCGTCCCAGCGTCCGTCGTCGCCGCCGAAATAAAGCCGCACCCGTTCGCGCCGGCCGATCGCACGCGACAGGCTCGGCGCCTCGGTCTGCTTCGACCACTCGGTCAGCGCCGGCATGATCTCGGCGTCGAGGATTCCGGGGCGTTCCTTGCGCCAATCCTCCCACGGAAAGTAGCGGTACCAGGGTTCGAACGCAGCGCTTGCGGCTTGCTGCTCGTCCGAGCCGTCAGTGCGTGTCAGCGCCAGATAGCCGACAGAGACCATGTGCGGTCCGGTGTCGCCGGGATGGGCGTGGCGGCCGCGGTCGCCGAACGAATAGAGCTGTTCGATGTAGCCGAGCGACAGCCCGGTCTGCTCTTCCACCCAACCGCGCAGGCCGAGTTCGAGCGTCCGATGGGAGACCGGATCAAACGGGCCGAACGGAAGGCCTGCGCGCGGCTGGTTGCTGGCGCCGGCGGAGGCGACGAGAATGCGCGGCTCGTTCGCCTCGATCGCCACGACCGCCGCCGTGAGACCGATTTCAATGGGCGTCAGCGGCTTCTCGCTCATTGCGATGGTTTGTTCAGTCGAGGTCGATGCGGAAGGGCCGGCCTTCGACCGTGAGATTGCCGGGACCCATCTCGTCGAGTGCGCGCAGCATGCGGCCGCCGCGGCCGAGCAGCCGGTCGGCGTGGGTGACGATCAGCCGGTTGGGATGCGCAAACGCCGACGCCTTGCGGATTCGCCGGGCGATGTCCTCCTCGCTGCGACTGGGGTTGAGCGCGCAGGCGATGGCAAACGCACTCGCCGTCGAACGGCTGATGCCGGCGTAGCAGTGGATCACCATTGGCGCCGCACGATCCCAGCCGCGGCCGAACTCCAGCACCCGTTCGACATGATCGAGCGCGGGCGCCGTGAAGCCTTCCGCCTCCACCGTGATGTCGTCCATCGAGATGACAAGATGCCGGTCCTCGCGGATCGACGGCGGCCGCTTCACCTGGGCGACATCCGCCATGACGGTGACGACATGGCTCGCGCCAGTCGCCTGCACCGTGCCGGACAGATGCGCGAGCGAGCAGACATGAAGCATTTGGCGTTCCCGAAAAGGCAGAATCTGTTCTGCGAATTATAGGACCCGCGCTCAGGCGGTGAAAGCGCTCAGGCGGGCTTCAACGCGTTGAAACGGGCCAGAAAGCGCTTTTCCGCCTTGCCCGCAGGCCAGGGGCTGAGGAAATCGGCCGTGACCTGCTCCGATAAAGCCGGCGGCCGGCCGAAGTATTTTCGCGCCTCGGCGTCCTTGAACCCGGCAAGGCGCGTGGCTTCGAAATAGGCCGCGCCCGCATCGGCGGCCTTGATGCGCGCGGTGAATTCGTCCGGCAATGCAGGCGGCAGGCCGAAGCGGATATGGACCGCGGTCAGCAGCCGCTTCTCGACCGCCTTGTAGGAGCCGCCGATCACCGCCTTGAACGGCGAGATCATGTCGCCGACGACATATTCCGGGGCATCGTGCAACAGCACGGCGAGGCGGATGCGATGGTCGGCGCGCGGCATCTGCGCGCGCAGCACGGCTTCGACCAGCAGGGTGTGCTGCGCCACCGAAAAGATATGTGCGCCGACGGTCTGTCCGTTCCAGCGGGCGACCCGGGCAAGGCCGTGCGCGATGTCTTCGATCTCGATGTCGAGCGGCGAAGGGTCGAGCAGGTCGAGCCGGCGCCCCGACAGCATCCGCTGCCACGCGCGCTTGTCAGGCGTCATGTCGCGCGCCGCTTGCGCTTCAGCTTGCTGCTGGTCCCGTAGCAATGGCATGAGACGAGATGATCGTTCACCATGCCGGTCGCCTGCATGAAGGCATAGACGATGGTCGGCCCGACGAACTTGAAACCGCGCGACGACAGGTCTTTGGAGATCGCGATCGAAACAGGCGTAGAGGCCGGCACGCTTTTGGTGGTCTTGAACGCATTCAGCTTCGGCTTGCCGTCGACATAGCTCCAGAGCAGCTTCGAAAAGCCCGGGCCTTCCTCCATGATCTTGAGGTACGCCTTTGCCCCCGCAACCGTGCCTTCAATCTTGGCGCGGTTGCGGACGATGCCGGCGTCGTTCATTAGTGCATGAACTTTCTTCGCATCGTACTTCGCGATCTTCTTCGGCTCGAAGCCGTCGAAGGCTTTGCGGAAGTTCTCGCGCTTTCGCAGGATGGTGATCCAGGAGAGGCCGGCCTGAAAGCCGTCGAGGATCAGCTTCTCGAACAGCGCGCGGTCGTCATATTCCGGCACGCCCCATTCGTCGTCGTGATAGGCCATGTAGAACGGATCTTCGCCCGGCCAGGGGCAGCGCATCTTGCCGTCGGCATGCAGTCGTCCGGTAGTCACGGCGCCACCTGCTTTTCGCCGAGCTTCGCATCGTTCGGATCGACCAGCGTCAGGGAAATCCCGGCGGCCGACAGCGGTGCGCCCTTCGCCAGCGCATCGCTCACCTTGTCGAGCCGCAACAGCGCGAGCGCGCGTCCCGCAGCCGACGAGCCCATCTTGCCGACGCTCTTGCCGTCCGCAGTCACGTCGCTTCCTTCCTGGACGGATGGCCCATCGACAAGCAGGCGCACCGTTCGTGTCCGCGCCGTACCGCGATGCTGCATGCGTGACACCACTTCCTGGCCGACGTAGCATCCCTTGTCGAAGCTGACCCCGTGCAGGCGGTCCATGTTGGTCTCATGCGGAAACGCGTCGCCATAGGCGAAATCAGCCCCGCCCCTCGGCACTCCGCATACGATCCGATGCTGCTCATAAATGTCAGCAGGTACCATCTCCGCGCCGAGCACGCCGGCGAGTTTCCCCGACAGCTCCTCGGGGATGAGGATGCGGTGGCCGAGTTCGCTCTGGCGCGGATCGGGGAAGGCAAGGTCGGGCAGCATGGCGGGCGCGCCGCCCCAGGCGGCCAGTACGCCGAGCTGGCCGGTGAGGTTTTCCACCGTTACTTTCGCACGCAGCTTGTAGAAGCCGAGCTTGGTCGCAAGCTGACCGGCAAGCGCCGTCGGCACGTCCAGCAGCAGCCCGCCGCCGTGACCGGCCGGGGCTTCGGTGACGATGAAATCCGCAACGATCTTGCCTTGCGGCGTCAGCAGCGCGGCAAACCGCGCGGTTCCGGGCTTCAGGTCGTCGAGCTCGGCGGTCACGAGGTTGTTGAGAAAGTGGCGTGCATCGTCGCCATGAACCTTGACGACACCACGGTCGGGGAGAAACGCTGCCTTCATCGATGATATGCCTTGATACCTCTCGCGGCGGAACGTAAGGCGCACCGGCGAGTGGCACAAGTCCCGCAATTGCGGCGCCAACGTTCGAGGAAGCATGAGTGCAAGCTACGACCTGATTCTGAAATCCGGCACGGTCGTCAATCAGGACGGCGAGGGCGTGCGCGACCTTGCCATCAAGGAAGGGCGGATCGCCGCCATCGGTGATCTTGGTGGTGTCTCCGCGGCCGAAACCATCGACTGCAAGGGCCTGCACATCCTGCCAGGCGTGATCGACACGCAGGTGCATTTCCGCGAGCCGGGGCTGACGCACAAGGAGGATCTGGAAACTGGTTCGCGTTCCGCCGTGATGGGCGGGGTCACGGGCGTGTTCGAGATGCCGAACACCGATCCGCTGACCATCACCGAGGAGACCTTCTCCGATAAAATCCGGCGCGGCACCCATCGCATGCATTGCGACTTCGCCTTCTACGTTGGCGGTACGCGCGAGAATTTCGAGCAGCTCCCGGTGCTGGAGCGCGCAAAAGGCTGCGCCGGCGTCAAGGTGTTCATCGGTTCATCGACCGGTTCGCTGCTGGTGGAAGACGACGAAGGGCTCCGCAAGATCATCGGTGCGATCCGCCGCCGCGCCGCGTTTCATGCCGAGGATGAGTACCGGCTGAACGAACGCAAGGGCCTGCGCGTCGAGGGCGACCCGCGCTCGCATCCGGTGTGGCGTGACGAGATCGCCGCGTTGCGGGCAACAGCGCGGTTGGTGAAGATCGCCCGCGAATTCGGCAAGCGCATCCATGTGCTGCACATCTCGACGAAGGAAGAGATGGAATTCCTGAAAGATCATCGCGACGTCGCCTCCGTCGAGGTGACGCCGCATCACCTGACGCTGGTTGCGCCCGAATGCTATGAGCGGCTCGGCACGCGCGCGCAGATGAACCCGCCGGTGCGCGATGCGGCGCATCGCGAAGGCATCTGGAAGGGCCTCGCGCAGGGCACCGTCGACGTACTCGGTTCGGATCACGCGCCGCATACGCTTGAGGAAAAGGCGAAGAGCTATCCGGCGTCGCCGTCGGGGATGACCGGCGTGCAGACGCTGGTGCCGATCATGCTCGATCACGTGAATGCGGGGCGGCTGTCGCTCGCCCGGTTCGTCGATCTGACCAGTGCCGGCCCGCAGCGGCTGTTCAACATCGCCGGCAAAGGACGAATCATGGCCGGTTACGACGCGGATCTCACGATCGTCGATCTGAAGCGCGAGGAAACGATCACCGCAAAGTGGATCGCCTCGCGCGCCGCATGGACGCCCTATGATGGCGTGAAGGTGAAGGGCTGGCCGGTCGGCACCTTCGTGCGCGGCAAGCGCGTGATGTGGCAGGGTGAGATGACGGCGCCGTCAACGGGCGAGCCGATCCGCTTCATGGAGACCTTGGTGCAGTGACAGATTACCTACTGCCGCGCCAGCGTTACCGAAAACTCGCCGTTCTTCACCCGCTTCGAAAGTCCCTCGACGAATTTCGCAACGGCGTCCTCGCCGTAGGTCGTGACGAGTTCCGCGAAGGCGGTGAAGAGGCTTGCCTGCGCGAGGCAGTCGCCGTCGATTCCTTCAAGGCGGGCTTCGGCCCAGGCTTCATTGAGATAGGACAACGCCATCCGCTTCTGGGCGTCGTCGGCGAGCACGTCATGGGCGGTGGAGGCGGACATCGGTCTCACAGAAGAAGCCGGACGCGCGGTGCGGCGGGGAACAATTTGCGGGCCATCTCTAGCATGCGCCGCAGAGCCGCCTAGGGCGCATCTTTAGGAAAGGTTAATCGGCGTTTCCGCCATTTAACGAAAGTCCGGAAAGGTCTGCGCTTTGCGCGCAGCCGCCTAGTTGGCGTAGCGCGCCGTCAGGTCGCGGGAAATCTTCGCGCCTTCGGTCAGGTAGCGCTTGATCGCCACATTCGCCGCCGGCGTACAGGTGCGATAGGTCTGCTGAAATCCATGATAGCCGCGGTTGAAGCTCGCAATCAGCCGCGTGCGCCGCTCGCCGGTTGGCGTCTCGGCGTCTGCCAGCGCCTGCATTTCATTGCGCCATTTCTGGCCTTCATTGGCGCCGCAGATCGCCCGCAGGTAATGCAGTGAGCCGAGAACTTCTGCGAAGCGCTGCAGGTCCGCATCGAACGGCGCGGCCGCGTCCTGCGCCTTCGCCGGCACGAGGCCGAGGCAGGTCGCGAAGATCAGCGCTTGGAAAAGCTTGGGCATGGCAGGTCCGATTCAGCGGTCATATGACCGGTCGGGACGGCGTAAGCAAGGCGCGTCACCCGATCGCGTGCAGCCGTTCCGCCTGCCGCAGGATGCCGATCAGGCCCTCAGTGGTCGCAAGATCTGCGACCGCGTCGATGGCCATCCAGCGACTGTCATCGAGTTCGTCGTTCAGGTGGACCTCGCCCGAGATCCAGCGGGTGGCAAACGGCAGAATGACGAAGTGCCGCCCGCGGTCGCCGACCGCTTCAGGCAGGATGGATTCGCGATAGCCGGCGAGGCCGATCACGTCGATGGCAAGCCTGGTCTCCTCCAGCACCTCGCGCTGGACGGCCTCGACCAGGGTTTCGCCGACTTCGACCCGGCCCCCCGGCAGGGTCCACAGGCCCTTGGCCGGGGCGCATGCGCGGCGGACCAGCAGCACCTTGCCCTCGCGGAAAATGGCGGCGCTAACGGCGAGTTCGGGCTTCGGGCGAGGGGACATCGCCGTCCCTCAGGCCGACATGATCAGGTCGGCGTCGCTTTGAGGCTGCGCTTCTTCGGCCTGTATCTCATCGGCCCCGTTGATGACGCCGCCGGCCTGGATCACGAGCGGCTTCAGCCAGCCGGTCGCCTGTTCGGCGAGGCGGACACGGGTCGTGGGCTGCGTTGCTTCAGTCATGGCGTCGCGAATGGCCGTCAGGATCGAGGTCAGCGTATCGCAAAGCCCGTCGAAGCGGGTGCGGACCTCCGGGTCGGCCGCTTCATAGGCGGCTATCGCAAGATCGCGGGCCTTGAAGTTGGAAACGCGGAAGTGGTCAGGATAGCTCAAGGGTTCCCAGATCAGGAAGTCGTCCGCGCATTCCGGCATGTCCGGGATCATATCCAGGAGCATGATGGCTTCATTGAAATGGTTCAGGTAGTCGGTTGCCAGCTGGGTCACCGGGTTGATATTGGCAGCCGCAAGTGCAGCCGGGCAAAGGGCGTCTGAAGCTGAATTTGCAGGGGTGGGCTGGCTCGAAGCTGGCATCATCTGGCCCATTGTTAACGTTTGCGGTTAATTCCAGCTGAAACTGGGGGCATCGAGGGCCGTTTTTGATGTGCGGACGCTTCGTCATCACTTCCTCGCCGGAAGCGATCCGGAAGCTGTTCGGCTATCCCGACCAGCCCAACCTGCCGGCACGGTACAATATTGCACCGACCCAGCCTGTCCCGGTTGTGCTGGCCGAACGCGGCGCGCGGAAGTTCATGCTGATGCGCTGGGGCTTTCTGCCGGCTTGGACCAAGGACCCGAAGAAGTTCGGCCTGGTGATCAACGCCCGCGCCGAATCGGTGATCGAGAAGCCGTCCTTCCGCAATGCGATCCGGCGGAGGCGCTGCCTGATCCCGGCCGACGGCTATTACGAGTGGCACGATCTCGGCACGCGCAAGCAGCCGCTGCTCGTGCATCCGGCCAAGGGCGGGCCGATGGCCTTCGCGGGCCTCTGGGAGACCTGCGCCGGTCCGAACGGCGAGGAGGTCGATACGGTTGCGATCGTCACCACGGCGGCGAGCCGCGACCTGGCCGCCCTTCACCCGCGCATGCCGGTGACGATTGCGCCGGACGCGTTCGAACTCTGGCTCGATTGCACGAATGTCGAAGCCAGCGTCGCCACCTCGCTGCTGATCGCACCGCCGGTCGGCACGCTGGCATGAAGTTTCGACCGCGATCAATCGCGTGGCGAACGACGACGCGCGCTTGATTGCGCCGGTGACAGCTGAACAGGCGGCGAAAGAGTCGGAGGCGGCGAAGCCGCGCACAAAAGCGCCGAAGGCGGGATCGAGCGATCAGGGATCGCTGTTCTAGTGGCGAAATTCGTCGCTATAGTCACTGCCTGCCTGCGGGAAGCGAGTTTAAACAGAAGGCCGTCGCAAGAAGGCGGCCACGGGGAAGGACCAAGATGATCGACCGCCGCCGCCTGTCGCTCGGGATCGCCGCCGCCGGTTTCAGCGCCATCGCCCCGCCGCTGGCCGCCCAACAGCGCACCGTCCGCCTCATCGTGCCCGCCGCTCCTGGCGGGGCGATCGACGTGATCGGACGGATCTACATGCAGCGCCTGTCCGAGCTGCTTGGACAGACCTGGGTCGTGGAAAACAAGTCCGGTGCGAGCAACACGCTCGGCGCTGCCGAGGTCGCGCGCGCGGCCCCGGACGGATCGACCTTCCTGACGAACGCCGATATCCAGATCATGGCCCGCCATGTCATGCGCAGCGTGTCTTACGATCCGGTCGCCGACTTCACGCCGATCTCGCGGTTCGCGACTTCGCCGATGATCCTCATCGGCAATCCGCGCGAGACGCCTGCGACGATGGCGGAACTGATCACGACGCTCAAGGCGCTAGGCGACCGTATCTCATTCGCCAATTCGGGGCTGGGCAGCATGGGGCATCTTGCGACCGAGAGTCTCAAGCGGAGGATCGATGCCAAGGCGCTCATCGTCAGCTATCGCGGCACCGCGCCTGCGATCAATGATGTGCTCGGCGGGCAGGTCGCATTGATGGTCGCACCGCTCGGCTCGGCGCTCTCACATGTGAGCGCCGGCACGCTGCGCGGGTTCGCCATCATGGGCCCGAAGCGAAGCGCGCTACTGCCGAACGTGCCGACGATCGACGAGGCGGGGCTGAAGGGCCTCGACTTTCTGTTGTGGTACGGCCTCTGGGCCCCGAAGGGGCTGGCTGCGGAAACGGTGGGGCGCGTCAACGTGGCGGTGCAGACGGCCTCCAGGGAGCCGGCGCTGGTTGAGCGCCTCGACGCGCTTGGGGCCGAGCCGGTGACGGAGGACCCAGCGAGCTTTGCCCGCTTCATCGATGCGGAGGTGCAGCGCGCCGCCCGCATCGTGGAGGAAGCCGGGATCAAGCCCGAATAGGCCGGATCAGTTTCGCGCCGCTTTTCAGCAGAGGAAGTCCCCATGTGTCCGCATGACAATCATCCCGGCTCCATCGGTGTCAACGCGCCCGACACTGCGAAGCC
>Ga0190271_10002067_pt1 | contig 11922 bp, 8 predicted proteins | sample Popmic356T_FD_133747 | JGI IMG/M metagenome (GOLD analysis project Ga0190271, IMG submission 133747) | Populus adjacent soil microbial communities from riparian zone of Weber River, Utah, USA - 356 T | ecosystem: Environmental > Terrestrial > Soil > Riparian zone | place: USA: Utah | collected...
GCGGGCGCGGCGAGCAAGCTGCGCGAGCTGATCGCGCTCGGCGGCGACCGGATCGAAGGGCCGTGGGACGGTGAAGAAGCGATCACGCTGCTGCCCGACCTCGACGCCGGCGCGACCGGGTCGATGACCGGCGGCGGTTACCCCGACGGCATCCGCCGCATCATCGACGCCTACGCCGCGGGCCGGCGCGAAGACGCGATCGCCGAGTACACCCGCTGGCTGCCGCTGATCAACTTCGAGAATCGGCAGGGCGGCATCCTGACGGCCAAGGCGCTGATGAAGGAAGGCGGCGTGATCGCCTGCGAAGCGCCGCGCCACCCCTTCCCGGCGATGAATCCTGCCGTGCGCGCCGGCCTGCTGGAAACGGCGCGCCGGCTCGACCCGCTGGTGCTGCACTGGGGGCGGTGAGCGCTGCACGACTTGTGCAGCGGCGTCGCGATGATGGGCGATGCCGGGCCGCCGTCGTAACGCCTCAACCCAGCATGTGCCCGCGCGTGAAGGGGTAGTCCGACTGCGCACCCGGCATCGCGCGGCCATCGATCCGGCCGTCGGGCCGAGCTGCGATCAGCTGGTAGAGCGCGAGCCAGCCTTGCTCGAAGCTCATCGCCGACCCCGCGAGGTAGAGGCGGTAGGCGCGCACCGTGGCTTCGTTGGTGAGTTCGCGCGCGCGGTCGAGCTGGGCTTCGAGTCCCTGCGACCAGGCCCACAGCGTACGCGCGTAATGCGGCCGCAGGTTTTCGGCGTCGAGCAGTTCCAGCCCGCCGCGCGCCAGGCCTTCGACCGCGCGCGCGGCGTGCACCAGTTCGCCGCCGGGGAAGATGTGGCGCTCGATGAAGTCGCCGATGCCGGCGCCGAGCTGCTGGTTGTGCAGGCCGCCGGCGGCGATGCCGTGGTTCAGCAGCAGGCCACCTGGCCTGAGCAGGCTGCAGAGGTGGGCGAAGTAGCCGTCCAGCCGCGCACGGCCCACGTGTTCGAACATGCCCACCGACGCGATGCGGTCGAAGGCATCCTCTTCGTGCAGGTCGCGGTAGTCGAGCAGGCGGATCTCGACCCGGCCCTGCAGTCCGCGCTCTTCGATCAGCCGGCTCACGTGTGCATGCTGGTTGCGTGACAAGGTGATGCCCAGCGCCTGCACGCCGTAACGCTCGGCGGCATGGAACAGCAAGCCGCCCCAGCCGGCGCCGATGTCGAGGAAACGCTGCCCCGGCGCGAGCTGGAGCTTGCGGCAGATCAAGTCGAGCTTGGCCTCCTGCGCCTGCGCCAGCGTCATCGTGGGGTGGCCGAAGTAGGCGCAGGAGTAGACCCGCAGCGGATCGAGCCAGAGGGCGAAGAACTCGTCGCAGACGTCGTAGTGGAAACGCACCTGGTCGGCATCGCGAGCGGGCTGGTGCACCCAGTGTGAACGCCAGCGCCGGAGCCCGCGACCAAGGGCCCCGCGAGCGCCACGGTGCACCGGATCACCCGCCAGCTCGGCGGCCACCGCCATCACGTCGCGCAGCGCACCGTCGATTTCGAGATCCCCGCGCACATAGGCGTCGGCCAGGTGCCCGATGTGGCCACGTGCCAGTCCGACCAGCAGTTGCCGGCTGCGCAGCTTCAGGCGCACGCCGGCGTCTTCATCGCCGAGGTGGCCTCCCGGCCATTCCAGTGCCAGTTCAGGGGGCAAGTGGGCCAGGCGGGAACCGATGGCTGTCGAGATCGCACGCACGAAGGCAGGCTCCTGAAGCGCGACGGGGGCCATGACGCAGGCGCTGCGGGCGCGTCGCGCATGCCAACGCCCGCCGCGCTGACATGCTAGGACGCCAGCGACGAGCTTGCAAGGACACCCCGGCGCAGACGGGCCTACGCCGCGCGCGCCGCGTTCTTGCGCATGCCGTCGGCAAAACGCTCCAGCAAGCGTTGCGGCAAGTCGTGGCCCATGCCGGGCACGATGTCGATCACGGCGCCGGGGATGCGCGCTGCCAGATCCTGCCCGCACCCCAGCGGCACCAGCGGGTCGGCGCTGCCGTGGATCACGCAGGTGGGCGCGCTGATGCGCGGCAGCAGCGGCGTGCGGTCGCCGTCGGCCGCCACCGCGATCAACTGGCGCGCAGTGCCCGCTGGTCGGTTGGCGCGCAGGGCGTAGGCCAGCAGCTGCGTGCGCAGCTCGGCCGCATCGGGCGGGTAGGCCGGGCTGCCGATGACACCGAACAGGCCTTGCATGCGCTCGGCAGCGGCCTCGGGGCTGTTGTCGGCCGGGCGCTTCAGCAGCGCACGTTGCACCGACAGGCTGGGCTGCGGCAGCTTGCGCGAGCCGCTGGTGGTCATCATCAGCGTCAGGCTCTTCACGCGCTGCGGGTGTCTCGCCGCCAGGTGCTGGGCAATCATGCCGCCCATCGAGGCGCCACAGACGTGGGCCCGCTGCAGGCCCAGCGCGTCGAGCACGCCGAGCGCGTCGCCTGCCATGTCGGCGATCGAGTAGGGGCTCTTGACCGGCAGGTGCAGCGCATAACGCAGCGCGGCCAGGCCCAGGTTCGGCATGCCCAACTGGTCGAACCCCTGGCTCAACCCGGCGTCGCGGTTGTCGAGCCGGATGACCCGGAAGCCGCGCGACACCAGCAGCTGCACCAGCTCCTGCGGCCAGGCGACGAGTTGCATGCCCAGGCCCATGATGAGCAGCAGCGGATCGGCCCCCGGCGGGCCCTGGTCGTCGATCTCGATCGCCAGGCCGTTGGCAGCAATCTGCATCAGTAGAGCGCCGTCACGAAATCCGGCACGTGGGCTTCCTTGAAGAACCAGCGCCGCGCGCCCTGGATGTCGAAACGCTTCCAGTGCGCCGGGTCCTGGTGCAGGCGGTCGGCCAGCGCATACAGCGCGAGCGGGTTCAGCCCCATGCCGATGTGGCTGGCGTGGACTTCGATGTTCTCGGTGTGGGCATGCCCGGGCGGGTTGATGCTGCACTGCCAGGCCACGACACCGTCGGTCTTGCTGTAGATCGACGTCGTCGGCACCGGCGGCGGCTGGCGGATGTTGTGCAGCAGGGCCTCGTCGTGGCGGTCCGTGCCGCTGAGCAGCCGGTAGACGTGCCAGGCGTTGGTGGCCTTCGGGTGCCCGGTGAACGGCGTGCCGAGCGTGACCACGCAGCGGGACATCTGGGGTCGCTCCTTGGCGATCTCGCGTGCATACAGGCCCCCCAGGCTCCAGCCGACGAGGCTGGCTTTCTCGCCGTGGAGCCCGTGCACCTCTTCGATCTGCGCGCGGCACTTGTCGAGCACGCCGGCACGCGGGCCGAGATTGAAGCCCTGTTTCCACGGGTACGGCGTGTAGCCCTGGCGGTGCAGGTAGTTGCGGATCGCCAGCGTGCTGGTGTCGGAGGCGCCGAGCCCGGGGTAGACGATCACCGGGTGGCCGTCCCCGGCCGGCAGCTTGGACAACCAGGGCGCGACGGCGAGCAGCGCGGCGTACTCCCAGGGCGCCCTCGCCTCCATCAGCATCAGCCACGGGCTGGGCGCCTGCAAGGTTGCGGGAACCGGCGCGGGCGGGCTGCCGGGCGGTGGCTCGGCGCGTTGGCGACGGCGGTACAAGCTCATGCAGGCAGTGATCGATGCGGGACTGCCATCCTAGCGGGCGGGCGCCGCGTTGGTTGGCGTCCCGGCGATGTCCGCGGCAATCCCCGGCCCGGCCCCGCCGCCCAGCACGCGGTACAGCAGGACCTGGTTCTGCAGCCGCGCCAACTGCACCTGCACCACCAGCTGGCGTGCTGCCAGCGCCGCGCGCTCGGCGTCGAGGCGGTCGAGCAAGGTGGCCACGCCGCCCTGGTACAGCAGCTGCGAGAGCTCGAGGCGCCGCGTTTCGGCGGCGGCCAGCGCCTGCTGCGCCGCCAGCTGTTCGCCCAGCGTGGCCTGGCCGGCCAGGGTGTCGGCGACCTCGCGGAAGGCGACCTGGATCGTCTTTTCGTACTGCGCCACGCCGATGTCGCGCGCCGCCTGCGTCGCGTCCAGCGTGGCCTGGTTGCGGCCGGCGTCGAACAACGGCAGCACGAGTTGTGGCGCGAAAGTCCAGGCCGTGTTGTGGAACAGGCCCGACAACTCGGTGCTCGCGGTGCCGATGCTGCCGGTGAGGGTGATGCGCGGGAAGAAGTTCGCGCGCGCGGCGCCGATGTTGGCGTTGGCCGCGAGCAGCGCCTGCTCGGCCTGGCGCACGTCGGGGCGCTGCAGCAGCACGTCCGAAGGCACACCCGCCGGCAGATCGGCGAAGCTCACGTCCTGGAGCGGCGGCGCCGGCGGCAGCCCCGCCGGCAGCGGCTGGCCGAGCAGCAGCACGAGCGCGTTCTGGTCCTGGGCCCGCTGCCGCTGCAGGGCCAGCACGGTGGCCCGCGCCGAGGCCACGACCGATTCGGCCGTTCGCAGTTCGGGCTCGGCCGAGGCGCCGCCTTCGAAGCGAAGGCGCACGAGCTTGAGCGCTTCTTCACGCGACTCGAGCGTGCGCTGGGTCACCAGCAGCAGTTCGTCGTCGGCCCGCACGGCCAGTTCGGCATTCATCACCGCCGCGATCAGGGCCACCTGCGCCGCGCGCCGGCCTTCGTCGCTGGCCAGGTAACGTGCCGCCGCAGCTTCGGACAGGCTGCGCACACGGCCGAAGAGGTCGAGTTCGAACGCGCTGACGACAAAGCCGACGCTGTAGGTGCTGGCCACGCCGCCCTCGCCGTTGGGCACCCGGTTGCCGCTCGCACCCAGGCCCACCGTGGGCAGCAGGTCGGCGCGCTGCACACCGGCCAGTGCGCGGGCCTGTTCAACATTGAGCACGGCGACCCGCAGGTCGCGGTTGTTCTGCAACGCGGCGTCGACCAGCATGCGCATGCGCGCGTCGGTGACGAATTCCTGCCACGCCAGTTCGGTGGCCGGCCTTCCTTCTTGCGGGGCACTGTTCGGGAAGGCCTCGGCCACCGGCGCCACCGGGCGCTCATAGACCGGGATGAAAGAACAGGCGGACAGCAGGCCGAGCATCGCCGCGGCGGCGAGCCGGTGGGGAAGCGACACCTTCATCTAGCGGTCCTCCAGCGGCACGTTGCGGTTCAGGTTCTCGGTCTCGTGCATCTGCAGCCGGCGTTGGCGTTCGCTGCCCTTGAAGAATCGCCGCACGACGACGAAGAACACCGGCACGAAGAACACCGCCAGCACCACGGCCGTGATCATGCCGCCGATGACGCCGGTGCCGATGGCGCGCTGGCTCGCCGAGCCGGCACCGCTGGCCAGGAACAGCGGCAGCACGCCGAGCACGAAAGCCAGCGAGGTCATCACGATGGGCCGGAAGCGCAGGTGGGCGGCAGCCAGCGCCGCCTCGACCGCGCTCTTGCCTTGCGCCTGCAGGTCCTTCGCGAACTCGATGATCAGGATCGCGTTCTTGGCCGACAGGCCGATGATCGTGATCAGGCCGACCTGGAAGTAGATGTCGTTGGCATAACCGCGGAACAGCGTCGCCAGGACCACCCCCAGCACGCCCAGCGGCACGACCAGGATGACCGAGAACGGGATCGACCAGCTTTCATAAAGCGCAGCCAGGCAAAGGAAGACGGCGAGGATCGCGAAGCCGTACAGCACCAGCGCCTGCGAGCCGGCGAGTTTTTCCTCGCGCGACAAGCCCGTCCACTCGTAGCCGAAGCCGGCCGGCAGCTTGGCCGCCAGTTGTTCCATCTCGGCCATCGCCGCGCCGGTGCTGTATCCGGGCGCCGCGCTGCCGCCGATGCGCATCGCCGGGTAGCCGTTGTAACGCACGGTCTGCATCGCGCCGGTGATCCATCGAGTGGTCGCGAAAGCCGACAGCGGCACCGGTTTGCCCTGGCTGTTGTTGGCGTTGAGCTTGAGCAGGTCGTCGGGCTGCATGCGCGCCGGCGCGTCGGCCTGCACCACCACACGCTGCAGGCGCCCGCTGCTCGGGAAGTCGTTCACGTACGACGAACCGAGTGCGGTGGAGATGGCCGCGTTGATCGAGTCGAAGCCGACGCCCAGCGCGTTGGCCTTGTCGCGGTCGATGTCGATCTGGAGCTGCGGCGCGTCTTCGAGCCCGTCCGGGCGCACCTGCGTCAGCACCTTGCTCTGCGCCGCCATGCCCAGCAGCTGGTTGCGGGCCGCCACCAGCGCGTCGTGGCCCTGGCCGCTGCGGTCCTGGAGGCGGAAGGTGAATCCCGAGGCCGTGCCCAGCTCGGGAATCGGCGGCGGACTCAAGGGAAAGATGAAGGCATCGCGGATCCCCATCAGCGCACCGAAGGCGCGCCCGGCGAGCGCCTGCGCGCTGTTTTCCGGGCTGGGCCGCTGGTCCCAGTCCTTCAACGTCACGAAGGCAAGCGCGGCGTTCTGGCCCTGGCCGCTGAAGCTGAAGCCCAGCACGCCCACCATGCTCTGCACCTCGGGCTGCTTGAGCATGAAACCCTCGACCTGCTGCATCACGGCGCGGGTGCGCTCCTGGGTCGCGCCCGGCGGCAGTTGCACGTTGATGATCAGGTTGCCCTGGTCCTCGGCCGGCAGGAACGAGGTCGGCAAGCGCAGGTAGACGAAGGCGACGACGCCGATGATCGCGGCGTAGATGATCAGGTAGCGGCCGGCCCCGCGCAGCATGCGGGCGACCACGCTTTCGTAGCCGTGTGCGGTGCGCTTGAAGGCGCGGTTGAACCAGCCGAAGAAGCCGCGTTTCTCGACATGGTGGCCGGCCTCGACCGGCTTGAGCAAGGTGGCGCACAGCGCCGGCGTGAGCGACAGGGCCATGAAGGCCGAGAACGCGATAGAAGCCACCATCACGGCCGAGAACTGGCGGTAGATGTTGCCCACCGAGCCGGCAAAGAAGGCCAGCGGCACGAAGACCGAGATCAGCACCACGGTGACGCCAATGATGGCGCCCGAGATCTGGCCCATCGCCTTGCGGGTGGCCTCGCGCGGCGGCAGGCCCTCCTCGCTCATGATGCGCTCGACGTTCTCGACCACGACGATCGCATCGTCGACGACGATCCCGATCACCAGCACCATGCCGAACATCGTCAGCACGTTGATCGAGAAGCCCAGCGCCAGCAGCACGGCGAAGGTACCGAGCAGCGACACCGGGACCACGATCGTCGGGATGATGGTGTAGCGGAAGTTCTGCAGGAACACGTACATCACCAGGAACACCAGCAGCACCGCCTCGACCAGCGTCTCGGCGACCTGGCTGATCGAGATCTTGACGAAACGCGAGCTGTCGTAGGGAATGCTGTAGCTCACGCCTTCGGGGAAGAACCGCTGCAGCTCGTCCATCTTGGCGCGCACCGCGCCCGCAGCGGCGAGCGCATTGCCGGTCGGCGCCAGCTGCACGCCGATGCCGGTCGACGGCTGGCCGTTGAGCCGCGCCGAGGTGGCGTACGACTGTGCACCGAGCTCGATCCGCGCCACGTCCCTCAGCCGCACCGTGGAGCCGTCGACGTTGGCGCGCAGGACGATGTTGCCGAACTGCTCGACCGAATTGAGCTGTCCGCTCACGACCACCGTCGCGGCGATGCCCTGCCCGGCCACGTTCGGCAGGTCGCCGATGCCGCCCGAAGCCACCTGGGCGTTCTGGGCCCGGATCGCCGCCACCACGTCGGTGCTCGAGAGGCTGAAACCCAGGAGCTTGTTCGGGTCGATCCAGACCCGCATCGCTCGTTCGGTGCCGAACAACTGCGCCTGGCCGACACCCGCCACACGCTGCAACTCGGGCAAGACGTTGCGCGCGGCGTAGTCGCCGAGCGCGATCGGGTCGTAGGCCGGATTCTTGGACGTCAGGATCGTGAAGAGCAGGAAGTTGGCGCGCGCCTTGTCGACCCGGACGCCCTGCTGCGTCACCGCCGCGGGCAGGCGCGGGGTCGCACGGCCGAGGCGGTTCTGCACTTCCACCTGCGCCAGGTCGGCGTTGGTGCCGGGCTGGAAGCTGAGGGTCAGGTTGCCGCTGCCGTCGGCCTGCGCCACCGACTCCATGTAGATCAGGCCCGGCGCGCCGTTCATCTCGCGCTCGACGATCGACAGCACGCTGTCTTCCAGCGTCTGCGCCGAGGCGCCCGGGTAGGCCACCGACACCACGATCGACGGCGGTGCCACCGGCGGGTACTGCGCGACCGGCAGCTGCGTGATCGCCACGCCGCCGGCCACGAGCACGAAGAGTGCGATCACCCACGCGAAGACCGGGCGATCGATGAAGAACTGGGCCATGCCGTGCTCCGCTTACTGGCGCGCCGACGCAGCCGAGGCTGCGCCTGCCTGCGCCGAAGCCGCTGCGGCCGGCGCCGAACCCGCAGGCGACCAGGGCACCGGGTTCACCGGTGCACCGGGCACGAACATCTTCTGGAAACCGTCGACGATGACCTTGTCGCCCGTCTTCAGGCCCTCGGTCACGACCCAGCGGCCGTTCTGTGCGCCGCCGACCTTGATCGTGCGCGGTGTCGGCTTGTTGCCTTCACCGACAACCAGGACGCTGTCGCCCTGGGCGGTGCGGGTGACGGCCTGCTGCGGCACCAGGATGCCCGCCGGCAGTTCGGCCATCGCCAGCCGGACACGAACGTACTGGCCCGGCAGCAGCAGGCCTTCGGGGTTCGGCACTTCGGCGCGCAGCGTCACCTGGCCCGAGGTGGCATCGACCGACAGGTCGCTGAACAGCAGCTTGCCCGGGCGCGGCAGCAGGCTGCCGTCCTCGAGCACCACCTGCACCGCCACCGCGTCGGCGCCGACACGCTGCAACTGCTTGTTCGCCAGCGCCTTGCGCAGGCGGAACACTTCGCCGCTGGACTGCGTGAAGTTGACGTAGACGGTGCTGATCTGCTGGATCAGCGCGAGTTGGGTCGCCTCGGTGGCGCTCACGAGCGCACCTTCGGTGACCAGCGCACGCCCGATGCGGCCGCCGATCGGCGCCGTGACCCGGGCGTAACCCAGGCTGATGCGGGCGCTCTGCACGGCTGCGCGCGCGGCGGCGACGTCGGCTTCGGCGCTCTTCTGCAACGCCAGCGCATCGGCGTACATCTGCTGGCTCAGTGCCCTCGCCTCGGCCAGCGGGCGGTAACGCTCGGCCGTGGCGGTGGCCTGCGCCAGGTTTGTCTGCGCCCGCGCCAACTGCGCAGCAGCACTGTCCACCGCAGCCTGGTACGGCGCCGGGTCGATCAGGAACAGCAGCTGACCGGCCTTGACCTCACTGCCTTCCTGGAACTGGCGCTTCAAGACCACACCGTTGACACGCGCCCGCACCTGGGCCATGCGCACGGGCTCGACCCGCCCCGGCAACTCGGTCACCAGCGGCACCGATTCGGGCGCCACGGTCACGACACCCACCGCAGGGGGCGGCGGGCTGGCCCCTGGCACCGGCGCGTCGTTCTTGCCGCTGCACGCGGCCAGCGCAGCGAGCGAAGCCAGCGCAAGAAGGGCCGCCCACGGGGTGCGACTGGGAAGGGTCGTTGAACGTTGCATCACAGTGTCGACCTCGCATTGGCCGCTTGAACGGTCGGGCCGTGAGGGTGTAGGAGTTGCGGCCAGCCCCGTACAAACGAGAGCGCAGCCAGGGAACCAAATGCAGTATACATACATCCTAGAATGTATGTTTCTCGACGCCCGCACCGGATGACACCATGGCCCGCAAGACGAAGGAAGACGCCCTCGCCACCCGATGCGCCATTCTCGACGCCGCCGAGCACCTGTTCCATGCCAAGGGGGTTGCCGGCACCTCGCTTCAGGAGATCGCCCTCGCGGCCGGCGTGACCCGCGGCGCCGTCTACTGGCACTTCCAGGGCAAGAGCGAGGTCTTCAACGCGATGATGGACCGCGTCTGCCTGCCGATGGAAGAGTCGAGCAAGGTCCTGACGCATGAAGAGGGCGAGCCGGCGTTGAAGGCGTTGCGCACGCAGCTGCTGGACATCTTCGCCCAGGTCACCGGCGATCCCCAGGTCAGGCGGGTGTTCGACATCGCCAAGCACAAGGTCGAGTACGTGGGAGAGATGGACGCCGTGCGTGCGCGCCACCTCCAGATTCGGCACGACTACAGTGCTCGGCTGGAGCGTGCGCTGCGCCGCGGACATCGCAGCGGCGAGATCGTCGGGTCACCATCGGCACGGCACGTCGCGATCGGCCTGCACGCGTTGCTCGACGGCTTGATCCAGAACTGGCTGCTCGACCCCACCGCCTTCGACCTGCGCACCATCGGACGCGAGGCGGTCGATGTCTATCTGGCCGGGTTGACGCGCGCCGCGCCCTAGCGGGCCCGCACCTTCTTCGCGGGCGTCCGCGCTGCACGCCGGCGCGTCGCCTGCGCGACGGCCTGGCCGACGGCGGCATCGACCAGACCCTTGGCCATCTTGGGCAGCACGCTGCCGACGGCGCCCGTCATCCGTTTCGTCGCTTGCCCGACGAACTTGGAGGCGAGTTCGCCGAGGTCGGCGTCTTCTTCGTGTGCCAACGGCAGCGCGCGGATGTCGTCGAAAGCGATCGCGATCGCATCGGCCAGCATCTTCAGGTCGGGCGCCACGGCCGCGTCGGCGATGAGGCCGAAGTCGAGCGACTGGTCGTAGCTCTGGACGGTGATGTTCAGCGCCAGCCCGTGCACGACGATCGACGTCGGGTAGTTGGTCAACATCCGGGCGCCGGCGATGTACAGCGGCACCGGCGGGCCGGGTACGTTGGAGATGACGACGTTGGCGACCTGCGGGATCTTGTCCGCCACCCGTGCCTTGCCGTAGAGCGCGGTGGCCGCTTCGATCAGCCAGGGCATGCCGATGGACGGGAAATCGGTCGGCAGGATGCTCTTGACACTGCCCATCGTCGACTTCATCGCCGCCGTCGCGGAGCGGATGTGCGCCAGACGCTTCTGCGTGTCGGCGAGGTGCGTGCCCAGGCTGATCAGGCTCATCGACGCCTGGTTGTCGGCCGACGTGTCGCCCGGCTGTCGCAGCGTGATCGGCACCGCCGCGACCAGGCTCTTCTTCGGCAGCTTGTGCTTCTTGCCCAGATAGCGTCGCAGCGCGGTCGAGCACACCATCAGGACCATGTCGTTGACGGTTGCGTCGTGCGCCCGCCCGAGCGCCTTCAGTTCCTGCAACGGCAGCGACACCGCCGCAAAGCTGCGGCCGGCGCTCACCGAGACGTTGAAGGGCGTGTTGGGCGCGAGCGTGACGTTGCTCACGCCCTTCGTCCCGCCGAGCACCGCGCTCCGGCCCAGCGCCGTGCGCGCCGCACCGCCCAGGGTGCCGAGCGTGGCCGGGAGGTCCTTGACGATGCGCGAGACCTGGGCGATCTGGTTTCCCAGCGCACCGCGCAGCATCTCGGTCATCTCCAGGCGAAAGACCTTCTGCCGCCGCGAAGCCCGGGCCTCGACCGCGCGCGGCACGGGCGTGAGGTCGAGGATGGCGTTGGCCAGCGCCACCGCCGCCTGCCCGTCGACCGCGGCGTGGTGCAGCTGCGTGTAGAGCGCGACACGTTTGTGGCCGTTGGCGGCCGGCGCCAGACCCTCGAAGACATGCATCTTCCACAGCGGCCGCTTGCGGTCGAGCAGCACCGGGTGCAACGCGCCGACCTGCGCCTCCAGCGCCGCGAGGGCATCGCCTTGTTTTGCCTTGGCCGGCAGCTTGACTTCGACGATGTGCACGGCGAGGTCGGGTTCGGCATCGACCCAGGCCGGGTTGGCCAGGTTCAGCGGCATCCACCACAGCTTGCGCCGCAGCACCGGCACGGCCGGCAGCCGCGACTGGATGTGGCGGCGCAGCGCGGTGGCGAAGCGGCCCTTGTAGCCGGCCGGCAGCTCGAAGACCTGCAGCGCACCCACGTGCATCGGCATCTCGGCCGTCTCGAGGTACAGGAAGGTGGCGTCCAGCCCAGACAGTTGCTTCATGTGCGCTCCCTGGGCGACTGACGATCCTAGGCCGGCCGCCGCGCTCGGCCGGCCGGGGCTTGCCCTGATAGCCCAGCC
>Ga0190271_10002068_pt1 | contig 11920 bp, 11 predicted proteins | sample Popmic356T_FD_133747 | JGI IMG/M metagenome (GOLD analysis project Ga0190271, IMG submission 133747) | Populus adjacent soil microbial communities from riparian zone of Weber River, Utah, USA - 356 T | ecosystem: Environmental > Terrestrial > Soil > Riparian zone | place: USA: Utah | collected...
AACGCACGAGCAATTTCTCGCCCGAATTCTTCGAGCCGGACTACTGGCGCAAACACGAGGCCATCGAAGGCACGGCGCTTGGCCGCGGCACGACGTGGTTCATCCGCGCCGGCGACAGCAGCTTCGTGCTGCGTCACTACCGCCGCGGCGGCCTGATGGCAAAAATTTCCACGGACAAATATTGGTGGCGCGGCGAGGCGGAAACACGCGCGTTCGCCGAGTGGTATCTCACTTATCACCTGCATCGTGCGGGGCTGCCCGTGCCCACGCCCATCGCCGCGCGCTACGTTCGCCAAGGTCTGTTCTATCGCGCCGACATCATCACCCAGCGCATCGAGAACAGTGAGCCGCTGGCGGCGAGACTGCTCAAGGGACCGCTGCCGCTCACACAGTGGATCGCCGTGGGCCGCTGCATCCGGCGCTTTCACGACGCCGGCGTGTGTCACGCGGATCTGAACGCGCACAACATCCTGCTGACGCCCGCGCAGGTCTATCTCATCGACTTCGATCGCGGAACGCTGCGCAAACGCGGCTGGTGGGCGGACACCACGCTGGTCAGGCTCTACCGCTCGCTCGAGAAGATCACGCTCATCGCGGCGCCGGAGAGCTTCACCGACCAGGACTGGCACTCGTTGCTGGCCGGCTACCGCGAGTCGGCGGGTTTGCCGCAGGCGTCCATCGTCTGACGCAATCGCGTGCGCTTCCTCTACATCTGCATCGCCTACCTGATCGCGCCGCTGTTCGTCGGCGCGATGGTGTTGCGCGGCTTTCGCGACCGGATGCACTGGCGGGGGTTCTGGCAGCGCTTCGGATTCGGCGAGCCCGTGCGCTCGCGCAGCATCTGGGTGCATGCGGTGTCGGTCGGCGAGGTGCAGGCAGGAGTGCCGCTCGTCGAAGCTTTGCTCAAGCGCTTTCCCGACATCCCGCTGGTGCTGACCACGGTGACGCCCACCGGCCGCGCGCGCGCCGAGGCGTTGTTCGGCTCACGCGCCGATGTGCGCTACGTGCCCATCGACCTGCCGGGTTCGGTGCGCCGTTTCTTTCAGCGCGTGCAGCCGCAGCTCGCGATCATCCTCGAGACCGAGATCTGGCCCAATCTCTACCACCGTTGCGGCCGCCTGGGCGTGCCGCTGGTGCTGGCCAGCGCGCGCATCTCGCCGCGTTCCGTGACCAGCTATCGACGGCTCGTGGGCCTGTTTCGCGAGACGTTGTCGCACGGCATCTTCATCGCCGCGCAGAGCGCGGAGGACGCCGAACGATTCGTCTCGATCGGCGCCAACCCGACTCGCACTCACGTCGTGGGCAACATCAAGTTCGACTTCGGCTATCCACCCGACATGGAAGCCAGGGGCCGGGAGCTGCGCACCCAGTTGGGCACGAATCGGCCGGTGTGGGTGGCAGGCAGCACTCACGCCGGGGAGGAAGAATTGCTGATCGATGCGCACGTGCAGATCCGCCAGCGTTTTGCCGATGCGCTCATGGTGCTGGTGCCGCGTCACCCGCCGCGTTTTGGCGAGGTGGCGAACCTGCTGCGCGCGCGCGGCGTGTCGTTCGTCACGCGCACCAGCAAGCACAGTGTTTCGGCTGATACGCAGGTCTACCTGCTGGATACGCTCGGCGAACTTCCGGCGTTTTATGCCGCGGGTGACGTGGCTTTCGTGGGCGGCAGCCTCGTGCCCATCGGTGGCCACAACCTGCTCGAACCGGCGGCGCTCAGCCTGCCGATCGTGGCGGGGCCCCACAATTTCAATTCCGCCGACATCGCGCAAATGCTCGTGGAGCATGGCGCCGTGCGCATCGTGAACGATGCCGCGCAGCTGGCCGAGGTGGTTGCCGGATTATTTGCCGATCCCGCCACCCGCACCACGATGGGTGCGAGTGGCAGAAAGGCGATGGACGGGAACCGCGGCGCTGTCGCACGCCTCATGCAGTTCCTCGAACCGCTGTTGCCCTAGCTAGTTACTGCGCGGGCGGCGGCGTCGGCGCGGTGGCCGCAGGGTTGGCCGGCGGCGGCGCAGTTTCGAGCCACGCGTTCACTTCTTCGAGGGCCTTGCGATCGAGCAACCCCGCGGACTGTTTCAGGCGCAGCACGTTGAGCATGTAGTCGTAGCGGCTGCGCGAGTAGTTCGTATAGGCCTGGACCAGCGCCTGGCGCGCGGCCAGCACGTCGATCGCGGTTCGCGTGCCCACGTCATATCCCGCTTCTGTCGCCTTGAGCGCGGTGCGGTTCGATTCCAGCGCCTGATTCAGCGCCTGCACACGTGAAATTTCCGACATGACGCCGAGGTAGGCGTCGCGCGCCGTGCGCTCGGTTTCACGCGAGACGCGCTCCACGCGCTGCTTCGCCGCCTGCCAGCGGTACGACTGCTGCTTCACGCGCGAGTGCGTGCCACCGCTCGACCAGATGGGCACCTGGACCTGCAGGGTGATGGACTGGTCGGTGTCGTCATCGGAAGTGCGCGGGGCGCTACCACCATCGAACACTCCAGGAATCGCAGCGAATTCCTCGGTGTCGTCGAACTCGCTATGAAACTTGCCCAGGACCAGCTCGACGGTCGGAAGGTGGCCGCCGAAGGCGGTGCGCACGTCATCGCGGGCGATTTCCGCGCCGAGCCGGCTCGAAGTCAGCGCAAGATTCTGCTCCATCGAAGCTTCGACCCACTTCTGTGGATCCGCCGGCTCCGGGATCGCGAGCGGCATCGTGCCACGAGGCGTGGAGAGCACCTGGTATTGCATGTCCGTGATCTCGCGCAGGAACTCCTGCGCGGTGGCGAGCTGGCGCTTGGCGGCGATGAGGTCTGCTGCGGCAGTGTCACGCGCGGCGCGCGCTTCCTGCACATCGGTGATAGCGATCAGGCCCACTTCAAATCGTTTGTCGGCCTGCTCGAGCTGGCGTGAGATGGCATCGACCGACGCCTGTTGGGCCTGCACGTTGTCGAGCGCTGCAAGCACGTCGAAGTAGCGCGTGGACACGCGCAAAGCCAGGTCTTGCTGAGCCACGCCGTAGTCCGCATCCGCCTGGGCGGCGATACGAGACGATTGCTTGAGCGCGACCAGGCCTTCCCACGAGAAGATGGTCTGGCGCAGCTGTATGCCCCAGTCAGAGGTTTCGGGACTGAATTCATTGTTCCCACCGAATTCCTGCAGGACGAGTCGCTGCGGATTGGCGGGATCGTCGACCAGCTGCGATCGGCGATTCAGGCTATTGCCCTCGCTTTCACCCTTGTTGTAGCTGCCGGAGATCTGCGGCAGGTACGCGGCCCAGGCCTGCGGACGTGCTTCGCGCGTCGCCTGACGGGTGAACTCGGCTTCGCGCACCGTGGGGTCGTTGATTACGGCCTGGTCGAAGATCGTCAGGAGGTCTTCGCTCGAAGCGGGAAAGGTGGCCAGGAAGCCCAGCCCCAAGGCGAGTAAACGGCGCATTAATAAGAGTCCTCTTTAGTGTTGTAGTTCACTATATCACCTGCCACCGGGGCGGAGGCAATGCACTTTTGGAAAAACTTAGACGTTTCAGTACTGGGGTACGGTTGCATCCACAGCCTGGCTCCAGGCAGATATTCCGCCGGAAAGGTTCGCCACTGCAGTGAACCCCTGGTTGGCCAGAAAATGGGCCACGCGCATGGATCGGCCACCCGCGTGGCACATCACGATGACTTCCACATCTTGCCGAAACTCCCCCAGCCGGGCCGGTATCTGACTCATCGGCACATGTACGACGTCGGGAATGCTCGCAAGTTTCAGTTCCCAGTCTTCGCGCACGTCGATCACCAGCGGTGTTTCCCCGCGATCGCGGCGTGCCTTGAGTTCTTCGACGGAAATCTCGCGGATCATGATGTTCTAGAACTGAAACGGCTCGGGGCGTCGGGCGTGGTCCAGCGCGTCGACGGCGGTTTCGAACAATCCGGTGCTGCTCCAGGCATTTTCGGCGGTTCGCGTGACCAGCAGTGCTTCCTGCGGCTGCTTCTCGCCGACCACGGCGAAGAGCTTGCCTCCCACTGCTAACGCGCGAGCAAAGCGATCGTCGTACACGGGCAGGGCGCCACATACCGCAATGAGGGCATAGTCCTTTCCCGTATCCAAGTTGAAAGTGTCACCCGTCACCACGTCGACCTGGCCGAACCCGGCCCGCTTGAGATTGGTGCGGCTCGCCGCGGCGAGCTCGCCGTGAATCTCGATCGCGCGCACGCTCGCGCCCATTGCCGAGAGACACGCGGGCACGAAGCCGGAACCCGAACCCACCACCAATGCGCGCATGCCCGGCTCCGCGGCCAGCGCCTGCAGGAGCCGTCCCACAATTTTTGGCGCAAGCATGTGCTGCCCGGCGTGCAAGGGGATATCGGTGTCGGCGAATGCGAGTTCGATGTAACGCTCGGGCACGAAAAATTCGCGCGGCGTGCGACGCATGGCGTCGAGCACGCGTTCATCGAGCACGTCCCACGCGCGTATCTGCTGCGTGATCATCTGGCCGCGCGCGAACTCGGTCTGCATGGAGAACTCCTTACAACGGGATGCTACTTATTCTGCCCGAATCAACGACATCCGGTCGTTCGTTTCGTCGCGGAACCAGTCGGCACATCGCTTATCTTTATGGTTAATGTCGAATGAGAGCTCGACAGGATGGGGCTATTCTGGCCGCGGACACGGATGCTCCGCACAAAAAGATGCACTAATAACAACAGGATTACGGTTTCGGGATGTCGATTCTTGGGTTGATCTGCGTGCTGCTCGCACTGGTTGCGACGCTGCTCTTCGTGCTGTTTTTATTTCAGCGGCGCGATCTGCGGGCGATCTCCGGGCTGTCGCTCACGATTCAGCGCGCCATCAGCAGTGAGCGACTGCCGCAGCGCGTCGAAATCGACGACGGCTCGCAGCTCGAAGTGCAGGCGCTCGGCGTGTCCATCAACCAGCTCTTGCTGCGCGCCGCGCGCACCACGGGCCGCGACAAATCCGGCCCCAAGCTGTTCACCGAGCTCGGCGAGCGCATCCACGAAGCGGTGCTCGTGCATCGCGACGTCATCCTCTACGCCAACAGCCAGTTCGCGAGCTTCGTCGGCGCGGATCGCGTCGACCTCATCGACCGCCGGCTCGCAGACCTGGTCGCGCCCGAATACGCGGAGCTGGTCGCCGAGAACCTGCGCCGCCGCCTCGCCGGCTCGCACGGCGCCGAACGTTTCGAGGTGGAGATGGTCGGCCTGCAGGGCCAGCTGAGCCTGCTCGAACTAACTACCGCGCAGATCGATTTCGAAGGCGCGCCCGCATTGCTGGTCACCGGCGTGGAAGTCATCCCGACGAAGAAGCTGCGCGCGCTCGCCAGCGGCCAGATCGAAGAGAAGGAAGCCGCCGCGCGCGCCGCGCTGGTGGCGCCACCGCTGCCGCCGCCGCCACCGACGCCACCGCCGCTGCAGGTGTTCGCCATGCAGTCGCTGGGCGAGGCCATCGTCACCACCGACATGGACGGACGTCTCGCGTACCTCAACCCGGCTGCCGAAAAGCTGTTAGGCGTGACGCGGTCGCAGGCCCTGGGCCGGCCGCTCGAAGACGTGGTGGGCCTGGTCGACCAGAACGATCGCAAGCAGCTCACCGATCCGGTGCGCGAAGCGGTCGGTGGCGGTCAGGGCAATCCGCACAATCTCAGCCGCCGGGCCGTGTTGCTCGGCAGGACCTCGGGGGAGGAGCGCGCCATCGAGCTCGCCGCATCGCCATTGCGCGTCGAGGACGAACTCGTTGGCGCGGTCATCCTGCTGCACGATGTCACCGAGCTGCGCGGCCTGCATCGGCAGATGTCGTACCAGGCAACCCACGACGCGCTCACCGGCCTCGTGAACCGGCGCGAGTTCGAGCGCCGCCTCGATGAGGCGACGGAAGCCGCGCGGCGCGGTGAAGCCGCGCACATGTTGTGTTACCTCGATCTCGATCGCTTCAAGATCGTCAACGACACCAGCGGTCATCTCGCCGGCGACAGCATGCTGCGCGAAGTGGCCAAGCTGTTGCGCGAAGCGGTGCGCGACTCGGATACGGTCTCGCGGCTGGGAGGCGACGAATTCGCGATGCTGCTGGTGGGCTGTCCGCTCGACAAGGCGCGGCAAATTGCCGACGACGTGTGCCGCTCGATCGCCACGTATCGCTTCGTATGGCATGACCGCGTGTTCAACGTCGGAGTGTCCATCGGCCTCATCGAGATCGGCCGCGAAGCAGGCACCGTCGAGCAGTTGCTCGCCGCCGCCGACTCGGCCTGTTACGTCGCCAAGAAAGAAGGCGCGGGCCGCGTCTCCGTGTATTCGGCGCGCGATGAAGCGCTGGCGCGCAGCAACGGCGAAATCGAGTGGCTGCACAAACTGCAGTCGGCCATCAAGGATGAGCGGTTCGCGCTCTATTACCAGCCCATCGTCGCGGCCGATGGCCTCGAGACCGATGGTCCGTCGATGGAAGTCCTGTTGCGCATGCTCGATGAGGCCGGCGCCGAAATCGCGCCGCTCGAATTCGTCGCGGCCGCCGAGCGATACCGCCTGATGGCCTCCGTGGACCGCTGGGTGGTGCAGACGACGCTGTCGGCGCTGTCGCGCAACGCTTTCCATCTCGCGCCCGAACGCAGCGTGGCCATCAACATCTCCGCGCAGACGCTGGGTGATCCGCTGTTCCTCGAATTCGTGGTCGAATGCCTGGACCGGACCGGTGTCGCGCCCGACCAGGTGTGCTTCGAGCTCGCGGAGAACGCGGTGATCAGCAACATGGAACACGCGCGCCGTTTCGTCGGTGTGCTGCACGGCATGGGCTGCAAGTTCACGATCGACGATTTCGGCTCGGGCGTGGCCTCGTTCTCCAGCCTCAAGAACCTGCCGCTCGATTACCTCAAGCTCGACGGCTCGTTCATGCGCAACCTGGCGCGCGATTCGGTGAGCCAGACCATGGTGACCGCCATGATCAAGCTCGCGCGTACGCTCAATTTCAAGATCATCGCCGAGCAGGTGGAAGACAACGCCGCGCTCGACGTGGCGCGCAGGTTTGGCGTGGATTTCGTCCAGGGATTCGTGATCGCCCGGCCGGCAAAGCTCGCGCTTGCCGCCTGACGGTCCATCAACTAACTAGATTGCAGATTCGGGGAGTTTTCAAGATGTCAGTTGCACAAAACCAAGGCAGCGCACACTGTCGCTTCCGCGGGCAACATCCCACCGTGGCGCGTCCGGCGTCGCGCATTTCGCTGGTGAGCGCCGCCAAGCGCGGGCGCGCCGGCATGTGGTGCGCGGCCACCCAGCGGGGACTGCGGGCCAGCAGCCGTCCGCGCCTGCGGGACTCGCGTCAGCGCCGTCCGGCGTCGCGCAATTCACCGCCGCGCCGCACCTCCTAGGCGAACAAGCCGCTCTCGGCCATCATTCGCCCCTGTCATCGCGAGGGGCGAATGAAACTGCCGACAGCCATACAAGGATGCGTTTTGCGGCCCTGGGTGCCGGCCGACAAGGCCAGCCTCATCGCCAACGCCAACAACCGGAACGTCTGGCGCAATCTCGCCGATATTTTCCCGCATCCCTATACCGAAGCCGACGCCGACGCGTGGCTGCGCGTCGCGGGCCTCCCTGAGCGCAGCATCAAACTAGCCATCGAGGTCGACGGTGTGGCGGTCGGTGGCATCGGCGCACGGGCGGGCGAGGGCATCTTCGTGCGCACCGCGCAGTTCGGCTACTGGCTGGGTGAACCATTTTGGGGACGCGGCCTCGTCACGGCGGCAGGACGTGCGCTGCTCGATCACTTGAAGCAGGATGCACGCTTCGTGCGCCTCGAGGCGCCGGTATTCGAATGGAACCCGGCGTCCATGCGCGTGCTCGAAAAGCTCGCGTTCGAGCGCGTGGCCGTCCTGCGCAAGAGCGTCACCAAGGACGGGCAGCTCATCGACAGCGTGCTGTACAGCCTTTGCCTGTGAACGGAGGAACCCATGTTGAAGACCTACCAAGGCAGCTGCCATTGCGGCGCAGCGCGCAGGGCACTGGCCGGTGCAACTGCAGCATCTGCACCGCGAACGGCCGTGAAACGCGGCACCTGTGAGTGAACGGAGAGACCTGATGCGAAGGCAGTCAATGGCCCTGTTGTCGATGCTTGCGATCGTCGTCGCGTGTACGGGTACATCCACGAAACGTGACAAGGTCGCATCCATCGACGGCGAGAGCATCGCCTACGAAACGCGCGGCAACGGCGCGCTCGCTGTCGTGCTGGTGCATGGCTGGTCCTGCGATCGCAGTTATTTTCAGCACCAGCTCGAATCGTTGTCGGACCGGTACACCGTCGTGAGCCTCGACCTCGCCGGACACGGCGAGTCGAGCATCGGCCGCGGGAATTCCACGATCGCGCTGTTCGGCGAGGATGTGGCCGCCGTGGTCCGCAAGCTGGACCTCAAACGCGTGGTGCTCGTGGGACATTCGATGGGCGGCGATGTCGTCGTCGCGGCCGCGCGGTTGCTCAAAGGGCGGGTCGTGGGGCTCGTCTGGGTCGATGACTACAAGGAGCTCGGGCCTCCGAGCTCCGATGAGGACATCGAGGCATTCGTCGCGCAGTTCCGCGCGGACTTCCCGGGCATGGCCAACAAGGTCGTGCGCAGCCTGTTCCGCGAAGACGCCGACCCTGCCCTGGTGGACCGCATAGCGAAGGACATGGCGTCGGCGCCTCCACAGGTGGGCACCACGTCCATCGAATCCTCGTTCAAGTACGCCAGGGAGATCCCCGGCGCGCTCGCCGAACTCAAACTACCCGTGATCGCCATCAATGCGGACAACGGTCCCACCAACGTGGCATCACTGGAAAAACATGGCGTGAAAGTCGTCGTCATGACCGGCGCCGGTCATTTCCTCATGCTGGAAGACCCTCCGCGCTTCGACACGATGCTGGCGGCGGCGATTGAAGAACTGCAGAAGTGAGCGATGCACCTTCACCTGAGGAGGTCCCATGAACAACTTGCCAGTCTTTTCCCGCCGGCGCGTGCTGCTCGGCTCCGGTGCCTGTGCGGTTGCCGCGCTGGGTGGTGCTGCAAAGGCAGCCGACAAACTACAGCGAACACCCACGCAGGTGCTGGGCCCGTTCTATCCACTCGACCAGCCACTCGAGATCGACGCCGACCTGACGCTCGTCAAGGGCCGCAAGGAGCACGCGAAGGGGCAGGTGGTGCACGTCATGGGCCGCGTGTTGAATGCCGACGGCAAACCCGTCAGTGGCGCGCAAATCGAGATCTGGCAAGCGAATGCGAACGGCCGCTACGCACATCCTGCCGACAACAACCCGGCTCCTCTCGATCCGGGTTTTCAGGGCTACGCGAAGTTGCGCACCGATGCTGCGGGCCGTTACCGCTTCAAGACCATCAAGCCGGGTGGCTATCCGGCGGGCCGCTTCATGCGACCGGCGCACATCCATTTCGATGTGGCCGGGAAGCTCGATCGCCTGGTCACGCAGATGTACTTTCCGGACGACCCCTTGAATGAGGATGACGGTGAGCTGGCCACCGCCGCGAAGAGCCGACATCTGCTGGTGGCCGAGGTTCGCGCGCCGACGGCTGACCTTTCGCCCGACTCGTTGCTCGCGCATTGGAACATCGTTCTCGAGAACGGCTGATCGTCAGAGCTCGCCGCGAATCGAGTCGCGCAGCCAGTTTTCCGCCGGCCTGCCACTCCAGCGCTTCGCGACGCGGCCGTCGCGGCTGATGAGATAACTCAACGGATAGATCTGGCCCGCACGGTAATAGTCGGCCGCCTGCGCCAGCCGGCCCTGCACCCCCTCGAAGTGGTGAGCACGCAGGAAAGGCTCGAGCACCGCGGGTTCTTCGAGCGATAGATAGATCACCACCAGGCCTTGCCCGGCGAAATCCGCCTGCGCGCTCGACAGCATCGGCATTTCGTGCCGGCACGGGCCGCACCAGGTCGCCCAGAAGTTCACCAGCACTACCTTGCCGCGATACTCGGAGAGCCGTCGTACAGCGCCGCTGCTCGATTCGTAGAAGCTGAGTTCGGGGGCCACGGCGCGCAGCGTTGGCAGCAGCGCTGACAAGGGCGTCGAGCGGCCATCGAGCCGGTGCGCTATCGCCAGCAATCCAAGCGACACCAGGGCCACTGCAGGTAACCCCAATCGAATCAGGCGCGCGTGTGGGTGGACGAACGGACGCCGGAACCACCAGGTGGCGGCCAAAACGAGTATGGCCGCGGCGACATAGAACGATGGAGCGCGGAACCAGAGTTGCGCAGGCCCGAGGCGGCCCGCGAGCTGCAGTCCGGCGATCAGGGCGACGAGGCCCGTGCCGAAAGCGAACAGCATCCAGGCGAGCGCCCGCAGAATCCGGAACCCGGTGCCCTGCCGCGGCGTGCGCGCTAACAAAGTGATGCCGGCGACGATGCACGCGGTGGCAATGCCGAGCAGGGTCAGGAGCAATGTGGTGGCGACTTCCATTCAGCCCGGTATTGTCGCATCACCGGTCCCGCGCCCGGGCTCTACCCGCTGTAAGAATCTTCCTCAAGCGATGGTGCCGACGATCCGGACCATGCCGCGCAAGCCCGGCTGCCTGCGCGTTTCGAAGCCGATGGTTTCGAGGCTGGCGATCACCCGGTCCGGAGACAGACGCAGTTTGCGATAGCTGCTGACACGCGTTTCCCAGGCGTCACCGGCGCGTTCGTGCAGGATGTCGTGCACCACCACCGTGTCTTCTTCGTATTCGAGGAAGCACGTGAGGATGCGGCGCTCATCACTGCGCACCGGGATGAAACGCGCATCACCGAGGAGGGGTTCGCTGTAGTCTCGGAACGAGAGTACGAAGTGACCGCCCGGGGTCAGCGACTCGTGAACTTCCTGCACCAGGAAATCGACGTGGGTGTGTTCGGGAAGGTGCGTGAGCGTATCGCCCATGCAGAACACTGCGGCAACCTTCTCTTTGAGGTGCGCGCGAAACGACAGCAGGTCGTCCGCCACGGTTTCGAGCGCGAGCCCATCGGCCAGGCGGTCGAGCTCGGTGAGCAGCTCCGTTGAACTGTCGACCGCGAGTACACGCATGCCGTTGCGGGCCAGCGGGATCGCATGCATGCCGAAGCCCGTGCCGAGGTCGGCGACCAGCGCGCCCGCGGGCAACTTCAATTGCAGTTCTTCGATCTCTGACTTGCCGGCATCGAACGCAGCGTCGACGCTGCCCGCCATCCAGGTGTACACCGGCGCGAGCAGCTGTGAGTAATGGTCGGAGACGGAATTCATGTGGCGAATGCGATTGTGGCGGCCAGGTGCATCGCGACGATCAGCCAGAACACCACCTGGAAGCCAGCTTTCTTCGATTTGTGGTGGAACATGCGTTGTCCGATGAGTGCTCCCGGCCAGCCGCCGAGCAGGCTGAGAAGGTGCAACAATTGTTCACTCGTGCGCCAGCGGCGATTCATGGCGGCTGATTTGTCGAATGCATAAATGACGAAAGTCAGCAGGCTCACCGCGATATACACGGCTGGCACCACCCAGGGAATCCGTCCGGTGACTGCGAGCGCGATGACCGCCGCAACGAAGGCGGCCACCAGCGAGCATGCGGCTGCCATGTGCGTGGGGCCAGGCTCCGTTCGTGGCGCGGGCGCTTCGCGGAACAACACGTTCACGGCGCGCAGCCGACCTTTCGGATCCCGGGTGAGTTGATAGGTGATGACGTCACCATCGCGCGGCCGCCGTTGCCGGTACGAGAACGCACGTATGTGAACGAAGGCGCGCAAACCACCTTTGTCGGGGGTGACGAATCCGAAACCTTTGTCGTCGTCCCAGTTGGTCAGTCGCCCCTGATCGCGCATCGCCGCGCCGGAGCTACCTGGCTTCACCGCCGGAAGCCTGAACGCCTGCATTCGCCGCTCGCGAGATGCCCAGCTTCTTCATCCGGTGGCGCAAGGTTGCGGGTTTCAGCCCCAGCTTGAGCGCGGCGCCGCGGCTG
>Ga0190271_10002069_pt1 | contig 11916 bp, 14 predicted proteins | sample Popmic356T_FD_133747 | JGI IMG/M metagenome (GOLD analysis project Ga0190271, IMG submission 133747) | Populus adjacent soil microbial communities from riparian zone of Weber River, Utah, USA - 356 T | ecosystem: Environmental > Terrestrial > Soil > Riparian zone | place: USA: Utah | collected...
GAGGGGGAGACGACGACCACGGTGAGCGGCGCCGAAGCCGCCATTTCACGTCTGCCGTGACCGACGGATTGAATTTTTTTTCTCAGGTCGCGAGTCTCCGTAACTTCTTACGCAAGGGTCTTGCCTCGATGATCCCCTCCGCCAACACCACGTCGTCCGGTCCGAGCAATACGGGCACCCGCATCCCATAGTCCCTGGTCAGAGCATCTTCCGTGTCGATATCGATCTCATCGATCGTGCCGCCCACCCGAGCCACCGCCTTCTCGACGAGGGGCCGCGCCTCATCGCAGAGATGACAACCGGGCCTGATCAGGAATCTGAAGGATGAATTGTTCAAGTAGCCACCGTGAGTGACCGATAATGGACACGCACGGATGGAGGGTCAACCGTTCCCCTCATACCAAGGGCACGTTCGTCCAAGGTGTGAACGGATAGCCTCCCAGCCCGCCCCACGGTACGGAACTCTCCGTCGTGCAGATGAGGCCCCCGCCCAGCGGGGGCCTCATCCTTTTTCGGCCGGCAATTCTGGTCTGCCATCGTGTGTGTGTTGAGACCCGCCACCGCAGTCGTCCTGGTCATCCTTCTGCTTCTCATCGCTATCGCCGGAATCATCCAGCTGACGTCGATCCTGTCCCCGCCATAGTGACCGCCACGCCGGCTGCGAGGTTCAACTCCTCATCGGCGGCTCCCTCCCGAATCGCGATCGCTATCAGACCGGCCGAATCGACATGCACGAGGGCCTCCCCCGGATCCACATCGGAATACGTGGCCGCCCACGGGATTGTGTGCAGGGTGGCGCCCACCTTCACCGTCAGCACCGAGCCCGGGGCAAGCCCGACCGCGGCCAGGTCGTCGGGCCCGATGTTGGTCTGAACGTTCCCGAACCGATCGACCCACCAGGCCTCACCGCTCACGAGGCTGCCCTGAGTGTCCGGCAACGGGAGCAGCAAGGGCTGCACGGCATCTGGGCCTACCTCTGGGCCGAGATCCTGGATCGCCGCCTCCCCCGAGGCGAGCAGCGCGGCCGCCGGGGCGAAGACATCGCGGCCGTGGAAGGTCTCACCCGGTGAGGGAATCCTCGCCTCTGGATTGTCGATCGAGACCATCACCCCCGCCCCGCCGACCATCGCCACTGCCGGCGACAGAACCCCGTTGTCCGGGCCCACGAAGAAGCCCCAGTCGGTCTCCAGGGCCAACGCCTTGCGCCCGGAGCCGACGCCTGGATCGACCACTACCAGGGCCACACCCTCAGGGAGATACTGGATCGCCCGGGTCAGACTGAGGGCTGCGGCCTTCACATCGCCCCTCGGTGTGCCATGGCCCACGTCGATCACCCGTGATCCCGGCGCCAGCTTGGCCAGCACCCCATGCACCACTCCCACGAACTCGTCGGAGTGACCGAAGTCGGATAGGAAGCTGATGGGGAGTGCGTTGTCGGTCATGCGTGGTCCTATATTGCCGCGATGTCCGAGACCAGCCACGACGGAGTCGCGCGAGAGGTATCCCGGGCGAAGGTGGCGATGCTCATGGGCAGCGTCGACACGGGGAAGACGACCCTGGCCCTGCAAGCAGCTCGTCTCGCTCTCGGAGCCGGCCGGACTGTGGCAATCGTGGATGCCGACGTGGGCAACTCGACCGTCGGTCCCCCGGCGTGTGTCGGGTTGAAGATCCTTCGTTCGCCAGCGGACCTCGACGATGTGGCGACACCCGACCGGCTCCACTTCGTGGGCACCATCTCCCCTGCGCGCCTGGTCTTGCAACAGGTCGTCGCCACGGCGGCGATGGTGGACGTCGCCCGTGAGATGGCCGACCTGGTGATCCTCGACACCACTGCCGTCGTCTCCGGGGTCGCCGGCGAGACCCTCAAGTATCACAAGGCCGAGCTGTGCCGGCCCGACAAGGTCGTTGCCCTGCAACGTGGCGGCGAGATGGAGCCGGTGGTCGGGATGCTGCGCCGGTTCCTCGGCATGGAGGTGACCGTGACCCCGGCCGACCCCAACGTGATGCCCATCTCTCCCGACGAGCGGGCGCAGCGGAGGACCGAAGCCTTCGCCCGGGCTCTGGCCCCCCCACTCGATAGGTGGAAGGTACGGCCCACCGTCTTCGCACCCACGCTCCCCATGGGTCTCAACCTGGGACGTCTCGACGATGTGCTGGTCGGCGTCCAGGACGAGGACGGCGGCTGTCTGGGGCTCGGGATCCTCGGCAACGAGGAGGACGGGCTCAGAGTCATGACCAACACCGGCGAAGGGATGAAGGGTCTTCGTCTCGGATCGATGCGACTCGACCCGGTGACGCTCGAAGGGAGCGTCATCAGCCTGCGCGAGGTCATGTTTGGGATCTGACGCCCTCTGGGCGTCAGCGTTCTACGTTCTACGTTTTGAGTTTTACGTGGGTGATTCAAGGGTGTTTGCTCCGGGGCCGATAAACAACGGGTGCCCGGGAAGAGAAATTGGCTCTCGTTGTTGCTGGTCGCATTCATATCGACCGTGCTCGGCGTTGCCGCAACCGCCGATTCGGGAACGGAGAGCGAGTTCGTCTCGCTCATAAACTCGACCCGCTCCAACAACGGGCTTGGTTCTCTCGAGGTGGACGGCGGTCTGCGGGCTCATGCCCGGAATCACACCCAGGCCATGATCGACAACGGCGGCATCTTTCACTCCAGCTCGGCCGAGCTCTCGGCAGCAGCGGGCAGTGGCTGGACGCGGGTCGGTGAGAACGTGGGAAGCGGCCAGACCCCGTCATCGCTGCACACGGCGTTCATGAATTCTCCGGGCCACGCCGCCAACATCCTCGGTGACTACAACTACGTCGGGGTAGGCACCAACACCGACGTCAATGGATCGCTCTATGTCACCGTCGTGTTCATGAAGAAGGGTGAGACCGCCCCACCGACGACCGAGGCACCGCCGGCCACCGAGGCGCCGGCACCACCCCCGCCGACCGACTCACCTGCGACCACGGCACCACCCGCATCGGATGGAGGTGAGCCCGCCGCAGCGTCGCCCACCACAACATCGACGACGACCACCACCACCACGACAATGGTCGTGCCCCCGGACAGGGCGGTCATCCCCGGTCAGTCGTGCATCGAGGCGAACCGCTTCGCCCAGCTCTGTCACGATTGAGTCTTGGGTTCTGGGTGGTGGGTTTGGGTTTGAACTCACTCACCACCCAAACTCAAACAAACGCCCGAGTGACCCACCTGAGCCTCCTCCGCACTTCCCCGAACGGACGGTTCTCTGGTTTGCCTCTCGGGCGTTCGCAGCGCCGAATGTACGGGTTCAGCCACCCGGAAGCAACGACCCCGAGTCCGACGCTGTCTATCGCCAAGTAACGCTCGCAATCGTCAAATAAGACCCGGCTTCGGCTGGGTGTTGGGTTACCAACAGGAATCCCGACTTTCCACAGGCTTTGTCCACAAGGGTTTGTTCACAAGTTTCTAACCCGAATTTTCGCGACCTGCGAAAAGCGAGCGGAGCAGCGGCCGGAAGGCGACCTCGATAGCGTCGTAGATCTCGCCTAGCGCGAGGTCCAGTTCGAGGTCGTTCACCTGGGGCTCGGCGAGCCGCCCGCGGAGTACCAGCCCGCCCTCCTGATCGAGAGCGAAATGAGCCCGCCACGCCCTCATGTTTCGTTGCAGCGCCTGCTCGAAGAGCTCGCTGCTCCCCTCGGCCGCGGGGAGCACGTACGCCTCGTACTCGACACTGCGCTGCCCGATCGTGAACCAGACGGTGGTTGCATCACGTGCCTCCTGACGCATCCTCACTGCCCAGCGCCCCTCGACCTCCTCGGCATACTCCACGCTGGACTCGGGGTCGGCGAGCCAGCCGTCGATCCGCCGCTCGAGCACCTCTCTCATGCCCATTGCAGTTCCAGTCTGGACTCGAGCTCCCCGACCGGACGGCCACCGCCCAGCACCACAGGCGTGGCAAGAGGAGCGAGACGATCGACGGCAATTCGCGGCAGCTCTCCCAACCCGGCGAGAGTCGCGATGGCCGCTGCATCGGCGACCTCCTGGATTCCGTCCCAGGATTTGACCGCGACGCCCAGTCGCCCATCGAGTGCCACACCGATGCAGCCCGCCGCCCCCCGTTTGGCAGCTGCCTGCAGTGCGGTCGCAATCGAGGCATCACCGTTGCCTGTGCCGGATACCAGCGCCGGATAGCGGTGCATGGCGTCGAAGACCTCCCTGAGGCGCGGGAGGGAAGCGAGACGAGCGTAAAGCGTCGCCATGGCTCGGGTCGTAGTCCGATGCACGGGCGCCCCGCATCCGTCCACACCCACCGGCATCCCCGAGAAGCCACTCAGATCGGCGATCAGATCGGTGATGAAAACCTGTAGGGGGTGATCCGGTGCGAGATAGCCCTCGATTGGCCATCCCTGACTCTGGCAAGCCCGGAGCCATCCCGCGTGTTTGCCCGAACAGTCGTGCCAGATGCGGCGTGGCTCGGCCTCACTCCCGCTCTCCACACGGAAACGGGTCTCGGCCTCGACCGACAGCGGCCAACTCGGCGGGCATCGCAGATCGATCTCTCCGAGCCCTACGCTTGCCAGCATCGACTCGACCAGGGCCACGTGCACCGGATGACCGTCGTGGGATGCGCTGGCGAGAGCGAGCTCGAGCAGCCCAAGGGCAGCCCCGTGCTCCTGCGAGACGAGAGCCTGAAACGGCTTGGCGGCTGAGCGAAGGAAGAACGGTTGGTCGATATCACCCGAATGGGCCACCAGGGCGCCGTCGGCAGAGACCACGGCCACCGCCCCGTCATGCAATGTCTCGACCAGACCCGAACGTGTTCTGGCCGAGAGCAACCTCAGCCCGCTGGCTGTGCTTCGCCCTGCTGGCTTCGATAGCGGGCGATGATCTCGTCCTGGAGGGCATCGATCACCCCATGCAGCTGGCGCCGCTGTGCCGAGAGCTCGGCCTCGACCTCCTGCACACGCTCGATCGCTTCGGTGAGCTCATCGTCGGTCAGCTCCGGAAGCTGTGTGAGGATCCCGTCGTCCATGATCCGGTCGATGAGACGGCGGCCCGTCGTCGCCGGGATCGGGGGCATCGTGTCGAGATGTCGCAGGTTGGGCTCGCTCCCAAAGGTCATCCCCGCGGCCAGGATCTCGGGCAATGCCTCGATCAGACTCCGCTCCTCCTGCCCGCTGCGCCGACGCAGCTCGAAATTGAGCAAATCCACCCGCCCATGGAGAAGACGGCGGTAGTAAGAGATCTGGGCCTCCACGTCCTCGGCGGACTCCCGACGTCTCCGCAGCTCATCGAGGTCTGCCTCGACGATATCGGCCAGATAATCCGGCTCGAGGACCGTATCGATTCTGCGGCGGTGCTCGCTCACGAGAGGCAGGCTACCTGCATGCCCCTGCCACCGTTGCATAGGGATTGACGGCTGCCGACCCGCGTCCACCGGGGTGGATCTCGAAATGAAGATGCGGTGACCCACCTCTTGCGTTGCCGCTGTCGCCGTTGAAGCCGATCGTCTGGCCCTGGCTCACCGACGACCCGGAGGAGACGTTGAAATCGGACAGGTGGGCGTAGTAGAAGGCGATCCCGTTGTCGGCCAACAGCCAGATCGTGTTGCCACCGAGACCGCTGCTGCCAAGCGCCACGCGCCCCGAGGCAACCGCGTATATCGGCTCGTTCCAGGCGGCGAACATATCTGTGCCCTTGTGGGCGCGGCCACCTGATCTCGACGCGCCCCAGGAGTCGATGAAAGAGGTGCGGCCCGGCGTGAAGGGACAGATGAACGAGCCCACCTGAACCGAGCCGGCTGCGCGCTGTCGAGCACGTGCCGCCAGTTCCGCCTGCTCGCGGTCGTACTCCGTCGCGAGCTCCTTGCAGCGGCCGGACAACTTGGCATACGCCGCCTGTTCGGCCTCCATCGCTGCTTCCTGGTTGGTCCTGGCGTCGAGCTTTTGCGTCTCCACAGCCTCCAGCTCCACCCGGGTGCCGTCGAGGACGGCCTGGAATCGATTCAGCTCCCCTCGTGCCGCCACCAGCTCATCAAGCGACTCCTGGCCGCCGGTAGCGGCAGTGGTGAGGAATTCGGAAGTCGTCATGAATTCGTCGACCGACGAAGCAGAGAAGATGATCCCGGGACTGGCCAGCCCGCCCCGCATGTAGAGCTCCACGGCCTGCTCTTCGATCCGCGTCTGGATCTGATCGAGTTCCTCGGTGTGGCTGCTCACCGAGCCGGCCACCGACTCCTGTTTCCTCTCCACACGATCGACTTCGATCACTGCATCTTCGTATTCGTGAGCGGCGACCTCGAACGCCGCCTGGGCGGCCCGATATTCCTCCAGCTGGGCACGAGAATCGGCGCAAGCCTCCTCGACTTGAGCCTTGGTCACCGCCTGGCCGGCGAGCGGGAACAGGACGGAGACGAGAGCGATGAGGGTGAGCACGGTGACGACGCGGACGGGCGTCTGGGCACGCATCGGCGGGAAGGCTAACCCGTGACGCCGTTCTGCTCTACTCGGAACGGTCTACTTTGCAAACGAGTGCGAGCACATCGATGGGAGGGCTCACAAGACCAGAAGAAGCAACGGGTAATAGATGGCGGCGGCCAATACCACCCCGTCGAGACTCACCAGTGCCCCCGGTGAGCGCTCGGTGAGGACGACCCGGCCCATCCGCAGCATGGATGACAGACCTCGGCCCGCCAGCAGCGCCACCGCAATCCCCAGACCGACGAGAAGATACGAGACGACGGACAGATCCCAGATGAATGCGGCGACGACGGCTGCCAGGACAGCCCCGAGCGCAGTTACCGAGAACGGGTCGAGGAGGGGAATCGGGTTGAGCCGCTCGACGACAGCGCTGAGGCCCACTGCAACGATCACGGAGACGAGGAACACATCGACGGCGCTCGCCTCAGGGGATTGAGACGAGTGGGCGAGCACGAGGGAGGCAGTGCCCAGCCCGCCGAGGAGAGCCACCATGACCGTAGGGCTGAAGACCTCCACCTGCCGGTACTGGGGGAAGGCGACGGCCCAGCCCAGACCTACAACTGCCGCGATCACAAGGGCGAGGGCGTATCCGCCGCCACCCGCTACATGTGCCGCCATGGCGGACCCGGCTGCCGTGACCACGACGACCAGCGAGGCGAACTCCCGGCCCCTGGCCGCGAAGGCTGAGCCGATGTCCAAGGCCCAGATGGCGACGATGAGGACGAGGGCCGACGCCCATATCTCCTGACCCTGGGTGTTGGCGAGAATGGCCACCACGGCGACCGCGGCGGGGAGAAACGCCATGAGGTCCACCGCCGAGAAGGTCGTGGCTTGCTGATCGCCTCCGGAGACCGGTGGTATCAGCACCACCTCGTCGTGCTCGGACACGCTGTCGTCCATCGAGGCCGCCTCACCGTTGACCCAGACCCGTGAAGTCTCGAGCCCCCGCCGGAAATCCGGCCCGAACTTCTCCGCGGCCGCCTCGATCACCCCCCCAACTGTCTCGGAGGGCACATCGAGCCGCGAAGTGCCGGCCAGTTCCCGGAGGTTTGCGAAGAGGCGAAGCTTGGCCATTGGTCGGAGCCTAAAGCGTACCGACTTCACCTCGCGACTCCTGGCTGCCTTCGCCTACTCTCGGAGTATGGGCGACGTGGTGATGGTGGCGGTCGATGTACCGCTGGTCGGCGACGAGCGCCACAAGAACTGGGCGAAGGTGGTCGAGGCTGTAGACGACACCCGAGCGTCGGGTTGGGCCTTCCAAGGGCCGTTCGTGGAGACCGGCGGGATCCAGGACCTGCCAATGGGCGCAACGCTTCTGGTCTATGGCGAGCGCGGCTCCCGGGCCAACCCCCAGATCATGGCGCGGGTGTACACGGTCAATCCGGATTCAACGCTGAGTCTCGAAGCGGAGGCGAAAGGAAAGGCCTGGGCCAGGACACTCCGGGACCCGGTGGAGCGCTGCCTCGGGGCCGATTCCAGGACACCCGACCTCTCCTTCATCAGCGACGAGCTGCTGGCTCTGGAATTGCAGAGTCGGGGGTGGAAAGTGGAGCAACCGTGAAGGCAATAGTGGTCCCCGCCCTCGGCGGCCCCGAGAACCTGGTCCTCGACGATGTGCCCGACCCGGGAGTGGAACCCGGGAAGCTCCTGGTCGATGTGAAGGCGGCAGGAGTGAACTATGTCGACATCTACCACCGGCGCGGTCTCTACGACGCGACCCTCCCCTTCATCCCGGGCCAGGAAGGTGCCGGCACCGTCTCAGCGGTCGGCGAGGGCGTCGAGGGCTTTCGGATCGGAGACAAGGTCGGGTGGACCGACGTGCGCGGCTCCTACGCGCAACGGCACGTGATCCCGGCGGACCGGGCGGTGCCGATCCCAGATGGCCTCGATCTGAAGGTTGTGGCCGCCATCCTCTTGCAGGGTCTCACCGCTCACTACCTCACCACCGACACGTTTCCGCTTGGCCCCGGTCACAGATGTCTGATCCATGCCGGGGCCGGGGGTGTCGGGCTTCTACTCACGCAGATGGCCAAGATGCGCGGGGCCGAGGTGTTCACCACGGTGGGCACCGCCGACAAGGCAGAGCTGAGCCGTCTGGCGGGATCGGACCATGTCATCGAGTACGAAGACACGGACTTCGGAGAAGCGGTCGAAGGAGTTGCCGGCCCGAAGGCACTCGACGTGGTCTACGACGGGGTCGGCGCCGACACGTTCATGAAGGGCCTCGATCTGCTCCGTCCCCGAGGGATGATGGTGACCTTTGGCAATGCTTCGGGCCCGGCGCCCGAGATCGCGCCACTTCTCCTGTCGCAAAAGGGGTCTCTGTTCCTCACCCGGCCCACCATGGCGCATTACCTGCAGACCAGGGATGAGTTGCTGTCGCGCTGCGACGACCTCTTCTCGTGGATCCAATCTGGCGAGCTGGTGGTGCGCGTTGGCCACGAGTACCCGCTCGCCGAAGCCGCCGATGCCCATCGGGCGCTGGAGGGAAGGCTGACCACCGGCAAGGTCCTGCTCCTCCCTTGACCCGGCCCGACCCCTACAAACCGACGCTCACGAGCAGGCTGTGGTGGCTCGTCTCACTACCGATGATCAGGCTTGGCGCCAGGATCTTCTGGAAGCTGCGGATCGATCGGGGGCCGGGGTTCCCCGCTCCTCCGTTCGTGCTCGCCGCCAATCACTATTCCTTTCTCGATCCTCCGCTGGTCGGCGCCGTCTACGGCAAACGAGCTCGATTCATCGGCCTCATTGATCTGTTCGGGAACCACAAGCCTCTCGACTGGGCGCTCGAAGCTTGGGAGACCATCACCGTGCGCCGGGGGACGGTTCCGTTGAGGACTGTGCGCCAATGCATGGCCCATCTCGAGTCCGGGGGCGTGGTCGGTCTCTTCCCGGAGGGCATCCGGGTCGAGAGATTCGGTGATGCCGGGTTCAAGCCCGGCGCGGCCTGGTTGGCTGCTCGGACCGGCGTGCCCTTGGTGGCAGTGGCAGTCAAGGGGACCGACCGGGTCCTCGGCATCGACAACAAGTTCCGAAAAGGGCGGGTCGAGGTGATCGTCGGCCCATCCTTCCACCCCTCCGGCACCGACCGCGCCGCCGTCGACGACCTGACCCGCCGCTGGGCGGAATGGGTGGGCCAGACACTTACCTGAGGTACACGGCGCCATTTCTCCCCCCGTAGGGGGGAGTACCCCAAGGGGGAGGGACTCCTGGGCCTACGCCGACAAAGAAGCGATCTAGTTTCAGCGAAGATGTCAGATCTCGAGTACCTCACCGACGAGCCCCCCAACGCCGCCGTGCCCTTGACCGCCTTGGACGGGCGCCCCATCCCCCAGGACCGCGCCTATCTCCGTAACAGCTTCCCCACTCCGTCCGAGGTCGAGGACGCTGTGGAAGTGGCACTCCCGGGCATCCCGCCACGAACCCTGACCACGGGGAACCTGGGTGTACTGGAACAGGTCGAGATGGAGATGGTCCTGGAGTGCGCCGGCAATGGACGGTCCTTGGTACGGCCCGCGGTGAGTGGTCTGGAGTGGGGTCTCGGTGGCATCTCCCCGATAAGGATCGGCGGAGTGAGGCTCATCGACGCCCTGGGGCAGGTGCCCGACGAGGTCGTCGAGCTCGTACTGACTGGGGCCGATCGAGGCACGGTGAGGCCGGAGGGGGAGGTCAACTATCAGTTCTCGGTCCCCATCGACCGCGTGAAGGACGGGTCTGCGCTCCTAGCCACCCGGTGGGGCGACGAGCCGCTGGGGATCGATCATGGGGGGCCGATCCGGTTCGTCTTGCCCGGGCACTACGCCATGCGGTCGGTCAAATGGCTGACCAGGATCGAAGGAGTGGTCGAGCCCTTCTCGGGCCATTTCGTCAACCGCTACCGATATCTGGGCGATGAGCGATTCGCGCAGGCATCACCGGTGAGTGAGATCCAGGTGAGATCGGTTATCGCCTCGCCTGGTGGCGGGGAATTGGTGCCCGCCGGCACAGTGCAGATCAGTGGCTCGGCCTGGTCCGGCAACGGGACCGTCGAGGGCGTCGCTATCTCGATGGACCGGGGGGAGACCTGGACAGCGGCAGATATGTCGAAGGGCTCGGGCCCGCTGGCCGCGGTCGCCTGGCGTCATGACGTGGTCGTCTCCCCGGGCAAGCACACGGTGATGTCCCGTGCCACGGACGCGGCCGGGAACAGCCAGCCGATCAGCCCACCCTGGAACGAGAACGGCTACGCCAACAATCTCGTTCACGCCGTTGAGTTCGTGGCCGGCTAGCGCTACTCCAAGAAGGCGGCGATGGTCGACGCAACCACACCCGGGGTGTCGAGATGTGCCTTCCACGCCTCGGCGACGACTTCGACGGTTGCTGTCGGCATGGCCTCCTCGACCCGGTCGACCGACTCCCGGGGGACATCACCTGCTTGGCTCCAAAGGTATGTGGTGGGCGTCGTTATGTCACCCAGCTTCGACGGCACTTGCGAGGCGGCGGGAGTCCTGCGGAAGGAATGGATCGACTCCGAGGTGTTCACGATGGTCTCCGCCAGATTCCGCGCTTCGACCTGGCTCGGCGTCGGGCACCACCCACCGCTCTCGCAGTTCGGCGCCCAGCGGTCCGCGGCGAGGGGTCCACTCGTCTCCAGGGCATAGGTAGCCGCCGTGCCGATCCAGGGCAGTCTTTCCACGAATTCGTCCCAGGCCCGGGGCTTGAAGAAGTCGACGTCGAGCATGACCAGGCCGGCGACAAGAGCGGGTTGGGTCACGGCGATCTCGGCGGCGACCTCGCCCCCAAGCCCGACTCCGGCGACGACGGCGGGCTGACTGAAGCTCTGCTGGATGACGTCCGAGACCTCCTCGGCCATCGATGCCACGGTGTGCCGGCTCCCCTCGTCGGGGATCCGCTCGCTGAGCCCGAAACCAGGGAGATCGACTCGCACGACCGAGAACCGGGGGTCCAGTTCGGCGACCACCCCATCCCAGGGCACCCCGCCGGCCACATCGACATCGTGGAGCAACACGAGAGGGATGAGCCCCTCCCCATGTCTCACGACATTGATGACGGTGCCGTTGGCGGTCTCGACGTTGTCGTTCTCCAGATCCTCCAACGACACGTCTTCGATGAGCTCGATGCGATCCAGGGTGACCGTGGTCCAGATCACCACCCCGGCCGCGATCAAGAGGAGGATGAGCACGACGAACCGAAGGAACACCCGGCTCGTGGTTTCTGCCTTGGGCGGCGGGCGGAGGCCAGTCATATGAGAAGTGTCTCGGCCGTCAAACGCCGGGGTTTAGCGGCATCTCAACCCATGCGTTTAGTGACAGTCTCCGTTATCCGGTCGACCGAGGGAATCGCCATGTCCTCCAAGGCTTCCGCCGCGGGCAGCGGTATGTGTGGCGTCGTGATTCGGACCACCGGCCCGTCGAGGTCCCAAAACACCTCGTCGGCCACGATCGACGCGATCTCAGCCCC
>Ga0190271_10002070_pt1 | contig 11915 bp, 12 predicted proteins | sample Popmic356T_FD_133747 | JGI IMG/M metagenome (GOLD analysis project Ga0190271, IMG submission 133747) | Populus adjacent soil microbial communities from riparian zone of Weber River, Utah, USA - 356 T | ecosystem: Environmental > Terrestrial > Soil > Riparian zone | place: USA: Utah | collected...
TGCGGGGAGGTTATTATAGAATCAAATACTTATTGCTACAAAATGGTATTTTCAGACGCGCTACCCGTTCAATTCTGGCTTGATGGCGTTGAAACATTCAACGAAAAGGAGCCGTACGGAATACATAAATTTTGCTTTTGCCAGCCTTATAATTGCTCCGATGAAATTAATTTACAGTTTACTGACACTGTAAATACTACCTACTATCTAAAAGTATACGAACAAGATGGCGATGAACTGGCCTCCGTGGCGTTCAGTAAAGTTGCTTTGGGTGCAAGCCAATGGCTTTACTCAATTTCATTTATTCCTGAAAATAATGGTGTGTGTGATGCTCAGGTAATATTTACTATAACAACAGGATCAAGTACCGTATCTTATTTAGCTAGTACTAGTTCGTCTTTTACAGGATGGGGACAAGATTCAAGTGGTGTAGATTGGTTAATTCCTGACTATTCTAACACTACGAAGACTTTTAAAAGCGCAACAATAAGTCCATCATTAGATTTAGGTAGCGAATATAGAATAACTGTAGGCATTGTAGGTGGTGAGGGTGTTTTTAATGTAGTACTTTATGGAGATACAGAAAGCACGATAACTTTTGGAAACATCGGAGTAGGTATTAATTCTACAACGTTTGTAGCTGATGTAGACAATATTACGAACATTGGTTTCTATGTCACTACAGAAAATGGAGACCCCTTTGATCTTGATTATATTGAAATTAGCCAGGTTGATTCAGTTGTAACAATTACTAACAATTCATTTGTAAGCACTTTATCACCATGGGCCAATATTGATGGTGGACTTGGTGGCGAAGAGTGGGTTTATGATCCATCTGATGCAGCATCAGTTTTTTTAACAACCATACCAAATGATATATCAGATTATCTAGTAGGTCAGATAAGTTCTAACATACCCGATCTATCTGAGGTATCGTTGACATTAGTAGCTAATGTTCCTGTTGGTTCAATTGTAGATATAACAGTTGGGGTTTATAGTGGACTTGTTTATTCTTCAATAGATAGTGAAACAGTTATCGGGACTGGTTCAGATCAGGAAATTTATTTTTCAGGAACATTAGCTTTAGGAGATGAGGCCGTCGCCATAACCATAACAACCTACAAAATGTCAGGCCCAGATCCAGATGTACTAATAAAAAGCGTATCGGATATAAGTGTAGGAGAAAGTATAACTATTCCAAACAACGATTTCTCCGGTGGTGGTGATTGGACTAACGTTGGCAATGGATCTGATTGGCTTATAGGTGGAAGTGCAGTATTAGCGCAAATACCTACTTCTAAATTTGGAGTACAATTCTATGACTTAGCAGAAACAAGTAATAAGGCTTCAAAAACAATATCAATTCCGGCAAATAAAATAATTACCTACGACTTTAGAGCCGTTACGACCGCAGCATCAGGAAACGGGCTGGCATCATTCACGGTATATTTTAAAAATGGCACCGTTATAGTTCACCAATTTTCTGGAACAGTTGCCAGTTCGGAGGGAACAAAACAGTTTACGGATAATTTCGTTTCTGAGGACGGAGTAGACACCATAGAAATAGTAGTAACAAACAATGGTACATCAACAGAAAATGATTTTACAGTATCGTTATTTAATATTACATCGGTAGGAAATATGGCTACTTCGGACTGTATTAAAATAAATGAAGATCATGAGGAAACTATCTTAATTACCTACTCTAATAGAAGGGATTTCGATAACATCAACAATTCTGATGTAAGCCCGGACACTGAATTTAACCTTCGTATTCCGGCTGTGTTCTTTCATGAAGAGTTCCCTCAGGAGCAGGAAGTTTTAGAATTATCGGATTCCCAATTCGTTCCTTTAAACTCGAAAACAGAGGAACAAAGGCAACTTGAAACTGATTACATGCCGTATTACATGCACAAGAAATTAATATTGGCATTACAATTTCAGCGTATTTATATCGAAGATGAGCAGTGGATTAAAAAAGAGGCTTATGAAATAGTGAAGGGAAGGAAGACATATCCGCTAAAAATGGGACGTGTTTTATTGAATAAAGCCGATTTTGTTAAAAGAAATGTTATTTAATTTATAACTTTATAGTACCATCCTGTCCGGAAACGGAGTTACTTAATACAAACATTTTTTATTTAAAGAAAATGGCCGATATATTTTGTGTTGACGATGTACCTGATCACGTACAGGAAGATTGTGGTAGTGAACTTGCTGGTGTTGTTGCATTAGCATTTATAGAGCCTTCTGTAGAAGTAGACGAAAATAACCTCGCAAACTATCTAGAAGATCCAGATTGGTGGGAGGCAAGATTTAACGATTCGCCTGCAAGCGCACACCTTGTTTTGAACACCAGGGGTGAGAAGCCGGCCGGAACTCCTACAGAAGAAGAAGGTTTTGGGCTTGTACCAACCGAACGCACTGGCGATGATTCCGAACTTACTTTCGATAGTCAGTGGGTAATGAGAAACCGTAATTTTTGGGCCGCTATTAACCGAAGAAGTAAGTGGGATATGGTTTATGTTACAGCCGGTCGCGATGCTGATGGAAACTTTGAAGCTTTCTATGTTCAGAATGTTTCAGTTTACGCTTCTGTTAACGTGCAGAGATCTATTAAGGGCCGTAAGTTTTACAGTGGTTCCGCTAAGTGGTCAAGCCCTATGACGCCTGAATTACCATTCTATGCGCCAGCTAGTATCTTCACATTGAACGGTTAAGAGGCTGAAAAAGTCTCTTTACTTTCTATTTACTAATAACGGAATTCGGAAATGATTTACGGCACTCAGGAATTTGCCCAGCTTTTAAAGGAATTGATTAAGGATGAAAAAAGGCATCCTCTATATGAAATTACCGTGAAGCATGCTGAGGAAATGAGTGTGCATATCAACGGTGATAAGCCGTTATATTTACTTGAGAGAAACAGGCCGCGCGAAGATGAGGAAGTTAAAGCATATCGAATAGAGAATTACGAACCCACCACAAAGGCCGGGGCTGATCGGGCGATTACAATTGTCTCGAAAGGATTTAACCCTACTCTATATTCTATAGTGTGGCCGGAATCCGGAAACGATTCTAAGGAATTGGCTGAGTATACATTGGAGTACTACCCTATTTATAATTCCATTATCGACTTTAATAAAGATGTTGTATTAACTAAAATGCTGGCAGACGCTAACGGATTAATTGCCGTTAAGCCTAACGACATTCCTGACGACACTAAGAAAATAGAACCCGTTACAGTGGTGTACGGATCTTCTGCAATTTGGTGGTATGATCGTGATTGCTTTTTAATTTGTGTTTCTGAACCTGACAGGTACGACAAAGACCAAGTTTACGAATTCGAGTATTACGACAAAAACAAATACACAAACTTTACTGCTGAATACGATGAATCGGTAAAGCAAGTTATTCAAACAGAGGTTATCGATTACGATCACAAAGCCGGTGGAATACCTGCGTGGTTTTTAGGTGGAAAATCTAAGGGATTGGATAATGGTAAGGTAGTTTATAAATCTTTCTTTTCGCCAGCGCTGCCTTATTGGAACCTTGCTGTAAAGCATGGATCGGATCTTATGGCCTCTATTGTTGGGCATATCTTTCCACAAAAGTACGAAGTAGCGGAAGAGTGCGCGTATAAGTTAGAGCATGCAGGTATGTTTTACGGATGTCGTGGTGGGCAGATTAAATATCCAGGGGGACATAATGGATCAACAATAGATATTCAATGCGAGCAATGTTTCGGCACCGGACTAGTTTCAGTAAAGGGGCCACTTCAAACCTATCAATTCCTTAAAGAAAAATTGATGGAAGGAACAGGGTTAAACCTTCCACCTGTCGGCTACATTGACGTGCCTATCGATGCTACTAAATTCCTGGATGAGTATACCGACAAGATGAACCAAAAAGCCATGGCAGCAATAAACATGGATATTGAGGACAAGCTCGGAGAAAATCAATCAGGGGTTGCAAAAGTTATAGACAAGAGCGCTCAAACTGATACCATATTCGATATTATATCAAGGGCTTTTATGCACATTGATAATCAATTCTATTTCATTAATAAATACAAGAACGGTCCCATTGCATCAGCTACGGGCCGGGACGACTCGAGCAACTTACCTGACGTTCATAAGCCTACTAAATTTGAATTGCTTACAACAGGGGAACTTATCAATAACTTTAAGGTTTCGAAAGATTCAGGATTGGACCGGAATATTTTACGCGCCCAGGCTACGGCTATCATTGAAAGTGAAAACGGAACTGCTCCAGAACGTAAGGCTTATTTAATTTCCATGATAGACTTGGACCCGCTATATGGATTTACTATTGAAGAAATAAATTTAGGCGTATCAAAAGGAGTAGTACGAAAAGTAGATTGGGCCATACACGATAACATTAAAAACTTCATTGACAGGGCTATGGATGAAGATAAAAAATTCCTGGAAAAGAAAAGACAGGAAAAAATAGTCGTTCTGGAAAAGTTCGGGAATGAATTAATTGAAGCCGAAAAGCCTCGGGTAGATGAATCTATCATGATCACATCCTTTGACGATCAACAAAATGCCGCATGACACCGGAACAATTAGCGGAAGAAATAGAACGTTTGATAACAGAATCAAACTCAAAGTTTGCGGATGCTATAATCAAGGTGCAAAACTCAACCTACAATCGACTAATAGCAAAGTTGAAGGATTTAGAGTTAGACGACCAAGGGTATATCAAGCAGAATTCAGCCAACCGGAAACTATTACGAGAAGCTCAGTCTGATATAGATTCTGCCTTTGTAGATAACGCCTATGTAAGAGCAGTTGAATCACAATTAAAGCTTATTCCGAAAATCGATGCGCTTAACGCTGAGTACTTCAAAACTATTTCAGATTCATTTTCTGCAAATCGTAATTTCATAAAGGAGTTACAAAAACAAACGATTGAACTTGTAAATACGAACCTGTTAAATGAGGGTGTAATATCGCAGGTAAAAGCTCCATTGAATCAGATTTTAAATCAAAATATTAGTTCTGGGGGTTCTTTTGCCGGGTTTACCGATCAATTACGGGACTTTATAAAAGGATCTGACAAAGCAGAAGGCAGGCTATTAAGTTACACTCGTACGTACACCTCAGATACACTATTCAATTACTCACGTGCCTGGCAAGAGGCTACAACAGCAGACTTAGGATTGGATTATTACTTGTATGCTGGAGGATTAACCGGGGCCGGAAAAAATAGCGGTGGTTCTCGGGACTTCTGTATTCAGAGGGCTGGTAATTATTATCATCGAAAAGAGATTGAAAGGTGGGCTTCACAATCCTGGAAAGGCAAAAATCCACTCACTACAAAAAGTTCGATATTTATATTTGCAGGTGGCTATAATTGTCGGCATTCTATTATACCTGTTCACTCATCCATCGTTCCACAATCGGTGATAGACCGCAATAACTAATAACATAGTTGATTTAATGGTAAATTGTTATTAGCTTTAATTAGAAATTATTAACCAATTTTTTTTAAATATGACTCATGTAAAAGTTAGACGAAAGAGGGATGGCGTTGAGCGCGTTATTACTCAAAAGAATTACGCAGCCTCACCACGTGGCACGTACGAAAAGCTATATAACTGTGATGAACACGGGGTAGCAACGGGAAACTTGAATACGGCACAGACAGTACAACAAAACCAACTGCTAGTAAATCGAAACGCAGGGGTTGCCGCACCTGTGGCCGTTAGCGGTGCAAATTTTATCGTTAAACCTCCTATTCCGGACGATGATTTTGAAAAAGAAGCATGGGTAGGATATTCCGAGGAACAACCAAAACAAGCAGAACCAGTGAGCGAAGAAAAAGAAGAAGTAGTAAAAAAAGTTAAAAACAAACCAGGCCCAAAACCTAAAGCGATTTCTAATACTGACGAAAACGCAGCGCAATGAAAGCTAAAGACTTCTTTAAAAAATTAAAGGCTGACGGTAAAATCACCAAACCTGAATTCGATGCCTTCGTGGAAACTGTACCGGATTTTGAAATACCAGAAACCGGGGTAATCGATGCCTTTGAGGATTCATTCCTTACACCTGAGCGCGCATTGAGCGATAAGAGGGTATATCCTAAAATAAAAACAGATGTATTGCTACCAGTTGACAGCAACATAAAAGCAATGCTGGCATTCATCGACACGTTTGACAAATTCAAATCCTCTGACATTGATAAGATGCAGAGCACTTACGATAAGCAGAAAGCTATCCATGAATTTATTCCGGAACTTATCGAGAAGGTTAAGAAAACTCCAGGAACTGACGATGATACAAAGAAGAAACTAAAAACTCTGGAGGAAACAAACACAGATCTTTTAGGACGCATCGAGAAAATGAATTCGGAGTTTTCAGAGAAAGAAAAATTCTTTGAAAGCCAGGCCGAGAAAAAAATATCTGACTTCGAAATAAACATGGAGTTGGAAAACTTAGCAAATAGTTTTAAATTTGGTAAGGCTTTTGAAGATCCTGCGATAAGACAGGATATCAAAAAAGTAAAATTGGATGGGCTAAGAGCTAAACACGCTTTGAAACTTGTCACTACAGAAACTGGGCAGAGATCTATTCAGGTAACTGATAAAGAAGGGAAGCCGCTATTCAATGGCAATTCTGCCGTAACAATTAATCAACTGCTGGAGGAAGAGTTTAAGCCGTACATCAAAGCCAACAATTCGGGTGAAGATGATCATGGCGATAATTCACAAAGCCAGGTTACCAAACGGTTTAACGTTCAAGACGGCAAAACACAAGTCCGACAAGGGGCGCGAACCACGGTTCAATAACTTTTTTTCAACAATGAAACTTAAATCAATTTTTACCATAGTTTTTATGGTGGGGTTGGCCGCTGCATTTATTTTTGGTAGCGTTCCTCTTGCCTTTATTTCAGTTTCCGGATTACTTTTTACCAGAGAGTATAAACAAACCGGATTTGCGTATGCTTTTTTCAATTTAGATATTGTAGGCGCATGCCAGGCAATCCGTAGGGAAGCCGAAACTATCGCGAAAGAGAATTACGCCTATAATTTAAAGAGAAAGACCGGAGCACTAGACTTTATTACTTCTCCTGAAAACGGTGGCGTAGAGGCTTCGTTAATTTCTTACGATGGCGGACGTAAAATTGCAAGATTGCATTTGCTTTACGATCAACGGACTAAGCCTTGTCAGATTATAACAAGTTGTACAGACGGTAACATATGCGATACTCCAGGAACAACTCCTGTACGTAAAGAGGCTACTATTACCATAGCTAATTGCTTGAAAACTCCTGTAAGAGCTTATAATAACAACGACATGGTTGCTCTTTGTAAAGACACTCAAGCCTTTATTAAAGATAGAATGATGAACGATATTCGTGCAGCACACGAAGCATTTTCCGAAAGAATTCTGCAAGTGTTGGACGATCAAATTGGAACAAATGATGAGTGGGACGGAACTACAACCGCTGCCGGTCAGTACAAAGATATTCAATTGCTCGCTACTGAATCAGGCCAAAGAATTCCTAAGCCAGGCAACTGGGCCGAGGTTCTTTTGGACTACAGCAACAACCAATTGACCGGAACGCCTGCTGTTATTGGTCAGGGTAACATTGAAATGTTCTGGAAGCTACACGGTATGTCTTGCTGTAATTCAACTACTCCTTACGGTGAAGCTAATATTTCAGGTGATGCAAGATTCTATTTGGATCAGGCCGCTAACTCAGTACTCGGAGCAAATAAATTTATTCTTGCTGCGTACCGGGCTGTTCACCTGTTGACTTTCAATGAAAACAGAAACATCAATATCAGCGATGGAACAAGACAACATATTGTCATTGCCGACCCTATGGGTTATCCTTTCGATTGGAACTTAGATTTCTATTTCGACTGTGATAAAATATGGAAGTCTCAATTATCGCTGACATGGGGAACCTTCAACGTGTTCAGAGATGATTCTTTTGCTGCTGACAATGAAGATACTTCACCAGATATTTCTCCTGATTGCTCAGACTCTTTGGATGGTATGCTTGGTGTATTCGGTTACAACGCTACTGCTGCTTAATGTGCTTTACTGGTTATATTTCTATTGATCGCTCAAGTCCTAGCAGGTCATTGCTTTACGGCTCTGACTTGCCTGGGGTTGAGTTATCAATGCTGGAAGGATTAACAAAAGAAGATCAGGCAGATTACGAAGAGTTTTGGGAGATGATAGGGCGCCGAGCTTGGACGAATCTTATCTCTGATGTTTCAATAGCTTTGCAGAATAAATTTTACGTTGATGCGAAATTAGTATCACGTGAAACATCAAAATTTCAATCTTCTGCAAATGGGGCTACTGGCCTGGCCGGTGTTAAACTGGAATTTTCACTTCCGAAATATGCAAGGCTACATATAATCAGTGTAGAAGTTTTCAGCGAAAATGACTATGCCAGCCCAGGCGCAGGCATTCAGATTTTTGATGAAGATGAAAACGGTGAATTGCTTTATGAGACTGACGAAGAAATAACACAGGGCCGGAATACGATTAACATTGATACTGACTTTACAGTCGATAAACTTTACATAGCTTATGATCCAGATTTGTTTTCCTTTCGATCTACAGAGAATAAGTACTACAATTCAACGTATCTAAATTGGTCTGTACTTTCATGCACGTTTCCGTGTTGTGGATCTGATGGATATTATCAGGGAACTGTAACACAAGTTAATGGTGGAGGAGTGAACATTAAGTATAACATTTATTGTTCTATTGAAAAGTATGTTTGTGAAAACATTAACCTGTTCAAGATGGCCTTATGGTATCGGTACGGTGTTGAGTTAGCAGACGAACAATTATTAGGCAATAGATTGAATAGGTTCACCACAATGACACAAGAGTTGGCAGAGGAACGAAGTGGTTATTTCGGAGCAAAATATACATCGAATATTACAGAGGCAACTAAGTCAGCAAACATAACTGAAGATCCTATTTGTTTTAAATGCAAGAACACTGTAAGGGCTAAAACAATTATACCGTAATGGCAAAGAAGGGCGGCAAGCGTAAGGGCTGTAAATGTGGCTAAGGAGCTACTAGATTTAATCAGCCGTGTTAATAAGGTTGTGAAGTCTCCAAAGACTATACGCACAGCTTTAACAACCGTTATGGCCGTACACAAGCCAAGAATTTTTCAGAAAGGGGAAGATGCAAACGGTAGTAAGATAGGTGAGTACTCAACGGATCCGATTTCAATTTCTAAAAAAAATCAAGCGCGTAATACCGGAAAAACTTATTTTAAAGGTGGTTACGCTGAGTATAAAAGAGCAGTAGGAAAGAATCCAGGATTTGTAAATCTTCGTAACACCGACCAAATGATGATGGATTATGGCATACTTGCAAGCGGTGGGAACTTTGGTTTTGGATTTCAGAATTCAGAGAATTACGAGAAATCACAATGGCTGCAAGATAAATACGATGCTGATGTATTTGACCTTAGTAATTCAGAGTTGAATCTTTTGAGTAACACTTTACAAAATATAGTTGAATCTCAGTTATGATAGATTTTGTTAACAGGATCGATGAATACACAGAAGATTTTATAAATGATCACTATGATCTTTATACGAAAAAGCTATTTGGATTCACTGAACTGGTAACAAAAAAAGATCAACCATTTCCAGTTGTTATAAATGGCACTTCTGACAGATCACAAGTTCAGGTATCTTTAGATGACAGATTTGATATTATCACATGGGTAAGATTACCTGGAACTATTGCAGTTGAGGAAGATGAAGAAGATCAGTGGGGCATACGACAACATCGAAAGCAAGCAATAGGCTTACGATGGATTATAGCCCATAAGGTTGAATTAGGGGAAGACTTAATTTTGAAGTTGATAGAATCCGTTCCGGCTATTTTTAATAACATGGCAGGTTATCAATTTGTCGTATCTGAGGTTAGCAGTGTTGATGCTGATCATGAAGCAATTTACGCTACTGAATTGGGCGCGACTGTTTACGAGAAACATAGATTTAATTGGAATCTATACGCTATCGAATTGAATGTTGAATTTATTGTGTGCATTAGTAATACAAGTCCTTAATTATGGCAAAGCGTTGCGGAACAGTAAATAAACAAAGTTCATACCCACGTGCTTCATTTTGGAGGCAATCGATGGGAGTGGATTTCATTAATGGTAGTGGTGTGTCTTATTTTAGCAAGGTAGAAACGCTATTGGATAGAGCGGTTGCGCTTGGATATTCTGTTCCTAATTCTACAATATTAGCCGAACTAAGTAATTTTTACGAAGACACTGACGATGTATTAAGCCTATTGGATATTGCTTATATGGGTGGTAACGGTGGATCGCAGGCATTTTCTTTTCTTAACATTATCAATCCATCACTTTACGAAATAGATGCACCTGCCGGGATAACATACGGTACTACTGGATGGCTCCCAAACGGAACAACACAATATTTATCAACAAACTGGAACCCTGCAACTAACGGAGTTAATTATACTTTAAATGCTGCTTCACGCGGGGCATGGGTTAGAGTATTACCGGCTACAGTACTTGTAATAGATGGTACAATCACAACAGGCTCACGCAATACAATGCGTAGTCAATCTTCAAGTACCTTGCAAAAAATTAATCAGGGATCTGGCGCATTGGCTGGGGCATTAGATTTTACGGGTACTGATTACGTAGCAATAAATCGAAGTGATGCGAACGCAATACAAGGATATAAAGCTTTAGTTAAAACAGAAACTACGGCTGCTGCTATTTCTGTAATTAGTGAAGAGCAGACAATTTTTAAAAATGGTACTGCCTTCGGTGACCCTCGTTTGTTATTTTATTTCTGTGGAGGTTCATTAACTGAGGTACAACATAATAAATTACGGAATAACCTATTTACTTATTTTACTAACATCGGGGCTTTGTAATGGCTATTATAGGAGAAAACCATATTGTAAGAATATCACTTTTTCAAAGCGATGGTTCAACACCTCAGCCTTTAAGCCAATTATCTTCAATAACGGCTAAAGTAAAGCAAATGGGTAGAATTTTAGCTACCTATGTGTATGGAACAGATCCCGAAATAAGGCTAGGGGAAGATACAAACCAAGTTGAAGTTGAAATTAGAAAGATAGTAAGTAATAAATTTAGGCATGGTGTTGATGAATTCGGAGTGCTGTTAGAATTGCTGATTGAAAAAACAGACTCAGATTTTGAAGTAGATCTGGTTCATAAAGACATAGCTATAATTGAGATTTTAGATGTTAGTTAATAATACATATAGCATTAAGAATCCTGTCATTGAATTTGATGTAACAACACAATTTCAAGACGCTGTAATCACTTACTATAATCGTGAAGGCGTAGTATTATTAACATTCCCTTACAAACATGGAGACCCTGATGTATTACCTGTATCTGGTAATGTTCATATTGAAGTTGCAAACGCTAGTAAAAATGTTGCTTCAATCGTTTACCATTACGATTACTACAAGCCTTTATTTACTGCTGATGTTCCTATTTACATAGTACAAGCAAACGGCTCAACACGACTTTATGCTGGTGCTGACGATGCTTTAAACGAATATGTTGAAGGTGTAGTAAACACATTTTACATAGCAAGGGATAATAACTTAAGTGCTGCAAGTCAAATACAAATTATAATAACTCAGGAATAATGGCGCATTACATTGTCATATTTGTAGTTGATCAATCTAATTTAGATGGAAGACTTCCTATAAGTGCAAATGTACCATGGCTTGTAGATAAGATTGCTGATAATTTTGTTACCTTCAATCGTACTGCTTTAGTTGATTATTCTATTATTGACCCTGGCTCTTCCGGTAACGGCACATCATGGATCTTAGCAAACTCAAACAATCTTTGGGGTCCTGATCTTCCAGCGTTGCGCGACA
>Ga0190271_10002071_pt1 | contig 11915 bp, 12 predicted proteins | sample Popmic356T_FD_133747 | JGI IMG/M metagenome (GOLD analysis project Ga0190271, IMG submission 133747) | Populus adjacent soil microbial communities from riparian zone of Weber River, Utah, USA - 356 T | ecosystem: Environmental > Terrestrial > Soil > Riparian zone | place: USA: Utah | collected...
AAGCCCGGCCGCGGCTGGCGGCCCGCGCAGGCGCGCCGCGTCAACAAGACGCCGCTGCCGGTCGAGGCGTGCGCCCAGGAGCTCGACGACGGGCGGCTGCTCTTCGGCGTGCGCACGCTGCGCGAGAGCGCGGTCGTGGAGGAGGCGCTGCGCTACTTCGACATCGCGTTCGACCGCTCGCCGATCGGGATGGCGGTGTTCAACACCGACGGCGAGTACGTCCGGGTCAATGCCGCGCTGTCCGAGCTGCTGGGCCGGCCGCCCGAGGAGCTGCTCGGCCGCCGCGACCAGGAGCTCACCCATCCCGACGACCGCCAGGCCGACCTCGACGCCGCCTGGGAGATCCTCGAGGGCCGCATCGACACCCACCAGACGGAGAAGCGCTTCGTGCACCCCGACGGCTCGGTGGTGTGGGCGCTGGCGAACCTGACCTTCCTGCGCGACGAGGCGGGCCGGCCGCTGAGCTGGGTCGGCCAGTTCCAGGACGTCACGGCCCGCCGCAGCCAAGAGGCCGAGCTGCGCCACCTCGCCGACCACGACCCGCTGACCGGCCTGCTCAACAGGCGCTCGTTCGAGCGCGCGCTCGACCAGCATCTCGCGCGCGTGCGGCGCTACGGCGTGCAGGGCGCGCTGCTCATGATCGACCTCGACGGGTTCAAGGCGGTCAACGATCAGCACGGCCACGGGACCGGCGACGCGGTGCTGGCCGGCGTGGCAGAGCGGCTGCGCGCGCGACTGCGCACGAGCGACCTGCTGGCGCGGCTGGGCGGGGACGAGTTCGCCGCGCTGCTGCCCGCCGCGGACCGTGCCGAGGCCGAGCACGTCGCCGGGGTCGCGGTCGAGGTCGTGCGCGATCTCTCGCCCGAGCAGGGCCCGCCGGTGACGGCGTCGGTCGGCGCGGTCGTGCTCGCAGAGCCCGAGCTGACCGCGCACGTCGTCCAGCGCCAGGCCGACCGGGCCATGTACGCGGCCAAGCGCGCGGGCCGCGACCGCTACGTGGTCACCTGACGCGGCAGAGTCACGTGACGGATGACGCCCGCGAGCGCCGGGGCGTATCGTCGGGCGATGCCTCCGATCTCCCGTGGCTTCTTCGGCCGCCGCGCCGACGTCGACCCCGGCCGGCTGCCGCCCGGCCAGTACCTGACCCGCGACTTCCCGGTCCTGTCCGCCGGCCCGACGCCCAGGGTCGAGTTGGACCGCTGGAGCTTCACGATCGAGGGCGAGATCGACGAGCCGCGCACGTGGAGCTGGGACGAGCTGCAGGCCCTGCCAACGGAGGAGTTCACGGTCGACATCCACTGCGTGACCAAGTGGACGAAGCTCGACACGACCTGGAAGGGCGTCTCGCTCGACACGCTGCTCGACGGCGTCGACACCGAGGCCCTTCATGCGAGCGTCTTCTGCGACGGCGGCTACACGACCAACCTCCCGCTCGAGGATCTGACGGACGGCAAGGCGTGGGTCGTCCACGGCTACGACGGCGAGCCGCTCGAGCCCGAGCACGGCGGCCCGGTGCGGCTGCTCGTGCCGCACCTGTACTTCTGGAAGAGCGCGAAGTGGGTGCGCGGGCTGCGGCTGACGATCGAGGACGAGCCCGGCTTCTGGGAGCAGGGCGGCTACCACAACTACGGGGATCCCTGGCGCGAGCAGCGCTACTGGGGCGACTGAGCCGTTGACGGAGAGGGAGCGCCGCCCCGCGATCGTCGCGGTCGACGACGAGCCGGCCGTGCTGGCCGCGGTCGCGCGCGATCTGCGCCGCGGCTTCGGCGAGCGCTACCGGATCCTGCGCGCGACCTCGGGCGACGAGGCGCTCGAGCTGCTCGCCGAGGTGCGCAGACGCGGCGACCAGGTCGCGTTGCTGATCGCCGACCAGCGGATGCCGGGGATGGAGGGCACGGAGTACCTCGTCAAGGCGCGCACGCTCGTGCCCGACGCCAAGCGCGTGCTGCTCACCGCCTACGCCGACACCGAGGCGGCGATCGCCGCGATCAACGAGGTCGCGCTCGACTACTACCTGCTCAAGCCCTGGGACCCGCCCGAGGAGCAGCTGTTCCCCGTCGTCGAGGACCTGCTGACCACCTGGGAGGCGGGCGCGGCGCTGGAGGCCGGCGGTGTGCGGATCATCGGGCACCGCTTCTCCAAGGACTCCCACGACCTGCGCGACTTCCTCGCCCGCAATCGGGTACCCGCGCGCTGGCTCGACGTCGAGCGCGACGGCGAGGCTCGCGAGCTGCTCGCGGTCGCCGGCGTGGCGCCCGACCGGCTGCCGGTGGCGCTGATGGAGGACGGCGAGGTGCTCGAGCGCCCGAGCGTGCTCGAGCTCGCGGAGCGGCTCGGGGTGGCCGGTACGCCGGCCTCGGACCACTACGACCTCGTGATCGTCGGCGGCGGCCCGGCCGGGCTGGCGGCCGCCGTCTACGGCGCCTCGGAGGGCCTGCGGACGGTGATGGTCGAGCGCGAGGCGCCCGGCGGCCAGGCCGGGCAGTCGAGCCGGATCGAGAACTACCTCGGCTTCCCGGCCGGGCTGAGCGGCTCCGACCTTGCCCGCCGCGGCACCGACCAGGCGCGCCGGCTCGGGGCCGAGCTGCTGACGATCCAGGACGCCGTCGCGCTGCGCGTCGAGGGGTCGGGGCGGATCGTGGAGCTCAGCGGCGGCGGCGCGCTCAGCGCCAACTGCGTGCTCGTCGCCTCGGGCGTCTCGTACCGCCAGCTCGAGGCCCCCGGCTTCGCCGAGCTCATCGGCACCGGGATCTACTACGGCGCCGCGCTGACCGAGGCGCGCTCGTGCAAGGACCAGCACGTCGTCGTGATCGGCGGCGCGAACTCGGCCGGCCAGGCGGCCGTGCACTTCGCGCAGTTCGCCGGCCGCGTGACGATGCTCGTGCGCGGGACGTCGCTGGAGACCGCGATGTCGCACTACCTGATCGAGCAGATCGCGGCGCTCGGGAACGTCGACGTGCGCACGGGCAGCGCCGCCGTGGAGGCCGAGGGTGACGGCGGGCGGCTGCGCGCCCTGCAGATCCGCGGCCCGGGCGGCGAGGAGCGGCTGCCCGCCGACGCCTGCTTCGTGTTCATCGGCGCGCTGCCGCGCACGGACTGGCTGGACGGCGTCGTCGCCCGCGACGACCGCGGGTTCATCCTCGCGGGGCCCGACGCCGCCGGCAACGGCTGGCCGCTCGCCCGCGACCCCTACCTGCTCGAGACCTCGGTGCCCGGCGTGTTCGTCGCCGGCGATGTCCGCGCCCGCTCGATCAAGCGCGTGGCGAGCGCGGTGGGGGAGGGCTCGATGGCGATCACGCTCGTCCACCAGTACCTCGTCGACGCATGATCACGCCGCAGGACCTGCGCGGCGTCGACCTCTTCGACGACCTCGACGAGGCCGCCCTGGAGGCGTTCGCCTCCGCCGCGCAGGAGCGCACGTTCGAGCCCGACGCCTGCGTCGGGGACCAGGGCGACAACCCCGAGGGCGTGATGCTGCTGCTGGAGGGCACGCTGCTCGCCGAGGTCGTGGAGAACGGCCGCGCGGAGCTCGTCGGCCGCCAGCAGGCGCCGACCTGGATCCACGCCGTCGCCGTGCTCACCGGCGCCTCGCTCGGCGTGCGCATGACCTCCGAGACCGCCTGCCGCATCGGCATGATCGCGCGCGACGAGTTCCGCGCGCTCGCTTTCGCGCACCCCTCCGTGCACGACCGCGTGATGCGCCAGGTCGCGCCCGTGATGAGCCGGATCACGGCCGTGGAGCAGAGCCGCGAGCGGCTGACCTCGCTCGGCACGATGGCGGCGGGGCTCGCGCACGAGCTCAACAACCCGGCGGCCGCGGCGCGCCGCGCTGCGGCCGAGCTGTCCGAGGCGGTCGACACGGTCGTCGCCACGCTCAGCCGCTTCGTCGAGGCGGGCGTCGAGCGCGAGGCGGCCGAGGGCCTCGTCGCGCTCCAGGACGAGGCGCTGCGCGGCGCCGAGGGCCGCTCCCCGCTGGACGCGCTCGATGCCGCCGACGCCGAGGACGAGCTGCGCGACGAGCTCGAGGCGCTCGGGATCGCCGAGGCGTGGCGGGTCGCGGAGCCGCTCGCCGCCGCGGGCGTCGATGCCGATTGGCTCGCGCGCACGCACGAGCTGGCCGCCGGCGCGACGACCGCCGCCGTGCAGTGGGTGGCAGCGACGCTGACCGCCCGCACGCTCGCGGCCGACGTGGTGGAGTCGACGGCGCGGATGTCGTCGCTGGTCGGCGCGGTCAAGACCTACGCCTACATGGACCGCGGCGAGCTGAACGAGGTCGACCTGCACGAGGGCCTGGAGACCACGCTCGCCGTGCTCGGCCACAAGCTCAAGCACACGCAGATCGAGGTCGTGCGCGATTACGACCGCGACCTCGGGAAGCTGACCGTGCACGGCTCCGAGCTCAACCAGGTGTGGACGAACCTGCTCGACAACGCGATCGACGCCGTCGAGGCGCGCGGCACCATCACGATCCGCACCGCGCGCGAGGGCCGCGCCGCGCTCGTGCAGATCGGCGACGACGGGCCCGGCATCGCGCCCGACGCGCGCGAGCACGTCTTCGACGACTTCTTCACGACCAAGGACGTCGGCAAGGGCACGGGCCTGGGCCTGGCGACCGCGCGGCGGATCGTCGTCGACCGCCACGGCGGCGCGCTCACGGTCGAGTCGGCGCCCGGGCGTACCGTCTTCTCCGTGAGGCTCCCGCGATGAGATTGGGTGGCGCTCCCCATGGCGTGGACCGGCCCCGCCCGGGACCCTGGTGGCACAGCTCGAGAAAGGAGCGATGCCATGTCCACCCCACCGGAATCGGATGCTCCGCGCGTCCCACGGCCGCTGCCCGACCGACGGCGGCATGCCGGTGCACCGGCGCTCGCGATGATCGCGGCGCTGGCGATCGTGGCGGTCCTCATCGTGCTGCTCTAGCGCGACCGCCCGTCCGCCCGCCGTCCCCTGTGGCGGGCGGGCGTCGCGCTGGACCCGTGGGGAGGGCCACATGAGCAACCGGGTCGTCCACGTCCCGGAGCTCGGCCGCTACGAGCTGCTCGCCGGCGACGGCGGGCAGCTCCTCGGCTTCGTCGACTACCTGCCCGCGGGCGCGAGCGTGATCGTGTCCCACACGGAGGTCGACGAGGGCCACGAGGGCCAGGGCCTCGGCGCCGAGCTCGTGCGCGGCGCGCTCGACGCGATCCGCGCCTCGGGCAAGACGGTGATCCCGACCTGCCCCTTCACCGCGGCGTTCATCCACCGCCATCCCGACGAGTACGCCGACCTCGTGGACCCGTCGATGCGCGGCCAGTTCCAACGACCCGGAGGCTCCTGATGGCCCGATGCACCCACCTCGACCAGGTCGAGCACCTGGCGCCACCGGACGAGATCGCCGGCTGCGAGGAATGCCTGAAGGCCGGCGATCGCTGGGTGCATCTGCGGATGTGCCAGACGTGCGGCAAGATCGGCTGCTGCGACTCCTCGCCCAACCAGCACGCCAGCAAGCACGCGCGCGAGGCCGATCACCCCATCTTGCGGTCCGTCGAGCCCGGCGAGGACTGGTCGTGGTGCGTCATCGACGAGTTCGCCTTCGTGCTGCGTCCTGACTGAGGCCACGCGGACTGCGGGCCGCGGGCGCGATGCAGCGGTGTCCCATGTCCTGAGTGGATCCGGCGAGAACTGGGGAGGGCGTATCGAATATGACTCTCACCTCGCTCACACACCAGATCCGTTTTCCCGGCGACTCGGCCTCTGAGCTGAGTCAGGACGAGGAGTGGTGCGAGGTCCTGCTGGACGGCGAGTGGACCCGGATCCGCTTCCACGACTACGGTGACATCTACGCCGTCGAGGGTCTCTACGAGCACCTGTTCTACGTGCGGCTGCACTGCCAGTCGCCGACCGTGGTGGCGACGCTGCTCGCCGAGGCGGTCGAAGAGGCCGGCGAGGACCCTGCCGCGCTGGCCGTGCTCGACCTCGGCGCCGGCAACGGCATGGTCGGCGAGGCGCTGCACGAGCGCGGCTTTCGCGAGCTGGTCGGCGTCGACATCACTCCGGAGGCGGGGGAGGCCGTCGAGCGCGACCGGCCCGGCCTCTACGGCGACTACCACGTCTGCGACCTGCTCGACCCGCCCGCGGAGCTCGCCGGCGAGCGCTTCGGCGCGATGACGTCGGTCGCCGCGCTCGGCTTCGGCGACGTTCCGCCCGAGGTCTTCCGGGCTGCCTTCGACCGCGTCCAGGACGGCGGCTGGGTCGCCTTCACGATCAAGGAGGACTTCCTCGACCGCGGAGACGACGACAGTGGCTTCGCCGCGATGATCGCCGGGATGCTGCGCTCGGGCGCGATCGACGAGCGCGGGCGGCGCCGTTACCGCCACCGGCTCGACGTCAGCGGCGACCCGATCCACTACGTGGCGATCGCCGGCGTCAAGCGATCGCGATGACCTCGAGCGTCCGCTTGCCCTTGGGCGTGGGGATCTCGACGACGTCGCCGGTCCGTGAGCCGACGAGCGCCTGGGCCACCGGCGACTCCACGCTCAGGCGCCCGGCGGCGGCGTCGGCGTCGACCGCCGACACGAGCGTGTAGGTCCGCTCCTTGCCGCTGTCGCGGTCGGCGACCGTGACCTTGCTGCCGAAGCCGACGGCGTCGCTGCCCGTCTCGGCCTCGACGACCTGCGCCCTCGTGAGCTGGTCGCGCAGCCGCAGGATCTTGGTCTCGAGGATCGCCTGGGCGTCCTTGGCGTCGTGGTACTCGGCGTTCTCCTTGAGGTCGCCGAGCTCGCGCGCCGCCTTGATCCGCTCGGCCATCTCGCCGCGCGCGGCCGTCTCGAGCTCCTCGATCTCCGCCTGGAGCTTCTCGTAGTCCGCGCGGGTCATCAGCAGGTCGTCGTCCACGGTCTACTCCTCGTCCTCGCCCGTGAGCTGCTCGAGCAGCTCCAGGGCGGCGACCTGTGCGGGCGTGGCGGCGATCTCGCCGCCGCCCAGGTCCTGCATCTCGGGCCAGAAGGTCGCGTGCACCGTGACCTCCTCGCCGCCGGCGTCCTCCAGCACGATCGTGGCGCGGCCGTGACCAGGGTCCTGGTCCTCGCCGGAGCCGGTCGCGCTGCGGGCGGCCGTGAGCACCGTGATCGCCAGCTCGCGCCAGTGCCCGAGCGCGTCCGCGCGCTCCTCGTCTGACATCTGCTCGGCGTGATGGCGGTTGCGCTCGGCGAGGGCGGCGACGGCCGCCTCGACCGCGGGCCCGGCCAACAGGTCGTCGGGGTCCATGCCTCCAGGGTACGGCCCCGGCCACCGCACCGGCGCTGCCCGCGGCGCCCGTGCTCGTGCACGACCTCGCTCCGGCCGATACAGTCACGAGCTCGATGATCCGCACCGGCGACACCAGCTTCCGCGCGATCATCGTCATTGCCACCTCGGCCTGAGCGCTCGCGCGCATCAGGCCACGACTGGTCCCTCCGGGACCGGCGCGGTGGCGACCGGACCTGGGGTGACCCGAAAGGACCCACCGCCATGTCCGTCATCACCGCTCCGAGCCCGATTCCAGCTCCGCTCGACGCCGGCGCGGCACGACCACAGCGCTACGCCGTCGAGACCACGGGCCGCGGCGACGTCCTCGTTCGCGCGCTGGCGCTGCTGCGCCGGCGCGGCTGCCGGATCGTCGCCGTCGACTTCCACGAGGCCGACCGCCACGGCCCGGGCCGCTTCGACGTCTGCGTCGAGGCGCCGGCACGCACCGGGCACCGGATCGAGGCGTGGCTGTCGGCGCTCGTCGACGTCGTCGAGGTGCGCCCCGGCTAGCAGGTGACTGTCGCGTCAACCCGCGTTCGTCACAATGGTCGGCGATGGCGGCGCATGCGGAGGACGTAGACCGGCAGGAGACGACCGAATGGGTCGAGGCACTCGACTCGGTGGTCGCGCACGACGGCGTCGAGCGCGCCGGCGACCTGCTCGACCGAGTGCTCGAGCACGCGCGCAGCTCGGGCGCCTACGACGGCACCGTCGCGCCGAGCGCGTACGTCAACACGATCCCGCCCGAGCGCGAGGACGCGTATCCCGGTGACCTCGAGCTCGAGCACCGGATCCGGGCGATCGTCCGCTGGAACGCCATGGCCACCGTGCTGCGCGCCAACGCGGAGTCCTCCGAGCTGGGCGGGCACATCGCCTCCTACCAGTCGGCCGCGACGCTCTACGAGGTCGGCTTCCACCACTTCTGGAACGCGCCGAGCGAGAAGCACGGGGGCGACCTCGTGTACATGCAGGGCCACTCCTCGCCCGGCGTCTACGCGCGCGCCTTCCTCGAGGGCCGGCTCACCGAGGAGGACCTGCTCGGGTTCCGCCAGGAGGTCTCCAGAGGCGGGCTGAGCTCGTACCCGCATCCGTGGCTGATGCCGGACTTCTGGCAGTTCCCGACCGTCTCGATGGGTCTCGGGCCGATCATGGCGATCTACCAGGCGCGCTTCATGAAGTACCTGACCGGCCGTGGCATCGCCGACACCTCGGGCCGCAAGGTGTGGGCGTTCCTCGGCGACGGCGAGACCGACGAGCCGGAGTCGCTGGGCGCGATCTCGCTCGCCGGCCACCAGAACCTCGACAACCTCGTCTTCGTCGTCAACTGCAACCTGCAGCGGCTCGACGGGCCGGTGCGGGGCAACGGCAAGATCATCAACGAGCTCGAGACGGTCTTCCGCGGCGCCGGCTGGAACGTGCTCAAGGTGATCTGGGGCAACAAGTGGGACCCGCTGCTCGCGGCCGACCACGACGGGCTGCTCAAGCGCCGCATGGACGAGGCCGTCGACGGCGAGTACCAGACGTTCAAGTCGCGCGACGGCGCCTACGTGCGCGAGTTCTTCTTCGGCGCCTACCCCGAGCTGGCCAAGCGCGTCGAGGACTGGTCGGACGCCGACATCTGGGCGCTCAACCGCGGCGGCCACGATCCCACGAAGGTCTACGCGGCCTACGCCGAGGCGATGCGCTCCGAGGGCCGCCCGACGGTGATCCTCGCCAAGACGGTCAAGGGCTACGGGATGGGCGCGGCCGGCGAGGGGCAGAACATCACCCACCAGCAGAAGAAGATGACCGACGAGGCGCTGCACGTCTTCCGGGACCGCTTCGGGCTGGAGCTCACTGACGAGCAGATCGCCAAGAAGGCCTTCTACAAGCCGGCGGAGGACTCGCCGGAGATGACCTACCTGCGCGAGCGCCGCGAGGCGCTCGGCGGCGGGCTGCCGGTACGCCGCCGGCGCGCGCCGGAGTCGCTTCCCGCCCCGCCGCTGGAGAACTTCAAGACCCAGCTCGAGGGCACCGCCGAGCGCTCGATCTCCACGACGATGGCGTTCGTGCGGATCCTGTCGACGCTCGTGCGCGACAAGCAGATCGGCAAGCACGTGGTGCCGATCGTGCCCGACGAGTCGCGCACCTTCGGCATGGAGGGCATGTTCCGCCAGCTCGGCATCTTCAGCCAGGTCGGCCAGCTCTACCGGCCCGAGGACTCCGAGCAGCTGATGTTCTACAAGGAGGACGCGAAGGGCCAGATCCTCCAGGAGGGCATCAACGAGGCGGGCGCCTTCTCGTCCTGGATCGCGTCGGGCACGTCGTACTCCAACCACGGCGTCCAGACGATCCCGTTCTACATCTACTACTCGATGTTCGGCTTCCAGCGGGTCGGCGATCTCGCCTGGGCGGCCGGCGACAACCGCACGCGCGGGTTCCTGCTCGGCGGCACGGCCGGGCGCACGACGCTCAACGGCGAGGGCCTGCAGCACGAGGACGGCCACTCGCACCTGCTCTCCTCGACGATCCCCAACTGCGTCTCCTACGACCCGACCTACGGCTACGAGGTCGCGGTGATCGTCCAGGAGGGCCTGCGGCGGATGGTCGCCGAGCAGGAGGACGTCTTCTACTACCTGACGCTGATGAACGAGAACTACCCGCACCCGGCGATGCCCGAGGGCGCCGAGGAAGGGATCCTCAAGGGCATCCACCGGATCGCGGGCGACGGGAAGGGCGCCGTGCAGCTGCTCGGCTCGGGCACGATCCTGCGCGAGGTGGAAGCTGCCGCGCAGCTGCTCGCCGACGACTGGGGCGTTGACGCCGACGTCTACAGCGTCACGAGCTTCACCGAGCTCGGGCGCGACGGCATGGCCGCCGAGCGCTGGTCGCTGCTGCACCCCGGCGAGGACGCGCAGGTCCCCTACGTCGCGAGCGTGCTCTCCGACAAGCCCGCGGTGGCGGCGACGGACTACATGCGCACGTTCGCGGAGCAGATCCGGCCGTACCTGACCGGCGACTACGCCGTGCTCGGCACGGACGGCTACGGCCGCTCGGACTGGCGCCGCTCGCTGCGCGAGTTCTTCGAGGTCGACCGCCGCTACGTCGCCCTCGCCGCGCTGCGCTCCGTCGCGCCGGACAAGGCCGTCGAGGCGATCTCGAAGTACGAGATCGACGCCGATGCGGAGGCCCCGTGGCTGAGGTGAAGGAAGTTGCCGTCCCCGACATCGGGGACTTCGACGAGGTGCCGGTGATCGAGGTCCTGGTGTCACCCGGCGACACCGTCGCCGAGGAGGACCCGCTCGTCACGCTGGAGTCCGACAAGGCCACGATGGACGTCCCGGCGCCGTTCGCGGGCGTGGTGCAGGACCTCAAGGTCAACGTCGGCGACAAGGTCAGCCAGGGCACCGCGCTGCTTTTGATCGAGGTCGGCGGCGGGGACAACGGCGCCGAGCCGGCGCAGGAGCCGAAGGAGTCCAAGGAGCCCGGCGAGGCCGGCGCCGCCGAGACGGCGGTCGAGGCCGAGGCCGAGTCCGCGACCGAGGACGCCCCGCAGCCGAGCGCCGCCCCGTCCGAGGAGGACGCGCCGCCCTACGCCAGCCCCGCCGTGCGCCGGCTCGCGCGCGAGAAGGGCGTCGACCTCGCCACGGTCGAGGGCTCGGGCCGCAAGGGCCGGATCACCAAGGAGGACCTCGAGCGCGGGCCTTCGGAGGGGCGGGCGGGGACCCCATCCGCGCCGTCGCAGCCGGCCGAGCCCGGCGAGCGCACCGAACGCGTCGAACTGAGCCGGATCAAGAAGCTCTCCGGCCCCAACCTGGTCAAGAGCTGGACGACGATCCCGCACGTCACCCAGCACGACGAGGCCGACATCACCGACCTCGAGGCGTTCCGCAAGGAGATCAACGGCTCGCAGAAGGATGTCAAGGTCACGATGGTCGCGCTGCTCGTGAAGGCGTGCGTGACCTCGCTGAAGGCGCACCCGGAGGTCAACGCCTCGCTCGACGAGGACGCGCAGCACCTGACGCTCAAGCGCTACTGGAACATCGGGTTCGCCGCCGACACGCCGCAGGGCCTGGTCGTGCCGGTCATCAAGGACGCCGACCGCAAGGGCATCCTCGAGATCGCGGGCGAGCTGACCCGACTCTCCGGGGCGGCGCGCGAGGGCAAGCTCAAGATGGGCGACATGCAGGACGCGACGTTCACGATCTCGTCGCTGGGCGGGATCGGCGGGACGTTCTTCACGCCGATCATCAACCCGCCGCAGGTCGCCATCCTCGGCGCCTCGCGCTCGGCGATGAAGCCGGTCTGGGACGGCGCGGAGTTCCAGCCGCGGCTGATCCTGCCGCTCTCGCTCTCCTACGACCACCGCGTCGTCGACGGGGCGCTCGCGGCCCGCTTCACGACGCACCTGGCGGGCGTGCTGAAGGACATGCGGCGGGCTCTGCTGTGAGCGAGGTCAAGGTTCCGGACATCGGGGACTTCACCGACGTCCCCGTCATCGAGGTGCTGGTCTCGCCCGGCGACACCGTCGCCGCCGAGGACCCGCTGATCGTCCTGGAGTCCGACAAGGCGAGCATGGACGTTCCCGCCCCCGAGGCCGGGACGGTCGGCGAGCTGCTCGTGAAGGTCGGCGACAAGGTCTCCAAGGGCACCCCGATCCTCACGCTGGA
>Ga0190271_10002073_pt1 | contig 11914 bp, 12 predicted proteins | sample Popmic356T_FD_133747 | JGI IMG/M metagenome (GOLD analysis project Ga0190271, IMG submission 133747) | Populus adjacent soil microbial communities from riparian zone of Weber River, Utah, USA - 356 T | ecosystem: Environmental > Terrestrial > Soil > Riparian zone | place: USA: Utah | collected...
CCGAGGCTCGTGCTGGCGGAACTGGACGAGATCGGCGTCGGGTCGTACGAGGGGGGCCCGTTCGCCGCGTACCGCGACTGGGCGTGGGCGACCGAGCCAGCTCGCGTGCCCGGGTGGCGGGGAGAGCAGGGCGCAGGCGGCCGACCGGATCGCGGGTGCGCTCGACACGCTGCTCGAGCGGCCCGAGGAGGTCGTGCTCGCGGTCTCGCACTCCCTTCCGCTCCGCTACGTGCTCGACGCGGCCGACGGCGCGTTTCCCGCGTCGCGCGTCGAGCCCGTGCCGCACGCCGTGCCGCACGCGCTCGAGGCCGACGGCGTCGAGCGCGCCGTCGAGACGCTCCGGGCCTGGGCGGCGGATCCGCGGTTCGCCGAGCGCCCCGAACGCGGTTGAATCGCGCCTGGTCGAGGTCTACACTCGTGCACTCAAGCGTTCGGCGTGCGGCCGCGGGACGCGTTAGCTCGAGAGTCCGGGGGGACACCATGTGGAAGAAGCCGTTGGCCGTCGCGACCTGCGCGGTCGCGCTCCTCGCGATGCTTGCGACCGGCGTCACCGGCGCGACAGGCGCTCAGGGGCGGGCGGCGGCGAAGAAGCCGTCCAAGCTCGCCGACGTCGTCGTGCAGGCTGCCGCCGAGGCCTGAAGCCGGGAGGGGGTACGACGAAGAAGGAGCAGTTCGACCGGCAGCTCCTCGCCGCGCTCCTCAACTTCGCGAACGGCGATCCGGACTTCAACGAGCTGATCGACACGAACGGCAACGGCACGGGCGACACACCGTTCCTCCAGGTGGTCGCGGGCGCCGAGGCGGTTCGCCTCGACCCGGCCTCGACGGACGCGCAGATCGAGGCCCAGAAGAACCTGCTCGAGCGGATCAACCTCGAGCAGGCGTAGTTCCGCGGCTCGTCCGCGGTGCGGAGGGCGGGGCGCCGTCGGCCCCGCCCTCCACCTCCGAAGGCACACTTCGGACGTGGGCGTGCTGGAGCGCATCGAGGCGCATGTTCGGCTCCACGACCTCGCGCCGCCCGGGGGCGAGCTCACGTGCCTGGTCTCGGGTGGCGCGGACTCGACCTGCCTCTGGCACGCGCTCGGAGCGCTCGGCTACCGGACGCGGGCCGCGCACGTCCATCACGGGCTCCGCGGCGCGGAGGCAGACGCCGACGCGGAGCACTGCTCGTCGGTGCTCGGGGCGGCGATCGTCCGGGTGCCGCCCGCGGCGACCGAAGCGGAGCTGCGTGAGCTGCGCTACGGCGCGACCGCGCGGTTCGGGCTCCGGGCCACGGGGCACACCGCCTCCGACCAGGTCGAGACGGTGCTCTACCGCCTCGTCTCGAGCGGCTCGACGCGCGGGATCAGGCCACGGCGCGCAGACGGCGTCGTCCGTCCCCTCCTGACGCTCTGGCGCGAGGAGACCGAGGCCTACTGCGCTGCACACGGCCTGCCGGTGCGCACGGACTCGACGAACGCCGACACGAAGCGCGGCTTCGTCCGCGATCGGGTGCTGCCGCTCCTCGAGGAGCTCGACCCCCGCGCCCGCGCGAACCTGCTGGCGGTCGCGTCCGAGCGGCCGCGCCTGCCGCGCGCCCTCGAGCGCTCGCTCGTCGAGCTCTGCTCGTCGCGCGAAGGGACGCGGACGGCGGATCTCGGCCGAGGACTGCGCGCCGTGCGCGCCTACGACGAGCTGCGACTCGAGGGAGCCGTGAGGTGGGGCCCCTGGAGGCTCGAGAGCGACCGGCCGGGTCTCGTCGTCCGCTCGCGGCGGCCGGGGGATCGTCTCGCGGGCAGGCGGCGGAAGGTGCAGGATGTGCTCGTGGACGCCAAGGTGCCGCGGGAAGAGCGTGACTCCTGGCCGCTCGTCGCGACGACGAGCGGCGAGGTCGTCGCGGTCGCGGGGCTCGTGGAGGCACCGGGCTGGGAGGGTGCGGTGCGCGCCTCGAAGGAGCCGTCGTGACGTCCGTGCACGCCGACGTCGGTGAGGTGCTGATCGACGAGGACGTGCTGCGGAACCGCATCGTCGAGCTCGGAGCGGAGATCTCGGCGGACTACGAGGGCCGTGACCTGCTCCTCGTCGGCGTCCTCAAGGGCGCGATCTTCTTCATCTCCGACCTGATGCGCGAGCTGACGGTGCCGTGCGAGATCGACTTCATGGCGATCTCGAGCTACGGCGCCGCGACGGACTCCTCCGGGGTCGTGCGGATCCTCAAGGACCTCGAGCTGAACATCGCGGGCCGGGACGTCCTCGTCGTCGAGGACATCATCGACTCGGGTCTCACGCTCTCGTACCTGCGCCGGACGCTCGGCGCGCGCAAGCCGGCCACGCTCGAGATCTGCGCGCTGCTCACGAAGCCGGAGCGCCGCGAGGTGGAGGTGCCCGTGCGCTACGTCGGATTCGAGATCCCGAATCGCTTCGTGATCGGGTACGGGCTCGACTTCGCGGAGCGATACCGCAACCTGCCGTACATCGGCGTGCTCCACCCCGATCTCGTGCCCGCCGGAATCTGAAGGAGCAGGGCTTTTTCCCCCTTGAAGGTCGTTTCCGCACCGTTAAGGTGCGGAGTGCGCGCCCCGGAACGGCCAGGGCACGCTGCTACCCTCCGATGACGTGAATCGCTTCTTCCGCAGCGCACTGTTCCCGCTCGTGGTGATCGTGCTGCTCGTCTACCTGGCGAGCCAGACGCTGATGCCGCGGCGCGACGACGGGCGCAAGCTGACGTACTCCGAGCTGATCGAGCAGACGGCCAACGGAAACGTGAGCGAGGTGACGTTCTCGCCGAACCGGCAGTCGATCTCGGCGGTGCTCGACTCGGGACAGAAGGTCAAGGTCAACTACCCCTCGCCCCAGTCGCAGCTCGCGTATCAGAAGGTGCTCCAGGAGAACAACGTCAAGTTCGACTCGAAGGGCACCGGGACGAGCGCGTGGTGGTCGCTCCTCACCGGGTTCCTGCCCATCCTGCTCCTGATCGGCTTCTGGATCTTCCTGATGAATCAGATGCAGGGCGGCGGCTCGAAGGTGATGAGCTTCGGCAAGAGCCGTGCGAAGCGAATGTCGCCCGACTCGCCGAAGGTGACCTACAAGGACGTCGCCGGCGCGGACGAGGCGGTCGAGGAGCTCCACGAGATCAAGGAGTTCCTCGAGAACCCGAAGAAGTTCCAGGCGCTCGGCGCGCGCATCCCCAAGGGTGTCCTCCTCTACGGGCCGCCGGGCACCGGTAAGACGCTCCTCGCGCGGGCAACCGCCGGCGAGGCAGGCGTCCCGTTCTTCTCGATCTCCGGCTCGGACTTCGTCGAGATGTTCGTCGGCGTCGGCGCCTCACGCGTCCGCGACCTCTTCGAGCAGGCGAAGCAGGCGAGCCCGTGCATCATCTTCATCGACGAGATCGACGCCGTCGGCCGCCATCGCGGCGCCGGGCTCGGCGGCGGTCACGACGAGCGCGAGCAGACCCTGAACCAGCTCCTCGTCGAGATGGACGGGTTCGAGCTGAAGGACAACATCATCCTCATCGCCGCGACGAACCGGCCGGACATCCTCGACCCGGCGCTCTTGCGCCCGGGCCGCTTCGACCGGCAGATCGTCGTGGACCGCCCCGACCGCAAGGGCCGCCAGCAGGTCCTCGAGGTGCACTCGAAGGGGAAGCCGCTCGACAAGGAGATCGACCTCGACGTGCTCGCCGCGTCGACCCCGGGCTTCACGGGCGCCGACCTGCAGAACGTGATCAACGAGGCTGCGCTACTCGCGGCGCGCCGCGGACGCAAGACCGTCGGTCAGCTCGAGCTCGAGGAAGGGATCATGCGCGTGATCGCCGGCCCCGAGAAGAAGTCGCGCCTCTTCTCGGAGAAGGAGCGGAAGATCACCGCCTACCACGAGATGGGCCATGCGCTCGTCGGCTTCTACCTCGAGGGCACCGACGAGGTCCACAAGATCTCGATCGTCAGCCGGGGCCAGGCTCTCGGGTACACGATCTCGCTGCCGTCCGAGGATCGCTACCTGACGACCAAGAGCACGCTGATGGATCAGATGGCGATGACGCTCGGTGGTCGCGCCGCCGAGGAGCTCGTCTTCAACGAGGTGACGACCGGTGCCGCCAACGACATCGAGCGCATCACGGCGACCGCGAAGCAGATGATCATGCGCTTCGGGATGAGCGAGAAGCTCGGCCCGCGCGTCCTCGGCCGCAACCACGACATGCCGTTCCTCGGGCGCGAGATGGGCGCCGAGCCGGACTACTCGGACGAGATCGCGAAGGAGATCGACGACGAGATCCGCCGCACGATCGAGGAGGCGCACGAGAAGGCCCGAACCGTCCTGCGCGCCCACATGGACGAGCTGCATCGCCTCTCGGCGCTCCTGATCGAGCGCGAGACGATCGACAAGGACCAGTTCGAGCGGCTTCTCGCAGGGGAGGACGAGCAGTCCGTCTTCGCCGAGGAGCCGAAGGCACCCGAGCCCGAGGCGACCCCGGAGCCGGAGAAGAAGCCGTCCCTCCGCCCCTCGCCGCGGCCACTTCCCGGTGCGGCCATGCAGCCGCCGCCGGATCCCGCCGCGTCGTAGGGGCGAGATTCGTCGCGCCCGATCCGGCGCGCGCGAGGGCGAGGCAAGCCTCGCCCCCTACGGGGCGGCGCGAGCGAGGCGGACGACTGCGACGAGTGCCGTGAACGCCGCGACCGCACCGATTGCCTCGAACGCGAGGCCCTCGACCTGCGCGAGGTCGACGATCGCGAGCAGGACGGTGACGAGCCCCACGGTGCCGATCGCGGCGCCGGCGATCCAGACCGGCCGCCGCCAGGCGTTCCCCGGCTCGTCCCGCGTCGTCGCGGCGAGCTCGTGCGCCCAGCCGACGAGCTCGCCGGTCGCGATGAGCGCCGCCGCGACGCCTGCCGCGCGCGCGTCGAGCGGGGGCTCGTCGATCGCGAGCAGCGCCGCGTAGGCGCCTGCCGACGCGATGAGCGCGGGGCCGAGGACGACGGCCCGCCAGAGCGCGATGCCGGTACCGAGCGCCCCGAGCGCGCCGAGGGCGAGCACGGCGAGCGTCGCACGGTCGCTCGCGACGACGGTCAGCCATCCGGTCAGACCGAGCGAGACCGCGACCGCGGTGACGCCTGCCGCTACCGCAGCGCGAGGCGGGCGTGGCGCCTGTATGCCCTCACCTCCTCGAGTGCTTCCTCGAGGGACGTCTCCGGGCGGAGCGTCGAGACGGACACGCCGAGCCGCTCGAAGCGGGAGCGCAGCTCGCCGCGCTGAAGCCTCCACAGGCGAAGCGCGATGAGATCGCTCGGGTCACTGCCCGGCTCGACGTACGGCTCGGGCGAGATCTCGAGGACGACGAGGTCGTGCCCGCGCCCGCTGAGGTCGACCAGCGCAGCGACCGAGCGCTCGTCGAGCAGTGGCGTGACGGCGATCACGAGCGCGCGCGGCGGCAGGGTCCGCGCCGGGATCACGTTCACGTCCTTCCACGCGTAGCTGAACTCGACGCCGGTCTCGAGCAGCGCGTCGACGAGCCGGTACTGCTGCACGAGGCCGCTCCCGGGCTCGAGCCAGCGCAGCACGCCGCCGAAGGTGACGAGCCCGACGCGGTCGCGGCGCTGGAGGAAGCGGCTCGCGAGCGTGGCGGCGACCCGGACCGCGTGCTCGAGCGTGCCCTCGCCGCGACCTCGCGCCTCGGCGAAGCTGTCGAGGAAGACGACGACGTCGGCGTTGCGCTCGGGATGTCGCTCGTTCACGACGAGGCTGCCACGGCGAGCGGTCGCGCGCCAGTTGACCGAGCGAACGAGGTCACCGGTCACGAACGGACGCGTGTCGGCGAACTCGAGGCCCTCGGCCCGTAGACGGGCCACCTCGCTTCCCGTCGCCGCCTGCGTGTGGGCGGGGGAGACGACCTCACGGAGCCGCTCTGGGGTCGGGTAGATCTTGAGCGGCCGCTTGCGATCGATGCGTCCCTCGTACCGGACGAGCCCGATCCGGTCTCTCGCGCGCACGCGGAGATCGCCGACGTCGACCGACGCCCAGCGCCGGCAGCGCAGGAGCAGTGGCAGCTCACGCTCCTCCCCGGGTGCGAGTCGAAGCGCAACGGGGCTCGTGCCCTCGGCGAGCTCGAGCTCCGGCGGCAGGACGAGCCCGACCTCGAGACGATCGACACCGGTCGGCGAGCGCACGGTGAGCGTCGCGGCGAGCTCGTCGCCCTCGAGCGCCCGCTCGCGGTCGAGCTCCAACCACGCGCGGACGTCCGGCGCCGCCGCGCGGACGCCGAGGGCGACGAGGAGCGCGAACGGAGCGACGACGACGGCGAGCTCCGCGCGCCGCAGGGCGAGCGCCGCGACGAGGCCGGCCGCCGCGAGCGCGGCGTAGGCGCCGAGCCGAGCGTCGGCCGACCGCGTCACCCGGTGGGAGTGGGGGCGCTCTCGGTCGCCGGCGTCGGGACCTCGTCGAGCAGCTCGCGCACCACGTCCTCCCCCGTGCGCCGCTGGACCCAGAGCTCGGGGCGAAGGACGAGGCGATGAGCGAGCGCAGGCACGGCGACGCTCTTCACGTCGTCGGGTGTCACGAAGTCCCGGCCGTCGAGCGCGGCGCGGCAGCGGGAGAGCTTCAGGAGCGCCAGTGAGCCGCGCGGGCTGGAGCCGACCGAGACGCTGCGGCTCTCCCGGGTCGCTCCGACGAGCTCGACGACGTAGCGGCCGACGCTCTCGTCGACGTGTACGCCCTCGACGGCGCGCTGCATCTCGAGCAGGATCGGCCGGTCGACGACCTGGCGTAGCTCCACCTCGTCCACCCGCCGGTCGAGCCGCCGCGCCAGGAGCTCCCACTCGTCGTCCGCCGAGGGATAGCCGAAGCCCGTGCGGAGCACGAAGCGGTCGAGCTGCGCCTCCGGGAGCGGGTAGGTGCCCTCGTACTCGATCGGATTCTGCGTCGCGAGGACGAGAAACGGCGGCTCGAGCGGATGGGTCGTCCCGTCGATCGAGACCTGGCGTTCCTGCATCGCCTCGAGGAGCGCGGCCTGCGTCTTCGGCGGGGCGCGGTTGATCTCGTCGGCGAGGAGGATGTTCGTGAAGACGGGACCGTGACGGAACTCGAAGGTCGCGTCGCGCTGGTTCCAGATCGAGGAGCCGGTGACGTCCCCGGGGAGGAGGTCCGGCGTGAACTGGACGCGAGCGAAGCGGAGGCCCGTGACCGTGGCGAACGAGCGGGCGGTCAGCGTCTTTGCGAGCCCGGGCACGTCCTCGAGCAGCACGTGGCCGTCGGCGAGCAGCCCCGCGAGGACGAGCTCGAGGCGCTCGCGCTTGCCGATCACGGCCCGCTCGATCTCGTCGAGCACGGCGCCGGCGCGCTCGGCGAGCTCCTTCAGCTCCATGAGAGCCTCTCCAGGCCGTCGACGGCCCGCTCGACCGAGGCGAGCGGGATCCCGCCCGCCGCACGATCGGCCGGTGCGGGCCGATCGGGACGTACGAGCTCCCAGGCATCGGGGCCGAGCAGCGCCTCGGCACGCTCCGGCGCGCGGTCGGGATCGACGCCTCGTCTCAGCAGGGCGTCCGACGCGATCGAGCGCAGGAGCGGCCGGAGTCGGAAGTGCACGTCGAAGGCGGTGCCGGTCGAGAGCGTCACCTCGCGCTCGACACGCTCGAGCGACGCGGGTCGGGCGCGCGCCGGCTTCTGCCGGACGAACGCCGCGTCGAACGCCGACTGCCGGCGTGGCACCGCGCGCCCGAGGCGGTCGAGCGCGACGCCGAGCCCGACGGCGAGCACGGCCACGAGCCAGAGGTGCGCGACGATCGCGGCGCGCCCGGGGAGGACGAGAAGGAGCACGCCTGCGGCGACCGAGGCCCCGATCAGGGCCGCGAGCGTCCAGGCCGACCTCACGCGGGGACTTCCGCGAGCTGGGCCTCGCGCTCCGCCTCGGCGGCGGCGAGCTCGTCCTGCAGCTCCACGAGCGTCTCGATCGCCTCGTCCTTCATCTCCGGACGCACATCGTGCCCGGAGAAGCGCGCCCAGGCGAAGAGGGCGGTCAGCCTGCCGGCGGCCCGATGCGAGACCGCCGCGGCGTCGAGCACGCGCTCGAGGTACTCCTCGGGTGCCTCGGCCTCGCCGCGCGGCAGGCCGGCGGCGGCGAGCGAGCGCTCCATCCGCGCGTACGCGCCGATCACAGCGCGCCGCGGATCGCGCTCCGCCCGCAGGTCGTCGAGTGTCGCTGCGAGCACGTCGGCGAGTGCCTCCCGCGGGGTCTGTTCGACCGGGCCGAGCGCCGTGCGCCTGCCGCGCAGCGCGAGCCACCACGCGCCGAGGGCGATCACGGCCAGGAGCACCATTCCGGCCACCGGCCAGACGGCGAACTCCGGCTCGTAGCCGCTAGCGGCCCCCGCGGTACCGTCGCCGTTCGGCGTGGGGCCGTCCAACAGCGGGTTCTTTCGGTCGTCTCGGTTGCTCGTGATCGCGCGGACGATGATCCCGAGCAGGACGAGCGAGACGAGGAAGGTGACGATGGACTTGCCGGCGCTCGAGCGTCTCGGGCCCTGCCGGTTCGTGTCGTAGCGCCCGAAGAGCGAGAGCATGAGCGGGACGACGATCGCAGCGATCACCATCATCACGAGGAAGAGGCTGAACGCGACGTCGCGGAGGCCTTCCGACGGGCTTCTCGCGCCGATCCCGCCGTCTGCGAGCCCGCCGCCCGAGGCGATCGCGACCACGGTGACGAGCACGACGACCGCGCCGCCGACCACGGCGGCACGCCGCATCGGCCCGTCCCGCCGCGGCGCGTTAGCGTCCATGCACGATGAGACGACCGGCGAACGAGGAACGTTGGCCGCGGCCGGCGGTGATGGGGATCGTCAACGTCACGCCCGACAGCTTCTCGGACGGAGGATCGTACGCTTCCCCGGAGGCCGCCGCCGAAGCCGGCCGGTGGATGCTCGCCGAAGGGGCGTCGCTCGTCGACGTTGGCGGCGAGTCCACACGCCCGGGCGCAGAGCCGGTGAGCGAGGCCGAGGAGCTGCGGCGGGTCGTGCCCGCGCTCGAGCTCCTGACCGGCCTCCCGGTCTCGATCGACACCTCGCGCGCCGAGGTTGCGCGCCGGGCGATCGCGCTCGGCGCGACGATGGTGAACGACGTCACGGCACTCCGGCGCGACACCGAGCTCGCGGGTGTGGTCGCCGACGCCGGTGTCGACGTCTGCCTGATGCACATGCAGGGCGACCCCGCGACGATGCAGGACGGGCCTCGGTACGACGACGTCGTCGACGCGGTCGCGTCGTTTCTCGGCGAGCGCCTCGAGGTGGCGGTGACGGAGGGCATCGACGAGGAGCGCATCTGGCTCGATCCGGGGATCGGCTTCGGCAAGACCGCCGACCAGAACCTCGAGCTCCTCCGGCGGCTCGAGCGGATCGTCGCGATCGGACGCCCGGTGCTCGTGGGGCTCTCGCGGAAGTCGACGCTCGCACGCGTCGTCGGCGAGCCGGATGCCGTGGTGGCCTCCGACGTGGCGTCGGTCGGCGCGGCGGTCGCGGCCTTCGACCGCGGCGCGACGATGTTCCGCGTCCACGACGTGCGCGCGCACGTCGAGGCACTCGCGGTGGCGGCGGCGGTGGAGCGGGGTAGGGTCGCGCGATGACGATCGAGCTGCACGGCATCGAGTTCCGCGGCTTCCACGGGGTGCTCGAGCACGAGCGGGAGGAGGGCCAGCGGTTCCTCGTCGACCTCGATCTCGAGCTTGCGGATCTGACGGCGGCCGAGACCGACCGGATCGAGGACGCGGTCGACTACCGCGACGTCGTCGCCACCGTCGTCGAGGTCTCCGAGGCCCGGGCGTACCACCTGCTCGAAGCGCTCGCGAGTGCGCTCGCCGACGCGCTGCTCGGCCGTTTCCCGCTCGGGCGGGTGCGCGTCCGGGTGCGGAAGCCCGACGTCGAGCTCGCCCGGCCGGTCGACCACGCCGCCGTGGTCGTGGAGCGCGCCGCGGTCTAGCCGGCCGTGACTGTCACGGGCTCGTGCAGTCCGCGACCCGAGCAAGCGGCAGATCACGCTCGCGAGCCCAGGCGGTCCAATCGGCGGCCGTCCGCTCGGCAAACGCGCGCGCCAAGGACTCGTGATCCGCGTCTTCGAGCCCCAGCTCGGAAAGAAGCCGCTCGCGAAAATGCGGCTCGAGCGCAGCGACCGCGACCCAGCCGTCGCGTGCTCGATAGAGCCCGTAGAAGGGATAGCCGCCCCCGAGCACTCCGCCGACCGCCGTCAGCCCGTGCCGGAGAGGGGCCGCAAACTCGGCGGCCGTGTCGGCAAGCGCGACCTCGGCCCGCGCGGCCTCGCCCGTGCGCTCCCGGGCGACGAGCAGGGCGAGCGCCGTCGAGACGGCGCGCTCCGCTCCGCCGAGGTCGGCAACGAGGGTGCGCGGCAGGAGTGGCGGCGCGACGAGCCCGTGCGCCGCCGTGTACGTGAGGTCGTGGCCCGGGGAGTCGTCGGGCGTCGAGTGTCCCACGATCGCGACGTGCACCAGAAGGGGGAACGCGTCGTGCAACGCCTCCCACCCGAGGCCGAGCCGCTCGAGTGCCGCCGGCCGGCTCGATGTCACCAGCAGGTCGGCGGCGGCGAGGTCGTCTGCGGGTAGGCCTGCCTTCAGGTCGACCACCCGAACCTCTTGGCCTTCGACGAGCCGCGCGTACCAACGAGGCGCCGCCAGGGCGACTGGATCACCGCCCGGAGGCTCAAGTTTTGTCACGTCGGCGCCAAGCTCACAGAGGCGGCCCCCGGCGACGGCGCCTGGCACGTTGATGCCGAGGTTGACGACCCGGACGCCCTCGAGTATCGGCCTGGAACCTACGACACGACCCGACGACCGCTCGCCTTCCACGGCCTTCGACGTTAGCGAGCGGGGGTGCGGGGCGCGGCGAGCGTCAGGTTGTAGGTCGCGTCGAGGGTGCCGCTCGGGAGCTTCGCGACGAGATACGCCCAGCGGCTCCGACCGGTGTTCCGGTACGTCAGGCGCTCGGCGGTCCCCTTCGTCGTGGCGTTCACGAGTCGACTCGTCGCGAAGCGACCCGTGACGGAGGTCGCGGCGGCGGAGTAGAGCGCGAGGCTGCCGTCCGTGGCAGACCGGAGCGTCGCGGTCACGTTTCGTCCCGCCGGCAGCCAGACGCGGAAGACGTCGCGCGGATCCTCGTACGCGTCGAGGCGCCCCGAGATCCTCGTGGCGAGACGCGACGACGTCGTCAGCGCCGGAGCCTTCGAGAGGTAGCGGTCGCCGTTCGGATCGACCTCGTCGACGTCGTCGTTCGGCTCGTAGGGGTCGCGGATCGGCGTGGCGAGCGCGAGCGCGGCGCCCACGTTGAGCATCCCGAAGCCCGCCGCGGAGTCGCGTCCCGGCGTCCCGAGGTCTCGCGCGGAGCGGCGAAGGACCTCTGCCACCTGGCCGGCGGTGAGCTCCGGACGGACTGTCCAGACCCAGGCGGCAGCGCCGGCGACGAGCGGGGACGAGAAGCTCGTGCCGGACGAAGGGCGCCAGTTCTTGCCGAGCGCGCTCGCGACGACGATGTCGTCGCCGGGCGCCGCGATGTCGACGTACGCCGAACGGCTCGAGAAGGCGGCCACCGCGCCCGAGCGATCGGTGGCGGCGACGGTGGTCACGTGTGGCAGCGCCGCCGGGTACCCGATCGGGCTCCCGCGGTCGCCGTCGTTCCCGGAGGCTGCGACCACGAGCGAGCCGGTGGCGACCGCCTCGCTGACCGCGAGCTCGATCGAGAGGTCGCGTGTGTCGGCGCCGAGGCTCAGGTTGATGACGCTCTTGCCCGCCCGCGCGGCAGCGAGGATGCCGCCGGCGATCTCACTCGACTCGAGCCGCGTGCCCGTCCCCTTGGCTGCGTCCCACGAGCGCAGGACGGCCCTGGGGTAGATCCCGACGAGGCCGACGCCGTTGAGCGGCGCTCCGATGACCGACGCGACCGAGGTC
>Ga0190271_10002074_pt1 | contig 11911 bp, 17 predicted proteins | sample Popmic356T_FD_133747 | JGI IMG/M metagenome (GOLD analysis project Ga0190271, IMG submission 133747) | Populus adjacent soil microbial communities from riparian zone of Weber River, Utah, USA - 356 T | ecosystem: Environmental > Terrestrial > Soil > Riparian zone | place: USA: Utah | collected...
CGAGCCTCATATACCGCAACTCATGAGGGCGCAACGTCGTGGGATGTGATTGGGCTGTTGATATATTCCTTTGCTCGTGAGTTTGCTGCAATTGTTAAGACGACATTGGAAGCTGAGGATGATGACAATGACGCATGATGATCAGACCGAATACGAAGTAGAACTACCCTTTGTCAGTGTCAAGTCCAAGGGCGGTCCGCACGACGATGATTCGTTTGCGGCTGGCTTTGAGATGGGTACGCTGGATGTCATTCTAGGTACGCCATATCTGCAGTCACATGTCATGACGATTCAAACGGCCAATGTGAAGCAGGCCGATCTCATCGCCATGCATTACGATTTCAAGATGGAGATCGACGGCGAGGAGGATAACTGGACCACTGTGTCTTTCTTACGTGTTTGCACATGCAACGAAGATCACGTTCCCGATGCGTAGGCACTGCGAACATATGAGAACTCGTTGTCTACATGGAGACGAAATCAACCAGTATACGAAGATCTATATCTTCCGTTGGTGGAAGGAGGAGCGAGTTTGTCGTCAGATCTGTCGAGATTGCGGTAAGGCACTCAACCGAGTGGCTATTTGCACAGCGACAGGTCGAGAATGGCATGAATGGTACGGAATTTGGCCGTACGACTAGGGGGAACTAGTGCAATTGACGTCTAACATTTCATGGTTATTCGATGGTTCGTACGAATTCACCGGTGTGGATGCCGTTTACGGTTTATTGCTCGACAATCCAAAAGATTTCTACATCACGCCGAATGAGCAGACAGTGTTCGTGTTTCTGCAGGGCCGAGGACTTGTTCGGATCTTCCACGATTTTAGTGGAATGACCGATCGACAGATCAACCACTTCATCTATCATATTATCGGAGGACATCGTGGCTGAAAAGGACTCATTTGATCTGCTGCTCAAAGAGCTGCACAAAGCCGGTTTCAAACTACCACATCATATCCACAGTCGTGAATTCGTCGACCCACTAGATCAGAAGCGATTCGGCGATGATGCTCATCAGATGAATCGTGATGCTCTTATTTCTGCTTTGACAAACAGTGGATGGGTGGCTGGGTGATGATGCCAGAGTATGTGCAGTGTGAAAGTCAGAAAGTTCACATGGCTCATAATTACTCGGCTATCGTGCAGCGATATTGCTCAGGATACACTAGCTGCGGGTTATATCAGCACCAACCACATCATGTCGATCACGAAGAACTTGTTAGGTGTCCTGGCATCTGTGATTGTGGAGACTCTATGAGAGGTAAGCACGGGCCTGGGGAGCATAAGTAATGGACTACGACGCATATTACTTCGGTCCCGTTGATCGAGCTGGGCATTATTTCTGGACTACCACGGGGCAACGGCTTATTTCCACATTGCCCAGCGATCTGGATCTGCCTTGGGAGCAGATAGATGGAACTCTGCTGCCTAAGGACTCTCAAGAGCAAGGCTATGGTCAGTTCCATATTAAGAGTCCTTGGGTTGCTTTGTCTATTCACGACTACACCGAGGACCCTCGGCCTGGGTCACACTCGACGTTCTTCTTGCGTGGTGGGTATCGTAATATCACTATGCTGCTTGATGAACTTCGACTGTACCCATTTTTCGCTACTATTCTGGACCGTATCGGAGAACTTCGTATCGTGATTGTCGAGGAAGAGTGATTACCGAAGATGGTCAGTACTACCAATGTGATTCTGTCTTCGGCTGTGAAGAGAAAGTCAAGAACGACCTTTGGTCTAAGACAAAAGCCGAGGGTTGGTTCTTTTCTCGTAATGGTAGGTTCGCGTTTTGCCCAAAGCATGTGCCCGATCATATTGTGAAGTGGATGGAGGCACGGAAGAATGGCTGACAAGACTATCCATGACGTATACAACACGCTTACCGAAGCACAGAACAAAACTGTTCAAAAACTGGTTGGCGAACTTCTTATCATGACTCAGGAACAGAGAGAAGTAGTATATTACTTGATCGGAGCTGCTGTTCATCCGGAGAAGTACCCTAATGGAGCAAACACAGGCTGAATGGCAACTGATCCAAGCTGAGGGGATTGAGACTGATATGAAGATTGTTGGGGTGACTCTCAAACCTCATCAGGAACAAGCTATCGACAAGCTGGACAACGGTAAGATCCTATGTGGTGGCGTTGGAACCGGTAAGACCATCACCGCGCTGGCATATTACATGAGTCGGGAGGCGCCTAAGGACATCATTGTCATCACAACCGCTAAGAAGCGGGACGAGCTTGACTGGGAAGAGGAAGCAGCTAAGTTTGGTATCGGTCGAAAGCACTCAGTAGCTGGCAAGCTTACTGTTGACTCGTGGAATAACATCGGGAAGTACACGCATGTCCACGGAGCTTTCTTTGTATTCGACGAGCAGCGTCTCGTGGGAACAGGACAATGGGTTAAGGCTTTTCTCCATATTGCCAAATCTAATCGATGGGTCATGCTTTCTGCTACACCAGGCGATACTTGGCTTGACTTCGCCCCTGTATTCATCGCCAATGGATACTTCAGAAATATCACCGACTTCAAGCGACAGCACGTTGTCTATAGTTCGTACTCGAGGTACCCGAAAGTAGAGAGATATTTGTCTACTGGTAAGTTGGTGCGACTTCGGCATTCGCTGCTTGTTCAGATGCCGTACGTACGCCACACGACACGGCACACGCATATTATCAACGTCGACTACGACGAGACCATGACCGAATTGGCGGTGAAGAGACGATGGAACCCCTACACAAACAAGCCTATGAAGGACGCCGGAGAGCTATCCCGCGTAATGAGGATGATCTCCAACTCATCACTGGATCGACTCAATACGATTCACGCTTTGATGAGAAAACACCCACGCTTGATCGTCTTCTACAACTTCGACTACGAATTAGAGCTACTGAGGACCCTAACTTCTTCGACGCACGTGGCCGAATGGAATGGCCATCGACACCAGGCGATCCCGGAGACGGACCGATGGGTTTATTTGGTTCAGTACCAGAGCGGGAGCGAGGGGTGGAACTGCACGACGACTGATTCCATGGTGTTTTACAGCCTGACTTATTCGTACAAGCAGTGGCATCAGGCTCACGGACGGATTGATCGTATGAACACTCCTTACAACGATCTGCATTACTACGTGTTGCGGAGTGATTCAGCGATCGATCATGCTGTATGGCGGGCTCTGAAGGGCAAGAAGAACTTCAATGAGCGGGACTTCAAGCCTGTGTGACGTACGAACAATCTGAGAAGACTTATCTAAGTGGGGAGCTATATTATGTACGAGCAAGAAGAGCGTTGGCGTATGATGTACCCGTTTGATTATGAAATCAGCGACAAGGGACGAGTTCGTAACGCCAGAGGAATGATCGTTCAGCCATGGGGAACACGGATACGGCTTCGACACCATCTCGAGAATGTTGAGCTCTATATTCCCAGACTCTTAGAGGAATATTTTCCTGAATCGTTCGACGATGACTGGAGGATTATTCCGAACTTTCGTTCTTACGAGATGAACCGTTCGGGCGAGGTTCGTAACCGTCGTACCGGTCGTCAAACAAAGCATTATCGCGGTCGAGGAGGACGAATTTATGTCCAACTGACCGATGCTGGGGCGCAATACAAAGTCTACTTAGATGATTTGCGAAGGGACGTGTTCGGACGTAATTTGCCAAGACGTTCTTGAAATTGGTAAAAAGTGCCCTAAATGATCTCCATTTTGGGCTGTTTTGAGCATGCTTTTTGGGTCGCTAAACCAAGATCATTTGGTTTGATCGGCCATCATTTAGCCATGCTCAAAACAGGCCAAAACCAAGATCAAAAAGGGGTGTTTTACCAATTTCAAGAATTCTAAAAGATTTGCCGACGAGTTTAGAACTAGTCCATCATCTACTATTCGACAAAACCCCTGGTCAAACGCTCGATATATACATACACTCTCTATAACTTTAAAAGTGGATCTGCCAAGAAAAACGCCCAATGTTAGTCTAGAAAAATCGAGGTTTGTAACTTTTTACCGTCAAATCTGAGGCTATTTCTATTCTCCTCGCCTCATATGAGATAAAAAAGATACAAACCCCGAATTCTCTAGACTTTTATAATCGATTTTCGTCGGCAAACCAATAACTTTTTTCAACCCCCCTATCAACCCCCTATCAAGGAGGAGCAAAGTGGAACGATGGCTCCCCATCGATGAGTTCTACGGATATTCTGTTAGCGATAAAGGCAGAGTGCGAAACGACCTAACAGAGCGAATCATGAAGCCACAAACCAATCAAGGTGGTGTGGTTATGATCGGTCTTATAGGTGAGGATGGAAAGCAGTATAAGCGCTCCGTTGCAAAGATCGTTGCAGAGCGGTTCCTCCCGCATAACACAAATGAATTCTTTGACACGCCCATGCACCTGGACAACGACCGTTCGAACAACTCTGTGGAGAACTTGGTGTGGCGACCAAGATGGTACGCAGCCAAGTACCGTCAGCAGTTTGAGTCATACCGTCCGCCTTATATTAATGAACGAATTAAACTGGTCGGTACTCGAAGACGTTATAAGAACTCTTGGGAAGCAGCCATTGACAATGGCCTTAGAGAGTTCGAGGTTGCCAAGTCTATTCATGAAGGGACAGTCGCATGGCCAACAATGCAAAAGTTCGAACGGGTCGAATGAAGCTTGTCGTCTGGACTGATGGTGACGATCCTTGGGATGGTTTCATTGATGAGTACGGCGATATTGTGTTTCACGACAGCCCACTGTCCTGGAATCTCGAGATTGGCGATCAGATTCAATACCACACAGAGTTAGGAGTCTCATGCTATATTGTGGTCGACGTAGAACCGCAAAGTCCGTTCGATGGGAGCAACGTATTGGTTAAAGTGAGAGCGCTAGGGCTCTAAATAAAAAAGTTATTGACCCGCTAATTTTTCGCGGGTTATAATAGAAGGAATGGAGCCAAGCCTTGTAGTTTCGACGTTTTGAGAGGGGGCGTCTTGTCTGAGCGCAGCTATCAACCGCACATTATTAAACGGCTCCGCAAGGAGTTTCCCAACTGTTTGATTTTGAAGAACGATAGCAGCTACATGCAAGGCGTTCCCGATCTTATTATTCTCTATCACGACCGGTGGGCCATGCTCGAAGTGAAGGCTTCTGAAAAAGCGTCGTTTCAGCCCAATCAAGCATATTACGTGTCTGAGTTAAACCACATGTCTTTTGCTGCTTTTATTTATCCGGAGAACGAAGAAGAGGTTTTTCATGACCTTAAGCAAGTATTCGAACCTCGTCGAAAACGACATAGATAGGTTCTTATATCCTTCGGGTCGTACTAACTCGTCACGGAGCTTCTCAGAGGCTTCAATGCACGTTCGCTGACGATCGTACTCTGGGGGGATTCGTGATATTTAACAAGCATCTGAACCTTGACGGTCAGCATGCATTTCTAAGTCCAAGCAAATACCACTGGATTAATTACGATGATCAGAAGCTTGAGGCTGCATTTATTGCAGCTATGGCGGCTCGACGTGGAAGCGAGTTGCATGACCTAGCTAATCGGCTCATTCGTCTAGGAGTCAAGCTACCTGGCAACGGCAAGACTTTGAGTATGTATGTGAATGACGCGCTTGGGTATCGCATGACTCCCGAGGTTACGTTATTCTACTCAGACAACTGTTTTGGTACAGCAGATGCAATTGGGTTCCGTCGTAACAAGCTGAGAGTCCACGATCTCAAGACCGGAATCACTCCGACCTCACCTCACCAGCTTGAGGTCTACGCTGCGTTATTCTGTCTAGAGTATCGATTCAAGCCGATGGACATCGAGATCGAACTCCGAATCTACCAGAATGACGAAGCTCGAATCTATGATGCTGATCCAGATGATATTACTCACGTCATGGATCGTATCGTAACGTTCGATCGTCGTATCACCGCTATCAGACAGGAGGCACTTGGATGAGCTTTGTGGTTAGCGAAGAAGATTATCTGGCCCACTACGGCATTCTCCGTAAGTCGGGGCGTTATCCTTGGGGATCTGGTGGTCCTGAGTATGCCAGTAACAAGGGCTTCCTGGACATGGTCGACGATATGCAGCGTCAGGGCATGACTCCGGTTGAGGTTGCTCAGGGACTGGGGATCAGCACAACGGCTCTTCGCGCCGCAAAGTCGATTGCCAAGAGTGAAGAGAAAGCGGCTAGTATCGCAACTGCACAGAAGCTCAAGGAAAAGGGGATGTCTACATCGGCTATTGGTCGACAGATGGGCATCAACGAATCCTCTGTGCGTTCTCTTCTTGCTCCTGGAGCCGCTGATAAGGCGCAGGTTCTCGATGCCACAGCCAACTTCCTTAAGGCGCAGATTGCCGAAAAGCAATATTTGGATGTTGGTACTGGCACTGAGTATTATGTCGGAACTGGCGTCAGTCGAGGTAAGATGGACAACGCTATCGCTAAGCTGAAGGAACAGGGCTACGAGCTTATTCCGATGCAGATCGATCAGCAGGGAACGGGCAATAAGACAAACCTCAAGGTTCTTGCTCCTCCTGGGACCATCTATAAGGATATTGCTGCTGACAAGAGCAAGATCCAGACCATCACTGGATATTCCGAAGACGGAGGCCGACACTTCACCGGCATCCTTCCTCCTATGAGTATCGCCACCAAGCGAGTCGGTATCAACTATGCCGAAGACAAGGGTGACGAAGCCGATGGCGTTATTTATGTGCGTCCTGGTGTTAAGGATGTGTCCTTGGGAGGTAAGAACTATGCCCAGGTGCGAATCGCAGTAAACGGTACGCACTATCTCAAGGGCATGGCTATGTACAAGGATGACCTCCCTCCTGGTAAAGACTTGGTGTTCAACACCAACAAGTCGAAAGCTAAGATCGGCGACGATCCGCTGGCCGCCATGAAAGCGATGCAGAAGGATCCGTTCGATCAGAGCAAGGTGGATCAGGCTAATCCGTTTGGATCTACCATCAACCGGCAAATCGGAGATATTGATCTCGCTACTGGTCGAGTCAAGAAGCTTACCTCAGTGATGAACGTGGTCAATGAGGAAGGCGACTGGGATCGATGGTCTCGTAATTTGTCTTCTCAGATGCTCTCGAAGCAGAGCCCTCAGCTGGCTAAGCAGCAGTTGGATGTGACGCTCGAGAATAAGAAGGCAGACCTCGATGACATTATGCAGCTCACTAACCCTGCTGTTAGGAAGAAGCTTCTTCAGACATACGCTGATGGAGCGGATTCTTCTGCCGTGATGTTGAAGGCTGCTGCTCTACCGAGAACACAGAGCCATGTTATTCTCCCGATGAACAGCCTTAAGCCGAGTGAGGTGTACGCACCTAACTATAACGATGGCGAAAGGGTGGCTCTTGTCCGTTATCCTCATGGAGGTAAGTTTGAGATCCCTGAGCTAACGGTTAACAATCGAAATGCTGCAGCCAAGAAGGCCCTTGGTCAAGCCGAAGATGCTATCGGTATTCACAGCAATGTGGCCAAGCGTTTGTCTGGGGCAGATTTCGATGGTGACACTGTTCTGGTTATTCCAAATGCCAAGGGTCTTGTTAAATCTGAACCGGCACTTCATGCACTAAAGGATTTCGATCCTCAAACCAGATATCCTGGGTATGAAGGCATGAAGCGAATGACTGCTCATGGTAAGGGTACTCAGATGGGAGTGGTCTCAAACCTTATTACTGACATGACTATCCGGGGTGCTAGCAACGAAGAACTTTCTCGAGCTGTTCGGCATTCTATGGTGGTTATTGATGCTGAGAAGCACGGGCTTAATTACAGGCAGAGCGCTAAAGACATGGGCATCACTCAGCTCATGAAGAAGTATCAGGGTGGTCCGCAAGGTGGGGCATCAACTCTTATTTCTATGCGCAAGCAACCTGTTAACGTTCTGGCACGTAAGAACACCCCCATCATTGATAAAGAAACCGGTAAGCTTATCTGGCGTGAGACTGGCGAGAGTTGGATTGACAAGAAGACCGGCGAACGAGTCTTCAAAACTCAAAAGTCTTATGCACTCAAAGAGGCTGAGGATGCACGCAAATTATCATCGGGCACAAAGATGGAGAACGTATATGCTCAGCATTCTAACAGTCTCAAAAGCCTAGCGGATCGGGCGAGGCGTGAGCTGGTCAAAACCCCGTCTATCAAATCAAATGACTCCGCCAAGAAGGCTTATGCTAATGAGGTGGAAAGTTTGAATGCTAAGTTGGCCCTTGCGATGCGAAATCGCCCTCGTGAGAGACAAGCTCAAATCCTAGCGAACGCTAAGGTCAAGGCCGTTAAGGACGCAAGTCCTGACATGGACGAGACTCAGGAGAAGAAGCTTAGGGGTCAAGCGCTTGCAGAGGCCCGGTATCGCTCAGGTGCTGTGAAGTCCACCATCGTGATTACCCCCACCGAATGGCAGGCCATCCAAGCAGGAGCCCTCTCGAACAACAAGGTCGTTGACATCTTGGACAACGCTGACATCGACAAGGTCAGGCAGTTGGCTATGCCTAGAACTCCCCGTGGCATGACAGCGGCTAAGGAAACTCGAGCACGGTCGATGCTTGCGCTTGGTTATACTCAGGCTGAGATTGCTACTAACCTGGGCATATCGGTATCAACGGTTAAGACTATTCTCTAAGTGAGGCGTGATTCCTGATGCCATATCCCTATGACTGAAAAATACCCCCCCGGTGTTTAAAAGTTGGGTGGTTTGAGCATTAATGATTCATTCTTTATACCCTCCCCCCACCCTCTTTTAAACCCACTCATCGTTGACTCGATCTCAGAATGCACCGAAGGTTATAGTCATGAGTACCCCCGCACATGTAGTAAGTTCTGAATGAATGGGTAATCCCCCCGATACTTATGGTTATACCCCCATGGATTCAACACCCCCATGTGGTTTGTAACCCCCTATCCTTTAGAATGCATTACCTCTGTGCGGCGCTCATGATTAGAACGACACCTACCTGCTCTGTCGATGTCAATCACGCTCGCCCCCTGAGCTTGGGAAGAACACTATGGATGTTATGGGAGAATCTCTATTCTGAGTTTGTTTAATACCCCCCACCTCTAAAACATCCCCCTTGCTTTAAAAGACCCCCCTCCTAATGTTTCGTTTAGTGAGGAAACATGCCCCTACACATGCTAACCACGGTAGACAATCCGTACAATCCATGGACTGAATGGGCTGAATGGTACGCCTGGGATTATAGGGCGGGGTATCATACGCCAGGCCTTCTTGCCAGAGTAGTCCAGACAAGTGATGAACTATCAGAGCCCGACCAGGTACTAGCTATTGAGACAGCTATTGATGAAATTGTCCGAGAGAATCCTCTTGGAGTTCATCGTAAAGTGGCTGAACCCGAAACGGTCTCAACGTAACATTCCTATCCGACAGCCCATCACGGGCCATACCGACCTCTCATTGCCAGAGGCCAAGAGTATCAAGATCATTCTTCGGAGTGATCAAGAACTCTTGGCTTCTGGCAAGGGTTATCAAGTTCTGTCTTCAAAAATTTTTTAAATTAGAGAGGGAGGGGGGAGGGGGTTGCCCCGGACCCACCCCCCTTTGCATCGGCCGCCTCCCATATTTTTCCCCGGGGGAACTTTTTGCACAAACTTTCCGGGTTGGCTCGGTTGGATGGGCACCTCTGGTCAAGGCCAAGTGTATTGGACCCCCAACAACCGGGGTCGAACCTGATCGAAAGTGGGTGACAAGTGTCTGACTTAGACATCGAAGTAGTTCCACAGTTAGACAAACGCCTCGGAAGGCAGAAGGTTCACGACCCGGTTTCTCGGGGATGGCCTCTGAGCATGGGGATTGACCGTAACAAGTGGCGAACGAAGTCGGTTCGCATCTACGATCCTCGTCCGAACCCCAATCAGTGTCATGGTGAGTGCACCGGAGTCGCGAAAGCGATGCAGTTCAACTCCATCGGCAACCGGGTCAAGGGCAAAGTCCTTAGAATGGACGACGCTCACAAGATCTACTCACTCGCCACGACTCTCGATCCTTGGCAGGGCAACTGGCCTCCAACCGACACCGGCTCTTCGGGTCTTGCTTCGTGCAAAGCAGCCGAGAAGCTTAAACTAGGTGGCTCGTACAGACACATCTTCCGTGGCGCAGACGAGGTCGTCCAACTCATTCAGGAAGGTCGAGCTGTCAGTGTCGGCACCTGGTGGATGTGGGACATGTTCGATCCGGACGACAACGGAATCATCGAACCGACCGGTGGTCGTGCAGGTGGACATCAGTACATCGCTCGAGGCTATGATGTCAAGCGGGATCTGGTTCGTATTCGCTGCTGGTGGGGCGAGTTCCGTGATGCCTGGATCCGACGAGCTCATCTGAACGATCTGCTGATGGATGGCGGAGATGCACACGTGCAAGATCGTAAGCATTTCTGAGATGATCCACAATCGCAAAGACAAGGATCACTTCGACACGGACAATCCGGTAGCACCGGTTCGTCATCTACAGCAGTATTCCACTGACGAGTGTCTTGGCCTGATGGTATTGCTTTGGTGTCCGGGTTGTCAGGCCTTGCATGGACCTAGGTTCCGTTGTCCAGAGCATGGCGGCCCATCAGTCGGACCAGTCTGGGATGGTGATCCTTATTCAAAACCATTCACGATGAGTCCTTCTTACCTGGTGCATCGGAACGGAACAACGCCTCAGTGTCACTCGTTTATTCGGAATGGTCAGTGGGAGTTTTTAGCAGATTGCACGCATTCACTTGCTGGACAGACTGTTCCACTTGAACCATTACCCAATTGGTTGGTAAAGGAAATTCCAGAAGACTAAGGAGGTGACCTATGGTCAGCCGACAGCGAGGCGGCGCCAACAACAAGCCCGCAACGAGGAGTCATGCAGCTACCACTCCTGAGGCTCGAGAGCAACAGCTTATTTCGGCGGCCGTAGGCCTCGCTGAACAGCAGCTCAAGGATGGCACGGCTTCGGCTCAGGTTATTACGCACTACCTGAAGCTGGGCTCATCTCGAGAACGCCTCGAGCAAGAGCGACTCTCTCGTGAGAACGTATTGCTCGAAGCCAAGGCCGAAGGTATGCGATCTGCGGCTCGTGTTGAGGAACTGTACATGCATGCCCTCGATGCGATGCGAAACTATGCGGGTCATCCAGTCATCGACGGTGACATCGAGGATGACTACTATGACGATTAGGTGTTATTCCGAACTACAAAAGCTCCCAACGTTCGAACAACGCTATCAATACTTGGCCCTCCGAGGAGAAGTCGGGAGGTCAACGTTCGGGTTCGATCGTTGGGTTAATCAGCAGTTCTATCGCTCGAGGCAGTGGCGGCGTATTCGTCACCACATCATCCTTCGAGACGAAGCTTGTGACCTCGGCATAGAAGGTTATGAGATCAACAACAGTCCCGTTATTCACCACATGAATCCCATGGGTGTTGACGAGATTGTGCACGGTGATGAGGGCATCCTTGATCCTGAGTTCCTTATTACCACAACGCACGACACTCACAATGCCATCCACTACGGCGACGAAAGCCTTCTACCGAGAAAGCACGTCGACCGTAGTCCTGGCGACACACAACTCTGGAGCAGGAGATTTTCATGAGCGAGTCCGAGAAGCACGTTGAGACGACCACTACCGAGAAGACGACCGAGGCCGTGGCAGCTCCCGTCACGACCGATGCCTCTCAGTCCAAGGAGCACGTCGAGACAACCGAGACGACTGAGACGACCACTTCTGAGAGTAACGACTGAGTCCCGTCGGTAACCTTCATATCCTGATAGGAGAAGTCATGACCGAATCCCGACCCTCACCTCGTAAGCGAGCTCAGGCTGTCGCTGACGATCACAAGGACACATCGGCAGCACAGCCACTGGATGCAGCAGCGACTGCGCCGGAGTCGACCGAGTTGGACAAGCCCGCA
>Ga0190271_10002075_pt1 | contig 11910 bp, 11 predicted proteins | sample Popmic356T_FD_133747 | JGI IMG/M metagenome (GOLD analysis project Ga0190271, IMG submission 133747) | Populus adjacent soil microbial communities from riparian zone of Weber River, Utah, USA - 356 T | ecosystem: Environmental > Terrestrial > Soil > Riparian zone | place: USA: Utah | collected...
GGCTGGCGATCACCTGCTGATCCCCGGAGGCGGCCACGAGCCTCGGCAACACCTCGGCGATCATGAGGTGCTCCATCTCGGCTGGGACCCCAGGCACGCAGAAGATCAGCTTGCCATCGTGCTCGAGCATGAGACCGGGCGCTGTCCCCCGCGGATTGGGGAGCATCTCAGCCCCTTCCGGGTAATGCGCCTGACGTAAGTTGCTGTGGGGCATCTCCCGGCCCCTTCTCGACCACCACTCCCTCAAGTGATCGGCATATTCCTCGCTGAAGACAAGCTCCCGGCCAGTCACCTCACATACCGCCTCCCTGGTGATGTCGTCCTGAGTCGGACCGATGCCACCGGTCATGACGACCGCATCGGACCGGTCGAGGGCCGCCCTGATCGCCGAGGCGATGCGGGACAGGTTGTCGCCAACCGTCTGCTGATAGTGGGCGTCGATGCCTCGCTCAGCCAGAGCGGCTCCCATCGTGGAGGTGTTCGAGTTGATGATCTGCCCGAGAAGGAGCTCGGTCCCTACCGCGATGACCTCGACGATCATCGAGCCGGCACCAAGGCCGCCTCCATATCGGGGCCGAAGACCCCGGTGTACTCGACGGTGACCCATTCCCCCACGCGGCCCGCGTCGAGACGCACGACCCCATCGATCTCGGGAGCCTGGCGGTGGGAGCGACCTATCGGGACATCGTCTTCCACCTGGTCGACGAGGACACGGTCGACCCGGCCCAGCCACTCGGCATGACGGGATTCGGTGACGTCCTCCTGGATGGTGGTCAGGTGACGGAGACGCTCCATCGCCATGTCTCGCGGTACCTGATCTTCCAGCTCGGCGGCCGGTGTGCCTGGTTCGGCCGAGTAGGGGAAGAAGCCGGCCCAATCCAGCCCGGCCTCGTCGAGGAAATCGGAGAGCTCGTCGACCTGTTCCTCAGTCTCGCCCGGAAAGCCGACGATGAAGGACGACCTCAGGGCGGCATCCGGCTCGAGCTCGCGGATTCGCCCGACGAGGGCGAGGTGTTTCTCCAGATTTCCAGGCCGCTTCATCCGACGGAGTAGCGGACCGGAGACGTGCTGGAGGGAGAGGTCGAAATACGGCGCCACCACGTCGTTGATGGTCATCTCCTCGAGAAGGCGCTCGCGGATCTCCCTTGGATGGAGGTAGAGCAATCGGAGACGCTTCAGACCGGCGACGTCGGAGAGAAATGCCAGGAGCTCGGGAAGCCCGCCCGGGGCATCGATATCCCGACCATAGGCCGCCAGGTCCTGGGCCACGAGCACGATCTCGCTCACCCCGGCCGCTGCCAACAGCTCGAGCTCCTCCCGTATTTCCACTGGGCGTCGGGAGCGCTGCTTGCCTCGAATGCTGGGGATGGCGCAGAACGTGCACGGTTTGTCACAACCCTCCGCCACCTTCAGGTAGGCATAGGGCAGATCGGAGACAGGACGGCCAGTGGCGTGCAGTATGTCCATCACCGGGCGCCGGCGAACATCCACGGGCTCCCATCCGGTTAGCCCGTCGAGAACGCCGACCAGCTCGCCATAGCGGTCGATCCCGAGCACGGCGTCGACCTCGGGGAGGGCGGCCTCGACCTCGGATCCGAATCGCTGGGCCATGCACCCGATGACCACAGATCGGGCATCGGGCCGCTTGCGGTCCTCCATCTCGAGGATCGCCTCGACGGATTCCGCCCTCGCCTCCTCGATGAAGGCGCACGTGTTGACCATGACCACATCGGCCTGCTCCGGATCCTCCGCCCAGCCGTAACCGGCCTCGGAGAGCATGGCGACGATCTTCTCCGAGTCGACCTGGTTCTTGGCGCAACCGAGCGTGCTCAACCAAACCGTTGGAGCGGGCATGACCGAGAGCTTAGAAAAGAGTGCGGTTACTCCCGCGAGGACTCGACCACCACCAGGAGGTGGCCGGGGCCTACCGCATCAGCGAGGGTGTTCCAGGTGGCGATGCTCACCACGCCCTCCTCCTCGATCTCGGCGCAGGCGAGATGGACCGCGTCGACCAGCGGATCAAGAGTGTGATCGACCTCATAGGCCTGAGCGACTGCGATGCGTGCTTCGGCCACATCGTGGATGGCAACGGCCCGGATCGCCTCCTCGACGAAGGCCTCTGCCTTCGCCTGCATCAGATCTCGCGGAACAGATAGCGACGAAGGATGTCGATGCGGTCGTCCAAGGTGTCCGGATCGAGATACCAGAGCATCGCGGCCACCGTGGAGAGGAGCGGGTTCCCATCCTGGGGGGTGAAGGAGAACCCGACCACTTCATTGCCGTTGCGGACGGCCAGAGTGCTCAAGGCCACCACCGTCTGACTCATGATCCTGCCGAAGTACCCATGGTCACGACCGAACGAGAACACCTGGTTGGCCGACTTCTTGTGAGTCACTGCAACCCTGGTGTTCGCCATCAGTCGCTCTATGGCGTCGTCCACGGTGATGTCCTCGTCCAGCTGCAGCGAGAACTGGATCGAGTGCATGTACTGGGTGTTGATCTTCACCGCCGAGGAGTAGACGTTCAGGTCGTAACCCATTGTCTCGAACAGCTCATGGGCATCCCGGGCGTGATGGGTCCCGAACCGCTCGTCCTTGTGGGATTCGACGGTGGGGCTGGCGACGAAGCCGTCGTCCTGGCTGATGTCGTTGGCCCGTCTCATACAGAGAAAGCGACCGTCCTCGAGGTGGTTGGTCCCATCGGCGTCGATGGCCAGAGAGCGCACAAGGGCGGCGATGTTGTGGGTGTTGCAGGACACGATCTGGAGGAACCGGTCCTCACCTGCGACCAGGGCGCTGTCGTTGATGCCCCGGGCGTACATCTTGCCGAATCCGAACTCCGAGCCCTGGGCCATGAAACCCCTTGGCCCGTCGGCGTGGTCGTAGAACTCCGCTTTCATCCCGTTGCCCACCGGTGTGCAGTCGATGACCACGGTGGCCCGCTCGATTGCCTCCCGTGCCTCGTACTTGGGGGCGTGGCCCAGCTCTTGAAATGACGAGAACCGCTCCTCGTCCACGGCCAGCACGGCGCCTCTGCCTTCGAGATCGGCGACCTTGGCCTTCTCGGTCAGCAATGGGGTGCGCTTGTGAAAGGTCACCTCTTCGATGCCGAAGTGTTCCTTGTTGTCGGCGAGGAGGCCGATGAGGGGCTCACCGATGGTGCCGGTGCCCACCACGTGGACGATGTTCATGACGGGTTCCCTCCGAGAACAGCGCTGCTCCTGGGGCTCACACTACTTGCCCCTCCTTTTCGTGTCCCAAACCCGCGACGCGGACCAATACCTCACTTGCAATGGGCACGAACCCACAGGCGAGGAACGAACGTACAGAGCGAGCGTTCCCTGGCGCTACTGCCGCGAAAAGGTGTTCTCCATGGGGGGTCATGGTCAGCGCCTGATGGATCAGGTGGCGTCCTCGCGGGCCATCCTGAGAGTTCTCCACGCTCATCTCCCGTCGACCTCCCAGGCCGAAACCCAATGTGAACAAACCGTCTGGCGCTCCGTAGGCCAGTACCTCCTGCCGCCTGGCTCGGGCGAAAGCCACCCGGGGATGGTCGTCGAGCTCGGGCCGGGGTACCAGGGCTCCGCCACCCCGGCCCCCGGCGAACATCGTGATGTCGATCGATCCGATGCTCCCTCCTGGCCCTGCCAGTCGGAGCAGCACCTCGGGATGGAGCGCCCTGCCGAGCCCATCGGGAGCGAGGTCGGACAGATCATTGGCTCCGAGACGGCTCGCGATGAAGGCGTGTCCCGTGAAGCACACCACCGCCTCCTGACCGTCGCCCAATGCCGGGAAGAAGGTGACCCCGCCGTCCATCTCGGGGAATCGGCCGACCGCGGCGTCATGGAAGATGGCCAGAAGTGGGTGCACGTCGGAACGATATTCACTGGCCCGGCGTCGAGAACTGCGCCTCTTCGGTCGAGCCCTCCAGTGCCAGGGTCGACGTGCTGCCGCCCGCCACCACCTGGCTCACCAGATCGAAGTAGCCGGCACCGACCTCGCGCTGGTGCCTGGTGGCTGTGTACCCATCGCCCTCCATCGAGAATTCCCGGTTCTGCAGCTCGACGTAGGCCGGCATCCCCTCTTCGGCATAGCCGCGAGCCAACTCGAACATCGATGCGTTGAGAGCATGAAACCCGGCCAGGGTGATGAACTGGTATCGGTAGCCCATCGTGCCCAGCTCCTTTTGGAACCGGCCAATGGTTGCCTCGTCCAGGTGCTTGGACCAGTTGAACGACGGCGAGCAGTTGTAAGCCAGCATCTTGCCCGGGTGCTCGGCATGAATTGCGTCGGCAAAGACCCTGGCCTCGTCGAGGTCGGGCTGGGCCGTCTCGCACCAGATCAGATCCGCGTATGGCGCGTAGGAGAGACCACGAGCGATCGCTGATTCGAGACCACCCGTGACCATGTGGAATCCCTCCGCGGTGCGCTCGCCCGTCAGATATGGCCGATCCCGCTCGTCGACGTCGGAGGTGAGCAGAGTGGCGCCATTGGCGTCTGTCCGCGCCACGATCAAAGTCGGGACATCCATCACGTCGGCGGCGAGACGCGCCGCCTGCAGGGTTCGGATGTGTTGCCCGGTCGGCACGAGCACCTTGCCCCCCATGTGGCCACATTTCTTCTCTGCCGCCAACTGGTCTTCGTAATGCACGCCGGCTGCCCCGGCCTTGATGAATCGCTTGGTCAGCTCGAAGACGTTGAGCGAACCGCCGAATCCGGCCTCCCCGTCGGCGATGATCGGGACGAACCAGTCGATGTCCGTCTTGCCCTCCGCCCAATGGATCTGATCCGCCCGACGCAGGGCGTTGTTGATCCGCTCCACGAGCGCCGGAGCCGAAGTGGACGGATAGAGAGACTGATCGGGGTAGACGTCGCCGGCGAGATTGCCGTCCGCAGCGACCTGCCATCCCGAGAGGTAGATCGACTTGAGGCCGGCTTTCACCATCTGCACCGCTTGGCCGCCGCTGAGGGCTCCCAACGCGCTGACATAGTCCTCTGTGGTCAGACGCTCCCAGAGGGCGATGGCCATTCGATTCGCCAGCGTCGATTGCTCCCTGATGCTGCCCCGAAGCCGCACCACGTCTTCTGCGATGTAGTCCCGGGTGACCCCCTCCCAGCGAGGGTTGGCCTTCCAGTCGTCGGCCATCCGGCTGGCCTCGTTGGCGACGTGTGACATGTCTCTCTCCCTCAGTTGATCAACTCATACGCGGGCAAAGTCAGGAACTCGACGAAGCTCTCCCCGAGGGCCACGTCTTCGAAGATCTCCCTGGCGTCAGGCAGGCGATCCCCGTACGGGATCTCCTCTTCCTCCAGACGATCGACCAGAGACCCGGAGATCGAGCGGACCCGGGCCTCGGTGATAGGCGCGCCGTCCTCGGTCTCGACACCGTTTCGCACCCATTGCCACACCTGCGATCTGGAAATCTCGGCAGTGGCCACGTCCTCCATCAGGTTGTCGATGGCGGCGGCGCCGGTTCCCGACAGCCATGAGGCCAGATAGCGGATGCCTACCGAGACATTCGTCTCGAGACCGGCGGTTGTCACGGACCCGGGGAAGTCGAAGTCGAGCAGGTCGCCCGCGTCGACGGTGACGTCGTCGCGCTGACGGTCAAGCTGATTGTGCCGGCCCATCAGGACTTCGTCGAACTCCTTCATGGCGACAGGAACGAGATCGGGATGGGCAACCCACGTGCCGTCACATCCCGCCGCGGCCTCGCGGGCCTTGTCGGCCCTCACCGCCGCGATTGCCTTCTCCGTGACTGCCTCATCGCGCCTGTTGGGGATGAACGCCGCCATCCCACCGATGGCGTGCGCACCTCTCCGGTGACAGGTCTTGACCATCAACTCGGTGTAGGCGTGCATGAAGGGCACGGTCATCGTCACGGAGGAGCGATCGGGCAGGGCGAACGATGGGTCGTTTCGGAACTTCTTGATCACCGAGAAGATGTAGTCCCACCGCCCGGCGTTGAGCCCCGCTGAGTGCTCGCGCAGCTCAAAGAGGATCTCATCCATCTCGAACGCGGCCAGGATCGTCTCGATCAGAACGGTGGCCTTGACTGTGCCCCGCGGGATCCCGAGTCTGTCCTGAGCCCAGACGAACACGTCGTTCCAGAGTCTGGCCTCGCGATGCGACTCCAGCTTGGGTAGATAGACGTAAGGGCCGGTGCCGGCCTCGATCGCCGCCCGCCCCCCGTGGAACAGATAGAGGCCGAAGTCGAACAAGGACCCGGACATGGGGCGGCCATCGACAAGGAAGTGCTTCTCACCGAGATGCCACCCACGGGGGCGAACCACCAGGGTCGCGGTCTCGTCATCGAGCGCGTAGGTCTTCTCGCCGGTTACGAGTCGGAGCTCGCGCCGATAGGCGTCGACGAGGTTGGCCTGGCCATGAAGGAGATTGAGCCAGGTGGGAGAGGTGGCGTCCTCGAAATCTGCCATGAACACCCGTGCGCCAGAGTTGAGGGCATTGATCATCATCTTGGCGTCGACGGGCCCTGTGATCTCCACACGGCGGTCGGCGAGGTCGGAGGGCACGGGGTCGATCACCCAGTCGGACTCTCTGACCTCACGGGTCTCGGGAAGAAACCCGGGCCGGTGACCGTCATCGATACTCAGTTGCCGGGTCTGCCGATCGGCGAGGAGCTGACCCCTCTGCCATCCGAACTCCTGCTCAAGGTCGATGAGAAACGCGACCGCCTCCGGGCTGAGCACCCGACGTTCGATCTCGATATCTCCAAACTGGTACATAAGATGACAGTGTCTTTATCTGGTGGCTACAATTTCAATTCAGATGAGTCTAAAGAATAGACGATCTTTCGGACGCGAGCACAAATGACCCAATCTCAGCAGTTGGACCCGCTCGTCCTCGGACGCCGCCTCCGTCATCACCGCCGCGATCGCGGGATGACGCTCGACGAGCTAGGCGCCGCGGTGAACCGGCCGGCGCCTTATCTATCACTGCTCGAAAACGGAAAGAAACAGCCCCGCTTGAATCTCGTAGTCGAGATCGCGACCGTTCTCGAGGTCGATCTCTCCGAGCTCCTCGACCCCAGCCCACCCAACCGAAGGGATGCGCTGGAGATCGCACTGCTCAGATCACAGGAAACCCCATTCTTCGATTCTCTCCATCTCCCCACCGTCAAGCCGAGCGCCAAGTTGGACAACGAGACTTTGACCCACCTGGTCGGTCTCCACGATGCCCTGCGCGACCGTTCCAACTTGCGGTCGGCGGGCTCAGAAGAGGTGCGGCGTGCCAATGGCGAGGTGACGTCCTGGCTCGCCGACAACGACGGCTATCTCGAGGAGGTGGAGACCGCGGCCCGAAACGCCCTTGCTTCGAGTGGATACTCCGGTGAGGGTCCGTTCTCCTCGCGAAACCTGCTCGACCTGAGCGCCAGCGCCGGCTTCGAGTTGCACCCGGTCGAGGACATGCCCTCGTTCGCCCGATCGATCATCGACCTCGACCATCACCGGGTCTACATCGCCCAACGCGACGCCCTTCGCACCCGTCAGGCTCGCAAAGCGGTTTTGCAGACCCTCGCCGGCTTCCTCCTCGGACACGAGACAGACCCCGATCTCGATACGTTTTTGCGCCAGCGGGTGGAGACGGCGTATTTCGCTGCCGCCGTCCTCGCGCCGGAGGATGCGGTCGTCCCCAGATTGAGCGGAGCCAAGGACAACCACGACATCGACGTCGAAGACGTCAAGGAGCTCTTTTACATCTCATATGAGATGGCCGCTTGGCGGACGGCGAATCTGGCAACTCATCACCTCGGCCTGAGGACGCATGTCATCGTCAGCGACGCTATGGGGACCGTGGTCAAGGCCTACGCCAACGACGACGCACCAATCCCGAGGGATGACCATGGCGGGATGGAAACGCAGCGTCTCTGCCGCCGGTGGGGCGCACGGATCACGTTCGACTCGGCAGAGCGATACGGAACCCACCACCAATACACCGACACGCCGGAGGGGACCTATTTCTGCACGACGCATATCGAAGCCGGACGGGAACCGGCTCATGCGGTCACTGTGGGGGTCCCCTTCACGGAGGCGCGCTGGTTCCGCGGGCGGGAGACCGAGAACCGGCAGACTTCGACATGCCCCGACCCGAGCTGCTGTCGAACCGCTGCACCTGACCTGCAAGAGAAATGGTCGGACAAGGTCATTGTCTCGGCTCGCTCCCAGAGCCGGATCCTCGGTCTGCTCGCCCCCGATCCCTATCCCGAGCTGGACATGCCCGAAGTCCTCGACCTGGTCGAGACGCATTCGGAGGGTTGATCAGCTCGAGGTGTCCTCGATGAACCCTCTCAGATGACCGGCCAGGGCATTCAGCGACTGACGGTGCAGGTACATCATGTGGCCCGCCTCGTAGTACTCCGTCCGGATGTTCTTGCGCAATGACTCGTCCAGGCCGAGATGGCTGATGGTGTACTCGGTGGCGAAATGGGGCGTGGCCAGGTCGTAATACCCGCTGGCCACCAATACCTGCAGACGCTGCGATCGGGAGAGGACGTCCCGCAGCTGCTCCGAGGTGTCGACGTAGTGGCCCTTGAACTCCTCGTAGTCCCAGGACTCGTTGACCTTCATGCTCAGGGTCTCGTAGAAGGAATCGTTCTCGAAGCCGAGCTCGACTCGCAGATAGTCGTTCAAGGTGGCAGTGAATGGCCCGCCGATCTGGTCGTGGGCGGGGTCGTTCTCCATATTGTCCCCGGCGGCGATGCGGTCGATCCCTGTGAACCGCGAGTCGAGCCTGCCAACGGTGCGTCGTTGGTCCCTCATCAGCTCCTTGCAGAACCGATGGATATGGATCCGGAGGTTGTAGCGATCGATGTAATCGGCTGAGAGCCCCGTATACGACGCCAGTTTGGCTGTCACCCTCTTCCGCTCGGTGTCGTCGAGCGCATCTCCTCGGGCCAACGCCGACCAGTAGGGGCCGATGGCGAACTCCTCCACCTCATCGAGCAGATCGCGCAGCTTCTTCGTTTGGAGCTTGTTAGAGAGGCGGCCGTGGAACCAGGCGGTGGCGGCGTAGGTCGGCAGGAACACCATGAAGGGGAGGTCGTTCCCCGGCCGGAAGATCAATGCATCGGGCTCCTGGCCGATGGTCTGGAAATTGAGGGCCGACGAGATCAGGATCAGCCCGTTGAGCTCGGTGCCCTTTTCGGTGAACAGGCTGTGGGCAATCGCCGCCCCCCTGGTGGTCCCATAGCTCTCCCCTGCCACGTACTTGGGCGAGGCCCACCGCCCGTTCCGGTTGAGATAGGAAACGATGAAGTCGGTGAAGGCGCCGATGTCCTTGGAGAAATGATGGAACTCTTTCTCCTTGTCCTTTGGGGTGGCGGTGGAGAACCCGGTCCCGATTGCATCGACCAGGACCACATCCGCCGCATCGAGGATCGAATACTCGTTGTGGATCAGGCGGCCGGGCACCGAGACCTTGAAGCCGCCCTCATCGAACTCCACCCGGCGGGGCCCGAGTAGCCCGAGATGGAGCCAAACCGTGGAGGACCCCGGTCCGCCGTTGAAGGCGAACACGATCGGCCGGGACGCCGGATCGACGTCGTCTTCGGTGTATGCGACGTGGAAGAAGACCGCTTTCTTGTCGTCTTCCTGCTCGACGATCTGGGTGGCGGCGGTGGCGGTGTAAGAGACCTTGCGACGGCCGAATTTTCCGCTGTATTGCTTGGAGACGCTCTTCTCTTCGATCTCGGGAGGAGGCGGCGTCTCCTCGGCTTCTTTGGTGACCTTCTCTTCTGCCATGACCCGAATCTAGGACGTCATCTCTCTCCCGACATCATCGATCCAGTCCTCGGGCGCCACACCGAGGGCCTCGGCGATCCGGTTGATGTAGTTGAAGTAGGCAACGACCTGGACACAGCTGGAGATCGCCCGGTCGTCATAGCCGTGCCGTCTCAGCTCGGCGACATCCCCTGCGCCAACCGACGCGCAGTCGTCGGTCAGCCGCTCGGCGAATCGGAGCAGGGCCATCGTGGGCCCGTCGAGGCCGGCACTCCTCCAGTCCTCGGCGAACCTGTCCACCATCTGTTGATCGTCGACCTCATCCCGGAGGTCGTGTAGGTGCGCCGCTATTCAGTAGTGGCACTCGTTCACTTGCGAGGTGACCACCGCGATCATCTCCCGCTGGGCCCGGGTCAGGGGTGAATCGCCGAACATGATCGTGGAATAGAGCCGCATCGAGTCCCGCATCACTTCGGGAAGCTGGCTCTGGATCGACACTATGTTCCAGATACGCCCGGCCCGCCTCGTGGCGGCGTCGTATTCCAGTTTGGCGGTCCCGACCGCCTCGTCGGCAGGTGTCACATGAACGTGGGGCATCGATCAACCAGCCAGGAACAGCGCCGGCTCCTCCAGGTTCTCGATCACGAGCGCCATGAAGCGCCGTCCCTGGGCGCCGTCGATGACCCGATGGTCGTAAGACAGTGAGAGCGGCATGACGGGGGCGATTGCCAGATCGCCGTTGTTCACAACGACCTTCTCCTGTGCTCTGCCCACCGAGAGGATGGCCGTGGTCCCGTATGGGACGATCGGCGTCCCCTGACCACCGCCCACGGCCCCGATATTGGAGACCGTGAACGTCTGGCCGGTCAGTTCGTCGGGAGCCAGAGACCGTTCCCGTGCCCCCTCCCCGAGACGTCGAACCTCAGATGCGATGTCGAGGATCCCTCGGGGCCCGGCGTCGCGGACCACAGCCACCAGGAGTCCATCGGGTGTGTCGACCGCGATCCCGATGTCGTGGGCGCCGTGGATGATCAGGTCGTCGCCGTCCAGGGTCGCGTTGAACTCCGGGAACGCCTCGAGGGCCGGTATCACTGCCTTGATCACGAGCGCCTCCATCGGGAGTCTCACGTCGTGACGTGCGCCGAGGGCGGATCTGATCTCGACCAGCCGCGTGGCGTCCACCTCGTCGAAGGTCGTGACGTGGGGTATCTCGGCCCAGCTCTTGGCCATGTTGGCCGCGATGGTCCGGCGCAAACGAGACAACGGGCGACGCTCGCCCTCACCGGAAACAGTCGCCGGGGGCGGCTCCGCAGCCTCTGCCGGTGGCGACGGCTCGACCGCTGGGGCTGTCGTCTCGGTGCTGGGCGGAGCGGCCGCCATGACGTCCTCTCGGGTGATCCTGCCCTCGGGGCCGGATCCTCGGACCTGTCCGAGATCCACTCCCATGTCCCGGGCCAGCTTGCGCACGATGGGAAGCGCCTTGACTGCTGTGGCCCCGTGTCCGGCCGCTAACTGGTCGGCCGGAACGAGCACTTCGGCTTCCTCGCTGAGACTCCCCACGATCGGTGGCGCGGCATGTGTGGGCTCCGGCTCGGGCGCGGCCGGGGTGGACGCTTCGACCTCGCCCTCCTCGCCGATCACTACGAGCACCGATCCGACCCGAATCGTCTCCCCCTCGGCCCCACCATGACGCAAGACGGTTCCGGCGTATGGGGAAGGGATCTCGACCACGGCCTTGTCGGTCTCGACCTCGACCACGGGTTGGTCGGCCTCGACCCGCCCCCCCTCAGGGACGAGCCAACGCACGATTTCTGCCTCGGTGAGGCCTTCGCCGATGTCCGGGAGCACGAATTCCCTCGCCACTAGGCCTCCAGAGTCTCTTCCGCCACCCGCACGATCCGGTCCACGGCCGGAAGGTAGTGGCCCTCGGACCGCTTCAGAGGGAAGACGGTGTCCCAGCCGGTGACCCGGCGCACCGGCGCTGTCAGCGAATACAGGGCCTGTTCCTGGACGATGGCGGCGACCTCCGCACCCATGCCGGCAGTTCGGGGTGCCTCATGCACGACTCCCACGCGCCCGGTCTTGGTCGCGGAGCGGACGATGCCCTCGCCATCGATCGGGGAGAGAGTGCGCGGGTCGAGGACCTCCACAGAAACCCCGGACTCCTCGA
>Ga0190271_10002076_pt1 | contig 11910 bp, 8 predicted proteins | sample Popmic356T_FD_133747 | JGI IMG/M metagenome (GOLD analysis project Ga0190271, IMG submission 133747) | Populus adjacent soil microbial communities from riparian zone of Weber River, Utah, USA - 356 T | ecosystem: Environmental > Terrestrial > Soil > Riparian zone | place: USA: Utah | collected...
AGTTCGCCAACAGACTCGAGATACACGATCTGCGGTTCGTCCCGGTGTCGGCGCTAGAGGGTGACAACGTGGTGAACGAGTCGCTGAACATGCCCTGGTACCACGGCCCGACTGTCCTCGAGCTGCTCGAGGATATCCACGTCGGCAGCGATCAGAACATGATCGATGTGAGGTTCCCGATCCAGTACGTCATCCGGCCCCATCGGCGGGAGTACCAGGACTTCAGGGGTTACGCCGGCAAGATCGCCGGAGGGTTGATCAAAAGGGGCGATGAGGTCATGGTCCTGCCCAGCGGCTTCACGACCACGATCCGCTCGATCGAGACCTTTGACGGGCCGCTGGAGGAGGCGGCGCCACCTAGCTCGGTGGTGATCACGCTCGATGACGACATCGACGTCTCGCGGGGGGACATGTTGTGCCGACCACACAATCAGCCTCACGCCTCTCAGGACCTCGACGCCATGGTGGCCTGGATGTCGGATGGACCTCCACTGAGGGTCGGCGCCAAATACGCCATCAAGCACACGACACGTTGGGGGAAGGCGATGGTCAAGGACTTCCAGTACCGGCTCGACGTGAACACCCTGCATCGTGACGAGTCGTCGGATTCCCTCGGCCTCAACGAGATCGGTCGGATCAGGCTCCGCTCCACCACGCCTTTCTTCTTCGACGAGTACCGGCGCAATCGGGAGACCGGCTCATTCGTCCTCGTCGACGAATCGAGCAATGTCACGGTGGGGGCGGGCATGATCACCGGTGAAGGGTCGTGAGCGAGAACGTCGTCTGGCATCGCGGGTCGGTGACGCCACTCGATCGGGTGGAGGCGACCGGCGGCGAGGGCGTGACCGTCTGGATGACGGGTCTCTCGGGCAGCGGGAAGTCCACTATCGCCTACTCGGCCGAGATGATGCTCGTACAGGCCGGCCGGGCTGCCTACGTCCTCGACGGGGACAACCTGCGTCACGGCCTCAATTCCGATCTCGGGTTCGCGACCGCGGACCGCAGCGAAAACGTGAGACGGGTGGGTGAGGTGGCTCGTCTCATGGCTGATGCCGGTCTCGTCGTGTTGGTCCCTGTCATCTCACCGTTCGCCTCAGACCGCAAGATGGTCCGGGAGGCACACGAGGAGGCAGGTCTGGCTTTTGTCGAAGTGTTCGTCGATGCCTCCCTCGAGGTATGTGAGCAGCGAGATCCCAAGGGCCTCTACACCCGTGCCCGTGCCGGCGAGATCGAAGACATGACCGGAATCGATTCCCCCTACGAGGCACCCGAGAACCCCGACCTGCATCTCGACACCGAAGCCTTTTCGTCCGGTGAGCTCGCTGAGCGCCTCGTCACCGAAGTGATCGACAGATGACCACGGCTACGAGCCCTACCTACTACGTCCGGCGATTCAGCGAATACATGTCCGAGCTGTGGCGGCGGAAGGACTTCGTGTGGTTCCTGGCCCGGGGCAACATCAAGGCCCGCAACGCCTCCACCGTCCTCGGTCTGGCCTGGTGGGTGCTCAATCCACTCTTGCTCGGCATGGTCTATTTCTTCATCTTCGGGCTGATCTTCCCCACCCAGCGTGATATCGCTTATCTGCTCTCCGGGATTTTCGTCTTCCACTTCAGCGCCCAGTCCATGTCCGGAGGCGCCAACTCGATCATTGGGAACTCCAAGTTGCTGGTGAACATCAGGTTCCCCCGCCTCATCCTCCCCATCGCCTTCCTTCTCGAGTCCACCTTTGGCTTCCTTGCGTCTTTGGTTGTCCTCTACCTGATCGTCATCCCCTTCGCCGATGTCGTCCCCGGACCGGAGATCGTCCTGCTGCTGGTGGCCCTGCCACTCCAGATCGTGTTCAACCTTGGGCTGGCCGCGGCAACCGCCCGTCTGGCAGTGCCTTTCCGGGATATCACCAACTTCATCCCCTATCTCACCCGGGTCTGGCTCTACATGTCGCCCATCATCTGGCCCCTGGCCATGCTGGAGGGTGTGTCGGAGACTGCCCAGAGCCTGTTCCGACTCAACCCGATGTTTCCGATCATCGCGGTGTATCGGAGCGCACTGCTCGGCTATCCGCTCGCTCAGGCTGACCTGGTAGCCATGGCCGCCTGGTGTGTGGCCGTGGGCATTCTCGGCGTTTCAATGTTCATCAAGTACGAGGGCAAGATGGTGAGGTATCTGTGAGCCAGCCATCCGTCAAGGTGGAGAATGTTTGGGTTCGCTTCCGGCCATATATCGACCGTCGCCCGACGCTGCGCCGCTCACTGGCCACGTTTCGGCACAAGGAGACCCAGCTGGTGGAGGCGCTCAAAGGAGTGTCATTCGACGTGCAGAAGGGTGAAGCATTTGGCGTGGTGGGTCAGAACGGTGCGGGGAAGAGCACCCTCCTTCGCGTCATGGCTCGCACCCTCCGTCCCGATGAGGGGCGGGTCGTGGTCAGGGGTCGGATGTCGACGCTCCTCCAGCTCGGGGTGGGATTCAACGCACAGCTCTCCGGAAGCCGCAACATCTATCTGGGTGGCCTCGTCGCGGGCCTCACCAAGGAGCAGGTCGATGAGCGCTACGACGAGATCGTCGAGTACTCCGAATTGGGAGAGGCCATCTACCGGCCGATGAAGACCTACTCGTCGGGGATGTTTTCCAGGTTGGCCTTCGCCGTGGCGATGCATCTGGATCCGGAGATCCTCCTTCTCGACGAGGTGCTCGCTGTCGGCGACGAAGGCTTCAAGCAGAAGAGCAAAGCCACGATGCACGAGCTCCTCGGGCGATCGGGCAGCATCGTCTACGTCAGCCATGCGGTGAAGCAGCTGGCCGATTTCTGCGACCGCGCCATGTGGCTCAAGGACGGAGAGGTGGTCGCGATCGGCGAGGCGGGGGCGGTCGTCGACGAATATCGAGCCTTCGTTCAGCATCGCAGGAAAGAGCTGAGGGCCCAGGGACTGGCGTGAGCAGCTCAGACGGAGAACCGGAAGACACTGGTGTCGATTCCGATCTGACCAGCGTCATCGAAGAGTTCCGGGTCATCCGTGCCGACCTGGTCGACCGTCTCGACGACGAGACAGCCCGCTCGCGGGAGCTGAAACGAGCCCTGAACCAGGCGGAACGCCGGATCGAGTCGATCTACGAGAGCAAGACATGGGCGGCGGGCAAAGTCTTGCGTCGATTGGCTCACCCGTTGACTCCAGCGAAGGACGGGCAACCGATGTCGCCGCCGGTTGCAGTCGAAATGAACCCGGTCAGCGGATTCGTTGAAGCGTCGCCACCCCGGGAGCCCCACCCGCTGTGGAATGAATACCAGGCTGAGCTCGCGAACCGGCTCGAGCCTGGCGTCGAAGGGCTCGCGTTCATGGTGTCGACGACCAGGTTCGGCGAAGGGCGGGGCGATCTGTTCGTGGCGACGGGGCTCGGGCGATACCTACGGCGTCTCCCCTTCACCGTTGCCTATCTCGACCAGGGGCAGTGGTACCGGTCATCGCCCGCTCCGCGGTGGGTCGTGGCCATGATGCCGGCGTTCCGGCCCTCCAGGTTGGTGTCGGGGTCGAAGATCATTGGCTGGGCTCGCAACGAGTTCTTGAACTGGCTCACCCATCCCGAGCTGGATCAATTCGACGCCATCCTGTGCTCATCGCCAGCGGCTGCAGCTGAGCTCGAGCGGTTCTTCGCCGGCCCTATCCATGTCTTTCCCATCGGAGTCGATCTCGAGCTGTTCCAGCCGACCCCAGGCTCCGCCGACCATCGGGCTGGAGTGGTGTCGACCGTCAACCAATGGGGGAGAGAACGGGATGTATACCGAGCGCTTCGTTCGGTGCCTATCGATTTTCCGCTCCGAATCCATGGTCAGTCGCGTGGGCTCCCGTCTGAATTGGCACACTTTGACGGGGGGCCAGTCCATTTCTTCGAGCTCCCCAAGCTCTATTGGGGGGCAAGAATCGTTCTGGACGACTCCAATTGGACCACGGTTGGCTGGGGTGCGGTCAACAGCCGTGTGTTCGAGGCGATCGCTGCTGGTGCTTTGCCGGTGACGAACTCGGCCCGAGGACTCGACTCGCTCGGGTTGTCCGACGTGCCGACCTACAACAGCCCGGAGGAATTGAACCCGCTCCTCGATCGAGTGCTCGGCGATATCGATGCCACCGAGGCACTCGCCGAGAAGCTCTTCGCGGTCGTGAAAGAGCGGCATTCATTCCGCGAGCGGGCCGGAGACTTCGCCCGGATCACGGCTGCAATAGCTTGACTGAGGAACGTCTCCTTCAGGCGGAGCGGTTAAGGGTTTGAGCTGATCATGGCGCTGGGAGACTGATCGTCCTGTCCACGGCGATCCCTTCGTCGCTGATCACGAACCGGACCACTTCACCGTCCGGAAGGTGGTCGTCACGTTTGTCGTAGAAGTGATAGAAGCGCACCCCCCGCGAGGGTGGGCTTGCACTCAGGAGCGAAGTCCGGCCGTCGCGGGATTTGAATTCGAGACCGACTGAATCGAAAACCGTCGGTACGACGTCTGTAAGTTCAGCGGGATAATCCGAAATCTCAAACTCTGTCGATGAGCCGATGCCGGCTGGCTTGACCAACAGCAGTGACCGCGACCGAGCATCGCTCCATCGCTCGCTGTAGAAGTCACCCGGGGCCCGCTCCAGGTCGCCAGCTTCGTTCAGTTCGAACCGAGCTCCATGGTCGCCGTGGATGATGATTATCGAGCTGTCGAATCGGTCGAGTCCGCGCAGTTCTTCGAGGAACAAATCAATGAGTTGCATAGAGCACGCCGCTTGCGCTGCGGGGGTCGTCTCAACCCCGGATACGTATTTGCAATCTTCCGACAGCACGTAGGGAAAGTGGGGCAACAGCAGGTGCACGAGTGAATACCGACCGGTGGGAGCCAGCAGTCGTTCTCGATTGACGAAGGTGCGAAAGCCCTCGGCGGCGAGTGGGGGGCCACTATCCGGAAGGAGGTTCTGCCCGTCCAGCTGTTCGTAGTCGTCCCTAGAGATCAGGCGTCTGGCAACTGAACCAGGCAGATTGGAATAGACCCATAGGGATGCGGCCAGCTGGTCGTAATTGGAACCAAGATCGTGCGGGACCAGATCCTTGAACAACAGCGTCTGGTCGAAGGGCTGCAAAGAGAGATATATCGACTGGGAATGCGTGTAGGCCGTTATGGCGTACCCGGCTTGACGAAGCAGTTCAAGGCTTGAATCGGCTCCGCGAAACGCCGAATCGAAGAAATCCCGAGGATCGGTGTTGTAGTCGTAACCCGCTGGGGCGAAAATCGAGGCCATCGACATTTGCGTGCGCCCCCATTGGGTTCGAGCATCGGGGAAGAAGGTGAAACCCGCCAAAGTGCTTTCCACCTCGTGGTCGAGGGTTGTCTCAAACATCTCGGTTTGAAATTCGTCGAACACGATGTGATAGACGTTGGGCAAAGAGCTCGACGACGCAGTGGGCAACAGGGGAGAGCTACCTGGTGTCGAAATTCCGGTGTCAGCGTCAGCCCGGCTGACATCTATGACCGTTGTAACGGCTGTTCCTGCAAGCAGCAACGCGCCAAACACACCGATGCTGACGAGATGAGAGTCGGGTGAGCGAGACAAGAAATAAGCGCCGACGAAGACAATCGAGGCAGCAATCAGGCCGCCGACAGTGCGCCTCCAATTCAAGGGTGTCGAATACGCGAACCATGCGGGTGTGATCAGGACGTAGCTGAAGAAGAGAAACCGGCCAACGGCAGTGGCGCTGACAGCCCAAAGGAGGAAACCGATCGCACCGGCGATCAAGGCCACGGCATACATGAGGCGCCCCGCCGTGTAGTCGTTACCGAAGTACTCCGAGTTTCGACCGATCATGCCCACCGCCGGCAGCGCGAAGACGACGAGGCCAGGTGCCACGATCGCCACAGTCGCGAACGGAGTCAGCCGTGGCCGCTCCCGCGCTGGTCGCAAATCGGGAGGCTTGGTACTGGGGTCGGTATCCAAACTCGCCATGTAGCAATCTCGGCTGCTGAGAGTATGACCTCATGGACTGACTGGCGAGGTTGTCGCCGCGCTGAACCCTGAGGAATGGTTCCGTTGCTGCCGTGGTGGGCGGTGCCCCTAGCCGGACAAAGGGGATCGACGAAGGAACGCGGCCATCTGACCCCGCGTCACGAAATCCGTCGGGCAGAACCTGTCGTTGTCAGGAGGGTTGCATCCCAGCGTGATCCCGGATCCCGCCACCTTGTTGATGGCGTTTTGGAAGATTGAGGATCGGTCGTCGACGAAGAAGTCGTCGCCGGCCGGAGCAAGGTCGAACGTGCGCGCCAGGAAAGCCGCCATCTGCTCCCGGGTGATGGCGTCGCCGCCGCAATAGGCCCCTGGCCCGCAACCCTGCGTGATCCCGGATTCGAAGAGTCGATTTGCCGCGTCTTCATAGAACTGACCCCTGTCATCCGCGAAATGGTCGGCGGTGGCGGGCGGCAGGTTCAGGGCACGAGTCAAAAACACCGCCATCTGCCCCCGCGTGACGTCCGAATCGGGGCAGAACCGTGTATTCAATGGGGGGTTGCAGCCACGGGCGATGCCTTCGGATTGCAACCAGTCGATGGCGCCCTCGAAGTTGTGTCCATGGACGTCGAGGAAGCCACCAAACCGGGCCTCTCTATCCCGGACCCATGCGTCCATGCGTCCATCGAAGATCCAAGACACTTCGCCTGGAGGGCTCCACGTTCGGTACCCGTCGGCGAAGGTCGGGTCGAGCCGGCCATTGACGAGGACCCGGAAGTCCAGGTCTCGCTCTGGGCGATCGCGATTGAAATAGACGGCCCCGATCACTTGGTCGTGCGCCTTGAGCCTGGTGAACATGTCGTCCAGCCACCGGGTCCGGGACTCGCCGTTCGGACCGGTCTCGATGGATGCCGTCTGGGTAACGAGGATCGGCTTGGTCAGCGAGACCTGGTTGCGCAGCGAATCGATATACCGTCCGAAGGTGAACTCGTAGTCGCGCCACGCCGGGTTCCCGTTGTTGATCTCGGCGAACCCGATCAGGTCGACGACCTCGTCGCCTGGGTAGTAGTCCTCGTATCCGAAGTCGTGACTGTTGTCCCCATATGGAGCGAACAGGAACCGGATCTGCCCAGGTGTGAGGCCCTCATTCAGCAAGGCGGCCCGTAAACGCCGATATGCGGCTTTGTACCCGTGTGGCTGGCCGGACCAGGGATGGTTCCCGTTCATCTCGGGCAACGGGGCGACCAACATGGTCCGGCCGGGACGCTCCCGAAGCCAGCCGGCAAGGGCATTTGCCATTTGATCGACCCGGGTGTCGAATGCGCCCGAGTTGAGCCCGGCGAGGTCTTCGGCGTGAAGCTCGAGGTATGGCGTCATCCCACGAGTATCGAGCTCAGTCAATTGTGTCACGACCGCCCCGTCTGTCCAGCTCCGATCCACATCGAGGAACATCTGATATATCGCGGGAGTCTTCCCCACCTGCTGGGTGAAGACCGGTATCTCGTCTCGCCACCCTGGGCCAGAGGCAAAGCCGAGAAGCGTCGGTTTCTCGGTCGCCGCAGTGACTGCTGTGGCCATGGGGACTACCGCGCCGACGCCGACGGCCGCGGCCAATATCAACCGATGAATTCGATGGCGGGTGGGTCGATGCATCCAGACTGGTATCGGAACCGGAACGTTCGTACCAAAGGCTCGGTTGGCCCACCTTAACGCAACGCAGTTTGTCGGTTGCCGAACCGTCTCGGCTGCAAGCCCAGCTGTCGCCGAGATCGACGAACTCTTCGACGGAGTTCCATCTCGAACGTGGCCTCCGACCTTCCCTTGAATGTGGAGCTGGACACGAGCCAGATCGCGCCCGACGCCGTCAGTCGGCGAGGTTTGATGGTTTCCATCGTGGGATGAGTCGCCTGCCCCCGTACGACGTCGGCACGTGTATCTGAAGATCCGACGGCACGCGGTCGCCTTCGGTGATATTGAAGCGAGACTTCAGGACCATCGGCCTCGAAGCCCTGCCTACCCATGCATCGAAGATCGAACCGACATCGAGAGCCACACAACCAGACTCCTTGAGCCACTGGCAGTAGACCTTGCCGGGTATCCCGGCTCCGACCAGGACCAGGGTTCCAGCAGGGAAATCGAGCTCCGACCTGATGTTGCGAAACCGATCGGGAACATGTTCCCCTGGTCCCGGAACCACGACGTGTTTGTCGGGCACGATCACGGTGCTTGTCCGCACATTGAATCGGCGCGCCACGAGCTCGCCGAGCTCTGGTCTCGAAGTGACAAGCCCTACCTCATTCACTTCATCAAGGATCCTGTTCAGGGCTCCTGTTGCCAGCAGCTCCCAATGGATCCAGGCGCTGCAGAATTGCTGATTCTCTGACCACTCGATGGTGCGCAAGACCTGATGCAAAAGGGCCAACCGTCGGGCGCCTATGGCCTTCAGGTTCTCGACTTCCTCTTGTCTGATCCTCGTGGCAGAGATGACCGTGTCTCGGACTTCCGTGGCGGAGCGCTGCAGAAGGTCGGGTGGGAGTGTCGTATTCACGAGGTCGTCTCGAATGCCTACGACGTCGGCGCCCTGGACCGCCTTCTCGAGATCCTGCTTGACCTGGCCGACATCACGCAACCTGACCCGTTCCGCCCCCCAATGGCTGTGCAGGTACGCAAGGTCCTGAAGCCACATGTCTTCCCCGAAGGAGAGCAGTACCGCCTCGCCGTCGCCGAGCCTGATCAGGCTGAAGGGCTCTCCGTCCGCGACAGCGTTTTGCACCCGGTCGATCGCTTGCGAATCGCTGAGCAGCGGGAACTCGCAGGCTGGGTACACAGGCATGCCCGGATCACCGCTGCGGAGACATGGGCGATCGCACCACGCGCCCAAGCGGATGCCAGGGCCATTGCGTAGGTGGCGTGCAGGTCATGGGCGACACGTTAACCACAGAAGGTGTCCGGAAAGATGGCGTGATCACGGTCCGGGAGCCACGCGACTCCCGCGTCCGCTATAAACCTCGAACATTCGGGAGTCCTCTGGGATAAGTGCGAACTGGGCTGATGGTTGCCCCCGAACGTAGGAGAAGCTGGCTGAGCGAAAACGAAATCTCAAGCCTGTCTCGAGACAGACTCGCTGATCAGCAGATAAACGTGTCCCAGTGGGTCTCCAAGGAGATGAGAGACAGCGGTTGGGGTACCAATGATGGCGAGCCACGCATCCTCTTGCTCCACGTTCCCAAGACTGGCGGCACTTCCCTGCGGAAGATGCTGCAAGCGCATGTGAGCTCGAAGCTCACATTCTTGAGCACCGGACATCATCAGTGGCTGGACCGCAGCCCAAGCGAGCTCAGCCGATACAAGCTGTTTGTTGGTCACAACTTTCTGGAGCCTGTCTACGTTCTGCCAGAGCTGAGATGGATAACGGTGCTCCCAGTTCGGGACCCGATGTCTTGGTGGCAGAGTTTCTACAAGTTTCGGAGGGGGCAGGTCGCCTCGGATTGGCGTGAAGATCGCATCACGGAATTGACCTTCGATGAGTGGGTTTCTTCCCAGGCCGACCAAAGACTGAGCAATCCACAGTCGTCATGGTTGTTGACCAGGATCCGGATCATGTTCGATAGCCCGTTTGTCCCCCAAGGCGTTATCGCCTCTTCCATCAATGGTGCGGACGTGAAGGGGTCGGCACTCGTCGACCTCCTCGAGCGAATGATCGGCTCTGTGACAGTTCTTGGTGTCACGGATGACCTGTATTCGATCTATATGGATGTGTGCCAAGAAGCCGGATGGACGCCTCGATTCAATGAAGCCGTGAGAAGCAATGTGACCGAGGCCGCTTCGGATGACCTTCATCTGAGCCCTGACCAGGAGAAGCGGCTCCGCTCGTTGAACGGGTTGGACGCACTCATGTACTCGTGGGCCTTGGACCGGACGCCGAGTGATCGTGAGCAGCAAGCTCAGTAGGCGGGGACCTGCTCCTGCCGATCAGCGCGCGGGAACGATCTCTTCCTAGCCACTGGTCACGTTCGCCCTCGAGACCAGGTCCGAGATCAGTCTCACCAGGTCGGCTGACTGTTGTTCCAATAAGCGCTCGGACCGGACATAGGCGTCACCGGCTTGCGCTAGAGAGTTCCGTAGGTCCGGCTGGTCACGAAGAGTCGAAATCGCGTCCCCCCAGTCTTTGGGCGTTGGGCCACACATGAGGGTCACCCCCAGGTCTCGCAATGGGGAGAACGCAACCACATCACTGCAGATCACGGGAAGGCCAAGGCCAGTGCCCTCCAGAAACTTGAGGTCGCTCTTGGCTTCGTTGAACGGCGTGTCGGCGAGGGGAGCGACGAGGGCATCGAAGTCACGCGCGAAGTCCCTCAGCCACTGAACAAACAGTGGATACATGCGGCTTGCCCGTGGTGGGTCGATGTGTTCGCACCAATCAAGGGTGCCCGTCGGTGCTCCTCCCACGACGGTCAGAGTGGTTGCGCTGTCAGGACGACGAATGAATTCCTCAAGGAGATGCAAGTCCTCACCATGGGTACGTGAGCCGAAATAGAGAAGACGGAATGAATCGGAGTCCGTGCGTGGGGAATGACCGTCTCGATCGGGCTCTAGGGGAGCGAACCAGAGCTCTGAGTCCAGGGCGTTCAGGAGGGTCACGACGTTGTCGTTGTAGTCCGTGAGACGCCGGTTGAGTGCCTCGGTGCTCGCCGTGATCAAATTGGAGCCGGCTGCCAGCCTCTTCAACGGCTCTTGCCATTCGCGGAACGCATCGAAGTCGGGATGACTGGCAGGCATGCCGATGATGTCGTCGTCGAGATCCAGGACGATCGGAATGCCTTGGTCGTCCATTCTCTGGAGGAAATCCTCCGTCAACGCGGGGGGGACACCTGTTCTCTGAATCAGGGCGACATCCAACCTCGTTGGTGAGTCGGCCGTCATGTAACGGTCCGCATCGAGGACTACAGGTCTGAAGTTCTGCTCGACAGAGGGGTGATAAAAACGGCGCAGAACGCGAACGTGTGTCGCGGCCGGCAAACTGCCCCTTCGTGCGGGCACAAACAGTCCAATCCGGATCAGTTCGGAATCGACAGCGGGGGATCGGCCAGCTGATGGTGTGCTCTCGGAGAAACGCTGCGGACCCTGACTCCAAGAATCGTCGTGACCTGTGACCGGGCGGATATGAACGTAGGGCACCTCGGCCTGGTCGCGAGGCAGGTCTGGCTCGGTTCCTTGGGTGCGCTCTGTTTCGGCCTCAGGGAAGGCGCGGCGGGCTCTTATCCATGAGAACACCGGCTTGATTGGTCGGGCTACGGCCAGCGAGAACCGAACCACCCGCCTCGACTGAAGGCGGGTGTAATCCGATTGAGCGGCAGCGAGCTTGCGGTTCAGTTTGTCAACATTCGCCTCGGCATCGGCCAGACGTCGCTCGAGCGAGAGTTTTCCGGCCGAAGCACCCTCGAGTCGTCCTCGCATTTCGGACGGGCTCAGGACCGTCGGGTCAGCCCGCATTGATGAGCGGGCGAGCACGACGATGTTGAGGTCGGCGCGCCAGGAGGCAATATGCCAACCCAGGTGGCGTACGGCGTGTTCGAGATCGTCGCGATCGTGGACGTACCGGCTGTTTTCGAGATCGAAGTTCGACGTGGACCCTTTGTTCGAGGGGTCTGGACCATCCAGGCCATCAACGATGTGCCCACTAAGGCCAACAACACCGTCACTGTCGGTCATGGCCAGGAGCTCAGCCAGGAACGCGTCGAGGTCGTCGGGTGGGACGACATCGAGCGCATCAGTCGCCAGGATGTGTGTGTGGTTACCGTGCGATTCGAGCTCTTGGACTTTGGCTAATGGTTGTCGCCGAAAAAGCTCCGGAATGGCGCCCTCTAGCGGATTGAATTGCCGACCATCGTCAGGCAGCAATTCCAGGACGGGTCCGATCTCTCCACCAAGCTTTCGCAACAAGTTCCAA
>Ga0190271_10002077_pt1 | contig 11908 bp, 22 predicted proteins | sample Popmic356T_FD_133747 | JGI IMG/M metagenome (GOLD analysis project Ga0190271, IMG submission 133747) | Populus adjacent soil microbial communities from riparian zone of Weber River, Utah, USA - 356 T | ecosystem: Environmental > Terrestrial > Soil > Riparian zone | place: USA: Utah | collected...
CAGCCGGACGATCAGGCCCCGGATGTGCTCGGTCCACTCGACCTTGGGGCGCAGCAGCTCGTCGAAGAACTGCTTGAGCGCCTCGGGCAGCTGGCCGTGCGCCTGCTGTATCTCCATCGCCTCCTTGGTGACGATCTCCCATTGAGTTTGATTACGCTCGGGAGCCTCGTGCGGGTCGATGCCCTCGCTCGCGTGCGGATCGAGATGCTCGTCGAAGCGGCCCGGATCAGGCTGCGTGCCGGTCCCCTGCCCGGTCTTGCCGGGATAGCCATCGGGTCCCTTGCCGCCGTGGCTCTTCCAATTGCGGAAGTACGCCTCGATCCAAGTATCCTTGTCGGTCGCCTTCTTCAGGTCATAGAGCCAGTCGGTGTTGAACTTGCCCAGCTTGCTGGCGATCAGGATGGCGTTGATCACGTAGTCCATCATGATGTTGGCGAAGATCGAATCATAGGGCAGCGTCTTGCTCCCCATCGTAATCTCGCCCTTGAGGTGGAACGAGTAGCCTATCCGAACGTGATTGAGTATCTCGTGCATGACCTCGTGAAGAACTATGAACACGCGCTCCATCATGTCGTACTTGAAGAAACGCGTCGGGTTGAAGATCAGCTGGAACCCATCGGTCGCAGCAGTGAACTGCAGCTTCAGGGTGAACAGGGCCACGTCCCTGTGGCCTGTACGATGCAGCATGGTGTAGATCACATGGATGAACCCCGGCGCGATCCAGCTCAGTGCGGCAAGGGTGTCCTGCCATAGCCTCATCTGCTGCGGGCTCAGCTCGACCCGCTCCATCTTTTCCTGTCTCATCTGATTTCTCCTGTTACGGGACTCTCGTAAATGACGGAAAGGCGGGGGTTGCCCCCCGCCCATCGTCAGACATTCAGCTCGCGCAGCAGCTCACAGGCATCGAGCACGACCTGCGGCACCATCGTGTCGGGTTCGGACAGCGGCCCGCTCTCGACGGCATTGGATACGAAGACATAGTTGCCCTCGTCGTTGTACTCACCTTCGCTCAGAAACCGCTTGAGCATGGCGATCAGCTTCTGGTTCGCGTCCATCACTCGGCCTCCTCGACCGGGTTGACGTTGATGGTCCATCTGCCTCGGGCGAAGCTCTCGCCGTAGGCGGTGACCTTGGGCAGGCACATCTCGCCCAAGATCATGATCAGGTTGGCCCTCACCATGGAGGTGAGCTGCCCGATGGTGCCCTCGACGACCTCGATGTGCTCGTCGCTGTCGATGTTCTGCACCTGTATCTCGATGTGGAATACAGCGGTTGCCATTTACCTACTCCTCATCACTAAGGTCGATCATGACGCGACCCTCGTCGTCGTCTCCGCTCACCTCGAACATTGTCGCGAGGTTGTCGGGGTCGAGCTGTATCTTCCGAGCCTGCTCGGCGGCAGCCCTCGGAGAAGTGTCCCATACCTCGATCACCCACCTGACTATGTAACGGTCTTCCATTTACTTGCTCCTCGTAACCGTGAAGTTGTCGGGCGGGACGCACAGCATGAGCGTCCGGCCGTTGTCCCAGTGGACATGTATCTGCGTGAACCCCAGCGCGGGCTGGGGGAACACCCCCAGCACGGTGCCGGTCGTGCCCATCGGCACGGGGTCGGGATCATGCGGCATGTGCAGCAGCCGGATGCGGTCGCCTATCATCATTTGCCACCCAATGCGTTGATCAGGGCGACGAGGGCGGGGTCCTGCGCCGTCCACTTCATGAAGGCCGGAGTGGATACCAGCCTGAAGTTCCTCTTCGCCGCCGCCTTGGCGAAGGTCAGGTGAAACTCCTTGCGGATGCGGCGGACGTAGGTCACCGCCGCCTCCATGGATCTTGGGTCTGCGTTGTGGGCACAAAGGTGACAGGCCATGATCTGCGCCCCGGCATTCTCGGGCAGCTTGGCCGTGCCGGGAGACTTGGCGATGTCCTCCCACAGCGGCACGTCCTCCTTGAACTTGAAGTACGTGACGAGGTCGCGCGCGGCCGGCGCGCCGATGATCGACGCGGCAACCTCGATGAAGGCATCGGGGTCGGTGATGTGGCCCTCGGCGGTTATGAGACCGCGCACCGCGACGTTCTCTAGCAGGGTGAGCGAACGGGGCGTGATGAACGGCCCCTGCTCCTTGGGCAGCTCGCTCGCGAACACGATCTCGGGCTTGGCTTGCGCGAAGCTCTTGAACATGAAGTGGATGTTGTTGCGGTCGGCATAGTGCATCCAGCCTTGCACCGACTGGGTGCCGTGCAGGATGAACCTTCGGTTGATGCCGAAGTCGAAGTCCTTGGTCGAACCCTGCCGGCCATCGTCGGCATGGTTGGTCAGGAGTATCCGTCCTGTCCCTTTCTTGAGGTAGAAGTCGCCGAAGCCGCCGTCCTTGATCAGCGGCGCGGAGGCTTTCTTGACCTCGATGTTGGCCTTGTCGTACTCTTCGAGGATCAGGATGGCGCGCTCGAAGTCGTTGAGCCATTTGTGCTCCTGACCGGGGTCGGCCCTGAGCCACGCCGGAGCCGACCACTCCGAGGTGAACTGCTCATGCTGCGTGCCGTCCGGGCGCGTGATGACGGTCGTTCGCGGCATGATCACGCCGGCAACGTCGATGTATGAGTAGGTGCCGAAGTAGTGCGAGCCGACGCCCACTGCATGGCCGAGCTTCTTGCCCCAGTCCCACGCAAACTCCCTGAGCTGGTCCGACTTGCCGATGCCCGAACGGCCGCGTATCTCGACGCAGTGCCCGGCATTGATGAAATCGGGGAGCAGCTCCATAATTCTTGAAAGGTCCAAGTTATTCTCCTGTGTTGGGTTGATTACGGGAGTCCCGTAACATTATCTAGTTGCCAGTTGTCACCTCCTCCCTATGCCAGCATCGGCACGGCGCATGGCCTGATCCGCCCAGACCATGCGCTTCCTCTTGTCGTTGCTGGTGCCGCGCTCGACGGTGAGCCAGAACACAGCCCCGAGGGCGGTCCTCACCTGCATATGCAGGTGCTTGCCGCCATCGCGTTCGGCGATGACGGCACCGCCCCGCCGCTCGACGAGGCGTCGAACGGCGGCGGCGTTCCTGTTCATCCGTCACGGAGCGTTCGATTGACGAACGTCCTCGGCATCATGCACTCGCCGATGAAGATGGCCGCGCTGAAGCTGGGGTTGTCCTTCTTCAGCAGGTTGCAAGCGTGGTCGAGCAGCGTCTGGCGCTGCTTCGCGGTGAGGTGCTGAATGGCCATGTAGAGGATCGAGGTCAGCAGCACGTAGTCCTTCTTGGTCATCAGTTGAGCATCCCTTTGTCCTTGCGAATCCGCGCACCCATCTCGTCCATGAATTGGGCGGCAACCTCCGGCGGTCCATCGAGGATCGCCTTGACCAAGGGAGCCATCAGGTCGGAAGAAAACAGCTCAGGCTTTTCCTCCGAAAGCTTTTTCAGGAACTCATCGAGCGGTGTCATTGGTCCTCTTCCCTCCTGCCGTAGTAGTCCTCCTCCTCGACCTGCTCCTCGTGCATGTATCCGGGGGTCGGCGCGCGCCGGCATGTGAGGCAGGCGATGCCGAAGTATATGCCGTGGTCGTCGTAGACCTCGTGGCCCTCACGCCCTGAGCCGCAGGTGCAGGGTCCTTCCCAGTATCGATAACCGTAGCCCCGCACCCATCTGCCCCTGCCGGCTACCATGTGGCTTCTCCCATCTCCTTCAGGAACACGATGGCGTCGGCAACGACCTCGGGCACGAGCAGCGCTTCGCCCACGCCATTGTCGCTGTCGGCATCCTCGTCGAACTCGGGATCGGGCACGGTGCTGTGCAGCACGTAGTCCTCGTTCTCGTACTCGCCGTCGCTCACGAAACGCCTGATGAGATCAAGCGCCTTCTTCTGCTGGTCTTTAGTCATTGAACACATCCTTCCTATATGGAGCATAAGCGCTCCCCAATGCCGGCCCCTTGCGGGGTCGGCAAGAGGGATAGCTTACGGACTGTCCGTAACGTCCGTGTGAACGGACGAATCGGCGAGGTACTTGCCGAGCCACGTATGCAGCGCCTTGGCCTCGCGCCGGCTCAACGGCACATGCCAGTGTGTATGAGCCCCGCTGGGCTCCTCGCCCTCGGGCACGCTGGGATGAAACAGCATGACGACGTGCGGGCGCTTTGGCGTCGTATTGTAGTCGAGGCCGAAGCTCACGTAGTAGGGCCGTGGCCTGAACGTCACGGCTGGGTAGGCAGCGATGTCCTCGATGGTCCTGAACCTGCTCATGGGTCCCTCGCGATGACGGTGGTCGCACCGTCCGGCTCGACGTAGCTGTCGAAGCCGTCGAGGGTGAGATGGCCGAGCGCGCTCATCACGACACCGCCGTCGATGTGGTCGACGATGGCTAGAACATAGCGCGGCGCGCCCGAGTGCCGGTCCTTGCTCGCCACGAGGCAGAGGCTGCCGTTGTCGGCAGCCTCCACGAGGTTCTCGAACAGGGAGTGATACTCCTTGGGGATGCTCACTTGATGGTCCTCCACTTGATCTTCGCGATGTTGTCGTCCGACATCCAATCGTGTGAACGATTGCTATCCGGAGCCTTGAAGAACCCGCTCATGTGCAGGGCGTGCTCGACCTCGTGGTGGACCACGAAGCTGAGGTCACTGATGACAGCGAGCCGGGTCGGATCGACCTTGATGTATCGCTGATCCACGTCACGGTACTGGACGGCAACGCCGGGTTTATCCCCGAGCACCCCTTCGGCAATCTCGATGATGATCTTCATTTGATTGTCTCCTGTGTTTGATACGAGTAACGCGTAACTTACTTCCACTCCCAGTTGTTGAGCTTGCAGAGGTCGGCGACCCACTGGATGAGGGTCAGGGCATGGGGCCGCGCCTCCTTGCTGACGGTGCTGATCACGGCTTGGTAGGCATGGCTCCAGCGCCAATGGCAGCGCGCCTCGTCCTCGCCGTCGATCCGGCGGCAGCCCCACTGGAGCTGCGCGATATGCCTGCCCGGCACGACCTGCCACGCGATCACCACGGCGTGGTGGTAGTCGATGGGGCCGAGATAGACCTGCACCTCCTCGTCGCTGCCGGCGGCGTAGGGGTAGAGCGCGTGGCCCTCGTGCTCTTGGTTGAACAGGCCGAGGGGCGAGGGCGGCAGCTCGACCTCGACGGGCAGAGGGGCCGGCACGAGTTCGACCTCGACCTCGCGGGTATGTATGTCCACCGTGCGCAGCATCGACTCGGTCACGAGGTTCTCGGCGGTGTCGAGCACCTCATTGATCGAGCGGACCCAGCCCTGCGGTGCCTGCCTGCGTGCCGCATGGTCGCTCCACGCCGGCCAGTCCTCGACCGGCTCCGGCATGGTCTCGGTCCGCCAGTCGAGTTCCGATTCGCTGAGCTGATCGGCTATGTCCTGACGAAAGTCGTCCTCGTTGCGGGCATCGCCCACGATGGTTATTGTCATCTGATAGATTGCCATTTGCTAACTCCTGCTCATTAAAGTTACGGACCGTCCGTAAGAAGGGGGGCTCGCGCCCCCCACCCCCACCCCTCCCTCTTCTTTTTCTTGCTGGCCTTCTGCTTGGCGAGCTTCTTCTGGGCCTTCTCCTCGGCCAGCCTCTGGGCCGCCGTCTTGAAGTGTATCTCGTCCATCCGCGCGGTGATCGAGGTCACGGCGGCGCGCTTGTGGGCGTCGTAGCCCGAAGCCTTGACGGCAAGCTCGATCTGCTTCTTGGCGGCGTTGAGGTACTCGCCCTCGCCCTTGTCGGCGCTCTCCTTGTCGGCAAGCACAGACTTGATGTCGTCCTCGGACATCGGCGTGTCGGGACGCCTGAGCTGCTCGGTCGCGACCTTGAGCACGAGCTTGCAGGTCTCGCCCTTGATGTGGACGCTGTCTCCGACCACCTTCAACGCGTGGTTGAACACGCCCAAGCCGCCGTTGTCGACGGGCCGGATGACGGCAAGCTTGCCGAGCCGGATCATCTTGCGGCATTCGCTGATCCGAACCTTGTCGGCCTTGCCGTCGTTGGCCTTCTGCTTCTTGCCCAGCATGGCGTTGCGCGCCCGCTTGGCCTCCTGATAGGCGGTGGTGCCCTCCTCGGCCCACTCCAGCTCGATCTCGTCGCGATAGGCGCGCTGCACGATGCCCTGCATCCAGCCCAGCAGGGAGGTGTCGCCCGCCCCGGCCATCTCGCCGAAGGTACGGCATTCATCGAGCCACGCCTGCTTGCGCGCGTCGCTGTTGTGCCCGGCCGCAGGCTGCGTGCCGGTCGTCGTTGTCGTCGACATGTCATGGTCTCCTGTGTTGCGCACCCTGATATACCCTTGCCGGACGGATGCTGGCCGGCAAGCGGTTACGGACTGTCCGTAACTTGTGAACACTTAGATGTTACTTGACAATAACCTTCTTATTCCTTCGTTCGATCAGCTCCTCTTGGTTCCACGGTGACTTGGTTGAATGCCAGATGCCATCGGGCGGCATCTTGGCCAAGCTCAGGCTACGCGGAGAGACGAACATGGTGCGCTTATGGTAGGACACCCAACCCGCCTTGGTGCGGGTCGCCTTGTCCAACACGCGCCAGTACACGTCTGACTCACCTCTCTTCTCGATGAACCAGAGCTTGATCTGCTTCCTCTTGCCACTCTTGCGCTTCCGCTGCTTCCCACTTGCCGTCGTGCCGGCAGATTTGAACGGATAGGCCAGCTTGGGCTTGCGGTAGGCATCGACATCGATGATAGACTGACGTTGAACGGCATCGAGAGGACGCCTATAGCGTTCCCATATACCGCCGACAGGGAAGTTGATGAGGACGGCAACGCGTTTGCTGAAGATATCGAAGGCAGTGTCGACCCATCCATGGGTCATGCTCCAATAGGCGGGGATGTACTCTTGGTTTCTGATTACCCATACACTCTTAGCCATAATGCTCCTCCCAATCATCGGGCAGGGGTGCGGTGAAGTCGGCAACGAGCATTCCCTTGCTGTGCAGGTGAGACCAATACTGGTTCGGGGTTGGCGTCGCTTGGGCAGACTTTGCGAGCTTGGGCCTGCGTGCCGTTCTGGCTTCAGCGTGCAGAGATTGCACGTCTTGCCGGGCTTTTATAAGCAGCACGGCCTTTTCAGCATTATATCTGGCAAACAGTGCTCCCTTATCTTCGTTGTATTTAGCCCATACAGCAGCGATCTTCTCTTCTATAGATGCCATTAGTCACCTTCCTTCGGATTTGCCATTTGGTTTCTTTTGCATGGTTTAGTTAAAGTCTGTACTTAACTGGACAGTTTCGGATGCAGCAAATACAGGGGTTTTGATGAACGGAGGCGTGTTAGGAAGTGTCGGCCCGACACTTAAGGTAAGGTTCCCTTTTTAGGGATAGGTACCCCTACCTTATAAGGGGGGGGTAGTCAAGTAGCATATGGTGGCCTCTATATATATATACACTTAAACAGATAATTATTATATAGGGGGAAATGTAGACGGATCAGATACTTGGCCCACCTCAGAAGTGTCCAAATCGAGTTGGCCCCAGTTCGTGCAGTTCGGACAGTTCCATGGTGTTTTCGTGCCGAACAACCCCTCCCAGCGCCTATCGGGGTTACCATGGGGTTTCCGCGTGCCGTTTCGGGCATGATAACTAACCCCTAATGAACATATGTTACGGACTGTCCGTAACTTCGGGTATGACATACAACCTCCATTGCACAAACTGCGCGCGCTCAGGGCCACCATGGTGTTTCTGCGTGCCGTTCGCCTCTCGGCGCACGGCCAGTGCCCGGACGCACGAAAACCCCCAGCGAACAGGCTGGGGGTGGACTCAAAAAAAGGGGCAGCCCGGAGGCTGCCCCTTTTCCTTCTCACTTCGTCTTGGCGCGATGCTCGGCCAGAGCCTTCTCAATCACGGCCGCCTCCTCAGTGGCGCGCGCCTTCACATGGTCGCGATACGCGGTCAACGCCTTGACCGCATTGGCGATGAAATCGCCTCCGATGCCCGCGCCCTCAATCACGGCGAGGAAGCCGAGAGTCTCTATCGTCGTCGCGACCGCGCCGGGTTGGTCGGCACGGACTGCGTCGATGCCTTTGGGCTTCTCAGTCTTGGCGCGCTTCTCGCGCTTCGCTGACAGAAACGCGTTGATGTCAGCGACGCTCGGGGCGGTACCCGTCTTCTTGTCCAAGGCGAGTTTGTCGCTTCGGAACCAGTTGCAGAGATTGACCATCGTGTCCCATGCGGGATCGACGGCCTCCAAGTTGTCGAGGAATTGCGGCCAGCAATTCCACTCCTTCGCTTTCAGCATGTTGTAACAACCGCTGATACGCTGGGGAGAAGCGTATGCAACCGCCTTTGGCGCGTTGCCCTTGTTCGCCTTGTTCCGCTTCTCGGCTGCAATCGCGGCAGCCTTGAGGAACATGATCTCGGCTTCCTTCCGAGTGGAAAAGAGCGCGAGGGCCGGGCGCAACGCCTTGACCAATCCCTTGCCATCAGAGGCGAGGAACGTTCCGAGCGTTTCGATTGCGGCTACACCATCCTTTGTGATGGTGATTGCGTTAGCGTCTACTTTGGCTTTTGCCATTTTCAGTCTCCATTGGGCCGCATGATTGCTGCCCATACATAAGGGGGGAAAGTCTAATGAGGGTTAGTTACGGACTGTCCGTAACTCGCTTGTTACGGACAGTCCGTAACTCGCTTCGCACGATGCAAAGTTACGGACAGTCCGTAACTCCGAAAGGCCGAAGCGTCGAAGGCTTGGCCCGAACGAAGGCCACCGGTACATGGACAGGCACCGGCCCGCCCCGGTGTCGGTTTATCCGGTTTTACAATAGCGGGGTGGTGTCAGGAGAAGCTGTTCATTGGAAACTTCCCCGCTCCCCCACCGCCAAGCATCAAGACCCCTCCGAAAAAATCCCCGGTCCGAAAAAACTCTACCCCTACTTGACATTAGGCCCCCAAGCTCTTATGCTGCTAGGTCACTCAGGAGCTTCGTCCGATGATGTACCGAGAACCCCCCGTTATCCCCCACCTGCCGGGCATCTTCGCCCTCGTGAACCGCAAGCGGCGCTATGTCTACGTCAGCTTCACCTCCAATCTTCAAAAGAGGTCGCACTCGCTCTCGCATATGCTGCTGCGCCACGACGAGGACCCCTCGTCCTACTGGCCGATCAGGGACCTGCCGAAGAACCTCTCGGACGAGTACGTCTTCATGGTCATGAAATCCAAGGACATCAGCCCGGACAACGCGCTCGCCGCCGTCGCCAGCGTCGAGCGCCAGTTTGCCGTCAAGGGCTACCGCCTCGTCGAGGGCCACCGCGCCGCAAGCCCGACCGTGACGGTCAATGGCAAGCGCATGACCCTTGCCGACGCCGTCCGCAACCATTCGACCGCCAAGTACCTGACTGTGTACAGGCGGTTGGAGCGCGGCTGGTCGGCGGAGGAGGCCCTCGGCCTCGTGCCGCCCGCCCCGCGCTGGCGGATCGACCTTCAGGACGAGCGCCGCGAGCGCGCCAAGCGGGCAGCATGAAGCATAACCTGTCGGACGACGCGCTCAGGAAGCTCGCTCATGCCGACTGGCTGGTGCAGTTCGCGGTCTCGCTCCAGATGACCCGCGAGAAGCGCGGCGCGCCGATGACCCCGTTCATCCTCGGCGCGATCAGTCGGTTGCAAATGGCCGCCGATTACATACGTCTGATCGAGAGGGACCTCGTCGAGGCGCAAGTTGCCAATGACGCGGAGCCCGTAACCCCCGAGAAGGTGGAGTTCAATGAGCACGAGCACTGATAGCGCCCATTCAGATGGGCGGCCCGTTCAGACGGGTGATCCGGTCATAACCACCTACTGGATGGACGGCCTGCTGTTCGCCCGCCATTCGTCCCATGCCGACTACGCCACGAAAGAGCAGCTTGCGCCCGAGGTCCTGAAGACTATCGTCGTCTGCATGACTGTCACCAAGGCCGGGCTGGTCTTCGTAGCGGCCGGAGAGGGTCGCCATGCCGCCCGTAAAGCCTGTATCCAGCAGGTCGAGAATGCGTCAGGATCGAGCCCGCCGCCGCAAGGGCAAGGCGAACAACAGGAGCAGGATCATGGCTGAAAGAGCTGTCGGCGAGATCGATGTCAGGCACAGCGAGGCCGAAGAGGCATATCTCGAAAGCCTATATGCCGAGCTGGAGCCCGAGGCCCGGCTGGCCTACGCCAGCTTCTTCCTCTCGCGCACCCCCGCGCACCTGCAGGAGGACATGAAGGCGCTGGTCGTCGAGAAGTTCCCCAACCCGCCCGACGCTCCCGAGGCCAGCCCCGAAAATTTCGGCGCGCCGCGCAGCCAGCGGGTCGATGTCGAGGCCATCGCGCAGGCCGCCGGCCATGCCGCCGGGGCCGACGAGGCGCGCGCCGCGCGCGAGGCCGCGATGGCTGCCCGCACCCTCAATCCCGGCAACCCGACCAAGCCGCTCGTCAACATAGAGCCCGGCCCCGATGGCCCGGTCATCGTTGCCGGCCCGGCTCCCGCCGCCGAGCCCGCGCCGGAGACCCTGCCGGACAGCTACGAGCAGCCGCGCCTGTAACGCGGACCCCGTAACGAGAGGACGGCGATGACCTTGCCTCTGCCGCCGGGCTGGAGCACGGTCGACTTCAGCTCGTGGGTCGACCCGATCCTCGCCGACTGCGCGCGCGAGCGCACGGAGTGGATATACGCGCGCACGCCGCAGGAGCTGCTGCTCAACGTCGAGCAGTGGCTCGCCACCGGGACCACCACGGCACCGCTGCCCATCGCGTGGACCATGGCCGAGTTCACTGCGTGGATGACCGCGCTGATCGCCGATGCCGACGCCGCCTACAACGAGGACGTGCTGTCCAAGATACCGGCGCTTCTGGTCGACGCGACCGACAGCTACATCGACGCCGCTTCCCCGGCCGACCAGTGGGCCTCCGCCGTGGCCGGCAACGGCGGCGTCGTCTCGCCCGCGAGAAAATCCATCATCCAGTCCTTCATTGCCGCCGAGATGGCCGCTGGCACATGGGCTCTGACCGACGACTACTGGTGCCTGTGGGCCGAGAACCCCATCCAAGCCCTCACTTCAATAAAGCAACGCCGGCTGGCTACCGCCGTCAACGCCCCCGTCTTCCTCGCCAACCGCCACTACGAGTTCGACGGCGTCGCGAGCTATATCAACACCGGTTTCGTGCCGAGCACCCATGCCATCGCGCTGACTGGCACCAACCAGCGGCTTGGCGTGTACGAGCGCGCCAACGTCTCGGGCAATACCACCTCGATAGGGACGTACACGGCTGGGCCGGGGAATTTATACGTCCGGGCGCGCAGCGCGACCGTTGCCTATTCGTCGTTCAACACCACGGCGGCGGCATCCTTCACCTTGCCCGCTCCCGCCGATGGTCGTGGCTTCACGGCATCGAGCCGGGCCGGCGGCGGCACGACCATCAGGGGCTTCAAGAACGGCGTGGCGCTGCCCGATGCGACCGGGCTAACGGTGACCAGCAACACGCTGCAAGCTCACGCATTGGCCATCGGCGCGAGCAACACTGGCGGCACGATAAATCTTTTCCGCGCCGCCCCGATAGGCTTCGCCTGCGTCGGCGCTCCCCTGACCACCCAGCAAGAGCTTGACCAGTTCGACAACATCCAGTCATGGGCCATCGCGGTCGGTGCCGCCGTCGTCGGTCAGGACGAGGTGACGCTGTGGGCCAACGCGGTGATCGGCCGGGGCGGCACGGTCAGCTCCCAGCGCCGCGCGCTGATGACCAATTTCGTCGATGCGCTCAAGGCGGCCAGCATCTGGCCGCTGATCGACGACGCGTGGATGCTGGTCGCCGAGAACCCCACCCAAGCGCTGGTCTCGCTCAAGCAGCGCCGGCTGGCGACGGCGGTCAACTCGCCAGTGTTCACCGCTGATCGGGGCTACGCCTTCAACGGCAGCAGCAGCTACATCGACACGCTGTTCACGCCGAGC
>Ga0190271_10002078_pt1 | contig 11908 bp, 9 predicted proteins | sample Popmic356T_FD_133747 | JGI IMG/M metagenome (GOLD analysis project Ga0190271, IMG submission 133747) | Populus adjacent soil microbial communities from riparian zone of Weber River, Utah, USA - 356 T | ecosystem: Environmental > Terrestrial > Soil > Riparian zone | place: USA: Utah | collected...
CTGACCTCGCGCGAGCGCCGCGAGCGGGCGCTGCTGGCGATGTGCGTCGCCCTGCCGCAGGAGGGCAGGGGCTACCTCGAGCGCCTCACCGACGCCCACCTCTCGCCGAGCGGGCTGCGCGCCGCCGCCTGGCTGCGCGAGCACCCCTCCGACCCGGCCTCCAACCTGCCGCACGACGATGCCGAGCTGAGCGGGCTGGTCACCGAGCTGGTGATGCTGGCCCACGACGAGCCCGCCTCGCGCGAGTCGATGGAGCTGAACTTCCTCCTGCTCGAGCAACGCCGGCTCGAGGGCGAGATCGCCGCCGCCGGAGAACGCGGCGACTACGAGCGCCGCGCCAGCCTCAGCCGCGACCGGGCCGCCCTGGTCGAGCAGATCGCCCGCACCCAGCGGGTCGAGAGCTGATCCGAGCCGCAGACTGAAAGCAGCCAGTGCGGTGTTCTGTCTGCGTTCGCTGCAATCATTCCGGCGTGGATAGAGAGTTTTTGGAGGGCTGCTTGGCGGAGAAGATGTCCTTAGAGCTGATCGCGGAGGGGCTTTCACTGCAAGAGATCGCGGAACGATCAGGCCGCAGCGTGACCGCTGTCCGCTACTGGATTTGCCGTTACGAGATAAAACGGGAGCGTTGTCGGCGACGGACGATTCCCGGGGGAGCAACGAGATTGACGATGTCGTGTCGGCGTCATGGCCCCGCGAGGTTTGTGCTCGAGGGCAGAGGCTCGTATCGCTGCGTGAGATGCAGGGCAGAAGCATCTGCGCGGCGGAGGCAGAGGGTGAAGAAAATTTTGGTGGAGGAAGCGGGTGGAAGGTGTGTGATCTGCGGCTATGCCCAATGCCAGCGGGCTCTTCAGTTCCATCATCTCGATCCAACCACCAAGAGCTTCCATCTAGGACAGCATGGTCACTCCCGTTCCATCGCGAGATCGAGGGCGGAGGCGCGCAAGTGTGCCCTGCTCTGCGCTAACTGCCACGCCGAGGTGGAGGCAGGCTTGGTCGAGATGCCGCTAAATTTCATTCCGGTGGCCGATCCGGAGTGACTCTTTCCGGATTGAGACGATCCGGGGTAGCTCAACGGCAGAGCATTCGACTGTTAATCGAAGGGTTGTGGGTTCGAATCCCACCCCCGGAGCTTTTTAGCCGGTTCGCGTCGGCCCTCGGCTAGCTGCCAGTCCCTCGACCAGCTCCGCGCCACGCTTGGCCCCGTCGTGCTCCCGGCCCCAGGCGGCGATCTCCCCGGCGCGGGCGGCGAACGAACGGTCGCCGAGGATGCGGCGGCTTGCCCAGCGCAGCGGCTCCGGCCGGCACAGGCGCCAGGGCAGCGAGAGGCCTGCACCCGCCCAGGAGACCCGCATCGCGGTCTCGCTCATGTCGCCGGTGATCGCCGAGATCAGCACCGGGGTGCCGGCCCCGAGGGCGCGGGCGACGGTGCCGTGGCCGCCGTGGGAGACGACCAGCGAGGCGACGGGCATCAGCTGGCCGTAGCTGAGCCAGTCGACGAGCTTGGCGTTGGCCGGAACCTCGATCGGGCGCTGGGGGACGACGCGGTTGGTCGTCGCCACCACCCGCACCGGCTCCCCGGCGAGCGCCTTCAGGGCCGTGCGGACGAGGTGGTTCTCGGAGTCGTGGGCGGTGCTGGGGGCGACGAGGACGAGCGGCCGGTCGCCGCGCGGCAGCTCGATCTCCGGATGCGGCAGCTCGAAGGTCATCGGCCCGGTCACCTCGACCCCCGCCGGCCACCGCCGCGGGTACTCGAGCTGCGGGTAGGTGGCGACCAGCGCCAGATCGGGGCTGATGCCGCCGTGGAAGCGCTCGACCGGCGCCAGTCCCAGTCGCTGGCGCTGCAGATTGAGGTCGCGCCGGCCGTGCTCGAGGCCGACGTTCAGCGCGCGCTGGCCCGTGCGCCAGATCGCCCGGCCGAGCGGCGTTCGCGGCGGCCGCAGACCGATCGCGAAGAACGGCATCCCCGGCGCGACCACGTGGTAGATGTGAGGGATCAGGGTCGCCAGCGGCACGCCGGCGCGCTCAGCCGCCAGCGCCGGCGCCAGGGTGAGGATGTCGCTGACGACGACGTGGGGCCGCATTCGCTCCAGCAGCGGCAGCAGGGCCCGCGCCGCCTCGGCCGCGTGCTGTCCGTCGTCCGAATCGGGCTCGGGCGGCGGGAACATCCGGTATTCCTCGGCCGCGGCGAAAGCGAGGCCGGCGCCCTCGACCGCTGCCCGCCGCTCCTCCCAGGTCTCGATCGTCACCTCGTGCCCGCGCCCGGCCAGGGCCCGGCCGAGCGAGATCGCCGGAAAGACGTGCCCGGGGTCGCCGAACGCCGCGACCAGGATTCTCAGGGACTCTCCTTCAGGGGGTATCTAGACCCTCACCCGGGCGAGTAAAGACGATCTCCGGCACATGGCAGTTGCGCGAGGTCCGCAGCAGGAAGCGCACCGCCTCGCCGATGTCGCCCGGCTGGATCATCTCCTCGCCGGGGACCTGGCCCTTGGCGAACTCGGTCATCGCGGTGTCGACGAAGCCGGGCGCCAGCGCCGTGCATTGGATGCCGGCGCTGCCGACCTCGCGGTGAGTCGACTGGGTGAAGTTGATCACCGCCGCCTTGGTCGCGGCGTAGATCGAGAGCCAGGCCTGCCCGCCTTTGCCGGCGATCGAGGCGGTGTTGACGATCAGCGCCTTGCCGTGCTCGGCGCCCGCCTCGCGCAGCAGCGGCAGCCCCTCGCGGGTGCCGAGGATCAGCGCCCGCAGGTTGACCGCGAGCTGCATGTCGAGATGCTTGGTCTGGATTTCCTCCATCGGCGCCCCGATGCCGACCCCGGCGTTGTTGACGAGCGCGTCGAGGCGGCCGTAGCTGGCGCGGTGGGCGGCGAAGACGGCGAGGACGTCGTCCTCCTCGGTCATGTTGGCGGCGATGGCTTGGACCTCGAAGCCGTCGTCGCGCAGGCCGGCAGCGGCTTCCTCCAGCTTCTCCGGACGCCGGGCGGAGATCGTCAGCGCCTGTCCCTCTTCGCCCAGGGTCCGTGCGATCGCCAGGCCGATCCCGCTCGATGCTCCAGTCACCAATGCCGCTCGTGCCGCCATTCGCTCTCCTCCTGTTTGGACGCCGCCGCCTGCGCACCCTATCGCCAGCTTTTCCAGGCGTGGCGGCGTGCCGGTTCGGTCTCCTGTCTGAATAACATGCCGCCGATGCGCGCCGCACCCAGCTTCGCCCTCGCCTCCGCCTGCCTGGCCGCCGGCGCCGTCCTGGTGGCCGGCTGCGGGGACGGCTCCGACTCGACGGACACCACGCCGGGGTCGGATACGAGCGCCGAAAGCCGGCCGGCGCCGCCCAAGAGCGCCTTTCCCGCCGTCGCCGGCAGGACTCTGCGCGAGGTGCTGAAAGCGGTCGACGGACCGGCCGAACTGGTCGTCTCGCCGGCCGCGATGGCCTTCTACGAAGGTGAGAACCGCTACCCGTTCGGAGTCTTCGAACGCGACCGCACCCAGGTTCCGGACGCCGAAGTGGCCCTCTACCTCGCCAAGGCGCCCGAGCCCAGGCCGGGGGCGAAATCGAAGTCCGGCAACAAAGGCCCGGAGGCGAAAGCCGAAGCACAGGCGCTCGACGAGCCCGCGCTCGGCCCCTTCCCGGCCTCGATCGAAAGCCTTGCCACCCAGCCCGCCTTCCGCGCCAAGACGACCAGCGACGACCCCGACGCCGCCAGCGTCGTCTACTCGACCCCACTGGACTTCACCGGCAATGGCGAGTGGCGAATCGCCGCCCTGGTCAAACGCGATGGCGAAATCAAAGGCACGCTGCTGCCGAGCGCGGTGGTCGGCGAGTTCGACCAGATCCCGCGCCCTGGGCAGCGGGCACCGAAGATCCATACGCCGACGCTCGAGGACGTCGGCGGCGACGCCTCGAAGGTGACCACGCGCATCCCTCCGGACACGCAGAACAGGGTCGACTACGCCGACGCGCTTGGAAAGGAACCGATCGTGCTCTTGTTCGCGACCCCCCAGTTCTGCCAGAGTCGGGTCTGCGGACCCGTCGTCGACGTGGCCGAGCAGGTCAAGCAGGAATACGGAGACGAGGCGGCTTTCATCCATATGGAGATCTGGAAAGACAACGACCCGGGCACGGAGACGGTGCGCCCGCAGGTGCGGGCCTTCGACCTGCCCGACGAGCCGTGGCTGTTCGCGATCGATCGCGGCGGCACGGTCAGCTCGGCGATCGAGGGCGCCTTCGGCCCCGAGCTCCTGACCACGGCGGTGAAGAAGGCGGTGGCCGAATGAGCAAGAAAGAGAAAGCCGCGAAGGAGAAAGAGCCCTCGAAGGAGGAGCTGGCCTCCAAAGAAGAGCTGCGCGCGACCTTCGCCGAGGAGGCGCGCCGCCGCTGCGACGTGATCGCCGCCGGCCTTGCCACCGAGACGACCGATTTCGAGACGATGCGGGCCGAAGCCCACGCCCTGCGCGGCACCGCCGCCGTCGTCGGCCTGCGCCGCCTCGCCGAGCTGGCCGGCCTGATGGAGTCCGACCTCGCCGAAGCGAAGACGACCGGCGTCATCCGCGGCGGCCGCGCCCACCAGATCGCCGACGCCGCCAAGGCTCTCGCCGAGGGCGCCGCGGCCGCCGCCAAAGGTGAGGAAGAGCCGCCGGACGTCGGCCGCTCCCTGGCCCAGCTCTTCAGCGCCTAGCGGCCCGATCCCGCGCTAGGCTCGGCCCCTCCGGGGCAGTAGCTCAGCTGGTTAGAGCAGCGGACTCATAATCCGTCGGTCGAAGGTTCGAGTCCTTCCTGCCCCATCGAAGAAAGCTCTCGGGAGCTGGAGATGCGGCAGATGCGCCACTCCAGGGACAGCTACGCGAGCAGGAGCTGCTGCGGGCGGGGGAGAGGAGCGCTGTGCGGGGGATGGGGATCGGGCTGTGAGGTGGGGAGATCCCTCAGTCCAGAAGCCGGCCCGGCGGCACCTCGACGGCGGCGGCGAGCTTTTCCAGCGTCGAGACCTGGGGGTCGCGTAGACCTCGCTCGATCCTGCTGACCTCGCCTTGCTCAAGGCCGCTGCGGGCGGCGACCTCTTCCTGGGAAAGCCGGAGCTTCTTGCGGGCCGCCCGCAGGTTCTTGCCGAGGTTGCCCACATCGCGGATCGTCCACGTTGCGAGCGCTGATCACCATGTAAAACTTTACATTTTTCTTGGTAATCTCCTGAGCGCTCCGTGTTTGTCACAGCTCTCGCGGGGCGACGAAGGAAGGGGCCAATCCCATTCTGGCTTGCGCAGGATGAGACTGGCCGCCTCCCCATACGCCTAACTAGGCGTTCTTGTGAACCATGTAGCTCAGGTAGACATGCGCCACTTTCGCGATCTTCATCGACTCTCACCCCCTCCCCGTCTCAGCCCGGCGCGAGCCGCCAGGAGGAGCCGTCGATGCTAAAACCAATTCGAGTGAAGTGCAGATACTGAGTAAGACGCATCCCCTGTTTGCGAAGAAAGCCTATGCTCGGTAAGAACTGAGTAACCCAACCGAATAGAGCGAAGGGAAGTCAAGTCGTGGCGAAGACCACAACCAGGGCGGGGCAGAGCAAAAAGACCATTGAGGAAGTGGTGGGGTATGCCCTCAGTCACCGCATCCGGGTGCAGGTTCTGACGATCCTCAACGAAGGCACCTACACCCCCGATCAAATCGCCCGCATCATCGGCGAACCGCTGAACAAGGTCTCCCACCACATCAAGGAACTACATGACGGCGGTTGCATTGAACTTGCCAAAGTCGGGAAGGCGAGGAACGCTGATCAGCATTTTTACCGGGCGGTGGAGATGCCCTTCTACTCGGATGAGGAAGTCTGGGCGATGACTCCGCAGCAACGCCAGGTGAGCGCCGGTCTGGTCCTCCAATGCATGATGGGGGAGGCGCTAGCCGCGTTCTGGGCCGGAAAAATCCGAGATGATCCACAGACCTGGCTCGCTTGGCGCTGGTTCAACGTCGATAAGCAGGGCCGGCAGGAAATCGCCGACGAACAGCAGCGCTTCTGGGACCGGATGAAGGAGATCGAATGCGAAGCAACCAACCGCCGCGCGGAGTCGGGCGAGGATGCCGCGTCGATCATCGTGGCGGAGATGGGGTTCGAGCGCGAGAGGACGGCGCCTCGACCCCCGTCCATCTCTCCGGCAGATGCTGACTAGGGAGCAGCGCCCGATTGACCAGCCCGTTTCGTTCTGAAACGGTGAAGTAGTCAACCGACACCGACTGCACCTCAATCACCCCCGAGGCACAGTCATCCGGCCAAGGGCAGCAGATGGGGCTTCTCCCACTTCAAAGCTGCTGCCGCCATGCGGCCGGGTCGGTTGGCAATTTCATGACTAACCTTCCTCCCACGCCACCCCCCAGCACCGCCTCCCGCCTGACTGAGACCGGGAGGCATGATGGAACGAGTGAGGGGAGCGGGCCGATCCCGTTCGACTGGGCCGGGCTCGTTCCCCATCTCGTTCACCCCGTCAAATTGGTGATTATCGAAGCTATGCGTTGGACTGGCCAACCGCTGTCGGCCTCCGATCTCTCGCGAATCTTTAAGAGACAGGGACACAGCGTCGGTGTCTTCTCCTACCACTTAAATGGATTGGTGAAGGTGCGAGTAATTGTGAAGGTGCGCCAGCGTGTGGCGCGCGGCGCCGTGGAGAAGTTCTATTTCCTCCGATGACGATCACCATCACAGCGAAACAGCGCGACGCGGTACATGATCAGCTCCTCGATCGACTAAGCGGAATCGGTGACATTGAGCTTGCGATCGAATCGAAAGATTATGAGACCGCCCAGTACCTCGGAAAAGAGTACGCCGACGACCTGCGCTTGCTGGACGACCTCGGATACGGAGCGGGGGGCGGCGAGGCAGTCGATCTCACCGCGCCCCCGGATGTCTTGCGCCGAGCGCTGCCCCGGCTGCGCGACGTGGCCGAGCGTCACACGGCCAGCCTGGGGGCGGAGCTGACCGAAGTTAAGAAGATCAAGGACCGAAACCAGGTTGTCTCAGAAGTCTGCGCATCTGTGCTGGCAGACCTCGACGCTGCGGAGCCGGCCGAGACGAAGGACTAATGAATCTCCTTCCTCGTCTACGCCAGTCTTGTCAAAGGAACCATCTCGGAACGGTCGACGCGATCTCGGCCGGTGCCGAGATGGGGCAAGGGCCGAGCGCGCCGGCCAACGCGCTGAGCGGGCACCCGCCGAGTTCCTGGGCGGCGGGTGCCCTGCAAGGCCAGGACCGGCAGCTGTTGCACAACCGCGTCTACCTCAGCGGAATCCTTGCCGCCGAGCCTCTGACGGACCAAGGTCGCGACGGCGAGCCGGTCGTCGTCCTGTTGCTTGCCTTTCCCGCCCCCGACGCGAACAGCTCTCTCGAACGGGTGGAAACAGCCAGTTGCGAGATCGAAGTCCCTGCCGACGTTGTCGATCGACACGGCGGGAAGCTTCAAGCCGGATGGTCGGTATTCATCGCCGGCCAACTGACGGGCGGGGGTGGCGTGATCGCCAACGAACTTCACTCAGGACCACCTCCGGCCTAGAACCCTTGACCGCCTTTGTCAAAGATCGATTCGGAGAAAACCTCCGCAGGGTCAGAGAAGACGCACGGCTATCTCAGGAAGAGCTGGGGTTCCGTGCCGCACTCCACCGGACCGAGGTGGGTGAGCTGGAGCGCGGAGCAAGGGTTCCCGGGCTGGACACGATCCTGAAACTTGCCGCCGCCCTCTCAATAGCGCCTAGCGAGCTGCTGGAGGGTATGGCCTGGCTTTCAGGTGAGTTCGGGCCGCCTGAACCGTCCACCGTGAGCATCGACTGATGCGTACTCACATCATTTGCATCGCCAGTTTTGTTAACCCGATATTGCCTCACGTTCAATGTCGCGAGTCCAGTGTTGACAAAAGCAATTCCTTACATATAGGTCTATGGCGCTGGCCCAACCGCGGGCGGCGCCTAGTTCAGATCGTCCACAACTGAGAGCAGGGGGAAGATGCCGCGCAACCGAACTAATGGAGTGATCCTTGCGTTTCTCGGAGCGCTCCTACTGATCTGTTCGAGCGTTGCGCTCGCGGTGGCCGAAGAGCAGTCGAGTGACTCCGCTGCTGGGAAGGTCTTGAGTGCTCCGCCCGCCCAGCCTGGAGGTCCAGAGCTCGAGGGAAAGCGCACGGCTACCTCACAGACGTTCCTGCTGCCTGACGGGGCTCGCGAAACTCGCGTCTACGAGACCCCGATCAACTACCGCGACGAGAACGGGCAGTGGCAACCCATCGAGGAAGGGCTGCAATCGCTTCCCGGTGGCGCCCTGGTCAACGGCGACAACCGCTTTGATCTTCGATTGCCTCAGCGCATGGGGGATGGCTCGGTGCGCTTGACCCTCGGCGATCAATGGATCTCCTACAGGCTGCTCGGAGAGGAGACGGAGGCTGTCGAGCTTGACAGCGGCACTGCGACCTATGAGTCGAAAGACCCGGGGGTCGCCTTCCATCTCGACAGCTTTGCCAGCGGGGTGAAGGAGGACATAGTTCTCTCCGACCCTGACCAGCCGAGCGGCTTCCATTTCCAGCTAGACGCCTCACCTGGCCTGACCCCGTCATTGGCCGAGGACGGATCGCTCGAGGTTCGGGACGCCGATGATCAGCTCTTCGCCCTGCTGCCGGCCCCGACCATCTCCGACAGCTCGCACGACATTCCGCTCCCGACCAACAACGTCTCCTATGACCTTGAAGCAAAAGGCTCAGGAAGCTGGCGGCTCACGGTTGCAGCCGACACGGCTTGGCTGGAAGAGCCAGACCGGGTCTGGCCGGTAACGATCGACCCGACGCTGACCACCGTCGGGGGCTCCGTGCTCGACTGCACGATCGGCAGCGTCCCTCTTCCCGAAGGCTGGCGTAACTGCGGAACGACGGGCCATCCTGAGCTTCTTGCCGCCTACAGCCAAAAAGAAAACCAGAAGGTACGCACCCTCATAGGGTTCAACTTCAGCGCGGTCCCCAAAAACGCCTACGTGACGGGTGCCACGGCCAGCTTCTACGCGTCGGCGGCGGCGGAGAACACCCCACTCGGCCTCGAAGCCAGGAACACCACGACCGGGTTCAACCAGAATTTGACCTGGAGCAAAACTGGCGTCCAAGACGAGAATTCCAAATACTGGACTACTCCTGGAGGCGATTACGGCACGCGCGGAGCTGAGATTCTCACCAGCGAACGCGGATCTCAGGCCGGGTGGTGGAACTTCGCGTCCGCCAGCTTCACCGGGCTCGTCAGCGATTGGGTGTCCGGGGAAAGCGAACGCAAAGGTCTGCTCATCCGCCAGATCAACGAGTCGAAAGCCGAATGCGAAGCCAACCCGGCCAACTGCAGTCGTCGCTACGTCGCGTTCAGTTCCAGTGCGGTAGCCGACGCTTCAAAGCGACCGAAGCTGACCGTCAACTGGTACCCGGCGGCTCCATCGAGCAGCAAGGTGACCTTGCCCTCCGAAGGCACCGTGACGGCACGGCGCCTGAAGCTGAAATCCGCCTGGACGGTCGCGGGAGTTACCGGCGTGACCTATCAGTATCGGGAAAAGGGAAAGGCAACGTTCGTCACGATCCCGCCTGAACTGGTCAAGGATGAGAAAGGCGCGTCGGTGACGACCTGGCCCATGCCGACCGACAAAAAACAGGAATCGAAGCTTCTCTACTTCGACGCGGCGCACGCCACTTCCGCCCTACAGGAAAAAGGCGGCTCCCTCCAAGTTCGCGCCGTCTTCCACGGCGTGACCGGGGGGGAGGGCTTCAGCATCCCGGTCGAGGCCACCGTCAACCGCTTCATTGGCGGACCCAGCGATGCGACCGCCCAGGTCGGACCGGGCACCGTGAATCTGCTGACCGGCAACTTCACCCTCAGCCAGACCGACGTTTCGATCCCGGGCTTCGCTTCCTCGCTTGAATTCAGCCGGACGTTCAATTCGAGGGCATATCCGGAGGCAGGGCAGTCTCAGGAAGACCTAGACGAGGCGAAAGGGAGCAAATGGAAAGGAGTTCTCGGGCCGGGCTGGGAGCCGGGCCTACCGGTTGAAGCCGCCGGAGGAGCGGCTTGGAAGAGCATCCGACTTGTGGATTTCAATGAAGAATTTGAAGGCGAAACCTACACGTATTCCTATGCCATTCTGACGAATCTCGAAGGCAAGGAAATGGGCATAGAAAGGGATGGGAGCAACTTCGTCATGCCTCCCGAGGGCGCCGGCTGGACCTTGACCAGCGAAGCAAGCGGTACGAAACTTGTCCTTGCCGATCCCGGCGGTAACGGGACGACTTTCGAAAAAGGAGCGGGAGAGGACTATCTGCCGGTCTCAATCTCACAACCCGGTGGCAACAACACGAAGTTGGTCTACCAGGTTGTCGGCGAGAAGAAGAGACTGCAGATGGTGATCGCGCCGCCCGCAGCCGGTCTGACTTGCACTCAGGCCACTGTCACCACCAGTGTCGGCCTTGGCTGTCGCAGTCTGGTGTTCACTTATGCGGCTGCCACGAATTGGGGCGCCCCATCTGAATACGGAGACCGGCTGGCGATAATCACCTACTACGGACCCAATGCCGGCGGCGGATCGATGGGCAGTTGGCCTGTCGCCAAGTATTGCTATGACACTCAAGGCCGCCTGACGGCTGAGTGGGACCCCCGGCTCGGGCCAGTGGGGGCGCTGTGCGCGTCCCCGCCGCCGATCAGGACCACCTATACCTATGATCCCGCGTCGGGAGCCGTCCAGACCGTCAAGCCTCCGGGACAGGAGCCCTGGACGCTTGAATACGGAACTGCAGATGGGGAGCTTGCCAATGGCCGCTTGGTCTCGGTTAAGCGACCGAGCCTGGTCAGCGGTAGCCCGGTGGCGCAGACGACGATCGCCTACGGCGTCCCGACGAGTACTGCAAACGGGGGACCGTATGACCTCGGCGGAGGTGCGGTGGGTCAGTGGGGACAGCACGACATCCCCGTTGACGCGACCGCGATCTTCCCGCCCGATCAGGTGCCGGCGAGCCCGCCCGCCAGCTACTCACGCGCCACCCTCTATTACATGGACGCGGAAGGGCGCCTTGTGAATACAGCGACGCCGTCGGGGGCCGGGACCACCGCTCCCTCGATCACTACGACCGAAACCGATAAATACGGAAATGTGACTCGCGAGCTGACGGCCCAGAACCGCTTGCGCAGCCTGGCGGCTGGATCTGAATCGGTCAAACGCTCCGAAGAACTCGCAACCGAACGGCAGTTCTCCGCAGACGGCACCGAGTTGCGAGAGGAATGGGGTCCTACTCACCAAGTGAGGCTCGAATCGGGTTCCACCGCTCCCGCCCGGCTTCACAGGACTCTTCAATACGACAATCCGGCGCCCCCGTCTGGGACGCCCGCCTACCATCTGCCGACCAGGGAAACGACCGGTGCGAGCATCGAGGGACAGGGCATCGATGCTGACCAGCGCGTAACCGAGACCGGTTACAACTGGACCTTTCGCAAATCCAATGAAACGGTGGTTGATCCCGCTGGCCTGAAACTGCGCACGCGGGTCCTTCGTTATGACACCGGCTTGACTGCCGAGTATCGCTTGCCGGGCAATCCCGAAGGCGGTGATGCGCGTACGACGAAATTCATCTACTACAGCGCGCAAGGCCAATCGCCCGATCCGCAGTGTCAGAACAAGCCTGCTTATGCGCAGTTGCCGTGCAAGATCATGCCGGCTGCACAGCCCGGCACGGCGGGTCAGCCGCAGATCCTCATCAAGCGCATAACTGCCTACAACCCGCTGGGATCACCGACGGAAGTTCTCGAAAGCCCCGGCGGAAGCTCGGAAAATGTGCGGAAAACTCTCACCGTCTACGACGACGCAGGCCGCGTGCTGACGGTCAAGCGTGAAGGCGGGGGGAGTGCGATTCCGAAGGTCGAAAAACTCTA
>Ga0190271_10002079_pt1 | contig 11907 bp, 10 predicted proteins | sample Popmic356T_FD_133747 | JGI IMG/M metagenome (GOLD analysis project Ga0190271, IMG submission 133747) | Populus adjacent soil microbial communities from riparian zone of Weber River, Utah, USA - 356 T | ecosystem: Environmental > Terrestrial > Soil > Riparian zone | place: USA: Utah | collected...
TGGCGCACGCCCGGCGGCGACAGCATGCCGCAACTGCGAAGGCGGAACGCAAACCGCCCTTGATCTTTGCCGTTCTCCTCTCCAATTAACCTCCTAACGGGTGGTGGGCGTCTCCGTGCTGATTTGCTCCGTGATCCTTTTGGACGATAGGCGGAGAGCGCTCATGCCGCTAAGATAAGATTCGCAGTTGGCTTATGGCGGCTGCGACAGAAAGGCAAAGTCATGACAAAGCAATCCCGCGCCCCCCAGGACGGCATCTACGCGGTTCTCCCGCTGCGTGACATCGTCGTCTTCCCGCACATGATCGTGCCGCTCTTCGTTGGGCGCGAGAAATCGATCAAGGCGCTTGAGGATGTGATGGGCGCCGAGAAGCAGATTCTGCTGGCAACTCAGATGAACGCGGCGGACGACGATCCGCAGTCTGACGGCATCTTCGATGTCGGCACGCTCGCCAACGTGCTGCAACTCCTGAAGCTGCCCGACGGCACAGTGAAGGTGCTGGTCGAGGGCGCTTCGCGCGCGAAGATCGTCTCGTTCACCGACCGCACCGACTTCCACGAGGCCAAGGCGTCCGTGCTGGCCGAACCCGAGGAAGACCAGGTCGAGATCGAAGCGCTCGTGCGCTCCGTGGTCTCCGACTTCGAAAACTATGTGAAGCTCAACAAGAAGATCTCGCCTGAAGTCGTGGGCGCGGCCGGGCAGATCGAGGATCACTCGAAGCTGGCCGATACGGTCGCTTCGCATCTGGCGATCAAGATCCCCGAGAAGCAGGAAATGCTGGCGACGCTTTCCGTGAAGGAGAGGCTTGAGAAGGCGATCGGCTTCATGGAGGCCGAGATCTCGGTCCTGCAGGTCGAGAAGCGCATCCGTTCGCGCGTCAAGCGGCAGATGGAGAAGACCCAGCGCGAATATTATCTCAACGAACAGATGAAGGCGATCCAGAAGGAGCTCGGCGAGGGCGAGGACGGCCGCGACGAGGCCGCCGAGCTGGAAGCGCGCATCAAGAAGACAAAGCTGACGAAGGAAGCCCGCGAAAAGGCCGAGGCGGAGTTGAAGAAGCTGCGCACCATGTCGCCGATGTCGGCGGAGGCCACGGTCGTGCGCAACTACCTTGACTGGCTGCTGTCGATCCCGTGGTCCAAGAATTCGAAGGTCAAGAACGATCTCGATTTTGCCGAGAACGTGCTGAACACCGACCATTATGGCCTCGACAAGGTGAAGGAGCGCATTGTCGAATACCTTGCCGTGCAGAGCCGCCAGAAGAAGCTGAAAGGCCCGATCCTGTGCCTCGTCGGCCCTCCCGGCGTCGGCAAGACGTCGCTCGGCAAGTCGATCGCCAAGGCGACCGGCCGCGAGTTTGTGCGCATGGCGCTCGGCGGCGTGCGTGACGAAGCTGAAATCCGCGGTCACCGCCGCACTTATATCGGCTCGATGCCCGGCAAGGTCATCCAGTCGATGAAGAAGGCGAAGAAGTCCAATCCGCTTTTCCTGCTCGACGAGATCGACAAGATGGGCCAGGACTTCCGCGGCGATCCGTCATCGGCGCTCCTGGAAGTGCTCGATCCGGAGCAGAACTCGACGTTCATGGATCACTACCTCGAGGTCGAATACGATCTGTCGAGCGTGATGTTCGTGACGACGGCCAATACGCTCAACATCCCGGCGCCTTTGATGGATCGCATGGAGTTGATCCGCATTGCCGGCTACACCGAGGATGAGAAGATCGAGATTGCCAAGCGGCACCTGCTGCCCAAGGCGATCCGCGACCATGCGCTTCTGCCGAAGGAGTTCGCGGTTTCGGATGAGGCCATTCGCGGCATCATCCAGACCTATACGCGCGAAGCCGGCGTCCGCTCGCTCGAACGCGAGTTGATGAAACTCGGCCGCAAGGCAGTGACGGAGATTCTTCGGACCAAGAAGAAGTCGGTCAAGATCAACGACAAGAACCTTTCCGACTACCTCGGCGTGCCGCGCTTCCGCTTCGGCCAGGTCGAGGGCGAGGATCAGGTCGGCGTGGTCACCGGTCTTGCATGGACGGAAGTCGGCGGCGAATTGCTGACGGTGGAAGGCGTGATGATGCCCGGCAAGGGCCGCATGACGGTGACCGGCAATTTGCGTGACGTGATGAAGGAATCGATTTCCGCGGCGGCGTCCTACGTTCGTTCGCGTGCGATCGACTTCGGCATCGAGCCGCCGCTTTTCGACAAGCGCGACATCCACGTGCACGTACCGGAAGGTGCGACGCCGAAGGACGGTCCGTCCGCGGGTACGGCCATGGCCACGGCCATCGTCTCCGTGCTGACCGGCATTCCGGTTCGCCGCGACATCGCGATGACCGGCGAGATCACCCTGCGGGGCAGGGTGCTGCCGATCGGCGGTCTGAAGGAGAAGCTGCTGGCCGCTCTGCGCGGCGGCATCAAGAAGGTGCTGATCCCGGAAGAGAACGCGAAGGATCTCGCCGAGATCCCCGACAATGTGAAGAGCGGCATGGAAATCGTGCCGGTCAGCCGGGTGGGCGAGGTGCTGCGTCATGCGCTGTTGCGCATGCCGGAACCGATCGAATGGACCGAGCCGGTCAACGCTCCGGCGCCGGCTGCCGACCCCGTCGACGATGCCGGCAAAACGCTCGCGCACTGACGCTGAGCGCTGATATTGGGGAAAGCCGGGCGTCTCGCCCGGCTTTTTCTGTTGGAAAGCCCGGAAAATAAGGGGTTTCCGCCCCATTGCGGTCGGTTTGTTCTTGTCCCTTCGGCTCTTCCGGCTAATGTCCTGCGCCAAGCCGGTTGAGTCGCAGAAGTCCCGGCGTAGTCTCAAAAGAGAGGAAAACTGATGAACAAGAACGAGCTAGTGGCTGCTGTAGCCGAATCCGCCAAACTGTCGAAGGGCGATGCGCAGGCGGCGGTCGATGCCGTTTTCGCCACCATCACCGGCGAATTGAAGCGTGGCGGCGATGTGCGCCTCGTTGGCTTCGGCAATTTCGCCGTGTCCCAGCGCGCAGCTTCCACCGGCCGCAACCCGGCCACCGGCGAGACGGTCAACCTGCCCGCTCGCACCCGGCCGAAGTTCACCGCCGGCAAGGGCCTGAAGGACGCCGTCAACTGACGACCGAGCGAGTTTGAGGGGACTTTGAAAGCCGGGCTCGTCCCGGCTTTTTGCCTTTTGCACCCTCTATGTGTCGAATGAGGCCGGCCCCGCGAACATGGGCGGTTGCTCTCGCGAGACAACTGACGTCCCCCCATCAACCGAGAAGAAAGCATGAGCGATCTTTCCGCCTTCCCGATCACAGGGCGCTGGCCGGCGCGCAACCCGGAACTCCTGCAGCTCTATTCCCTGCCAACGCCCAATGGCGTGAAGGTGTCGATCATGCTGGAGGAAATCGGACTGCCCTATGAAGTCCACCTGATCGATATCGGGGCCAACGAATCATGGACGCCCGAATATCTGTCGCTCAATCCCAACGGCAAGATTCCCGCGATCATCGATCCGGACGGGCCGGGCGGAAAGCCGCTGGGTCTGTTCGAATCCGGTGCGATCCTACTCTATCTCGCGGAGAAGACCGGCAAGCTTCTGCCGAGCGACGCAGCCGCCAGATATGAAACGATCCAGTGGGTCTTCTTCCAGATGGCGGCGATCGGTCCGATGTTCGGACAACTTGGCTTCTTCCACAAATTCGCCGGCCGCGAGTATGAGGACAAGCGGCCGCTGGAACGCTACCGGGCCGAAACACAGCGCCTGCTTGGCGTGCTGGAGACCCGGCTCGCCGGCCGCGATTGGCTGATGGGCGATGACTACACGATCGCCGACGTGGCGACTGTGGGCTGGGTGCGAAATCTCATCGGCTTCTACGGCGCACGCGAATTGGTGCAATACGATTCGCTGAAGAATGTGCCCGCCTGGCTTGAGCGCGCACTTGCTCGCCCCGCCGTGCAACGCGGCTTGGACATCCCGAAGAGGGGGTAGTTGGTAGGGTTCGCCGACCAGGAGAGCAGACCCTTTCAGAAGCTTGAGGAAAGGCCGCCGGAATGCGCTGCGACTTCTTGACGAGGAATACCCGCTAACCTATTGGAGCGCGATAAGAACGCCCGCAGTATCGAGGCCTCGTGGCGGAATGGTTACGCAGAGGACTGCAAATCCTTGCATCCCGGTTCGATTCCGGGCGAGGCCTCCAGGCCGGCTTATGCCGGCGGCAGAACGGCGCATCGCGACCCACTTGCGCTCGAACGCGCCGACAAGGATAGTCCGCTGATGGGCATCGATTTCTCGCAAGCGCGAATCAAGATGGTGGACGGTCAGGTCCGCACCACCGACGTCACCAACCTGGCTCTTCTGGACGCCTTTCTCGAGGTGCCGCGCGAGCAGTTTGTCCCGGCCGAACGGCGCGTTCTTGCCTATATCGATGAAGACATCCAGATCGCTCCGGCGCAAGCAGGCGGTCTACCCCGCTACCTGATGGAAGCCTCGCCGCTGGCGAAGCTCCTGCAACTGGCCGACATCACGCCGGGCGACATCGTGCTCGATGTCGGTTGCGGCACGGGCTATGCCTCGGCGCTGCTCTCGCGCCTCGCCAGTTCGGTCATCGCACTGGAGAGCGACGCCGCTCTTGCCACGCTGGCCAATTCGAATCTCTTAACGCTTGGATGCGACAATGTTGCGGTCGTGCAGGGTGATTTGAACAAGGGTTATGCCGATGAGGCGCCCTATGAGGTCATCTTCCTGGGCGGCGCGGTCGACGAGGTGCCGGCCGCACTGTTCGACCAGTTGAAGGAAGGTGGCCGACTCGTTGTTGTGGTGGGCAGGGGCAATGCGGGCGTGGCCCGGCTTTACGTCAAATCGGGGGGCGATGTGACCGCCCGGAAGGTGTTCAATGCGGCAATAAAGCCACTCCCCGGATTTGAATTTGTGCCCGGGTTTCAATTCTGAGTACATGTACTTGCGTTGTGGCGTACCATCGTGTTGCTTCCCGTAAAATTATAATGGCATGGTCGCTACGCTCGGCGCACGCGACCAAAAAGGCGTTGCGATGCGGTGTGGCGTGACGTCTCGAAACTCTGAGGAGTTGCGTTTGTTTCTTCGCAAGGTTCTGCTCGCGTCCGTGGTGCTGCTCTCTGCTCTGGGCCCGGTCTCGGCGGAGACGATTCAGGGCGCCCTGGCCAAGGCCTATAAATTCAACGCCACAATGAACTCCGCGCGCGCCGCTGTGCGTGCAACGGACGAGAATGTGCCGATTGCCAAGTCCGGCTACAGGCCGCAAATCGGCGCGCAGGGCGGGGTGAATTATTCGAGCAGCCGCCGCAATGGCTCCGCCAGCAGCGCCGGTTTCTTTGGCTCTTCCGTATCGCGAACGCTCGGCACGACCCGCATCGGGACCGGTTCGATCGGCATCCAGTTGAACCAGATGTTGTTCGACGGTTTCCAGACTCGAAACAATGTGCGCGCCGCCGAGGCGCAGGTGCGTGCATCCAACGAAAGCCTACGCAATACGGAGCAAAACACGCTCTACAAAGCGGCCCAGGCCTATATGGACGTGATTCGCGATCGCCAGATCGCGATTCTGACGGAACAGAACCTTGCCTTTCTCACCGAGCAGGTTCGCGCCGCGCGTTCGCGCTTCGATGTCGGGGAAGGTACGCGTACGGACGTCGCCCAGGCTGAAGCCGAACGCGCGGGCGCGGTTGCGAACCTGAACGACGCCAAGGCGCGCGTTCTTGCGAGCGAGGCGATTTATCTTGAGGTTGTTGGCGAGCAACCCCGCAAACTGGCCAGCGCCAAGGCGCGCAGCTCGATGTTGCCGAGGGGGCTCGATTCGGCACAGTCCGTCGCCTTGGAAGAACACCCGGCGATCCTTGCTAGCGAACATTTGATCGACGCCGCGGGATTTACCGTCAAGTCCGAGGAGGGGGCGCTCCTGCCGCGGCTCGACGCGACCGCGGGCATGTCGAAGCTGTACAACAACAACGACTTTTCCGGCGGCGGTTGGGATCACTCCAACACCAATGAGGCCTCCGTTGGCGCCACGCTGACCGTGCCGCTTTATCAGGGCGGCCGGGTGGCTGCGCAGGTCCGGCAGAGCAAGGAGGAGTTGGGCCAAGCGCGCATCGACCTCGACGTAAACCGCGACCAGGTGCGTTCCCAGCTGTCACAGGCGTGGGCGGCCTACAATGCCGCGCTGGAAGGCGTCACTGCCAACCGCACGCTGGTCGAGGCGCGTCAGTTGGCGTTGAACGGCGTAATCGAGGAGCGCAATGTCGGCCAGCGCACCACGCTGGACGTGTTGAACGCCCAGGCCGATGTGATTACGGCGCAGATCACTTTGGTCAGCGACGAGCACGACGTGGTGGTCGCGAGCTACGCGATCCTCAACGCCATGGGCCGATTGACGGCCGGGCGGCTGGGCCTCGAGGTTACCGAGTATCGGCCGAAAGAGCATTACGAGGCGGTCAAGGACAAATGGTTCGGCCTTCGCACGCCTGACGGCCGCTAGCCCTGCGGTCACTGCATAGCGTCCTTTCCAGGGATGCCAGGCCCGCCCCAAGGCGCCTTTTGATGTGCAAACAGCGTCTCCAGTCCCGGTCTGAGCCGCGCGCTGTTCGCCTAAAGCACAATCAATGGTCGCTTCTTTGGCAGGTAGCGCCGTGTTAGCCTTCACTCGGTCGGCTTTTCGACCAATGAGCGGAGGATATTTGCCAATGAAGAAAACATGGGCCAAACCCCAGATGTGCCAGGTATCGGCAGGCTTCGAGATTTCGCGCTATCAGTCGTCAGAACTCCAGAAGTAAGCTGAAGGCATAAAGGGCACCGAGAACACCACGCATCGGTACCCTCGCCCGATTAGGGACGGGCGAGGTTGGTATCCAGAAAATGTTGTTGATCAAGGTTCTCGGCTCCGCCGCAGGTGGCGGTGTCCCGCAGTGGAACTGTAACTATTCCTACAGCAGGCGTGCCCGTTTCGGCGACGCCGATGTTTCCCCCCGTCTTCAATCGAGCATTGCAGCCAGCGCCGGGGCCGGATGGGTGGTTTTCAACGCCTCGCCCGATATTCGCGAGCAGATCGCACGGACTGCAGAACTCCAGCCCTCAAACCATGCCCCCTTGCGCTCCACGCCGATCAAGGCGGTCGTGCTCACCAACGCCGATGTCGACCATCTCGCGGGACTGCTGAGCCTGCGCGAGCGGCAGCCCTTCAGCCTCTACGCCACGCGGCGCGTCCTGGAGGTGCTTGAGCAGAACCCTATCTTTCGCGTCCTCGACCCGGCTTATGTGAAGCGGATCGACCTGCCGATGGGGCAGGAGGTGGCGCTGATTGGCCCGGAAGGACCGACAGGCATCACGGTGGAAATGTATCCCGTCCCCGGCAAGGTGGCGCTTTTTCTCGAAACAGGCGATGCCCGGCGCGATTTCGGCGCCAACGAGGGCGACACGGTCGGTGTGCGCATTCGCGAGACCGGCGGCGCCTCAGCAATTCACTATGTTCCGGGCTGCGCCCGCGTCGACGAAGAGCTGAAGCGAAGGGTTTCCGGGGCAGAAGCGCTGTTCTTCGACGGCACGGTCTTTGCCGACGACGAGATGCGTCGTGCCGGGGTTGGCGAAAAGAGCGGCCAGCGCATGGGCCACCTTGAGATCGGCGGCGCGGATGGATCGATGGCCGCGTTGAGCGGCGTCGATGTGCGCCGGCGCATCTATATCCATATCAACAACACCAATCCCATACTCGACCGCGCGTCGCCCGAACGCGCAGCGGTGGAGGCGGCTGGCTGGAATGTCGCGCATGACGGCATGGAGATCACGCTTTGAGCGACCGGTTCCGTATCGAGAAGGCCCTGACGCCCGGCGCGCTGGAAGCCCTGCTGCGCAGCGTCGGCGAGGAGCGGTATCATATCAACCACCCGTTTCACCGCCTGATGGTGGAGGGCAAGCTGACGCGCGGGCAGATGCAGGCCTGGGCGCTCAACCGCTACTGCTACCAGGCGGCGATCCCCCGCAAGGATGCCATCATCCTGTCACGTCTCGACGAGGCGCACATGCGCGTTGCCTGGCGCGAGCGCATCATCGATCACGACGGCGCAGACGGGAAAGCGGGGGGCATCGAGAGATGGATGAAGCTTGCGACCGGTCTCGGCCTCGAAGCCGATGCCGTTCATTCCCAGCGCCTTGCCCTCCCGGCGACCCGCTTCGCGGTCGGCGCCTATCTGACCCTGGTTGAAAAGCGCAGCGTGCTGGAGGCGATCGCCTCGTCGCTGACGGAGCTTTTCTCGCCGGCCGTCATTGGCGAGCGCGTGCCGGCGATCCTCAAGCGCTACGACTACGTGACCATGGACACGCTGGCCTATTTCGCGCCGCGGCTGCACCAGGCGCCGCGCGATGCCGAATTCGCGCTGGCCTATGTTCAGGAACACGCCCGCACGCAGGAACAGCAGCAAGCGGCGGTGGATGCGCTCATCACCAAATGCGATATCCTGTGGGCCATGCTGGATGCACTGCACTTTGCCTATGTCGAGCCGGCGCTGGTGGCGCCTGGCGCATTCGTGCCGGAGGATCACAGGCGATGACCCTGGCGATGACCCCGGCGATAGCCGCCGCCGAGCGCCCGCTGGCGTCGCCCTTGTCGCGGCCAAGCCTGCCGCGTCATGTGCGGCTTCATTTCGATCCGCTGCGTCAGGCCTGGGCGCTGCTGTCCCCGGAAAAGGTGTTGTGGCCGGACGAGGTCAGCCTGTCGATCCTGCGCCTCTGCGACGGCGAACGCGACATCTCTACCATCTCCATGACTCTCGCCGCCGAGTACGACGCCGATGGCGTTGAGATCGAACAGGATGTGCTTGCCTTTGCACAGGATTGGTCGGACCGTATGGTGCTGCGGCTATGAGCGCGCCCGGCCCCCCGATAGGCATCCTTGCGGAGTTGACGCATCGCTGTCCGCTGCAGTGTCCCTACTGCTCAAACCCGCTGGAATTGCTCAAGGTCAATCGGGAACTGGATACGCAGACCTGGCTGCGGATCTTCTCGCAGGCCGCCGACCTCGGCATTCTTCAAGTGCATCTCTCCGGTGGCGAGCCCACTTTGCGGCAGGACCTGCCGGTGCTGGTCCAGGCGCTGGCTGATCGCGGCGTCTATACCAATCTCATCACCGCCGGCATCGGCGTCCGGGAAGGGCTGTTCGAGAAACTGCGCGATGCCGGGCTCGATCATGTTCAGCTCAGCTTCCAGGGTGCACGTCCGGAGACGACCGACCTGATCGGCAATTCGCGCGGCGCGCACGTCAAGAAGCTCTCAGCGGCCGCGCAAATTCGCGCCGCCGGTCTGCCGCTCACCATCAATGCACCGATCCATCGCAAGAATATCGGCGAAGTCCAACAGTTCATCGACCTGGCATTGTCGCTCGGTGCGGAGCGGCTGGAGGTCGCCAACGTCCAGTATTATGGCTGGGCCCTCATGAACCGCCAGGCGCTCATGCCGGAGCGCGACGATGTCATGCGCGTCGCAGCCCTGGTCGAGGAGGCGCAGGAACGCTTGCGCGGCGTGCTTGCCATCGATTTCGTCGCGCCTGATTACTATGCGCAATATCCGAAGGCCTGCATGGGCGGGTGGGCGCGCGACGCCTTCATGATTACGCCGGACGGCACGACAATGCCGTGCCATGCCGCCGCTTCTATTCCCCACTTGTCGTTTGCCAGCGCCGCGGAGACGCCGCTGGCCGAAATATGGGGCCGTTCCCCGGCCTTCGAGGCCTATCGCGGCTTCGAATGGATGCAGGAGCCGTGTCGAAGCTGCGCCCGCAAGGAGATCGATTTCGGCGGCTGCCGATGCCAGGCCATGAAACTGGCGGGTGATGCCGCCGCCACCGACCCGGCCTGCTCGCTGTCGGCGTTTCATGGCCGCATCCTGGCGCTGGCGGCTGAGGATTCGGTCGCACAGGATGCCAGCATGACCTACCGCCGCATCGGGGTGGTCGAGCCGGCCTGAAGCATCGCTTGTTGAAATCCCAGACCCCCAGATATTGAGGATTCTAACCGGGTTCGCGCTCGGCTACTCTATCGCTTGTGATTCGCGCCCGGATTTTGGCGCGCGATGACGAGCAGTAGCGGAGACGGCAGACCGACATGGCCCATCAGGCATCCAACGCTCAGCAGCGCGAACCGTCCATGGAGGAAATCCTGGCCTCCATCCGCCGCATCATCGAGGACAACGAGCCGCCGCACGGTGATTTGGAGATCGAGCAGGGCGATGCCGCGATCGGCCCTGCCGCCAACGATCCCGCGCCATCGCAGGTCCTGGAAAAGTCCTCCCCGGAGACGGCCGCCGTCGTCGCGCCGACTGTCTGGCCGGACAAGGAAGCCGAACAGCCGGAAGCCCTGACCAAGGCGCTGCCCGAGACGTCTGTTGCGGGCCGGCTGGAAACACCGGTCAGGCCGTCCAGTACGGCCGTTTCGAAACCTGCGGCGAGCACGGCGATCGACGACATGCCGCCCCGTCCGACAGAGACGGCATTGCTGCGGGAGGGCGAGCGCGCGCCGAGGCAGACGATCGACGTCGCTGCCTTGTCAGCCGGTGTTGCGGAAGATGCACGCCGCCTGGCCGAGCCACAGTGGGATGCCGCATTCTTGAAGTCACTCGACGAAAGGGTGGAGGCTGATGGGGTCGCGACCGGCGCGGAGGTCAAGGCAACGCCCTCGGCGCAGGTGGCTCCCGTATCCGCAGGCACTGCGCCATCGCTGAAGACGGAAGCGAAGGCCGCTATCATATCGCCGCATGCGGGCCGGCAGGTTGCCGCGTCATTCGGCGATCTGTCGGAGGCATTCGCCTCCAGCCGCCGGCGCAGCTTCGACGAGATGGCCGAGGACATGATGCGGCCGCTGCTGCAGGATTGGCTGGACAACAACCTGCCCGTGCTGGTGGAGCGGCTCGTGCGCGAAGAGATCGAACGCGTCGCGCGCGGCGGCTGACATCAGACGTCAAAACGGGTCTGGACCATTGCGTGAGGCATGGTCGTGCCGCTGCGCGGTTGACTAGCTCGCCCCCATTCGATTTACACGGCGCAACCAATCTCAGACCTTGAGCCGTTCCATGCTGGAAAAAACCTACGACGCCAAAGCCGTCGAGCCGCGCATCGTCAAACTGTGGGAAGATTCCGATGCCTTCCGCGCCGGGGCTGGCTCAGAGCCGGGCGCCGAGCCGTTCACGATCGTCATCCCGCCGCCCAACGTTACCGGCTCTCTGCATATGGGCCACGCGCTCAACAACACGCTGCAGGACATTCTGGTTCGCTTCGAGCGCATGCGCGGCAAGAACACGCTGTGGCAGCCCGGCATGGATCATGCGGGAATCGCCACGCAGATGGTCGTCGAGCGCCAGCTCATGGAACGGCAGCAGCACAGGCGCGACCTTGGCCGCGACAAGTTCATCGAGAAGGTCTGGGAGTGGAAGGCCGAATCCGGCGGGATGATCTTCAACCAGCTGAAGCGGTTGGGCGCTTCCTGTGATTGGTCGCGCGAGCGTTTCACGATGGATGACGGCTTGTCGAAGGCTGTCATCGAAGTGTTTGTGACGCTGCACAAACAGGGCCTGGTCTACAAGGACAAGCGGCTCGTCAACTGGGACCCGAAGCTGCTGACGGCGATTTCCGACATCGAGGTCGAGCAGCAGGAGGTTGACGGCAATCTCTGGCATTTCCGCTATCCGGTCGAAGGCAAGATCTTCAATCCGGAAGACGAGTCGACCTTCATTACGGTGGCCACGACGCGCCCGGAAACCATGCTGGGCGATACGGGTGTCGCCGTTCATCCCGACGATGTGCGCTACACCGCCCTGATTGGAAAGCATATCGTCCTGCCCATCGTCGGCCGGCGTATACCGGTCGTCGCCGACACCTACTCCGATCCGGAAAAGGGAACCGGTGCGGTGAAGATCACGCCA